>Ga0187871_10000242_pt1 | contig 51431 bp, 31 predicted proteins | sample June2016WEW_16_1_FD_132988 | JGI IMG/M metagenome (GOLD analysis project Ga0187871, IMG submission 132988) | Peatland microbial communities from SPRUCE experiment site at the Marcell Experimental Forest, Minnesota, USA - June2016WEW_16_10 | ecosystem: Environmental > Terrestrial > Soil >...
AGCCTGTGGGGGGCGGGATTTATCCCGCGCGGGGCTTTAGCCCCGCCTTGGCCGGCTGAAAACCGGCTGCGGGCAGAATTGCCCGCCCTCCGTGTAACGTTCGGTCCCAAAATTGCACTATGCCTATGCAGGGACGAACAAGGACTGTATGTGGATCGCCGGCGGACTCGCTGTTTTGGTGCTACTTAGCTTACTCTTGTCGATGATTTCCAGCCCGCCTTCTGTCGGCCGCTGAGACACGCCTGTACAAATCTGACACACGCCTCCCGTCAAACCGACTCGAAATAGCGCGCCAACTCCCAGTCCGTCACCGCCTTTTCGTATTGCCGCACTTCCCATTCGCGCGTGCTGGCGTAGTGATCCACGAACTCGTCGCCCAGCCACTCGCGCGCCACGCGGCTCTGGCGGAATAGCTGCGTAGCCGCGGCTAGCGTGCGCGGCAGTGCCGGGGCGTCCCCGGCGTAGGCATTCACGGTAGGCGGCGGCGGTTCCAGCTTGCGTTCGATTCCGTCCAAACCCGCCGCGAGCGACGCCGCCATCGCCAGGTATGGGTTGATGTCCGCGCCTGTAACACGCAGTTCCACGCGCGTGGCTTTCTTGCGGCCGGGGATCGCGCGTACCGCGGTGGTGCGATTATCCACACCCCAGGTGGCATTTACCGGCGCCCAGGCGCCCGGCACAGTGCGCTTATAGGAATTGATGGTGGGGCAAAAAACCGCCGCCAATTCCGGCATATTCGCCACTTGCCCGGCAATATACTGCCGCATGAGCGCCGACATGCCGCCATCCGCCGCCTCGCCTGAAAACAGGTTGTCGCTGTTCCCAGCGCGGGTGAGGCTCTGATGCAGATGCCCGCTCGAACCCGGCAGGTTGGCGTTCCATTTAGCCATAAAAGTGGGCGTCAGGTTGTGCCGTGCCGCGATCTCCTTCACCGCAACCTTGAATAACGCCGCGCGATCGGCGGCCGCCATGCCCGGCTCGACCGCGATGGCCGCCTCGTAAACGCCCGGCCCCGTTTCCGTGTGGAATCCTTCCAACGGCACGTCGAAAGCCGCCAGGGCTTCCATGATCTCCAGCACCAACTCCGCATTGGCCGAGGCCCGCAGCACGCTATACCCGAACATGCCGGGGGTCAACGGGGTCAGCGCGGTGAAATGTTTATCGCGCAAGCTCTGCGCCGTTTCGCGAAAAATGAAGAATTCGTACTCCGCCGAAAAATGCGCCGTGTATCCGCGCTCGGCCGCGCGGTCGAGCACCCGTTGAAACACCTGCCGCGGCGCGATGCCCAGCGGGCGCCCCTCGGCGTCGCAGAAATCCAGCAGGAAGAATGCTGTGCCCGGCTCCCACGGCACCAAACGGTAGCTGGCCAGGTCGATGCGGCAATGCGCGTCCGGATAACCCGTGTGCCAGCCCGTGAACTTCACATTGTCGTACAGCACGTCGCCGATGTCCCAGCCGAAGATCACATCGCAAAAACCCAGCCCGGACTCGGCCGCGGACCAGAACTTTTCCACGCTGATGTATTTCCCGCGCAGCGTGGCGTCGGTATCGAACGCACCCAGCTTGATGCGCCGGATGTGATTGTCCTCGAACCGCCGCTTGATCGACTCGCGGTCCATCACAGCGCCACCCACACGGACTTGATATTGGTGTACTGCTCCAGCGCGTAGGAACCCAGGTCGCGCCCGAAGCCGCTCTGCTTATAGCCGCCAAACGGCGACGCAGTGTCGAACCCGTTGTAGGTGTTGATCCACACCGAGCCGGCCTTGATATCCGCAGCCATGCGGTGGGCCAGTTTAATGTCGCGCGTCCATACCGCGGATACCAGACCGTAGATGGTACAGTTGGCGATCTCCACGGCTTCATCTGCGTCGCGGAATTTCAGCGCGCACAACACCGGCCCGAAAATCTCCTCCTGCGCGATTTTCATATCCCGCTTCACTTCGGAAAATATCGTGGGCTTGACGAAAAAGCCTTTGGCCTTGGCGCCTTCGATGTCGCGTTCGCCGCCGCACTCGAGCTTGGCGCCTTCGTCCTTGCCGGCCTGGATGTAATCCAGAATGCGCTCCATCTGCCGCCCCGAAACTTGAGATCCCATCTGCGTGCTCTTATCCAGCGGATCGCCAACCTTTAGCTTCTTGGCGCGCGTCACCAACTCGCCGACGAACCGGTCGTGGATATCTGCATGCACCAGCAGCCGCGATGCCGCGCTGCAGATCTCGCCCTTGTTGGCGAAAATGCCCCAGAATGCCGACTTGAGCGCCGCCTCCATGTCGCAATCCGGGAAGATGATGTTCGGCGACTTGCCGCCCAATTCCAGGCTGAGCCGCTTCAGGTTGGATTCGCCCGACGCTTGCAGCAGCCGCCGCGCGGTGCGAATGCTGCCTGTGAAGCTGAGCTTGTCCACGTCCATATGCAGCGCCAGCGCTTCGCCCGCCGTCTGGCCGTAGCCGGTGACCACGTTCAGCACGCCATCGGGCAGGCCCGCCTCCTGGCAATACTCGGCCAGCTTCAGCGCGGTGAGCGGGGTCCATTCCGAAGGCTTCAGCACCACGGAGCAGCCGCAGGCCAGAGCGGGAGCCACTTTCCAGGCGGCGATCTGCAGCGGATAATTCCACGGCACGATGCCGCCCACCACGCCCACCGGCTCGCGCAGCGTGTAGTTCAAAAAGGGGCCGTCCACCGGGATGGTTTCGCCATAGAGCTTGCGCACCCAGCCGGCGTAATAGCGAAACGCGTCGATGGCCGGATCGACATCCGCACCGCCCGCTTCGCGCACGGTTTTGCCGTTCTCCATGGATTCGAGCAGGGCCAGCTCGGCGCGGTGCTTCAGCAGGATTTCGGAAATGTCCCACAAGATCTTTTCCTTCTTGGACGGGTCCATGCCGCGCCAGCTCTTACGCTCGAAACTGGCGCGCGCGGCGGCCACGGCGCGGTCCACGTCGCAGCCCTGGCCGTCCGGAACAGTGGTCAGCAGCTCTCCGGTCGCGGGGTTGACTACGTCGATCGCGCCGCCTTGCGTGGCGTCTTCCTGCCGGCCATCGATGAACAGCTTGCCGGGGTGCAGTTGTGGTTTGATTTCTTCGGATGCGGTCATGGTTGGTTCTTTCGCGCCAGTACCCATTGTAAACGGCCAAAGCGATGTGGGGCAGGACTCTAGTCCTGCGCGGGTCCTCCAGGACCCGCTCTTCACAGGCTGACGCGGGCGTCAGCCGCACGGTAGAAAACCCACTGCGAGCTGTTGAAGGCGCCGCCGCCGTGGGGTGAAGCCCCGCGCGGGATAAATCCCGCCCCCCAAAGCTTTGGGTTTCTGCCCTTGGTGACGGCCCCGGCCGTCCGCGCTGGAGTCCCGCCCCGAGGCCTATTGCGCCAAGTCTTCCCCTTTTTCCAGCGAATTTCGCTTTAAGTAACAGCAGGGTAAGCGAGGTATCTCCATGAACGCAATTGACCCATGTTACGAGATCCGGGAACGCGAACAAGCTTCGAAAAAACAGCAAGTCATTGAATTGCTCGCCCCATTTCGCCATGCCAACGATCTCGTGGCAAGCCTGTTGCTCAGCTTCGATCTGGCCGGATTTCTGGTGTCCACGGGTTTTCTAATCCGGTATGCAAACCGTTGGACGGCTCCTTTGCTTTCTTTGCCCATTGCGCTATTTATCACCCGCCTGTTTATCATCGGCCACGATTGCTGCCATGGTTCGTTCTTTAGCCGATCGAAAGTCAACGCCGTCTTTGGACAATTGACCATGCTGCCAGCCCTGGTCCCTTACAGCCCTTGGGCGGTGGGGCACAACACGCTGCATCACGGTTACACCGGCCTGCGCAGCCGCGATTTTACATGGCAACCTCTTTCCGCTGGCGAGTACCTCGCGTTGCCGCCGTCCGAACGGCTCTTTTACCGGCTCTGCCGCACGCTTCCGGGGGTTGCCCTTTACTGGATACGGGAACTTTGGCTGAACAAACTGATCGCGCCGGATCGCCGAAGATTTCCAAGCCTGTACCGGTCAGCCCATCAACGCGACCGCCGCCTGGTTCTGGCGTTCCTGATTGGCTGGGCTGCGGCGGTTTCTATCGGCCGTGCCGCCGGGGTGCCAGCGGCGGCTGCCCTGTTTTGGGCGATTCTCGCGCCCACGGTGTTGTTTAGCTGGATCATGGGCATCACCATTTATCTCCACCACACCGGACCGGATGCGGTCTGGTTCGCGGATCGCAAACAGTGGGAGTTCTTTGAATCGCAGTTCCGGTTAACGCCCAACCTGTGCCCTCCGTCGATACTATCGGTCGGTCTGCATCACATTTACTGCCATCTGCCGCACCATCTCGATATCAATATTCCCTTGTATCGCCTGGAAGCGGCCATGGAAGCCCTGAAGGGCAGGTTTGCCTCGAATATTGTCGAGAGGCGGCTGACGTTCGCGGACATTCAAGAGACGTTCCGGACCTGTCAGCTCTTCGATTTCGAAAAAAACGCTTGGGTTTCGTTCAGAATGCTCGCCGGTAAGGAGGAACAATGACTACGATTACGCTTGACGCAGGCCACGAAAGCACACTGGCCGCGGGTCTCGAAATGTGCCGTGCCCAACTGCTGGACACGCCAGCGCCGTCTCCCATCCAGGCGCTGATGGTGGCGCTCGACCGCATCAGGGCATGCAGTTCCGGTGGTGAATGGCATCGGCTGGTGGCGCATGCGCGGGAGCACCCTCTATTTGAGCTGCTCATGCAGGACCCGTACACCGCGCGGGCCTACCAAAAGCCGCGTGGATACGCCGGCGACGCGGTCATGCTCGATTATGTATACGGCCGTTATGGATGGTCCAACGACGCCGGCGTTACGGATCTCGGAATGGCCGTTCACGCGTACTCCGCGGGCGCTTCTCCGCCTGCGCGAGCCGTCCGCTGGAGACGCGACTGGATTGCCTCTCAAATCGAGACCAGCCTGGCGGAGGCCGGCCGCCCCATCAAGGTGCTCTCCTTCGCCTGCGGGCATCTGCGGGAATATGAGCAGGTCCACCCGTTGCTGCGAGACCGCGCTTGCACCTGGACGGCCGCGGACCAGGACCTGGAGTCCTTGGCCCACGTCCGCGGCAGTTACGATTCCCGCGCCGTAAAGTGCTCCGAGACCTCGGTGCGCGCGTTGTTACGCGGCTCGCATGACCTCGATTCCGCTTGCGATCTGGTTTATACGCTTGGGTTGTTCGATTATCTCAGCGGCCGGGTGGCGGCCGGCGTCATGGCCGCGTTATGGAAGCATGTGGCCCCCGGCGGGCGGCTCATCGTGGCCAACTTCGCTACCGATGCGCTGGGCGCCGGGTACATGGAGATGTTTATGGACTGGTGGCTCACTTATCGATCCAGTGCCGATCTGGAGGGTTGTGCGTCGGACATTCCTGCCGGTGAGATCGAAAGCACGCAGTCGTTGAGCGACCCTGGGAAGGCCGTGCACTATCTGATACTGACCCGCCGCTGAGCGGGGACGTGGGGCGCAGATGGCCTTTCCCCTTCTGCCGTCAAACGCCGCTATATAAGGCAGGGAGGACCGATCCACTCGGACGTAAATCATATGTTCGCACTTGCCTGGCGCAATCTCACTCACGACCGCACGCGTTTCACCGTGAACGTGCTCGGCATCGCCTTTGCGGTCTTCCTGATGACCTTCCAGGCCGGCCTGCTGGCCGGTTTCACGCTGGCCGCCTCGCGCGTGATCGACTCCTGCAGCGCCGACCTGTGGATCGCGCCGCGAGGTGTGCCTTGCTTCGACTTTGCCGCTACCCTGCAGGACCGAACCCGCGACATCGCCCGCGGCATCGAGGGAGTCGCGGATGCCGGACGGGTTGCCTCGGGCTTCGCGGTATTTCAAAAAACCGATGGCGTGCGGCAAACCGTCATGGTGCTGGGAGTGGACGAACTCTTTGCCGGACGGGTGCCGCAGGTGCGTTCCGGCGCGCGCCGTGAAAGTACGTTGGTGGACAGGACGGACGCGATGCTGCTGGTGGCCGGCCAGACGCCGGCCAGCGTGGAGATCAACGGCCATCGCGCACGCGTTTCGGGCATCTCCATGGGCTTCGCTTCGTTCCTCGGCTCGCCTTACGTATTCACGGGCTATCGGGACGCCATCGACTATTTGCGCGTTCCTCCGGAACAAGCCATGTTCGTGCTGGTAAAAGCCAGCCCCGGCGCGGATCTGGTCCCGCTCCGCGACCGGCTGCGGAGGCGCTTCCCAAATTACGACGTCTGGACCCGCGCAGAGTTTTCCTGGCGCGCACGCACCTACTGGCTGGTGCAGACCGGCGCGGGTGGCGCGCTCTCGCTTTCGGCCCTGCTTGGCTTCCTGATCGGTCTGGCAATCATATCGCAGACTACTTACGCCACTACCATGGAGAACATCGAAGAGTACGCCACGTTGAAAGCCATGGGCGCGTCGCGCGGATTCGTGCGCGGCGTGGTGCTGCTGCAATCGCTGTGCTGCGGCGCTTGTGGCGCGTTATTGGGATTCGTTGCGGTGGATCCCGCGGCCAGCCTGGCCCGGTCCATCGTGACTTGGGTCCTGGTGCCGCGTTGGACGTTCGGCGCAGTCTCGGCTACCACCCTGCTGATGTGCGCCCTCGCCTCGGTCATCAGCGTGCGCGCCGCTACCCGCGTCGAGCCCGGGAGGGTCTTCCGTGCCTAACCGCAATACATCCGCGCTGGCCGTGGAGAACGTGCATCTATCCTACGGAAGCGGCCCCGCCGCCGCGGCAGTGTTGCGCGGCATCACGGCGGCGTTTTCACCCGGCGAACTGACGCTGCTCATGGGCCCTTCCGGCAGCGGCAAAACGAGCCTGCTCTCGGTGCTCGGCTGCATTCTGCGGCCCGATTCCGGAGAGGTGCACGTGCTGGGCGAAGCGGCCGCGCGGCTGGGTGAGGACGCCCGCACCCTGATCCGGCGGCGGCGCATCGGGTTCGTCTTTCAGGCGTTTCGGGTTTTTGAATCGCTCACCGCGCGCGAGAATGTCGCGCTGGCGCTCGAACTGGCGGGCTTCCGCCGGCGGGAGCGGCTCGCGCGCGCCGATGCGGTGCTCACCGAACTGGGACTTCAAAGCCGCTTGCATCGCAAGCCGAAGGAGTTGAGCGGCGGCGAGAAACAGCGTGTGGCGCTGGCACGCGCCATCGTGCACAATCCGCCCATCGTACTGGCCGACGAGCCGACCGCTTCGCTCGACACCGAAAGCGGATTGAAGGTGGCCGCGCTGCTGCGGCACATCGCCGAAACCCAGAAGCGCATCGTCGTGGTCGTCAGCCACGATGAGCGCCTACGTGTTTTTGCGCATCGCTGTCTGCACATCCTGGACGGGCGAATTCTGGAGGAGAAACAATGAAACGTCGATTCAGTCTGGCAATCCTGGCGGCGGTCTGTATGTTGTCCCTGGCCGGCTGCCACACCGGCGGCTCCGTAGCGGGACTACAGGCGGCCACCACCAACTCATCCGCGGAGGCCCCCTTGCTGGCATGCCCCGGCCGGGTCGAAGCGCGCGCCGATCCGTTGGACCTGGGCGCCGCGGCCAACGGCGTATTGGTCAGCCTTCCAGTCCGGCAAAACGATCGCGTGCATGCCGGCCAGATCCTGGCGCGCATCGATTGCTCCGATGTGGCCGCGGAGGTGACCCAGTACGAGTCCGAGCGGGATGTCGCTGTGCGCACGCGCGCCCGTATGGTGGCGGGCGGCCGTCCCGAAGATCGCGCGGCGGCGGACGCGCGCGTGCAGGCAGCCGAAGCCGCCCTGCGCGAACGCCGCGCCTGGTATGAACGCATGCGGAAGCTGGCCGTCAACGACGATATTTCGAAGAGCGATCTCGACCGGGCCGAACGCGAGTGGCGCGTGGCCGAAGCCGATCTGAGAACCGCCGTCGAGCAACGCCACTCGGCCGCCGCCGAGCCTCTCGCCGAAGATCTCGCTAAAGCCGACGCCGAGATCAAAGCCGCCCAGGATCGCATCGGCGCGGCGAAGGCCCGTCTGGACAAGTGCGCCGTTGTCTCTCCCATCGACGGCACCGTGTTGCGAACGTACGCCACGACCGGCGAATTCCTTAGCGCGGCTTATCCCAAAGCCATCCTGACCGTGGCCGATCTGTCGCGGCTGCGCGTGCGCGCGGAAGTGGACGAGCAGGACATCGCCAAAGCGAAGGCCGCCGTCCGGGTGTCTGTCATCAGCGACGCATGGCCGGGCAAAACCTTCGCGGGCCGCATCGGCCGGCAGGCTCCGGTCATGGGCCGCCGCCGAACGCTCACCGGCGACCCCGCGGAAAAAAGCGACCGCGACGTACTCGAGTGGCTCGTCGACCTGCAGCCCCCCGCACAGGAACTGCCGTTAGGGTTGCGCGTCACGGTCCAATTCTGGCCCTAAATTGGGGCCTGGGGGGCGGGCTTGAGCCCGCGCGGGGCTTGAGCCCTGCAGCGGCGCATGGCGCCGCCCCACCACGAAAGTTCGTCACAGAAACTTGGCGACGCGCTCGCGGAAGCGCGTGTAGATCCACGAGACGCCCAGCAGGATAACTCCCAGTACGATGAACGAGCAGATGCGCGGCAAGGTCTCCAAGTGGCGCAGATCCCACACGAACAGCTTCAGGATGCAGCCCAACAGCAGCGCCAGGCCGGAGATACGGAGCACGCGGTCGCGCAGCGGAAAGCCCGACGTCAGTAGGATGACGCCCTGGATGCCGTAGGCCATCGTCAACATGCTGCCCGAGATCCTGTAATACAGCAGCAGCGTGGTCAGGGTCGTAGCCAGCAGCGAGAAGTACAGCCGCTGGCGTCCGTCGCGCGGCGACACGATCTGCGCGGCGCAGAAGCAGGCAATCGCGGCAGTGGCCGGCCACACGGCCGCGGCCGTATCCGGCAGATTGAACATCGTAAAAACATACGCCAGCGCCGCGGCGGCGCCGCTCTGCCAGACGAACGCGTCGCGCTGCCGCGCGGCCAGCAGCAGCGCCAATGCCACCGCAGCCCATGCCGCGGCGACCGTCTCCGCGGGCAGCAACGCCCACAAGGCCACAAAGCCGAATACCAGCCCGATAGACGAAGCTCCGATCAGTACCACGCCGCCTTCCTCGCGGCGCGCACGCAGGGCGATGGCGTAGGCCAATAGCGCAGCCCACAAAGGCATCAGACGAAGATCCCACGGGCCGGAATTATGCAGGCCAACCGCGCTGAATACCCAGACACGGCACGCGCCCACTACCGCAGCCGCGTAGGCCATCCGGCGGAGGTCGTCCGGCAGGCGGCGCAAACCCAGTTCCAGGATCAAAACCGCCAGCGCCATCCAGGCAACGCCCAGATACTCGCCCGGCGCCAGCCGCCACACCAGCGCCATCAGCGCCGCCACTGCCAGGCCCGCGCCGCCCAGCCGCACCAACGTGCGTTCGTCTTCCGCAAAGCGACCGGTTCCCGACCATAGCGCGCACAGGACGGCCGCGTAGCAGACCCCCGCCGCGACAGCCAGCGGCAATTCCCGCGTCTCCAAAGCAGTCCCGGCCAACCCTACCGCCAGCAGCAGGTATCCCTGCAAGCGGAAATCGAACAATCGCCGCCACCAGCCGAAGGCAAATGCGCCGGCCGCCGCGGCTTGCCACGCCACACTGCGGTATGGCTCCTGCGTTCTCTTTCCGATCACCAGCGCCGCCATCGCGGCCCCCGCGAAGCCGTAGAACTGGTCCGCCGCGCACAATGCGCAATTCACATAGAAGACCACGGCGTCGAGCGACGCTACCGGCGCCCACTGGTCGAGCGGCAACGTCCACATGCGGATGGCCAATAGCCGCAACACTTCCACGCCGAACAGCGATGTGCCCAGCCAGCGCAGATACGGCGCGCGCAGCCGGATCCCGGCCAGGTAGAAGATCTCCGCTTCCACTACCAGCCCTGTGGCGATCCACTGGTGGTCGAGCTTTTGGAAGATAGCCGCCGCCGCCAGCGCCGCGGTCAGCGTGGCTGCGCCGTGCCATTTGCCGGAGCGAATGCGCGCCACGGCGCTCACTACGTATGCGCCTGCCGTTGCCGCCAGCAGAATCCAGAGCCGGTCCGGCGCGGCGGTTTGCCACTTCAACACCGATAGGCCCAGGAACCCGACGGCGTTGAGCGGCAGCAACCACGCCTCCGGATGCAACACATCGAAGATTTCAAACAGCAGCCAATACGCGGCGAAAATGGCCTCCGCCCGCCACAACGGCGCGCCTGTGTCGCCGCGCATGACGACCACGGCATAGGTGGCGATCAAGCCCAGCATTGCCATGCGCGTCCACGCGAAGCGGTGCGTCACGTACAGCAACGAAGCCGCCAGTGGGACCAGCGCCAGAAAGGGCAACGACGTCATGTCGGTGATGGCTAGCGTGCCAAATGCCACGAAGTACGCCAGCCCGGTGACCGTTTGGGAGCGGTAGCGCAGCGAGTGTGCGATCATTCCCGTGGCCACCGCCAGCAGCAGGATGGCGCCCATGACGGGGCTGTCGATGACGCGGGCCGCTTCCACTGCGTGCATGGCGTAGACCGTCACGTAAAGTCCGGCCCAGCCGCCGCCCAGCAATCCGCGGGCGAAGATGCGGTAGCGTTCTTTCGATTCGAAGGTCGCGCCCGCCGCCAGCAGAGTCAGGCTCGCCACCAGACAGATGATCACGCGTCCCAGCGGTCCGAATTGCGTGAATGAATAGCGCAGCAGCAGCGCCAGTCCGACCACCAGGACGAATACGCCGATCTTGTTGAGCAAGCTTCCGCCGAGTATGGTTTCCCATTCCCGTGGGACAGGGCCATGCCCTGTCGTGGGTGGTGCGGCGGGAGCAGGCTGCACATGCGGCGGTTCGACACGCGGCGGTTCCACACGCGGCGGCTCAATCGTGGGTGCCGCCATCCGCACAGGCTGCAGCTCCGGCGGAGGCGCGGGCGCAACCGGCGCCGCCGCCGGCGCAGGTGGCGCGACCGCCCGGCTCTCCTGCTCATAAACGCGCGCGGTTAGCGCCGCGATCTGCGACTCCATGCGTGCCAAGCGGCTCCGCAAGACCACCCAGCGGATCACCAACACTACGATCAAACAGAGGATGAGGAAGATATCCACGCTGGCCTCCCGTCCGCCGCCACCAACTCCTCTGCGCGCTGTCTCAATGCGCGCAGATCCAGCTTTCCCGTGCCGAGCTGCGGAAGCGCTTCCACCCGATACAAATTCTCCCGCTTCGGAATCCACAAGCGCGGTAGATCCGTCTCCGTGAGCTTCCGCCACAATTCCGCCGGCTCCATCGAGTTCACATACAGAGCGGCCAGCCGCTCGCCGCGCCGGTCGTCTGCCACCGCTGTCACCGCACAGGGCGCGGCTCCCAACACGCCGGCGATGGCGTCTTCAATCCGCAGATGCGGCACCATCTCACCCGCGATTTTGCTGAAGCGCGAGAGCCGGTCTGTGATGCGGATGAAACCTTCGTCGTCGATGGCTGCGATATCGCCCGTGACGTACCAGCCATCGTGCAGGGCCTCGGCGGTGCGCTCCGGCTCGGCCAGGTAGCCCAGCATGCGGTTCGACCCCTTCACCAGCAACAGGCCGGCCTGATTCGGCCCGAGCGGCGCGAATGTCGCCGGGTCCACAACGTGCACGGCCACGCCCGGCATGGGATGCCCCACCGTGCCCCGCTTGTTGCCGATCTGGGTGTCCTTGCCCGCCTGGAAGTTGGGGGCGTTTACCGCCACCACGGGCGCCATCTCGGTGCAGCCGTATCCTTCGAGCAATTCCACGCCGAACTTCTCGCGAAACGCCGCGGCGATGGGTTCGCGCAGCTTCTCCGCTCCCACCAGGACGAATCGCAGGCTGGCGAATTCTTCCTGGGAACACTTGCGCGTGTAGGTTGCGCAAAACGTCGGCGTCGAAAGCAGGAACGTGGCGTGGTACTTCGCGATCAATTCGCCGACCGCCTTGGCATCCGTGGGATTCGGATGGTAGACCACGCCGCATCCCGCGACGAGCGGGAACCAGATGGTCACCGTGTATCCGAAGGAATGAAAGAAGGGCAGCACGCCCACGACGCGGTCGCGCTCGCCGATCCGGAAGATCTGCGCCATGGCGTCGATATTCGCCAGCACGTTGTAGTGCGAGAGCATCACGCCTTTCGGGATGCCGGTGCTGCCGCTGGAGAAGATGACAGTCGCGAGCGATTCGGGCCGCGCCGCGCCGGTGAGCAAACGTGCCGGCGCGAAACGCGCGGTCAGCAGCGCCCGCAGTTGCGCCATCTTGCCGGCGCGCGCCAGGATGTCCTCCACGAAAACCATGCCGGCTTGCGCTTCGATCTTCGCCTTGGCCAGGAATACGCGCGAAGTGACCACCGTGCAAATGGCGCATCGTTCGCGCGCCGCGGCCATCGCCTCCGGACCCGCCGTGAAATTGAGATTCACCGGAACGCGGCCTGCCAGCGTAATCCCCACGTTCACCAGCGCGCCCGCCACGCTGGGTGGCAACAGCACTCCAATCGTTTCTTCGTCGCGGCGCGTGCGCGCCCACCGCGCCACCAGCACGCCGCCGGTGAGCATGCGCCCGTAGGTCAACTCGCGGCCGGTGGAATCGGCCATGGCGAAGTGGCTCCAGTTGCGGCGTGCGCTACGGATCAAGCGGCGCGGCAGCGTATCGTTGGCGGTCTGGCGAAGCGCCGTGGCTTCCGCAGCCAGTTCCTGGATCGCCTGCCGCACTTCATGCGCGGAGGAATTCGCCGGCATCGGATTGCCAAACGAAACCGTCACAGGATACGGAATGCGCTTGGGCCACTTCCAGAAGAAACGGCCGCGCTCGAAGCTGAAGATGCTGCCCCACAGCCGGTCGAGATGCACGGGGATGATAGGCACGCGACTGCCTTCCACAATCTTCTCCATGCCGCGCTTGAAAGGCAGGATATTCCCCGTGCGGCTGATGGCCCCTTCCGCGAAGATGCACACCACGTGGCCCGCGGCCAGTTCCTCGCGCGCGGCCTGAATCGCGCGCACCGCATCGCGGCCGCCGCCCACCGGAATCGCTTTGGTCTTGCGGAAAAACCAATTGAGCGCCTTCAATTCGTAGTAAGGCTTCCAAACCATGAAGCGGATGAAACGCTGTACGCACGCGCCCACCAAAAAACCATCCACGTGGGACATGTGATTCGACACCAGTAGCGCCGGACCGCGGAACGGGACGTTTTCTTGTCCCACGATGCGTATGCGGAAAACGGTGTGGGTGACGAACCACAGCAGGAAGCGGATCATGAAATCGTCCACCACCGTCACTATGTAGACCGTGATCGCCAGGCTCACGAAACCGAAGATCAGAATGATGTGCGGCGGGCTGATGTGCAGGCCGTCGTTGCACAAATAGAAAACGGCCGTGGCCAGCAGCATGCCCAGCGTGTTGTAGATGTTATTGGTGGCGATGATGCGGCCCTTCTCCTGGCTCTCGCTGCGTTGCTGCAGGTATGCATTAAGCGGCACGAAGAACACTCCCGCCGCGATGCCCAGCATCGACAGCATCGCCACCGAACCGGCGTAGGAACCGCGTGCGGCGTACAGCCCCAGGCTAAACACGCCCATAAAGATGGAGCCCAGCGGCACCAGTCCGATCTCGACTTTATCGCCCGAGAGGCGGCCCGCCAGCATGCTGCCCGCGCCGATGCCCAGCGACAGGCACGTCATCAGCAGGCCCACCAGGCGGTCGCTCGCGTGCAGCGTTTCGTTGCCGAATAGCACCAGATCCATCGAGAACAGCAGCCCCACAAACCAGAAGTAGGAAATGGCCATCACGGCCAGCCACAGGGGACGGTCGCGCAGCAGGTGCTTCGTGCCGGCCGTGATTTCGGCGAGCGGATTGAGCCGCCACGGTTCGCGTGCGGCCGCAGCCGGCACGCGCGTGATGCGGAAGCTGGTCAGGCAGCCGATCACCGCGACCGTGGTCAGCACCACGCCGATTTTCCATTCCGCCGCCCTCCACGCGGAGAATAGGAACGGCCCGATGGACGTGCCCAGCACGATGGCCACCAGCGTGGTCATCTCGAGCAGCGCATTGGCGCGCGAGAGGTCGCGGTCGGAGACCAGTTCCGGCACGATCGAATACTTGGCCGGGCTGAAGACGGTGTAATGCACCGCCATCAGGAACAGCACCACGAACATCAGGGTGATGCTCTGCGAGAAGAATACGACGATGCCCAGGGCCATCACGGCGATTTCGAAGATCTTGACCGCGATCAGGACCTTGCGCTTGCTGATGGCGTCGGCGAGTTGGCCGGCGTACCCGGTGAACAGCAGCGATGGCAGCACGAAGATGGCGCCGGCGAGCGCGAGGTACTTGCCGCTCTGATCGGAATGCGCGACGATGTGGACGGCGCGTAGGGAGACGATGATGCGGTAGGCGTTATCGTTGAACGCGCCCAGGAACTGGGTGCAGAGGAAGGCCAGGAAGCCGCCGTTTTTGAGTACGTCTTTGAATCCGCCGTGTGCCATGACCTGGTATAGTGCACGGCGCGCGCCGATGCGCCGGTGTTGGAAAGATACCACGGGTCAATGGGTTAGCGATAGGCTGTTGGGAGTTAATAGGATCGGTCGTACATTTTATGCATGTGCTTTGTGCATTGAACGTTCAGGAGGCGCAGGCAGCTTCTTCTGAAGCTCTGCCACAATTTCTTCGGCGATTGGACGGATTTCCGCAGAAAGCTTTTCGAGCGGGCTTCGATCGCCGGTTTCGAGGTAATCCATCGCGACGACTAGGGGGAGGAGTTCGTCGTCGAGGTTCGATTCGCGGATCAGCGTACGGAGGAAGTGGCGATTTTCCTCATTGATTATAGCCGCGAAGCCCGCGACCATTTGGGCAACCGAGAGCGTCCCTCGGATCTTCTCGTTCCAGAGCTTGCGGGCCTCTGCGAAAGCGCTGGCACGGATCAGTAGAATGAAGAAATTCAGAGGCCGCTCGCTACATTCGTGGCGCCATGCTCGCAATGTCTCGAGGAGTTGCCGCAGAGGTGTGTCCTCCTCTCGTGCCAGCGCGGCTTCGCAGACCGCAATCGCCCTGTCAAGATCCCCGAGCATCGCGGCGGTGCACGCGAGGAGAATCTGCGCGGTCGGGTCCGGGGCGAATTCGTCCGCATGCCGGTCGAAAATGCCGAGCACTTCGCGGAATCGACGCAGATTGAACAGAACCTCGGCCCTCAACAGTGCGTCCCGGGGAGCTGGAATCAAACGAGCGCGCGTCTCTAGATCTTCAAGCGCTTCCTCATCCCGCCCAAGTCTGTGCATAGCGGACGCACGGAGAAACCACAGGTCAGGGTACTCATGCAGGGGCAGGCCCCCAGAATTGAGCCAGCTCAACCGCGCTTCGGGATCAGTATTTTCTGCGAGACCGGCAGCCCATTGCAGGCGCCGATTGCCCTCGGCCTGAGCTCGACGTTTGGTGATGAGTCCATTATCGGTGAGTCGCTGCACCGTTGCGCGGCACAACTGCGTTAGGCCATCGCTGCGCACTTTGCTTCGGGCTCGATCTGTGTCCCCCGCATCCAGGCAGTCATTGACTAATCGATCGGTCGCACTTCCCTTAAATGGCCCATCCATCGCGTCTGTAAGATACTGCCGGTAATCCAGCGTCTCGACGGCCAGCGCCTTCTCGCCCGCCCTCACCAACTCTGCGAACCGCGCGGCCAACTTCTCCGCCTCATCGAACATCTCCCGGCTCGAATACCAAGCCTTCAAAAACTCCACCAGCCAAGCCATCCGCGCACGGCTCTCCCGCCCAAACCGCATCTGGTGCCAGATCGCATACAACGGCTCCGCCAGCGAATACCACGAGCTTCTGGCCCGCACGTTCGCCGTGCGCACGTATCCCAATCCCGACAAGCGCTTCAACTGCGAGGTCACCTGATTCACCGGCAGCCTGGTTTCCACCGCAATTTCGGTCGGTGTCAGCCCGGAACCCGTGCGCGCGCTAACCCGCGCAATATGGTCCAGAATCTTGCGCTGCTGCGGCGGCAGGCTTTCAATCTTCGCCTTATAGTAAGGAGTCACTTCGTCCAGCAGCTTCTCCAGGCCCCGCCGCACGTCGATCAAATCCGAGCTCGCAATAATCCGGTAGAGCATCAACACCAGGCGCGGATTGCCGCCCGTGAAATAATGCAGCACCTTGATCCGCGCCTCGTTCTTCTGAAGCTGCTGCTCGAAATCCGTCCGCTTATCCGCTTCCGCGCGGCGCAGCAGCAACTGGTTGATCTGGCCGCCATCCAGCGCATCCAGATGCCAAATCTTGAAGAAGTTGTAGAGCGGCTGATCGTAGGCGCGCGCCTCGTGAAAGAACGACGTCGCGCCGCCCACCAGCATGACCGTGCCGTCGTTCATGAGCGCGTCGCGTAGCCGGGCATTCTCCCTGGTGTTGTTGATCTGGCTCAGCACCATGTCCAGGTTGTCCACCAGCAGCAGGAGGCGTTTGCCATTCTGGTGGCTCCAGTCTTTTAGAGTGGCGAGCGCCGCGCCGGCCAGATCGACGGAGGGCCGATATTCGTTCCGCAACGCGGCGCCGCTTGCCGCCAGTGCCATGTCGTGGGTTTCGTAGGCCAGGTGGCTGATCGTCGCCAGCCAGAAGTCCGCCAGATCCGTGATGGCGTAGGATTCCTCGGGAAACCGCACCGGCTGCCACTCTTGGTGCAAATCGCGTTCCCGCACCGCGTATTGCAGCATCAGCAGTATGGTGGTCTTCCCCATGCCGCGCGCGCCAACCAGGACCACGTGCTGCACGCCCGCGCCCTGCGGTTGCCGCCGCACTAGCTCCAGCAACTCCTTCAGCATTACCTCGCGGCCCACGAAGGTCTGCTTGATTTCCGCGGGCGGCATCTGCTCGGGGTTGTAGTAGAGCTCCACTTCAGCACTCCATCCCGTAATGCCGCAGCCACCAATCGCGCAGCAGTTTGCAGGAAAACTCGTACGTGTTCTGCCCGTAGTTGAATCCGACGTAGAAATCGTTTTCCAGATTCGCCATCAGACCGTTGAAGCGCTCGATATCCGCCACTTCGCATTCCTTCCGGTAGAGGTAGTAGCAGGCCTCCCGCTTCAGCACGCCATCGTTCGCGATGGTGCGCAGCAAGGCCTTGGCGGCCTTTTCGTCCGGCTTGTCGTAGTAGTCGCGCAACCGGCCGTAGTAGTGGTCAAAATAGGTCTTGCAGTCCGCCCCCAGCACCGTGCTGGGATACAGCGTCTCTACGGTCGCGGGCGTCGGCGTAATCCCGCTCCCTTTGCAAGACCTCTCAATCTCCCAAAACATGATCTGCAGGAAGTACGGCACGGGCGTGCCAATGAGATCCAGCACCTTCTTTCGCGCCGCTGTGGACAAGGGAATATCGTGCGATTCCGATAGCGCCAGGAGGAATTGGTCCGCCACGGCATCGGTAAATGGCTCCAGCTTCAGATGGGCGAAATCGTTCATGGACGCGCTCTCCCCGAGATTGCTGAGCACGTTCCCAATGCCGATCGACCCGGCCACCAGAAATCGCACATTCTGAATGCGCGGCGATTGCCGGAGATGGCGCAACCACCGCAGCATCAACCGCGCGTCTTCTCTGTGCGCGTCCAGGTGGGCCATCTCGTCGATCATCACGGCAAATTCATCCAGCAGGAACACCACCTTTGTTTCCGGAATTCGGGCGATCGCATCGAACAGCTCTTCGCCGCTCGTTTGCCAGCGTGGCCGGATCTGTTCCTTGAGCTTGAGTTTCAGCTTATGGAGTTCGATCTCCTCCACGTTGGCGCGAAAACCCTGCCACGCTTTCTTCGGTACAAAGCTGAGGGCGGAAGCGATCTTAGAGAGGACATCGTCGCGCGAGAGTTGCACCACCAGCGCCGTTAGCAGGTCGGCGGGTTCCAGGAAGTGTTCGAGATCGCAATGCACCAGCCGGTAATCCCAGCGCGGCTCGTCCATGAGCCGGTACATTACGCTAGTCTTGCCGAAGCGCCGGGGCGATGCCAGCAGGACATGTCCGAAGCTCAGCTTTTCCCAAACCAGATCCACGAACGCTTCGCGCCCGTAGCAGTCGGCGCCCCGAACTGGCGGTCCTACGAAATTGCACGGCATGCAACAATTATGTCGCACAACAGGATTGTTGCGCAAGGTGTTCGCGGTTAGCTCTTTGCAGTTCACCCTTTGCATGAAATCGAGTCTTCCCGTCACAGCCCGTGCCCTCAACCATTTAACGCCGATCCGCCGACACCCGGACTTCCGGCGAGCGGCTCCCGCACAAACTCCGTGGTAACTTTAAAGATCGGGAAATCTGGAACCAATCCTTCCTCCCCTTGCCGCGTAACAAGCGGAAGTTGGTTTGTTGGATTTTTACAAGCATAAGTAAATAAGCAACTTATTGACCTTGTTCCCAAATAAAATGAAGAAGGAAAGGCCGAGAGACCTTTTCCTCGATGTACATATGCCCTTCCTGACCACGCAGCAGCGCGCCTTCCTATCCGCTGTCTCCCAGCTCGCCTACGCCAACCCGTTCCTTCCCGAGTGGGTGGAATTCGAGCAGGCCGTGCTCGGGGACGCCTTCGTGGCCGGCGAGCCGGTTTGGAGCCAGCATGTCCGCGACCCGGAACAGCCGCGCGCCAACGTCTGGCGCATCGTGGAACGGCTGGAAGCGCTGGCCGCGGCGCTCCGGGCGCGGCTGCGCGAGGGCGCCCAAGCCCAGGCGGCGGACCTCATCCTGTACGAAGACGCGGTCCTGCACCTGCTCTACCAGCGCTACTACCGCCATTTCTTCGCAGCCGCTTTCGGACCTGCCGCCAGCCAGAGCGACCCCGCGCGCTGGCGCTTCTACAACAACTTCCTGGCCGACTGGCGCGGCTTCTTCCACATCGACGGCCTGCGCTTTCCGACCGGCCACGATCCGCGCCACACCTTCGCGTGCTTCCGCCAGATCCAATGCGCCTTCGAGCAGGTCTTCCGCGACATCATCGGCAGTTCCATGCCGGCCGCGCGGCTGCGCGCTTCGATCTGGCAATCCATCTTCACCCACGATATCCGCCGCTACCGGCGCACGCTCTACGCGCGCATGGGCGAGTTCGCCACCCTGATCACCGGCCCATCGGGCACCGGCAAGGAACTGGTCGCGCGCGCCATCGCGCAATCCCGTTATGTGCCCTTCGACGACCGGCGGCTTGCCTTCGCCGACGACTGCGGGTTCTACCCCATCAATATCTCGGCGCTTTCTCCGACGCTGGTGGAGTCGGAGCTGTTCGGACATCGGCGCGGCGCTTTCACGGGCGCCATCGCCGACCGCAAAGGCTGGCTCGAAACCTGCCCCGAACTAGGCTCCGTGTTCTTGGACGAGCTGGGCGATCTGGACCCGGCCATTCAAGTGAAGCTGCTGCGCGTGATCGAGACGCGCACTTTCCACCCGGTTGGCGATACGGCCGGCCGGCAGTTCCGCGGCAAACTGATCACCGCCACCAACCGCGACTTGGCGGCGCTGATCGGAAAGGGGCGATTCCGCGAGGACCTATATTACCGCCTGTGCTCCGATCAGGTGGTCACTCCCGCGCTGGCCGAGCAACTGGCGGATTCGCCCGCCGTTCTGCGGGAGCTGGTCTTCTATATGTCGCGCCGCGTGGCGGGAGAGGAGGCGGAAGCGCTGGCGCGTGAGGTGCTCGACTGGGTGGGCGCCAATTTGCCGGCGGACTACGCCTGGCCGGGCAACTACCGGGAACTCGAACAGTGCGTGAAGAATGTGCTGATCCGCCGCAACTACCAACCCTCGCGGCCGCGCGCCCGCAACCCGGTAGAGCAGTTCGCGCTGGATGCCCGCGCCGGACGTCTCTCCGCCGATGTGTTACTCACGCGGTATGTGACCATCGTCTACAGCCGCACAGGCAGCTACGAAGAAACGGCCCGGCGTCTCGGGCTGGACCGCCGCACGGTGAAGGCGAAGGTGGATCGGGGCCTGCTCGCAAAGTTGGGCAGTAGTCCCAGCTAATACGTGACAACAGATTCCATACGCGATGCTGCATAAATTGGAGGGCCGGCAATTATGCCCGCAGCCGGCTTTCAGGCGGCTGGCTGGACGTTGGCCTTTTTGTGAAGCGGCGTCCGGATGCCGCTCTGGAGATTGGCCATTTCAGTTGGGTAGCCCTCGTGGCGCACGCACTCGTGCGTGCGCCACGCGGGCTACCTGACTCAAATGGCCAACATCGCGGCGCGCGAAGCCTGCCTTGGAGCCGGCTGGACCCGCTGGAAAGCTCCGCCCCCCAAACTAACCGGGCCACCCCACATCGCAGATCTTGATATTTTTCAATTATTAGGCGGGCCGGACACTAGCGAACCGAGGCCGCGCACCGCGCTGCCCCACGCTTATGGAACGGTGATGGACACCGGCGGCGCGCAAATCGTGCCGGTGCACGCGTTGATCATGGCGGTGCCGGCGGCGGCTCCGAAGACAACTCCGGAGTTGGTGATGTCGTTGGTGACGGTGACCGCCGCGATATTGGAAGAAGTCCAGACGACGGAGGCGAGTTGTTGGGTGCTGAGGTTGCTAAAGGTGCCGGTGGCGATAAGCTGCAGGGTGCCGTTCACCCCCAGCGTCGGATTAGACGGCGTGATGGCGATCGAGCTCAGGCTCGGCGGCGCCAGCGTCGTCGGCTCGTATAGCTCCGCGGCGGACAGCACGGTGTTGGTCAAGTCGCTATGGCCGCCGGCCATCAGAACCGCGCCGTCGGTGAGCAGCGTGGCGGTCTGGAGGTCGCGCGGCGTAATCATTCCGCTGGTGGCGGAAAACGTTCCGGCGCCGGGGTTGTAGAGCTCGGGGACGGCGGAATTGAGCGCGCTGCCCGCGGCCAAAACATCGGCGTTGGTGAGCAGCGTCGCGGTTCCCAGCCAGGCCGTGCTCTCTTCGCTGCCAGTGGGGGTGAAGGATTCCGTGGATGGGTTGTATATCTCGGCGCTGGTCAAAGGACCGGTTATCAAATAGTTATAACCGTCGGCAATCAGTACATTGCCGGTATTGAGCAGCGTGGCGGTTGCTCCGGAACGGGCCACGTTGAGGCTGCCGGTGGTGAAGGTAAAGGTCGAGTTAGTGGGGTCGAACAACTCGGCGCTGGATAATGGACCGTTTTCGTCGGCCCCGCCGGCTATGAGCACCTGGCCATTCTGCAGTAGCGTGGCCGTAGCGTCGTAACGGGCCGCGTTGAGACTGGTGGTGAATTTAAACATCCTGGTGGCGGGGTTGTAGAGTTCAGCGCTGGCCAATACGCTGCCGCCGCCGTAGCCGCCGGCGATCAGCACGCCGCCCTGGGGGAGTGCGGTGGCAGTGTGTTCATAGCGCGCGGCGTTCAGGTTGCCGGTAACCGCAAAGGTCCCAGCGCTGGGACTGTAGAGTTCCGCGCTGGCCAATTCGCCGTCCCCGCCGGAGCCGCCCGCAATCAGGACCGTGCCGCTGTTCAGCAGCGTGGCGGAGTGTTGCTCGCGTGCGGTGTTCAGGTTTCCGGTGAACACAAAGTCCCCGGCGCCTGGGCTGTACAGTTCCGCGCTGGCCAACTCACCCAGTGCGCCGGATTGTCCGGGCACGGGGCCGATGCCACCGGCGACGAGCACCAGGCCGGTATTTAGAAAAGTGGCGGAATGGTTGTAGCGCGCGGTATTCAAGCTGCCGGTGGGGGCGAATAGCTGAACGACGGTCAACATAGCGTTGCCGGTGACCGAGCCAAAGGCAGCCGTAATAGTGGACGTGCCGGCCGCGGTGCCGGTGGCCAGTCCGGTGCTCGTGATGGAGGCGATGCCGAGCGGGACCGAGGTCCAGGTAACGCTGTTTGTCAAATTCTTGGTGGTGCCGTTGCTGTAAGTGCCGGTGGCGGTGAATTGCTGCGTGCCGCCCACATAGACGGATGGGTCGTTTCCAGGGGTGACGGCGATCGACTCCAGGGCGGCCGCGACGCCGGTACCGGTAAGGGTCGCGATCTGAGGCGAGTTGGAGGCCGTATCGGCGAACGTGAGTTTGCCGCCCTTCACTGCACCGGTAACCGTGGGGGTGAATGTAACGCCGACGGTGCAAGACGAGAGCTGGCCGATGCTGGTGCCGCAAGTGTTGCTGACGATGGCGAAGTTGGCTACGGGCGTGGCGGTAATGTTGGTAAAGATCAGGGTGGTGGATTGGTTGTTCGTGAGAGTGAAGGTTTCGGCGGCGCTGGTCTCGCCGAGAGGTACCTGGCCAAAGGACCACGTCGTGGGGTTGTAGGTTACCGGCAGGATGCCCGAGCCGGTAACGGTAGCGGTCTGTGGACTGTTGGTGGCGCTGTCGGTGACCGTGAGCTGTCCGCTCAAAGTGCCGGTCGTTTTAGGGGTGAAAGTGATCAGGATCGTGCAGCTTGCGCCCTTGGCGATCTTGCCGCTCAAAGGACACGTACCACCGCTGGCTATCGCGAAATTGCCGCTGACCGCGATCTTGGTGATGGTGAGGGTAGCGGTCTGGACATTCTGGAGTGTCGCGGCTTGGGGCAGGCTGGTAGTCTCCTCGACCGTGTTGGGGAATTGAGGAGGGGAGGTAAGAGTCACGGACGTTTGGGCGCCGATGGGGGCGGCAAGCGCCAAAGTCAAACAGGGAAGGAAGATCCGACTGCGCCGAACCAGACCGTTCATCATTAGCGGTTACCCCCGGGGGTCCCGGCGAGCCCTTGTCAAGTGGGCGGCGGGAGCGTCTCTTTAGTATAGGGAGGGCAACCGCCAGCAGGCAAGCAGCGCTGGGGAGTGGGGTACCAGGACCAGGAATTGGAGGGCGGGCTTTAGCCGGCGCGGGGCTTCAGCCCCGCTGGTAGCATAGGCTTCAGCCTGTGTCAGGCGAGCCAAGCTCGCCCGGGGCAGGCTTATCGCCTGCCCCGGGGATCCCGATCAGGGCGAATTCCTAGCGGTGACCGCCGCCGCCGTGGCCGCCGCCACCACCACCGTGGGAGCCGCCGCCGCTACTGTGGCCGCCGCCTCCGCCGCTGCTGTGGACGCTGCCGCTCGAATGGCTCGATCCGCCGCTATGATAAGAGGGGCTGGCATGAGATCCTCCGCCATATGACGGGCTGGAGCGATAGCCGGAGCCAGGCGCCGTGCGGCTGCTGCCGTATGACGGACTGGAGCGGTAACCACTGCTGCTCCCCCGATACGCTTGCGAGGAGCGGGATGTCCCAGTCTGGCCGCCGAAACGGTTCCAACCGCCGGCCGACGCAGAGGCACGCGGCGCGGCACTTGCCCTGGACGCCGCACTGGCCCGCGGCGCGGCGTATGTGGAAGATCTGACGCTGGCCGCCGAAGTTGCGCCATAGCGACGACTGAGCGCGCCATTCGGATAGGCCACACCCAGCCGGTGTGCGGCATTGTGCGCCCAGAAGCCGCCGCCGACAAATCCGCGTCCGCCGAAACCGTAACGACCGAAAAATCCGCCGTTCAGGAATATCCCGCCGCGGAACCAGTTTGGCCACCAGCCCCAGCCGCCCCATCCGAGGCCGCCGAAGAATCCGCCGATGTAAATGCCGGGGCCAAAACCATAGCCGAAGCCATAGCCGATGTCCAGATAATCCCACCCCGGATAATAGCCATAGGCGGGCGGTCCCCAGATGTACTGAGGATTGTAGTAAGGCACGTACACCACCTCGGGATTGGCCGGTTCAATGTCGATGGCCGACTGATCTCCCTCGGTTTCCCTGGTGACGGTCTGCTGCCCGTTGGACCGCAGTTTACCCGATGTCTGCGCTCGCGCGCGCATGCGTTGCACGGCGCTCATGACATCCGCTTGTTGAGCCAGGAAGGCATTGCCCAAGGCGGTCGTCCAGCGAATGTCGGAGCTCAGCCGGTTCAGCACGTCCGGGAATACCACTAAGGCCTGCACACTCGGATCCCAATTCTGCTGGCGCGCGGCGTCCACCAGTTGGGGACCCTGGAGACTGGAATTCTGCGGCAGCCATTGGGCTGCCTCGGCGATCTCCAGAGGATAGGTCGACGCGGCCAAAATCTGGCCGAGCAAGCGGTCCGGATAGAGTGCCACCGGTGCAACCATAGTCTCCAACTGTTGCGGAGTTAGCATCTGAGCGGGAGCCTGCGCGGGGGCTTGCGGGGGAACTCCCGGTTGTTGCGCGACCAAAAGGCCGCCCGCCAGAAGCGGCACACAAACCAGGCACACCGCCTGGCGAAGAACTTGTTGAATTAATATATTTTTCATGATCGACCTCCCTTGGGGTTTCACGCTTCCAGTATGGGCACGCCGCGGGCCAAACTGCAACGTGTTGACTGCCAATCGTTTGACGGCTCGCCGGGGCGGCCCCGGATGGTTGAAAAGCACCGCTCTACGGTGGATCGCAGCCGTGGGGCAGCGCCATGCGCTGCCCAATTCAGTTTGGTAGCCTCGTGGCGTGGCGGCACTTTTTGAGTTCCAGTTGGCTAAATCCTGGCTTAGTACTTGGCTAAATTGGTGGGGCAGGCGTCTACGCCTGCGGCGGGTCGAAAACCCACCGCGTTTCTACATTCTGTCCGCCGCCGTGGGGCAGGCTCGCAGCCAGGCTCGCAGCCTGCGCGGGCCTCGCAGGCCCGCTCTTCGGCGAGCGAAGCTCGCCCCAGGCGAGCTACGCTCGCCCTTCGGCGGCGCATGGCGCCGCCCTACCGGGGCAATCGCCGGCGGAAGGGTTCACGCTCCCGGTAAGTGAGCGATCGCCACAACCACTCCAGCGGGCCGAAAAAGAAGCGCCGCATCCAGAAGCGGGAGAACGCCAGGACCACCATCCAGACAGCCAGCACGACCAAGGCTTCCTCAATGCGGCTGACTTTGGCGAAAAGGCCGAATCCGGTTCCATTGAAGAGCAGCGTACACAGCACGCTCTCCAGGATGTAGTTGCTGAAGGCCATACGGCCCGCGGCTGCCAGCAGGTTGACGGCGCCGCGCAGGGCCGGCGTCTGGGAGGCGATCATAAGCAGGCAAATCCAGGCCAGGCTGACGCCCAAGCTGCCCCAATAGTTAAACTGCGAGCCGGTGAAGAACGCATAGCGCGCGTTCCACCGCTCCTCGAAATTACGATGGACGCCGTACGCGATCAGCGGCAGGCCGAACAGCGCTCCGGCGATCGCCAGATTGCGATAAAGGCGCAGCGAGAGGCTCCCGGTCAGCAGCCCTAATTTATAGAGAGCCATCCCGGCAATCATCAGCCCACCCGCGCGCCAAAGAGTGAAGAACACCAGACCGGAGGTTTGGGTGACCAGCGATTCCTGGGCGCGGAATGGCATCTGCGCCAGCCAGCCGCCGCGATACCCGGCAATTTGGGCGGCGGTCTGCTGCGCGGTCGGCTGCCATACGTCCGTCATGAAATCGGCTATTTGTTTCGGGGACCAGAATTGCATGGACCAGCCGCCGGCCAGGGCCAGCACGGAACCGAGAGCTACCACGGCCAACCCGATCGCCAGCAGGCGCTTGGGCGCCAGGTTGCGCAGCGGGTATACCAGCACGCCGCAGATCGCATAAGAGACCAGGATGTCGCCCGACCATAGCAAATAGGCGTGCATCAGACCGAAGATCAGCAGCCAAAAACTGCGGCGCAGGTAGACAGGCCAGGGGCGCTGGCCGCGGGCCTGAATCCGCGAAGTGAGCAAGACCAAGCCAGCGCCGTATAGCATGCAGAAGATGGCCATCATTTTTTCGTCGGCGAACAGATGGCTGACGAGCCAGACGAAGTAGTCCGCGCCCTCCAGGCTATGCGGGTAGGCGGTAGGGTTCTCATAAGCGGCGAAGATTTCAGCGAACGCCTGGATGTTCATCACCAGGATGCCGAGGACGGCGAATCCACGCAACAGATCGAGCGCCAGGATGCGCTCGCGCTCCAACACCGGGCCGGCCGGCGGCGGCGTCGCGAGTTTGGTTTGTGACGGTTGCATGCGAGGCCGGCGCGGCTACTGGGCGGACGGAGCTTCGATCTGGCGCTCCAGCGCGTCCAGCTTTTCGTTCAATTCGTTAAGGGCCGCCTGCTCGGTGTCGAGCGAGTTGGAGAGCTCGCTTTCCCGGGCCCGCAACTGCTGATCCGGCCCGTTGCCGACCACCATCTTCAAACCCGCGCGAATGTCTTCCAGTTGCGCGCGGCGGGCGGCGTCGGATTCGTTCGAAATATCCTGTTCGATTTTGGCCAGGCGATCGTTGGCGGCGTTCTGGCGGGCCGTTTGATCGGAGACTTGCTTGCGGACGTCGTCCAGTTGCTGCTGGGCGCGCAACACTTTTTGTTCCTGATACTGGGCGCGCTGCAGGATAACCTGCATGCGCGGGCCCAACGACATGTTTTTCTCCACCGTGCGCCGCAACTGGCGGACTTCGGAAAGCAGCGCCTGCATAGTGGCGGAATCCGGGCTCGCGGTTTGCGCGGGAGCGGTGGTGGCGGCCGGCGCGGCTAGCAGAACGACGATGAAAAATCCAGAGAGCTTGTTCATAAGAGTCTGTCCCTATCGTCAGTATAGTGGGACAGCGAGGCCGCTATGACACAATCCAACTTCTTCAGCACCGTAAAGCAGGACCTGACCTTCGCGGCGCGCACGCTGCTGAAGAATCCCGGCTTCACCGCCGCCGTAGCCGTCTCGGTCGCGCTGGCGATCGCCGCGAACGCCACGGTGTTCGGCATCGCGAACGGCTTGCTATTCGGCGCACTGCCTGTGCGGGAAGCCTCGCGGCTGGTGAGTTTGAACCAGGGCAATACGTCTTCCTACCCGGACTACATCGACTATCGCGATCAGAGCTCCCAGGTATTCGAAGGCGTGACGGCGCACTTCCCTTTTATCCCAGCGAATTTGGGCGGCGCCGGCGAACCGGAAAGGATCTGGGGGCAGGTGGCGGCAGGCAATTATTTTTCGGTGGTCGGAATCGCGCCGGCGATCGGACGCGGATTCACCCCCGCGGAAGATCGCGCGGCTGGCGGTAACCCTGTTGTCGTACTGGGCAACGCGCTATGGCGCCGCCGCTTCGCGGGCGCGGCGGATGCGGTCGGCCGGCAAGTCACGCTGAATGGCAGGAGCTATACCATCATCGGCGTGATGCCTCCCGGATTCCATGGCACCGACCGCGCGGTGGTGGCGGATTTCTGGGTGCCTCTTTCCATGGTGGGCCAGATCATGCCGGACCTGGTCAAAGACGACCTGACTGCCAAACGCAACAGTCACTGGCTGATGCTGGAAGGCCGGCTGAAGCCGGGCGTGAGCCGCACCCAGGCCGCCGCCGCGTTGAACGTGATTCAGCGCCGTCTGGACGACACTTACCGCAAGAACGAGAAGCCGCGCGCCGCGATCCGGCTGGCAGATTCCGGCGGGCTTTTCGGCGATGTGAACCGCTTCGCGATCGGCTTTATGGCCGTGTTGGCCGTGCTGGTAGCGATGGTGCTGTTGATCGCGTGCGCCAACGTGGCCAACCTGATGCTGGCGCGCGCCATGGCGCGACAGCGCGAAATCGGCATACGCCTGGCGGTGGGCGCGAGCCGGCCGCGCCTGGTCCGGCAGTTGCTCACCGAAAGCGTGCTGTTATCGTTGATCGGCGCGGTGGGCGGCTTCGCCCTGGCGGCCGCCGCCACCGTAGCCCTCTCGCGCTTCAATCTGCCGCTGCCCTTACCCATCCGGTTCGATTTTGCGCCGGACGCGCGGGTGCTCTGGTTTACCGCGGCGCTCGCGGTTCTTACGGGCGTCATCTTCGGACTCGCCCCGGCTCTCCGCGCTACGCGCACCGATCTGGTCGGCGCCTTGAAGCAGCGGAATAACGCCTTCGGCGGATTCCGCGGCCTGGGTATGCGCAATCTGCTGGTGGTGGTGCAAGTGTCTCTTTCGTTGGTCCTGCTGGCCGGCGCCGGCTTGTTTCTGCGCAGCCTGCAGCGGGCTTCGTCTATCGATATCGGAATGCGTCCCGGCCATGTGTTGCTGATGGCGACCAATCCCAAGCTCAGCCAGTATTCGCCGGAAAAGACCCGCCAATATCTCGCGGAACTCCGCGCGCGCGTGTCGGCATTGCCAGGTGTCCGGTCGGTGAGCTACCTCGACAGCATTCCGCTGAGCATCGGCGGAACCGGCTTCGAGTTCAATGCCGAGGGGTCCAAGGACGCTAAGCCGGTGGGTGCCGACGTGTACTTCGCGGGAGCGCATCTCTTCGAAACCATGGGACTGCCGCTGCTGCGCGGCCGCGATTTCGACAAGCAGAGCGACGCCGGGTCGGTCATTCTGAATGAGAAGGCCGCGCAACGCCTATTCCCCAACGCGGATCCGATCGGGCGGCGGGTCACGGCGGAACGCAAGACTTATGAGGTCGTCGGCATCGCTAAGAACTTCAAATCCCGGACGCTGGGCGAGGAACCGGCAGTGGCCGCGTTCCTTTACTTGGAGGCCCGTCCCGAGGAAGTGTTCAGCTTTTACGGCATCTCGCTGGTGGTGAAGACGGCCGGCGATCCGAATGCCATGATCCGCCCGGTGCGCCGGGAGATTGCGGCGCTCGATCCGAATCTGGCCGTCTCCAACATCGAGACCATGGACGAGCATCTGGATAAAGCGCTGCTGATCCCGCGGCTGAGCGCGCTGCTGCTGGGAGTGTTCGGCGCCGTCGGTCTGACGCTGGCGACGGTGGGTCTATATGGGGTGATGAGTTACTCGGTCCGGCGGCGCACGCGGGAGATCGGCATCCGTATGGCGCTGGGTGCGCGGGCTGGCGGCGTGCTGCGGCTGGTAGCGCGGCAAGGGCTGGCGCTGGCGGGGATCGGCGTGGCGATCGGCCTTGCGCTGGCCCTGGCGGTGAGCCGGTTCGCGGCGAGTTTGCTGTACGGGATAAGCGCCACGGACCCCCTGACATTTATTGTCGTGCCGGTTCTGTTGCTGGCGGTCGCGGTGCTGGCGGTAGTGGTGCCGGCGCGCCGCGCGGCGAAGACGGACCCGCTGGCCGCGTTGCGCTATGAATAGGTGGGGCAGGCGTCTACGCCTGCGGCGGGTCTCCAGACCCGCCCTGCGCCCACTGCGTTTCTACATTCTGTCCGCCGCCGTGGGGCAGGCTCGAAGCCAGGCTCGAAGCCAGGCTCGAAGCCTGCGCGGGCCTCGCAGGCCCGCTCTTCGGCGGCGCATGGCGCCGCCCCACGCGGATTTTCATCACGATTGGTGGGCCGCAGGACTGGAGTCCTATTCATCCATCACGCAGCGGAAGCCCAGCGTGCCGGCGCGATCCTTGGAGGGCGCCATCAGCAGGTATTTTCCGTGCTCGTTCAGTTTGTAGGCTTGCGGGAAATACCACATGGAGCCTTGCGGCTGATAATAACTGCCGCCGCGCACGATGGCCGCGCGCGTGTGTTCGTCGATGAATTCGTCCGTCCACTGCCAGACGTTGCCGGTCAGGTCCATCACGCCGAAAGGGCTGACGCCGGCCGGATGCGCATCCACCGCGGCGGGGCCGGGCAGATCGCGGCCGCGATAGGGCGTGGGCACCGCGCGATCGTCCCACGCGTCGCCCCACGGATACAGCCGCGCATCCGTGCCTTGGGCCGCATATTGCCATTCCCACTCGTGCGGCAGGCGCTTACCGGCCCACGCGGCATAAGCTCGCGCATCTTCGAGCGAAACCCAGGTGACCGGCTTATTCGCCCAACCATCCGGGTACGTGCCGCCGCGCCAGTCTTTCAAGAAGTTGTGATCGTCTTTCGGATGGTATTGAGTGGCGTCCAGGAACTTCTTGAACTCCGCGTTGGTCACCGGATAGCGGTCGATATAAAACGCCTTCATGGGCAGAAGCTGGTGGTGGCCGCGCCGGGGCGCGTCTTCCCAGGGATACTGCACGTCCAGGCCGATCCAATTAGATCCCTCGATCTCGATACCGGTCACCTGGAAATCGAAATCGCCGGCGGGCACGGGCAGCATTCCCGCCGGACTTGCGGAGGGCGGCTTGGTGGGCGCCATCTCGACCATGTGTTGCGGCAGGAACTTCCAATCGTGCGAAACGCCTGCCAGCGGCACGCGCGCCCATTGGCGCATCCGTGCCAGCGTGCCGTCCAAATTCTGCGGCGCGCCGCCCGCCATCGTCGCCAGAATTGCACCGAAACCGTTGGCTTCCATCGGGAAGCTCAGCACGGCTTCCGCGTCCCCCATGCGCGGCTGGAGTTCCGCGCCGTTCCACACATCGTAATAGCGCGCGCCGGCCGTATGCGGGATGCGGATCTGCGCACCGGCGACATCGTATTCGTTGCGATTGACCACCGTCCACAGAGTGCGGTCCTGGCCGGGGAAGCGCGTGGCGAAGACGCCATATTGCAGCGTGGGAGCATAGGGCTCCCAGCCGGGCGCGACCAACAGGTCCGCGAACTGCCGCTCGATGTAGGCGACGCGCCGCAGCGCTTCCGCATCCCGTGGAGCGATCTGGTTCCAGATACCCCAGATGTTCTCCCAGCTTTCGTAGCCCACTCCGTTGAAGAAAGCGGCTTGCAGATTATCGGTTTTGTCGCGCGCCCAGCGGTCGCAAACGTTGATCATGTGGCGCGGTTCCAGCCACTTCAGCTTGCTCACCATGGGAGCAAACGGAAATTTCCAATAGCCCCAGCTCTGGTTGTTCCACATCAACATCTCGTCGGCGCGCGGGGATCCTTCGGGCTCCAGCGCCACAGGATGGCCAGTCTGGTCGGAGGCCGTCCGATAAGTGCGCGGCATCCCGTCGAAGGTGTCGCCATTCACGCCGTCGGCGCCGATTTCGGCCATGAGCTGCGCGGTGGCGGTCCCGTACGGTACGCCGATGTCGCGCGTGCCGGTGTCCCACGGCATGCTGGGGAAGAACACGCGCACGCCGCGATGGTGAAAATCGTCAACCATGCGGCGCAAGGCGGGGATGCCGCCGGGCAGGTCGCGGGCCAAGTCCCATTGGTTGCGGTTGTCAATGCCGATATTCGGATAGACGGGCCAGATCAGCACGCTGTCTATGCCGCCGTAGCGCTTGTCGAGATCGTCCAGATAGCGGCCCACAGTATAGTTTCCGGTGGCGGGATCGTAAAAATAGCGCTCTTCGGCCATCATCTGAGGCTGGATGAAATTACGTTGCGTCCAGAGGAGTTCGGAACGCCGGTATTCGGCATCGTCGTAGCCCATGCGGATCAGGCGCTCGCTGCGCCACTGGCGCAGGTCGCGAAGCCAGGCGTCGTGCGCGCCAGCGCCGGCGATTTGCCACTCGCTGAGCTCCGCCACCCAATCGGGAGTGGATGTTCGTCCGGGGCCGGGGATCTGGCTCCCATCGGGAGGATACCGGGTGTCCTGCGCCACTGCTGCGAGGGTCGCGGTGAAGAATATGGCGATGACGCGTTGCATCACCGAAGAACATATCATGCCGATTCGCGGCGATGCGCCGACGAATTAAGATTTCATAATATGCGGCGACCCGGTAAAGTTTTCCAGTGCACGGAAGAAATGGATGAAAACTCACCAATCGGAACACGTAAGTCCCGTTTTATCAGCAATCGGCACTATCGGCGCGAAAATTGCAACGCTACGCGCCGGGAGTTAACTATGACACGGACACGCACTATTCTCAGCGCAGGTCTGGTAGCCGCGACCCTGATCACCAGCGGTTGCGCGACCAAGAAGTATGTACAGAACACCACCGCCCCGATCCAGGCGAAGGTGGATCAGGTGGGCGCGCAGACCACCCAGAACGGCCAGCAGATCCAGCAGACTCGCACGGACCTGACGGCCAACATCAACGGAGTGGACGAGAAGGCCCAAACCGGTGTCAGCGCCGCGAAAGAGCAGGCCATGACGGCCCAGAACAGCGCGCAAAGCGCCATGAACAAGGCCAATGACGCGTCGTCTCTGGCAAACCAGGACTCCGAGGAGATCAAGAGCCTGCGGCAGGTTGTAAAGAACCTGGACGACTACAAACAGGTGGCGGATCTGACGGTTCCGTTCGCGTTTAACAAGTACACGCTCACTGAAAAGGACCGCGCGGACCTGGATAGCATGGTGGCTGGCGCGTCGAATAACAAGCGCTATTTCATCGCGGTGGAAGGCTTCACGGACAGCGTCGGGTCGCGCGAGTACAACGAAGCGCTCAGCCGCAAACGGGCGGATGCCGTCACCGAATACCTGGTGGCCAAGCACGACATACCCATTTACCGCATCCACATGATCGGACTGGGCAAGGAGAAGCCGGTGGACGACGGGCACACGCGGGCCGCGCGCGCCAAGAACCGCCGTGTGGAAATCAAAGTTTTCAGCGCGGACGATAGTTATTCCGTCTCCCAGTCGCCGGCGCAGTCCACGCCGCAACAGGCACAAGCTCAATAGCCGCGGCAGTTGTTGAATCGCCGGCCGCGCAATGCCGTCGTTCAGCGTTTTTCGGCATGGGCGGGTTCCATTGAGGGAACCCGCCCTTTTTTTTGGGCGATTCGCGCGCCGCCGGCGGAGCCAAGCCTCACGCAACTCCCTACCGCGAACGGCGTTTATATATGTACAGTGTCATCTAATAAATCATTTCCGGCCATATTTGTCGGCTTAAGTATTTGCCTCTTGGCCGGCATTTCCGTCTATGCCAGGAAGAATACTGAGCCGTCCGCTCAAGCCGCCGCGCAAGCCACCGCCCAATTTCACCAGCAAATTTCGAACGAGCAAAAAGCCGAGCACGTCCTGAATCGCCTCACCTTCGGCCCTCGCCCAGGCGATATCCAGCGCGTGCAAACGCTGGGTCTCAAGAAGTGGCTCGGCCTGCAACTCCATCCGGAGCGCATACCCGAGAATCCCGTCTTGGCAGCCAAGCTGCGCCCGCTCGATACGCTCGCCATGAGCACGGCGAAGATGCTCCAAAACTACCCTTCGCCCGCGCTCGTCAAAGCCATGGTGGCAGGCAGGCTTCCGTTTCCCGACGATCCCGACAAGCGCATGATGGTCGACCGCCTGGCGGCGCGCTTGCAAGGTAAGACGGACCAGGAGGGTGGCCCGCCGCCTGCACGCGACCTTGCCGCGCTTCTCCCGCCGGAGCAACTCCGCGTCCTGCGCACGGGCACGCCGCAACAGAAGCTCGACCTGTTCAACTCGTTTCCGCCAAACCGTCAGGACCAGTTGCTGGAGAGCATGGGACAGGGCATGCGCATGCAACTGTTCGCCGCCGCGCCGCCAGTCTTGCGCCGCCGCATCCAGAGCGCCAACGGACCGCAGGCCATGGTGGTGCAGGATCTTGCCGAAGCCAAGCTGATGCGCGCGGTTTATAGTAATCGGCAGTTGCAGGAAGTGCTCGCGGATTTCTGGTATAACCACTTCAACGTGTTCATCGATAAAGGCGCCGACCATTATCTGGTCACCGCCTACGAACGCGATGAGATTCGCCCGCACGTGCTGGGCAAATTCGAGGATCTGCTGCGCGCCACCGCGAAGAGTCCCGCCATGCTGTTCTATCTCGATAACTGGCAGTCGACCGGCGCGCAATCCCCCGCCGGCCGGCGGCAGCAGCGCGGTCTGAATGAGAACTATGGGCGCGAACTGCTCGAACTGCACACGCTGGGCGTGGACGGCGGCTATACTCAAAAGGACGTGACCGAAGTAGCCCGCTGCTTTACCGGGTGGACCATCCGCCAGCCGCAGCGCGTGGCCGAGTTTGAGTTTAATCCGCGCATGCACGACAATGGCGAAAAGACCGTGCTGGGTGTGCGGATTCCGGCCGGCGGTGGCATCGGCGACGGCTACCGGGTGCTGCATCTGCTCGCGCACCATCCCGCCACCGCGCGCTTCATTTCGCGCGAGCTGGCCATGCGCTTCGTGGCCGACGTTCCGCCGGAAACGCTAGTGAACCGCATGGCCGCCACGTTTCTGAAGAAGGACGGCGACCTGCGCGCCGTACTGAAAACCATGTTCGATTCGCCGGAGTTCTGGTCGCGCGGCGCATACCGCTCCAAAATGAAATCACCCCTTGAAATGGTGGCCAGTTCGCTGCGCGCGGTCGATGCCGATGTGGATTTCACTTTCGGCCTCAACAACCAGTTGACCCAGCTCGGCGAGCCCCTCTACCGCAAAGCCGAGCCGACCGGTTACACGAACTCCGGCCAGGAGTGGCTGAACTCCGCCGGCCTGCTGGCGCGGATGAACTTTAGCGTCGCGCTGGTAAACAACAAAGTAGCAGGAGTGAAAGTCGACAGCGCCCAGTCCGCGGAGGGCGTGGCGCTAGGGTCTCCGGACTTCCAGAAGAAGTAATCGGGTAAACCGTATGACCACCCGCAGATTATTCGTTCGCAACTCGGCGCTCGCCATGGTGGGCGCCGGCACAGCCCCGTTGTGGCTGCAGCGCGCGCTGTACGCCGCCGACGCTCCCTCGCCGCGCAAGAAAATCCTGGTGGCGATCTTCCAGCGCGGCGCAGCCGACGGCTTGAACATTGTGGTGCCGCACACCGAAAAACGCTATTACGAAATGCGGCCCACGATCGCCGTGCCGCGTCCTGCACGGGCGTCGGCCGCGCGGGAAGACGCCGCCATCGACCTGGATGGCTTCTTCGGCCTGCACCCGGCGCTCGCTCCACTCAAGCCCATCTGGGACGACGGACACTTGGCCATCGTACACGCCGCCGGATCTCCCGATCCTACGCGCTCGCACTTCGATGCGCAGGACTTTATGGAATCGGCCACTCCCGGCCTGAAAGCCACCGCCGACGGATGGATGAACCGGGCCTTGCCGCGCGCGGATGCCGCCGCACACGCGTCTCCGGTACGCGCCGTGGCCATGGGTCCGGTGCTGCCGCGCGCCATGCGCGGCCCGAATCCCGCCGTCGCCGTGCAGAATTTGAGCGACTTCCAAGTGCGCAACGCGGAGGCGTCCGACGCATTCCAGGCGCTGTATGCCGATAGCCGGGACCCGTTGCTGCACGCCGCAGGACGCGAGACGTTCGAAGCCGTGTCGCTGCTGCAGTCCGTCCAGAAGCGGCATTATGAACCGGCGGCCGGCGCGAATTATCCCAAGGGGCGGTTTGGCGACTGTTTGCGCCAGATCGCGCAACTCATCAAGGCCGGCGTGGGCGTGGAGATGGCCTTCGCCGATGTGGGCGGATGGGATCATCACGTGAACGAAGTGGGCGCGCGCGCGTCGCAGGGACAGTTGGCCACGCGCCTCGCCGATTTCGGCCAGACGCTGGCCGCTTTTTGGACGGACCTGGGCGATCGCAGGGGCGACGTGGCGCTGGTGACGATGTCGGAGTTTGGCCGCACCGCACGCGAAAACGGCGACCGCGGCACCGATCACGGCCACGCGAACTGCATGTTCGTGATGGGCGGCGGTGTGCGCGGAGGCAAGGTGTACGGCAAGTGGCCCGGACTGGAAGCGGAGCAACTCTACGAAGCCCGCGATCTCGCTCTGACGACCGATTTCCGCGATGTCTTGGGAGAATTGGTTAGAGGTCAGCTAGGAAACCAGGATCTGAGCAGAGTGTTTCCGGGCTACACGCCCAAGCCGCGCGGCATCTTGTAACTTAGTGGGGCAGGCTCGCAGCCTGCGGCGGCCTCGCAGGCCGCCTGCCTCGGAGCTTTGTCTTCTAACTTCTAACGTGCTCCTCCTGCCAGGCCCGCCTCCGCTGCAGCCATTCCCTTGCGCGCCTCCGCATCGCCGGGCCGCAGCTTCGCGGCTTCGCCGAAGTAGCGCAGCGCATCCGGATACTGCCGGGCGGCCAGGCTTTTCCCCGCCAGGCCCACGGCGATCCGGTAGAGCAGATCCGCGGCTCCCGCATCTTCCAGGTTCAACTCGTGCGCGCGGCTAAGGGCCTGGTAAGCCGCCGCATCGTCGCCGAGTTTCGCGAGCACCGCGCCGTACAGGAAGTTCAATTGAAAGAGGTCCGGCCATCGCGCGACGGCTTTGGCGATAGGCGCGCGCGCTTCCTCAAACCGGCCCATTTGATAGTAAGTGAACGCCAGGTTGTACTGCATTTGCGGCCTTTCCGGGGCTAGCTCGGCGGCCCGCCGCAGAGGCTCCAGCGCATCTTCCAGGTCGCCGTGCTGGCCGTAGATAGTACCCAGCGCGGTCAGCCGCTCCGCGTCGCCGGCGTCGTATAGCCGCTGGCATAAAGCGTGGGCCTCGGTGCGCGGACCCGCGTCCAGCTTTTGCGCGCATTCCGTGCGCAACTCGCTCTCATCGGTATCGCGCCGCCGCAGCTCGGCCGATTCCGCGAAGGCCTTCTTGGCCTCCTCCTCGCGCCCCTGTTGGCGATACACCATGGCCAGTTGATACCGCGCCAGGCTATCGCGCGGATTCGCTTCCGCGGCCTGCCGCAGCCACTTCCCGGCCGCCGCCAGATCGCCCTGCTTGAAGCACGCCAGGCCCAGGTAGTACACCGTATCCGGGAAGGGCGGCTTGGCGATGGCTTTGCTCAGATTCCGGACCGCGCCCGCGAAGTTCTGGTCCAGCAGGTCCAACCTGCCCAGGTAATAGGAGACGTTGGGATGGTCACCCACTTCGCGCCGCACGGCTTCGAATTCCCGGCGCGCTTCGCCGGATTGCTTCAGCTCGAACAGCGCCACGGCCAACGGAAATCGCGCGCGCATCGCCAGTGTGGGGTCGCGGCGCAGAGCGGCGCGGAATTCGGTGACGGCTTCGTCGTAACGGTCTTGCTTCAGCGCATCGTAGCCCTTGCCCAGATGCGCTTCCGCGGTGTCCTGCGTTTGCGGCGCGGCGGCCGGCGCCAGCCACACCAGCAGGGCGAGCGCGACGGCCAACTCGAGGCGCGGTTTTCCGCGGAGAGTCATGAGAGGTTGGTACAACTTGATGTCCGTTATTCTGGGCTACGAGGATCAAGCCGCCGAGGCCGATTTGGGCTGTAGCTTTTCCAGGACATATGCATTCAGGCTCTTACCCTCGCGCTTGGCGTCCGTCATGATTCGGCGATGTAGTTCGGGCGGTACGCGCACGAGGATTTTCCCGGAGAATGGCTTGTCCGGATCTTCCCCTCGGGAAGCGCAGAAATCCAGGTAATCGTCTACTGAATCCTCAAACGCCCGCTTTAACTCCTTGACTGATGATCCCTGAAAGGTGATCACATCTCGTGTGTTGATCACTTCTCCGTGGAATATCCCCGCCTCTTCATCCAGATCTACTCTTGCTTGATAGCCCTTGTAGGTCACGATTTCCTCCCGATTCCGATGCCTGCTTCCGTCAGGACCCTCTGCATGGAGGCAACCGCGCCGCGGTCGGTCTCATTCCGCGGATGCGGGCGATGGAATACAGCTCAGACGCCATTGAGCGCGATTCGCACGCGCGAACCGCGGCCTTCTGAGATTTCCGCACCGTAGTACGGCAGCATCGATTCAATGTCCAACCAGACGATGTTGGCGCGCTTTTCGAAGATGGCCTCCAGCACGCGCTGGTGCTTCCTCACAAATTGATGATATCACAGAATGATATCGACATGCCTTGCCAATTGTCGGGCTCCTCGGAAGTCGCCGCGGTAAGCTAGGCGACCCGAGACCCGCGTTTATCTACCGTCCATCCGCGGCCAAATTGCCTTTCTCCGCAACCCGCTACCGCGCCGCCACCCACTTCTCCAGCCACTTTAACTCCTCCCGCACCTTGATCTTTCCGTGCCAAGGATCCTTATCCATCTCATGCCCCTCCCCCGGAAAAATCAATAGCTTCACCGGCACGCCCTCGGCATGCAACGCGCGTTCCAGAAGATACTGTTCGCCCACAGATACCCGTATATCTTCCGCGCCACCCACAATGTGTGTTGGAGTCTTCACCTTATTCATCTGCCAGATGGCTGCCTCGTCGTTGTAATTCTTCATCGTGTCCCATGGCAGGCCGCCCAGGAAGTAAGCGTCGTCGTAAGTGGTATCGTCGTTGCCCCAGTTAGCCACGTGCTCCACCGCTCCCGCGCCGGTAACCGCCGCCCGGAACCGGGTATTCTGTGTGATCAGCCAGTTAGTCAGATAGCCGCCATAGCTATATCCGCCGATCGTCAGGTTGTCCGGATCGGCGATGCCGTCCTTCACCAGCGCGTCCACGCCTTCCAGAATGTCCTTGCCCGGCTTCGATACGATGTTCGGCACGATTCCCAGCGCGAACTCGTCGCCATAGCCCACCGAGCCGCGATAGTTGGGTTCGAATACCAGCCAGCCCTGCGCCGCCGCCAGCGATCCCCATTGATACCAGTCGGCTTCGAAGTGGTTGCCGTCCGCGTCTTCCGGTCCGCCGTGGATCAGCGTCAGCATCCGCAAATTCTTCCCGTCCAGCTTGCCGGGAGGATAAATCAGCATGCCCTCCACCGTCACGCCATCGTCGGCGGTCCAGCGGTAAGGCCGGCCTTCCGGCAGCGTGCGCTCCGTCAAGAGGCGGTTGAACGACGTGATCGGCCGCGCATCCAGCACGCCGTCCCCGAAATACACTTCCGGCGGCTCGGTCAGAGTCGAGTGTACGAACGCCACCCGCATGGCGTGCGCCGCCGCCGAGATCCGTTCATAAGTGCCCGGCCGTCCCGGTTCCTTCACGAAGACGTGCGGCTCCTCGCGGTAGATTTGTACGTCGGTGCCCAAGCGGCCTGTGATCAGCAGGCCGCCATCCTGCGTCACTGTGTATCCGGTTACCGCTCCCGGGAACTTGGCCCACCGCGACAGGCGCGCTGCCGGGGCTACGGCATCCACCCAATACACCCGTGGCTGCGCATCCTGATAACTGCCTTCCACCGACCCATTCAGGAACGAGAAGAAGATATGCCGGCTATCGGGCGCCCAATGCACGCTGTCGAGCACCGCCGGGCGCTCGACTAGCTTACGCGGCTCCCCGCCGGCCGCGGCGTCGACCAGATAGATGCCGTACGCCTCCATAGCCTCCTGCCGCTCGGAAATGGAATCGGTCAGAAACGCGAGGGTCTTGCCGTTCGGCGCGGCTTCCATTTGCTTCACGCGCCAGGGTGTGGCGGAGAACTGCTGCACGGCGCCGGTCGAGATCTGCACTTGCGCGATGGCATCGCCGCGCTCCGCTTCGCGGAACTCCACCACGTCTTTCCAGTCTTTCTTGTAGGCCTCTTGCTTTTCTTTGCTCCACGGCGTGCGCGTGGCGAAATAGATCTGCTTCGAATCGGCCGACCAGGCGAAGGCATGCACCTTCTCCTCGCCATGTGTGACGGCAAACGGATCTCCGCCACTCAGCGCGATCGCCCAGACCTGATCCGCCTTCCCGCTTTTCCCGGCATCCTCGGCCTCATCGGCCTGCGCGCCGGCTTCCCGATCGGACAGAAACGCGATCCAGCGTCCATCGGGCGACCACTGCGGATCGTGGTCGTGGCCCGAGCGCGTCAGTTGGACCAGCGCACGGGGACCCTCGTCGCGATACAGCCACAAATCGTTCCGGAAACGATTGGCATCCCAATCCGCGCGCGCCGTCTCGATCGCCACGGCACGCCCGTCCGGCGATACCCGCACGCCGCGGATCTCTACCGCGTCGAAAAACTCATCCAGGGTCGGAGGCGACTTGGCCGTCTGCGCCGACACGGCAGCCGCGCAAAAGACGAGAGCGAATCTGAACATTGCACGCGAATATAACACAGCCCGGCGGAAGGGATGCTTGAATTTGGAGGGCGGGCAATTCTGCCCGCAGCCGGCTCTGGAGATTGGCCTTTTGTCAGGATGGAAAACCTCGTGGGGCAGGCGTCTACGCCTGCGGCGGGTCTCCAGACCCGCCCCTTCCCGCACAGCTCGCAGTGGGTTCTCGACCGTGCGCAAGTTCTCCGGAACCGGCCCTTCGGCGAGGGTAGCTCGCCTCTCAAGTTTCTTACATTTGCGGCAGGCGAAACCCTGGGGGCGGGCTTGAGCCCGCGCGGGGCTTTAGCCCCGCCACGCCGAGCGTAGCTCACTTGCGTAGCTCGCCTAAGCCGGCTGAAAGCCGGCTGCGAACAGAATTGCCCGCCCTCCAAATTCAAAATGACCCAGTGCCGATAGTTGATATCGATGGCGATCCTCCGGCAGGTGGCAAATGCCGGATCGGCCGATGGCCTGCCCTCGCCGGCCGCGCCGGTCACACGTCCGCCAAAAAACCTCCCCCCGCCCTTCACCCAATTTTCCAACTACCTGCAAGCCTACCCCTCGCGCCCCACCCGTTTCCAACCCACCGCGATGCTAATCTGAAGCCAGAGAGAAGCCGCACTCCCCACCCGCAATCGCCGCGTCTCCGCGTCTCCCCATCGCCCCCCGTAGGTTCGTTTGGAAAAAACGAGGTAACCACATGACATCAAAGAAGAAAACCGCAGCCAACCGCCGCAATGGACGCAAATCTCCCGGTCCCGCAAGCGATGCCGGGAAGGCCGCCTCTTCCATGAACCCCGTGCGCCACGGCTCGCGCGCCGAAAACGGCAAGCCGGTGAAAGAATCAGCGACGACCTAACCATCTAACCTGGCTGGAGGGAATTGGAGGGCGGGCTTTAGCCGGCGCGGGGCTTTAGCCCCGCTAAAGCTCCGGTGTGCTTATTGACCGGCGGAAGCTGGGCGGAAGGAAAAAGCGTGGGGCGGGACGTGGGGCGGGGTGGTTCCGGGTACTGAGGCTGGACAGACCCGGAGGCCTGCCCAGCCTATCTTGCGGCTAGAACCTGAACTTAGCCGTCAGCACCACTTCACGGCCGGAAACCAGGGATCCCTGGAAGGCGCCGTAAGCGCTGGTCGGGGGCGACACGGTGCCGTAGATGCCGCCAAAACCGCCCCCCGCCACATTCGCCAGGGGATCCGCGAAATGCGGGTGGTTCAGAATGTTATAAGCGCTGGCGCCGACCACGAATCGGATCCGCTCAGTGATGTAAACATTCTTATACAGGGTCGTATCGATATTGAAGTAGCCGGGGCCAAACAGCGAATTGCGGCCAATGTTGCCGAAGCTCGTTTCCGTGCCGTAAGGCAGGAAATCCGCCTGTGACATGCAGGACGTCGCGCCGTTGACCGCGCCGTTTCCGCAGGAATGCGGAATGGTCGTGACGGCGGTAGCCAGCATGGGGTCGAGTATGGTGCCCAGGCCCAGGTTGCCGGGCAGCACGCTATCGGTGATGCTTTCCGGAACTCCGGTCCGCAGGTAAAGCTTGCTGGATAGCGACCAGTTGCCCAGCAGGTCGTTGAGGGCGCGGCTGCCAAACTTCCACGGCGTATCCCACACGAAATCGCCGACCACGTTGTGGCGGATATCGTAATCGGAATTACCGTAATTGGCCCTGACGTTCGGGTTAATCAAACTGGTCACGATATTGGCGGTAAATGTATAGGGAAGACCGGTACCGCCGTTCGAGAGGTCGTCGAGCGAGTGGCTCCAGGTGTAGCTGATCTGGCCCTGGAAGCCGTGCGCGAAGGCCCGCCGGTACTGGATGGTCAATCCATTGTAGTTCGAGATGCCCTGGTTGCTTATCTGGTTGATGCCCAGGAAACGTGGGTCGGGCTGCACGGACGGCAAGCCGTTGAACGTCCCGCCCAAGGCCGCGGCGTTGGCAAATCCATTTTGCACCAAAAGGTTATAACCATGGTTGCCCGTGTAGGTAGCCACCAGAACGTTCTTCGGTCCGATGGGTTGCTCGATCTCGAAACTCCACTCGGCATACTCGGGCGTGCTGAGGTGTTGGGGAATCGAAAAGTATCCGATGGGGTTGAAGCCGCCGGGGACCGCGCTATTCAATTGAGCCAGCGTGGACCCATTGAAGAATCCGGTCTTGAAGGCGTTGAACTCATTCTGGGCCAAGGCGGCGGCGCTCGACGGGTCGCTCGCCAAGCCCACCTCCACGGCATTGCTGTTGACGAAGGCGCCATACGGATACGGCGCGTTATTATACAAGCCGGCCACCAGGAAACCCGGGGACAAATCCGCGAAGAGACCAAACCCGGCCCGGATGACCATTGCATTGGTCCCGGCGCCCCTGGGGCTCCAGACCACGCCTAGTCGCGGCTGCGGAACGATCGCGTCCACGCTATAATAAGCGCTGCTCTGGCCGGTATCGATGGACTGGTTGTACGGAATATTCACGCCCGTCTGGAAACTAGGCGACGTGAACGGGGCCGTGAGGCGCGAGAAACAATTGTCCACGCACTGCGGGTTGCCCGTCCGATCGAAGCGCATACCGAAGGTCAGTTTCAGGTTCTTGCCGGCAGCCCATTCGTCCTGGGCGTAGACGCCGATGTTATACAGCCGGATGTGCGCGGTAGTGATCGAAGTAAACTTCTGCTGATAGTTGCTGTCGACGCCCGCATCGAGATTGCCGTTGGCAAAGTCGGCCAGCGAATTGAATGCATAGTACCCGGTAGTGCCGGAAAGCAATCCGAAATCGCTCACCCGGTTGCGCCGGAAGTTTTCACCCACTTTGATGGTGTGCCGGCCGCGGGTGATGGATAAGTCGTCGATCAATTGGGCCTGCCCCACGTCGCGGCCTTGCGGGAAAGTGTTCCACGCGGAGCCCACGGGATAGAAGCCGCCGCCGTTGGCGCCGCCGTCTCCAAAAAAGAATGCAGTCGGGAACAACTGCTGCGATGCGCTTACATTCGCGGGACCGAAATATGCGCTGTACCACAGGGCGGAGCCGATGAAGCTATTGACCATGGTCGGTGTGATCACGTAAGTGTAGTTGATGGCTCCATCCCATTCCGGCTGGACGCTTTGTTCATTGAAGGTGGTGTTGATCAGGTCCGTAGTCGTGGGCTGGAATCCGTCGTCGTGCTTCACGCGGGCGTAGATCTTCTGCTTGTCGGTCAGGGAATGATCCACGCGGAAAGTGTAGAGATGCTCTTTGTTGGTATTCGAGCCGCTTTCCGCCCACGACTGGCCGCAAGGTACGGTGGTGCCGAACGTTCCGCCGCCGGGGGCGGGAGTCCCCGCAAAGCCTTGGACCCCACATCCCAGATTGCCGTTGCCATCCTGCAGTGCGCCGCTGCCGTTGGTGATGGGCACCGCGCCGGAGACGCCTGGCGCGCCGTTCCAGAGCTTGAACGCCGTCTGGTAGAGCGGTAGCTGCGCCGGGTTAATCGTGTTCGCAATGTAGGTCTGAAGCTGCGGCGTGGGGATGGTGACGATCCCCGTGGAAGGCAGCGTGTAGTACAGCCCCTCGGTATCCGCATAGAAGAACGTTTTGTCTCTGCGGATGGGGCCGCCCACATCGGCTGCCCACTGATTGGATATGGCTTTCGAGCGCGGCTCGCCAAACGTATTGGCGAAGAAATCGTTGGCATTCAGGCGGTCGCCATTCCAATTGTAGTTCAAGTCGCCGTGAAAGCCGTTGGTGCCGGATTTGGTGATGTAATTCACCTGCGCGCCGGCTTCGCGCCCATACTGCACGCTGTAAGCGTTCTGGACCACGGCGGCTTCCTGCACCTCATTGGTTCCCAGCATCAAGTTGCTGGCGCCGGAATTGTTCAGGTTCAAATAAGCGTCGTTGTAATCGTTCCCGTTGATGGTGAACAAATTCGAAACGCCGGGCAGGCCGTGCGCGCTGAAGTTGCCATAGCCCATGCCGGTGCTCACGACCACTCCGGGGGCCGTGAACGCGATGGTCGTCATATCGCCGCCCGGCGTGGGCAGCTCTTCCATTTGCGTGGTGTTATAAGTGGTGCTGAGGTTGGCGTTTTCGGTTTCGACAACGGCGCCGCTGGCCAGTACCTCGATCACCTCCTGGGTAGCTTGGACCTTGGCGATCAGGTCCAGCGTGGCCACCTGTCCGACCTCCACCGCAAGCTTCTGCACATCGGTTTTCAGGCCCGCGGCGGTCGCCGAAACGGCGTAATTTCCCGGCTTCAGGAACGTGAAGCGAAACGCGCCCACCGTGTCGGTAGTCTGCGTGCGAGTGTCGCCAAAGTCCGTGCTTCTGAGCGTGATGGTGGCGCCCGGCACCACGGCACCGGTAGTGTCTTTGACCGTGCCGACCACGTCGCCGGTCGTAATTGTTTGCGCAAGGGCCATCGGTAGCGAGAACAAACAAAAAGCGGCTACCAGGCTGAGAGTCAGCTTCTGATGGAACTGCATGTATACCTCCTTGAATGTTCTGGATCGCGGAGATGTGCCAATACTGCAGCGAACAGCACGAAACGTGATGGGACGAACAATTCGTGAAACAACCACCCAACACGGCTTACTCCACACCAATGCAGAGATTCTGCGTCCGCGGGCGGTCCTTTTGCAATGGATAGCGCCTAACTTGTTTCTATACCGCTAAACAACTGTTACAAAACAGTTTGCCATTTTGTCTAAAGCCGGCTAAAGCCAGCTAAAGCCGGCTAAGGCCGGCTAAAGCGAATGCTAAAGCGGGCTAAAAACAATGATGTAACAGGGGGGCGGACGCCTAACGCCAGCCATCTACTACGAACAGCTCGGACAGGATTCGCGGGTAAGAATACACGATGGTGTGTTCGTCCTGGGATAGGAACGCCGGCCAGATTCTGCTGACATTGGCCAAGTCCAGCGGAGCGATTTCCTTCCAGGGCTTCGATTTCCCCGTTTCCACGTCCACGCTATAGAGCATGGCCGGCACCGAATCGCCCTGGGCCAGCAGAGCTTTACCGGAATGGCTCCAGCGCAGTACCGTGGGCGCAAAACCCGTGGCGATCACTTTCGGTTCGCCTCCGGCGGCGGACAGAACCAGCAGCCTGCGTTCGCCGTCGACGCCGGCGATCTGCTTGCCGTCCTGGGAGATCGCGGGACGCATGAAGTATGCGCTGGTGCCAAGCGGCCGCGGCGCACTTCCATCGAGCGCTTGCACAAAGAAGCGGGGCCGGGCGCCGGCCAGGCTGCCGCCTACCAACAACCGGTCTCCACCGGGAAAGAAACGTACGAAGTCATACCTCAAATTATGTCCGGAAATAGAGCGCGGCTGGCCCGGCGTCAACGGCACCAGATTCAAGGTGGTCTGATCCCGGTCCGACTTGAGGATCGCCCAGTTCCCATCCGGCGAGACAGCCATGCCATAACCTTCTCCCACACGTATGGCGCTGGGCGCGTTCGCACGGCGGATATAAACCGTGTGATGGATACCGCCGCCTTCTCCGGTCTCATCGAAGAGCACCACCCGGCCATCGGCCGAAATGGCCTCGGCGGTCGTATAGTCGAACCAGGAAAGATCCTTTTCCTTGGGGCTTCCGTCGACCAGAGCGGTCATCATGGCGCGCAATTGTTCGCGCGAAATCAGGACGCGGCCGGAAGCGGAGATGTCGTGCAGCGTCAGAATACCCGGAAAGGCGGCGACCAGGCGCACTTTGCCCGAAAGAGAGGCCGCATAGAGCGCGCGGGTTACTCCCGTGCGCGCGGCGGTGAACCAGATTTCGCGGCCGGAGGGCGACCAGGCCAAGCCCTGCGCGCTGGCCCACCCGGCCGATAAGGTGCGGCGCGCGCCTTTTCCGTCGATCGCTACGACGCTCCCGGCATCGTCCCCCATAACCAGGTGTTCCATGAAAGCAACCTCGTTGCCGGAGGGCGAAACCCGCACGTCCGAGAGCCATCCGGTACTCTCGTACAAGGTCTTGTTGCGCGGATACTCAATGCTCTCGGGGTGCGGTCCGTAACGCAGGACGGCCATTCTGGAACTGTCCGGCGCCCAGTCCGCGGACCAAATACCGAGGTCGATGGAGAGGGGCGCGCCACCGTTCATGGGCACCCGCACCAGACTGCGCTCCGATCTCGGTCCGCCGGAAAAGAGCAGCGCCAGTTCGCCGGAGCGCGACACCGAGGCTAGCATGGCGCGCGGGAAACCGAGCGGGCGCGATTCCGGGCTTACGGTATTCGCCAAGTACAACTCGCGGTCGCCGGGCACGGTCTGTCCATCGTAAATCACGTTCTGGCCGTCCGGTCCGAAGCGCGCGCCGGCGATCGTCGTTCGTCCGAAGGTAATCTGGTGAAAAGTGGGCAGCGGAGCGGTCCTGGGGCGGCCCACGATCACCCAGCCCGCCAGGTTCGCCAGGATCGCGATCGCCGCGGCGGCCAGCCATGCGCGAGAGGATCGCCGAGGCGGTTCGGCCGCCGGAAGGAAAGCTGGCGGCGCCGGCGCCCCGTTTTCTTCCAACTTTTCTTCCAGCGCGGTTGGGTGGCTTTCGCTGACCATAGCCACGAACCGGTATCCGCTGCGGGCCAGCGTTTCCACGTATCGGGGACGGTCGGCGGAGTCTCCCAGAGCCAGGCGCAGACGGTTCACCGCGGTGTTCAGCCCGCTCTCGAAATCGACAAAAGTGTCGGCCGCCCAGAGCCGGTCGCGCAGTTCCTCGCGTGTGACCACGCCGCCGGGGCGATCCAATAGGGCCTGGAGTATCTGAAGGGGTTTGCCTTGCAGGCGTATCCGGGTTCCGTGCTTGCGAATTTCGCCCGTGCCGGTTTCCAGCTCGAAGGCGCCAAACTGGAGCACACGCCCGTTGCGCTCGTCCTGCATCTGGTTCACTCCCGGGCCCCCTTATTTCTTCCCATACTATGACACTTCGCGGTGCTTCGCCACTGCCAACGTGCGCGCAGGCGCGTAACCGTCTTGGGGATTCCGGACCGGCACAAACCGCTCCCTGACGGTCGCGGCTCAGTAAACCGTGGGCAATCAAAGCGACCGTTACCGAGCCGCGACCGTTACCGAGCCGCGACCGTTACCGAGCCGCGACCGTCAGGGAGCGGTTTCCCCAAAACTGCCAAGCACCCCGTCCGAGCTTGCCGATGGCCGCGCACGGCCCCTCGGGCCATCACGATGCGGTCTGCCGCAAGCTCAGCGGAGACACTCCCAGCAACCGCCGAACATGGTAGGCCAGATGGCTCTGGTGCGCAAACCCCGTTTCCACGGCAATCTGGCTGATGGACAAATTGCCTTCGCCCAGCAGCGTCTTGGCCCGGTCCACCCGCCGCTCGATCACGTATTGATGCACCGGCATGCCGACCGCTCTGCGGAATGCCGCGTTGCAATGCGAAACGCTCACGCCGGCTACCCCGGCGATCTCCTTCAGCGAGAGATCGCGGCCGAGATTGTATTCGATGTGCGACAGCACCTGCCGCAAACGGCATCCCGACATCCCCTGCGAACGTGTGCGCGGGGCCCGCGAGAGAGAACTGTGGCGGTCCACCAGGCACGCGGCCATGGCCGTTCCGAGGCTATCGATATACAGCCGGCCACTCGGATAGCCGGCCTCCATCTCCGCTTTCAGCGCCCACCCGATATGCTCCATCTGCGGATCGCGCATCTGAAAGCGATTCACGATCTCCACACCGGTGGGATCGGCGCCCGCTTCTTCCGCCGCCAGGCTCAGGAGGTTCAGAGGCACGCGTATAATGAACGACGTGTCCTTTTCCCGCAGGTCCCAGCGGCTGGGTGTATCCGGCGGAATGATGTCGATATCGCCGTGGACGCTCAGCCCGCAATGATACTTGCCATCCCTTCGGCAGCCGATGTGTACCGACGCTCCCATATGAATCGAGACGATGATCTTCCGCGACACGGGGGAATCGGTGACACCGGCCGGATCGGACCACACTAGCGCCCGCAATTCATCCGGCCTCGCCCGCGGGCCGCGGAGTTCCGGTTGCGGGAGCGGCCCAGACCGGAGCGCGCCCAGGATCTCCCGTGCGAATCCCGCTGTGCCCAGCCGCGCGAGACCCAATCCGGCACCGCCGATGGCGGCCACGGGAACCCCGGCGTCCAGGAACTCTTTGGCTTTCCGCGCGCCCTCCCGGTTTCCTCCCGCTTCCCAAGCCGCTCCGTCCGGCAGAATCAGCAGCGCGCTATGCGCGGGCGGCAACTTGTCCAATGTGAGGTCCGGCACAATGCGCAGGCCGCTGGCAGTCAACACCGGCGCCGGCGCCACCGCCACGGTCGATACGCGGAACGCATGATTCAATTGGGCAATGGCGTACGAGGGCTCCCAGTCCGAAAACCGGTCGAAAACAAACAGATGGATGGTCGGATTCCCCATGAAGCCCCTGATGCGGTTTTTGACGGGCCGGCGGGGCGGGCGGTTTCGCCTGCCTTCTCAAGTAGGCTGGCGCCATGTGCCGCCTTCCCCACTACTTCCCCTTGCGTTCGGATGCCTCGCTCAGCGCCAGCGCGGCAAACGCCGTAGCCGCATCCCGCATGAATTGCGACTGCATTGACCCGGGCTCGTACCGCTTGTTCATTGAAACAGCCTCCCAATAGCCTCCCTGGCGATCTTGATGCGATTCCAGCCACGCCACCGCGCGCGCCAGCCTCGCATCGGTTGCGGAAACGCCCGCCGCCTCAAGCACAAATACGGCCAGTCCCGTGGCATAGCTGTCGCTCCCTTTCGCGGCCGGAGCGCCGGGGTGCTCGGCCCAGGGTCCCAGCGAGTCGATCGTCCAGCCGCCATCGGCCGCCTGTTTCCGCCAGGTCTCGTCAACGATAGATCGGCCAGCCGCCTCCGGCAGTGCGTCCGGCAGTTTGGTGGAAGCCCAAAGGAGCATCAGACGATTGTGCAAGGGCTGCGCTTCCCGCTCGCGCGCGAAATACGCTTCCATTTCGGCAATTCGCGCCCGTACCCGCGGCTGGTTGCGGTACTCCGCGGGCGCGCTACCGGCCGCGTATGCAGCCAGCGCCGCGCCGTAAAACGGGGAAGGCGGCATCTCGTACGGGTCCAAGTCGAGATTGAACCAGGGCCACGCCCCGCGCGCCGGTCCTTGCGTGAGCTGCAGCGACCATAGCCGGTCGAAGGCTTTCCGCCCGACCGCGTCCGCCGGACTCAGAAAGAGGGCCGCGAACACCGCCTCCACGCCCAGAGCTTGTGAAGCCATCGGCTCGGTTGCAAAGCCGCGGTTGATTTCTCTCGCGTCGTATATACCGGCCCTGGCCCGCAACCCATCGAGCAACTCTGTTTCCGGCGAGGTCGGGCGGCTCTCGCCCAGCACGCGGCGCAATGCGGGCCGCGCCAGCAGATAGGCCGCGCTAGTGTGGCAGGAAAAACACGTGCCGCCGGTGACGGCCTTCGCCGTGGCCCAGGCGAACCACTCCTGTTGCCGGGCATCCAGATACTGCGCCGCGAGCCGCGGGTCCCAGCTTGCGCGCAGGGAAAGCGCCGCCAGGGAAATAGCGACTGTGCAGGCGAGCAACCTCATCAAACGCCATCATACCGGCCAGAGCCAGCGCTGGTCGCGCAGATTCGGACGGGGGAGAGCAGGTTCGACCGATGAGAATTACACAGCTCCGGAGGCTTGCGCCACATCGCGGTACACTTCCAGGACCTCGCGCGCCGTGCGCTCCCAGCTATAGCGGGCGGCCTGCGCCTTGCCTTTGGCGATGAGCTCGCCGCGGAGATCTTCGTCGAGCAGGGCTTCCTGGATGGCACGCGCGATCTCGAATACATTCTCCGGATTCACCAGCAGCGCCGCGTCGCCCAGCACCTCGGCGAGCGCACCGGCATTGGACGCCACCACGGGCGTGCCGCTGGCCATGGCTTCCAGCGGCGGCAAGCCGAAGCCTTCATAGAGAGAGGGAAAAACGAACAGCGCGGCGCTTTCAAAAAAGACGCGCAGAGCTTCGAAAGGCACAAAGCCGAGGAAGCGTACGGCTTTTTCAACGCGGGTCTGGATGACGGCGCGGCGCACGGAGGGATAACGCGAAATCTCGTCGCCGATGATCAGGAGGTGGAGGTCTCGATAGACCGGGTGGCGCGAGAGGCGCTCCCGGGCCACCGCGAAGGCTTCCACGAGGCGCGGAATGTTCTTCTGCGGGCGGATATTGCCGGCGTAAAGCAGAAAAGGATAGTCGATCTGGTAACGTTCCAGAATGCGGCGCGCGTGGCCCGCCTCCGCGGGACGGAAGAAATCCGGATTGGGAGCGTTGTAGGCCACCCGGATGCGATCCGCCGGGATGGCCAGAGCGTCGTGCACGTCGCGCCGGGTGGCTTCGGAAACGGCAATGATGCGTTTGGCGCGCAACAATCCGCGGCGGAGCAGCAGGCGGCGAGTCTGCATGCGCAGGCCCGAGCCGGTGTCGAACAGCAGGCGCGACATGTCGTGAATCGTGACCACGTAAGGCTCCCGCATAAACAGCGGCACCTGGTTCAAAGGGATGTGCACCAGGCTGGGCCGCAGGCCATGCAGAAACAGGGGGAACGCCACGTGATTCAATGCGTACGAGTCGGTCTTGCGGTAGGTGACGATTTGGAAGTTGGGCGGTAGGCCGGCGAGGCTGGCCTCGTCCTCGGGCAGCGTCACCAGGATGTAGTCGTTGGTTTGGTCGATGCCGGCCATGGCATCCAGCAGGCCGTGGATGTACGTGCCGATGCCGAAGTCCCGCACGCGGCGGACATCCATCACGATGCGCAGGGGCGCGCATGGCGCGCCGTGGCTGGTGGTTGGTGGCTGGTGGCTGGTGGTCAAGCCTGCGCCAGGAGGGCCTGGCGTCTCCAGGCGTATAGCGGGAAACGCTCGGTTAGGGTCTCGACCCCGCGGCGCACGGCGGCGATCGCAGCGTCGGACGCGATGTTGTGGAGCACTTCGGAGATCAAGGCAGCGACCTCGCGCATCTCGGGTTCGCGGAAGCCGCGCGTGGCGACCGCGGGGCTGCCCAGACGAATTCCGCTGGGATTGAGCGGCGGATTCACGTCGAAGGGGATGGCGTTCTTGTTGACGGTAATGCGGGCGCGGTCCAGCGCCGCCTCGGCTTCTTTGCCGCGAATGCCCTTGGAGAAGACATCCACCAGCATCAGATGCGTGTCCGTGCCGTTGGAGACCACGTGGAAGCCCGCGTCCATCAGAGCGCCGGCCAGCGCCTGGGCGTTGGCGACGACTTGCTTCTGATAATCGACATAGCCGGGTTCCATGGCTTCCTTGAAGGCCACCGCCTTGGCCGCTATGATATGCACCAGCGGGCCGCCCTGGAAACCGGGGAAGACCGTCTTATCGACAGCCGCGGCGTACTTCTCTCTGCAGAGGATGAGCCCGGCGCGCGGGCCGCGTAGCGTCTTGTGCGTGGTGGTAGTGACGATGTCGGCGTACTGGCAAGGATTAGGATGCAGACCGGCCGCCACCAGGCCCGAGATATGCGCCATGTCCACCACCAACAGCGCGCCCACGGAATCCGCGATCTGGCGGAAGCGCGCGAAATCCAGCACGCGCGGATAGGCGCTGGCCCCGGCCAGGACCATCTTGGGCTTGTGTTCCTCGGCGAGGCGGGCGAGCTCGTCGTAATCGATGCGCTCGTCGTCTTTGCGCACGCCGTACGGCACGATGTTGTAGGTCTTGCCGGAGAAGTTGAGCTTGTGGCCGTGCGTCAGGTGGCCGCCGTGCGCCAGGTTCATGCCGAGAATGGTGTCGCCGGGCTGCAGGACGGCGGCGTACGCGGCTTGATTGGCCTGCGAGCCGGAATGCGGCTGCACGTTGGCATGCTCCGCGCCGAACAGCTTCTTGGCGCGATCGCGCGCGAGGTTCTCGACGATGTCGGTGAACTCACATCCGCCGTAGTAGCGTTTGCCGGGATAGCCTTCGGCGTATTTGTTGGTGAAGACGCTGCCGGCGGCTTCCAGCACGGCTTCGGAGACGAAGTTTTCGCTGGCGATCAGTTCCAGTTGG
>Ga0187871_10000246_pt1 | contig 51132 bp, 43 predicted proteins | sample June2016WEW_16_1_FD_132988 | JGI IMG/M metagenome (GOLD analysis project Ga0187871, IMG submission 132988) | Peatland microbial communities from SPRUCE experiment site at the Marcell Experimental Forest, Minnesota, USA - June2016WEW_16_10 | ecosystem: Environmental > Terrestrial > Soil >...
AGCGTCGCCACCTGCAAGAAGCGCCAGGCACGGCGCGGACCTTCCTCGCCGGGCGCCGACTCGGGCTCGGACGGCCCGCGCGTGAGCGCCAGCGCGGCAGCCGCGAACCCCGTCGGGGTCAACAGGACGAGGGCGGATGCGACGAGCTTATGCAGAGCGAATTGCGGCCGGTCCGCCAGCCGATGCGAAGTCTGGAAAAGAAACGAAGCCCACTCGTTGCGGGCATTCCACACGATCACCGGCGAGAACACGGCCAGCGCCAGTAAGGCGGCCCCATAGGGCTCGGGGCGGCGCAGCCACTGTCTCGCCTTGGGGTCGATGAGCGCGAAAATTAGCGCGGAAATGGCCACCAGCGCGATGGTGTACTTGGACAAAAGTCCGATTCCCAAGCACAGACCCGCGCCCCACCAGGCCGCGCGCCGTCCCGCCACGAGCGCGCGCTCCAAGTAAAACAACGACGCTGCCCATGCCGCCGTCAACGGCGCATCCGGTGTCATCAGCATGCCGGCGAGAAAGAAAAACGGCAGCGTCTGAACGAGCACCACGGCCACCAGAGCGCTCGGCCGGCCGAAGAGATTGCGCGTCAACCGGTAGGTGAAAAACGTGGCGATCGCCCCCGAGCACAGCGCCCCGATGCGCACGCCGAATTCACCGTTGCCGAAAACCTGAGTTCCCGCGCGGATCAGCCACGCCACCATGGGCGGATGATCGAGATAGCCGATGTCCAAATGCCGGGCGTAGTTCCAGTAATAGGTCTCCTCCGGCAGCAGTTCGACGCGGCCGCTATAGACCAACCGCAGGGCGGCGGCCACGATCACCAGGCCGATCGCTCCCGTCTGCCAGCCCGCGCCGCTGCCCAGGCGCCAGTCATAGGACGCGCAGTAAGCGTAGCCCGGAACAACCATCAGCCGGGTGACCACGGCGGCGATCACGATGGCAGCTTGACCTGGCAGCTCCCAGCTCCCCGTCAACCATGTCAACGCCCCGCTGCGCACGAAGAAGACGAGCATCGTGACCGCGGCCACCTGCAGAACGAGGCTGACGGTTCGGCCGCGAGCCCTCGTCTCCGGGCGGGATCGCAGCCAGGGCAGATACGCGCACACGATAGCCGCTCCGAAGGAGAGGGTCTGGGCATGCTCGGGCGATTGGGCGAAGACCCCGACGGCGAGCAAATACACGGCAATGTCGATGCCCGGGCCGACGAGCAGGCCGAGATAGGAGCGCATAAGGGCGCCAACGGTATCCTAAAATCGGCCGGCGCGGGATGCCCCCGCAAACCTCATCACGTCATTTCGCCGGATCGGCCGATGAGGCGACTCGCGGCGCGCCCTCCCAGCCGCCGCCGAGCGCCTTGTAGAGCTTCACGAGGTCGGTGCTCTCCGTCGCCTGCGCCTCCACCAATTGCTGGCGCGCCTGCGCCGCCTGCAGCTGCACGGTGAGCACCGTGATGTAGGAAATGACGCCGTGGCGGTACGCGTCCAATTGAACCTCGACCGCCCGTTGATCCGCGCCGACGGTGTCCTGGAGCGAGGCGACGCGCGCCGCATCTTGGGTCAGATTGCTCAGGCCGTCCTCCACTTCCTGCAGCGCTCCGAGCACGGTCTGACGATAGCTGAGCGCCGCCTCCGCCGCTTGCGCGCGCGATAGCCGCACGCTCGCGACCAGCGCACCCCCTTGGAAGATGGGCACCGACACGCTCGGGCCGAAGGTGTAGAAATGGCTCTGCCAATTGAACAGATAGCGGGTGCCGAGGTTGCGCAATCCGTACGTTCCGGCAAGCGATATGTCGGGAAACAGCGATGCGACGGATACGCCGATCTCGGCGGTGGCTGCATGCAGAGCGGTTTCGGCGTTGCGGATGTCCGGCCGGCGGCGCGCGAGCGTCGCGGGCACACCGACCGGGACGTTCGCGGGTATGGGCGGCAGCGCTCCGGTCGCTCCGAACTCCGTGTCCAAGGCCTCGGGAGTTTGGCCCGTGAGCACCGCCAGCGCGTGCCTGGAACTCGCGATCATTTGCTCGTAGGACGGGAGCTGGGATTCGAGACTGGTGAGCTCGGCGCGCGCGGAATCGACGTCCGGCTCGCCGGCGAGGCCGTGCTCATGCCGGTTCTGGGTCAATTCGGCGATGTCGCGCTGCGCGGCAATGAGCTCGAGCGTGACCTGTCTCGACACCTGGGCCGCCCGCAGTTGAAGATAGGTATGCGCGACCTCCGCCTCGAGCGATATCAGCAGATCGTTCCGCGACTCGACCGCACCGGCGCTTTGAGCATTCGCCGCCTCGACCTGGCGACGCACCTTGCCGAATAGATCGATTTCCCAGGAGGCGTCGAACCCGAGCTGATATAGATTGACGGGTTGCTCGAGCGATCCGATCAGCGCCTGCGCCGTTGGCGACGCCGTCGGGCCGGAATTGCCGATCCCCTCACTCTTCAATATCCCGGCCAGCCCGAACTGCTCGCGGCTATACGAGGCCGAGGCGTTCAAGCCCGGCAGACCTTGCGCACGAGCCGACTGCACCTGGATGCGCGCCTCGACGATCCTCAAGTACGCCGCCTTGAGATTGAGATTGCCCGCCGTTGCTTGATCGATCAGCTTGTCGAGCTCGGCGTCGTGGAACTCGCGCCACCAGAAGGAGGCGGGCTCTTGGTCGCTCGAGAGCTGCGGTGAGCCGCGGGTGGCCGGCGCCGTCCCCGAATATTGCTCGGGCACCGGCTCGTGCGGCGGTTGATAATTCGGCCCCACCTTGCAGGCCTGGACCATCAAGGCGGCCAGCCCCGCGGCGGCGATGGTGCGAGCCGCGCGCATCAGTGGGCCGCCCCAGGGCCGCCGGCCTTTTTCACCGGCGAGAAGAAGAACGTGAACGGAACGAAGGCGAACGCGACCAGAGCGCAATAGAGAAATACGTCCTTGTACGCCAGCAATCCAGCTTGTGCGATCAGCGTCTGATAGGTCTGCCCGAGCGCACTCTGCGCCGACGCGGCGGCCGAGGACCCGAGGTTCTGGATCGCCCGGGTGAATTGTGCCACGGTGGCGCGGAAATTCGGATTGGCGTTCGTCATGTGGTACGACAGGTAAGCCATGTGAACCTGGGTCCGTGACGTGATGGCCGCCGTAGACACCGAAATGCCCACCGAGCCCGCGACGTTGCGAAACATCGTGAACAGCGCGGTCGCGTCTCCCTGTAGCCGCCGCGGCACGGTCTGGTAGGTAAGCACGCTCAACGGTACGAACAAGAAGCCGATTCCCAAGGATTGAGCGGCGCGTATCGCCACGAGGTGTCTGAAATCGATGTCCGGGGCGATGCTGCGCGAGTAGAGCAGGGAACACCCGAGCACCATGAAACCGGCAGTCACGACGAAGCGGGTCTGCACGTGCGGCATGACCACCGACAGCACCGGAATGAGAAAGATCACGCAGAGCGCGCCCGGGCTCATCACCAGACCCGCCAGCAACGCGGTGTAGCCCAGGTGCTGCTGCGCAAGCTGCGGGATGATCACGGCGCTGCCGTACAGAAGGGTCGCGAAGCACGCGATCGCGAGCGATCCCAGCATGAAGTTTCGATCCTCGAACACTCTCAAATCCACGACGGGTTTGCGGGTATAGAGAAGCCACGCGATGGCGGTCGACACCCCCACCGCCGCCAGGATGGCGAAGGTTCGGATGGTGCTCGACGAGAACCAATCATCGTCCTCTCCCCTATCCAGCATGATCTGAAAGCACGCGAACGTGATGGCGATGAGCCCGATGCCGATGAAATCAATCGACACCTTGGATTTGGCCTTGGCCCACGGCGGATCTTCGACAAGGGCGATGACCGCGAAGGTGGTGAGCACGCCGATGGGAACATTGATGAAGAACACCCAGCGCCAGCTGAAGTTATCCGTGATCCAGCCGCCCAGGGTCGGCCCCAGAATCGGGGCCACCACCGTGGCGATCGCGGTCAGGGAGAAAGCTCGGCCCCGCTGCGACGCCGGAAACGTATCCAGGATGATGGATTGTTGATTCGGCTGAAGGCCGCCCCCGAAAAATCCCTGCAGTACCCGAAAGATGACCAGCTCGCTGAGATTGGTGGCGATACCGCAGAGAAACGAGCACACGGTGAAGGCGGCGATGCAGATCACGAAATAGCGCTTGCGTCCGATGAGGCGGCCGAAAAACGCCGAGATCGGAAGCACGATGCTGTTCGCGACCAGGTACGAGGTGAGCGCCCAGGTCGCCTCGTCATAGCTCGCGGACAGGGTCCCGGCGATGTGCGGCAGGGAGACGTTGACGATGGTGGTGTCGAGCACTTCCATGAATGCCGCCAGCGTCACCGTTACGGCGATCAGCCAGGGATTCGAGGATGGCCGCCAGTCGGAATCGCTCACGGAAAGTACACCACGGGCGACACCGACAGACCGAGCGGCAACGGCCGATCCGGATCCAGACCGCGGTCGATGACGATTTTCACGGGAACTCGCTGCACGATCTTGACGAAGTTCCCGGTGGCATTTTCGGCGGGGAACGCAGAGAACCGCGAGCCGCTCCCGTATTGAATGCTCTGCACATGGCCCGACAGCTTGTAGCCGGAGTAGGCGTCGATCTCGAGATCCACACGGTCGCCCGGCCGCATCCGCCCTATTTGCGATTCCTTGAAATTCGCCGTCACCCACACGTCCGGAGTCACGATCAGGAACATCGTGGCGCCCGCCGTCAGGTAATCGCCGAGCTGCACGCTGCGCTGCGTGACGAAGCCGTCCGAAGGTGCGCGGATCTCCGTATAGCCCAGGTTGAGATTGGCCTGGGCGAGTTGAGCGTCGGCCTGCTTCACCTGCGCCTCGCGCTCCGCCACGGTCGCGGCGGCCTGACGAATCTGCTCCGGCACCAGGTTTGCAACCTCCACCTGAGCCTTCGCGCTCTTTAGATTCGCGACCGAGCTCAGCTGCTGGCTGGTGGAGGCGTCGATGGTCTCCTGGGTGGTCGCGCGCTTGTCGACTTCGTGCTGGCGCGCGTACTGCCGTTGGGCTTGCTCGAGCACCGCGGCGGCCGCCTGCTGCTGCGCCTGGGCGCTCACGAGCTGCGCGGGGTATTGGACGCGGGCGATGCGCAACGCCTCCTGGGCCGACAGTAGCTGCGCCTTCGCGAGGTCCAGCGCCGCCTCCGCCTGCGATTGCGCGGTCAGATAATCTCGAGGATCTATGCGAACCAGAAGCTCGCCCTTCTTGACGTGCACGTTGTCGTCGATGTCGAGCTGGACCACGTAGCCGGACACCTTGGGGACCATGGTGACGACGTTGCCGTCGGTATAAGCGTCGTCGGTCGTCACCTGGTTGCGCCTCGCGAACCAGAACAGGAATCCTACGATCGCCAGCACCACGACGACCACGGCAACGATGATCAGCGGTTTTTTGCTGCGGGGTTTGCCGGATTTCTCATCGTCCTTGTCGCCCCCGTCATGGTCCTCCTTGCCCTTGGCCTCACTCGATCCCTCATCCTCAGACGGCATAACGAGTCCTCGACACTGTGGCTACGGCCCGCGATCGTGCAACGGCGTCGGGCACCGGATGCCGGCGGGCGGGGTTCTTCTACATCAGGAAAAAAGCCAGGGGTTCTTGCTGTTGAAAATGCGTTGTATACCTTTTGAGGATTGAGCGGCTGTCGTCGAATGGACTACTCGGCTGCCGGATTGCGCCTACATGCGGCGTGCCGCCCATCAATGAAAAGGCACGAAGCCATAGGACTTGAATATCTGGGCGGCCGCCGGGCTTGCGATGAAAGCGATGAATTGGGCGGCCGGAGGTTGCGCGACACGGGTGAGCGCCACGGGATAGACGATCGGGGGGTGCGTGTCGGCGGGGAACACATCGACCACCCGGACTCTCTTGTCGATCAGCGCGTCCGTCTCATAAACGATGCCCAACGGCGCCTCACCGCGATCGACGAACGTCAGCGCCGACCGAACGCTATCGGCGCGCACGATTCGATCCTCGATCTGCTTCCAGACACCGAGTTTGGTCAACGCGGCTTGGGCGTAGCGGCCGACCGGCACCGCGGCGGGATCCCCGGTCGCCAACCGCCCGTTTCCCAACGCGGCCGCCAGGGCAAAATTCGGTTCGATCTTCAGCTTCACCGTGCTGTCGGCCGGCGCGATCAGCGCCAGCCGATTGCCGGCTACGTCATGGCGAGTCGACTCTTGGATCAGGTGGCGGACCTGTAGATAGTCCATCCAATCGGAATCCGCGGACATGAAGATATCCGCGGGCGCGCCGTTCTCGATCTGGCGGGCGAGCGTGGAACTCGCGGCGAATGAGAACTTGACCGCGATGGAGGTCTCCTTGGTGAAGGCATCGCCGAGATCTTGCAGCACATTCGTCAACGACGCGGCGCCGAATACGGTGAGGGTGGCTTTTTCGGGCTCCGCCGGATAGGCGCAGGGCGCGAGCGTCAGCGCACAAATGGCGACCCAAATCCCGATCCATCTAGTCATGCGTGCATCCCGGACCGATTTATTCGATTGTATATAGCGAGAAGACCACGGCGCTACCTCGCAGACCCCGGGAGAGAGGGTAGGAGCCCGCCGACGGCAATTGCGGCCGGCAACGGATGGCGCGCCGCGGCCGGCCGTCCGGCGCTTGCGGCACAAACCCGTCGGGTGGCCCGCGCGCGCTCGCCCGCCGCGAAACGTCGGCCGGCTCCCACGCACGCTGCCGCTCGAACGGGATCATCGCAGCGCCGTTCGCCGACAGGCAATTTTCCGGATCCGCGTAGCGTTGGCGTCGTGGGCTAACTTCACTCATCAACCGATGGAGCAATAGATGCAAACCAACTACGTTTCACGCGATACCTACGGCATGTACAAGGGCTACAGCACCGCCGGCGGGCCCGGTCCGGCGCTCATGGGGGCGGATACCTTGCTCGGCAACGACGTGTACAACGGCGCGGACGAGAACCTCGGTACCATCAAGGAATTCATGATCGACATGCAAGGCGGCCGGGTCGTCTACGCGGTGTTGTCGTTCGGCGGCTTTCTCGGAATGGGCGATCGGTTGTTCGCTGTTCCTTGGCAAGCGCTGAAGCTCGATACGGCGAACAAGCGGTTCCTGCTCAACGTCAGCAAGGACAAACTCAAGAACGCCCCCGGCTTCGACAAGGACCATTGGCCGAGCATGGCGGACACGACCTGGGCGACGGACGTGCACTCGTTCTACGGCGTCTCGCGATCCTACGATTCGCCGGCCGACCGGCCGATGTAGCCTTCGGCAGCTCGTGCGGGGAACGCGGCTCTTTCGGGGCCGCTGCGGCGGTCAGTCAACGGTCACTGCGGACGTTGGCTGCCCGCTCCCGTCATCAAGGCGGCTCGCACCGCCTCGGCGATCGCCTCGCGGCTGCCGGCCGCCCGCAAATCGTAGGTGACTTCGAGCTGCGCCCCCTTGCCGCTCCAGCCCCGGTTGCATATGTTGGACGGATGCCGGCCGGGATATCGCGCACTCGGCCATTCCACCTTGAATCCCGCCGACCGCAACTCCTGCGCGAGCAGCCCGCTCAACTCCTCGTCGAGCCCCCCCACGTGGATGCACGACTCGCCGAGACATCCGTGAACGCTCAACACGGACCTGCTGCGCGAGGCGAGCTCGAGACAACGCGGATGATCGAACCGGTGGCTCGTGATATGCAGAGCCCGATTCTCGCCGTACGGCTTCAGTCCTTCGAAGCTGAACAAATGGAAGTCTTCCCCCGCGATCGATTCGGCAATCTGCGAGGTGCCCGCCTCGATCAGCCCCCCGTGCGGCGCGACGATGAGAATCGATGCATCCGCCCGCTCGCGCACTTCGATTCGATAGTCCTTGCCCGCGATCTCGTGGCGCGCGAGCTCGGCGAAGGAGCCATACTTGCCTCGGTCGGGAGCGCTCGGATCCGTCATGGAGCAAGACCCCGGCAATGCGCCCGGTGCTACAGCCCCAACCTGTCCAGGGTTCGATACGCCCACACCGACGGCGCCAGAAACCAGGGCTTGCCGCGGTAGTAAGGGCGGGCGGGAAACGTCAGTCCGTCGAGAGCGGTGCGGCCTCGTGCCAGACCCGCCATTTGTTGTCCGATCTTCATTCCGAAGTAAGGTGCAAGCGGCACGCCCTGCCCACAGTAGCCCATGCAGTAGTGGATTCCCTCCCGCTCGCCCAAATGCGGCATGGTGTCGAAGGTGTAGGCGACCCAACCCACCCAGGCGTGGTCGATTCGCGTCGAGCTCAGCTGCGGAAATATCCGCGTCATCATGGACTTCAGGCGCGCGACGCACGCGAGAGGATCCTGCTCGGACAGTGCGGCGCGGCCGCCGAATACCACGCGCTCGCCGTCGGCGGAGGGGCGGTAATAGACAACCACCCGCCGCGAGTCGGAAATATTGCGCCCGTTCGGAATGAGCGCGCGTACCCGCTCGACACCGATGCGCTCGGTGCAGATTTGATAGCTTCCGATCGGAATCACTCGGCGCTGGTGCCACGGCGATAGCGCACCCGAGTACCCGTTCGTCGCAATCAGCACCTTGCGCGCCCTCACGATCCCTTTGGAGGTCAGCACCTCGAAGCCACCGGCCGCCGTACGAATACTCTCGGCGCGGCACTGATCCGATACCGCCGCCCCTTGATCGGTCGCCCGACGCAGCAGCGCGAGCAAGAGCTTCATGGGATCCACCGAGGCGTCGTCGTGATAGACGCAGCCGCCGTGATAGTAATCGGTCGCGATCTCGCGATGCTGTTCGGCTCTCGGCACGACGCTGATTCGTTGCTCCAGGCCCTTCGGCTGATGCTCGGCATCGCGGGCCATGCGTTCGAAGTGCCGCGGTGTATGCGCACCGTAGAAGCCGCCGCGCGCCTGCCAATCGCAATCCGCGCTTCCCTGAGTGGCCAGCGATCGCACATGGGCAATCGCCTCGAATGCTTCCCGGCAGATGGCGTGGGCGCGCTCGCCGCCGTGCGCCGCACTCAAGCTGGCGAACGAGGGCTTGAGGCTGTATGCCACCTGCCCGCCATTCCGGCCGGAGCAGCCCGCACCGATGTGACCGGCCTCGAGCACCAAGGTGGCGAGTCCCGCCGCCGCGGTCTCACGCGCAGCGGATAGGCCCGTATAACCTCCTCCGACGATCAGCGCGTCGACTTCGGCGGGCAGCCGGTCGCTGGGGAGCGTCGGCACGCTTCGCTCTTGCCAGAAGGGGGCCACGGTTATGCCGGGATCGAGCGTCATGCAGTTGCGGTGCCGTTGCCGATGTCGAGAGCGGGTTTCAGGTCCCGCAAAAGGTCTGCAACACTCGCTCCTCGGGACGCGGCGGCTGCTCGTAGGCCTGAAATCGGGGCTGCTGTTCATAAGGTCTGGAGAGTAGCTCGAGCAACTGCTCGAACGGGGCAAAATCCCCCTGCTCGATCGCGGCCGAGATCATCGCTTCCACGCGGTGGTTACGCGGGATGAATGCCGGATTCACGCGCCGCATCGCGGCGCTGCGCCCTCCCGCCGGGACGGGTTCCCGCGCGAGGCGCTGACGCCACTCTCGATCCCATGTGTCGTACTCCTCCGGCCGCGCGAACATGGACCGCAGCGAACTGCCCGACACCGCGCCGGGGGCGCCCGGAGGCGTGTCCGCCGAATCGCAAAGTCTGCGAAACGTCAGCGTGAAGTCGCATTGGTTTCGATGCAGAAGATCGAGCCAGGAGCGGACCAATGCATCATCGTCCGGCTCCGCCGCTTGCAGCCCGAGTTTCGCGCGCATGCCGGCGAGCCAGCATTCCGCGAACGTCCCGGAAAATTGCTCGACCACCGGACCGGCCGCCTCGACTGCGCGCGCGGCGTCTGCGTCGATCAGCAACAGGAGCGTCTCCGCCAAGCGCGCGATATTCCATTGCGCCGCGCGCGGCTGATTCGCGTAGGCATAGCGTCCCATCGAGTCGATCGAACTGAAGACCGTTGCGGGATCGTAGGTATCCATGAAGGCGCAGGGGCCATAATCGATGGTCTCGCCGGATACCGACGTATTATCGGTGTTCATCACGCCGTGGATGAAGCCCACGTGCATCCACCTCGCGACGAGCGCGGCCTGACGGCCGCACACGGCGCGCAACAGCTCGAGGTAGGGGCGATCCGCCGACTTCAGTTGCGGATAATGGCGATCGATTACGTAGTCCGCCAAGCGCCTGAGCGCGCTCTGGTCCCCTCGCGCCGCGAAATATTCGAACGTACCCACGCGCACGTGGCTTTTGGCGACGCGCGTCACCACCGCGCCGGGAAGCCGGCCGTTCCGCAGGACGGACTCTCCCGTCGTCACGGCGGCGAGCGCGCGCGTGCCCTCGATGCCGAGCGCGTGCACGGCCTCGCTCACCAGGTACTCGCGCAGCACCGGGCCAAGCGCCGCCCGCCCGTCGCCTCCTCTCGAAAAGGGAGTTCGGCCGGATCCTTTCAATTGAATGTCGCGCCGCAGTCCGCATCGGTCGATCACTTCACCCAGCAGGATGGCCCGGCCGTCCCCGAGGCGCGGGACGAATTGTCCGAATTGATGGCCCGCGTAAGCGGTGGCAACGGGATCGGCGCCCTCCGGCACGGAGTTGCCCGAGAATATGCCTGCCAGCGCGGAATCGTCGAGGAAGCGCCACTCGAGCCCGAGTTCGGTCGCCAATCCCCGGTTGAACTTGATCAAGCGGGGATTGGCGACCGGAACCGGGTCTAGGCGCGCGTAGAAGTCGCCCGGCAGCGATGCGTAGCTATTGGAGAACTCCCAGCCCGGAATCGGCGATCGCCGCGGCTGGGATGCTGTCTCGGGAGGAAGCGGCGGTTGGAACATGCCGGGATTTTACCAGCGATCCCGTCAAAAATTCGTCCCCTTCCGGCGCCGACACCCGGCGGGCTTGCGCGAGCCGCGCGTACAGCTTCAGATAGTTCTGCGCCATGCGATGGGCGGTGAAGCGGCGGTCGAACTCTGCGCGAATGTGATCGCGGTCGAGCGAGCCGATGCGCCTCAAGGCATCGACTGCCTGCTGCTCGCTGTGCACGATGAAGCCGGTTACTCCGTTCTCCAGAACCTCGGGTACCGAGCCGTTCTCTAGGGCGACGACCGGAGTTCCGCAGGCCATCGCCTCGATCATCACCAGCCCGAAAGGCTCGCGCCAGGCGATCGGGAACAACAGCGCGGCCGCATTCCCCAGGAACTCTCCTTTCTGGTCCTCGCGAATCTCGCCGATGAATTCGACATCGCCGAGCGATAGGAGCGGCTCGATGGTGGTCTTGAAATACTCTTGATCGACGCGATCCACCTTGGCGGCTATCTTGAGCGGAATGCCGGCCTTGGCCGCGATCCTGATCGCGGCATCCGGCGCCTTCTCCGGCGAGATGCGCCCGAGAAAGGCGAGATATCCATCCCGGCCCGATCCCTTCGCCAAGAGGTTCTGCGGCAATCCGTGCTGAACGGTCGCCACGTAGTTGGCTTGCGGCAAGGGCGCACGCTGGGAATCTGAGATCGAGACCACCGGGATGTCCCCGTACAGCCCGTACAGGGCGGGAAGCTCCGGCAGGTCGAGACGGCCGTGCAAGGTGGTGATCGACGCTGTGCCTAGGCGGCGCAATAGCGGATAACCGAAGTAATCGATGTGGCAATGGATGACGTCGAACTCGTGAGCGCGGCGCGCCACGGTTTCCAACTGCATGAACATCGGCACGAAGGGGTCCTTCACGTTCGGATCGAGGCGCAGCGCCCTCGGCCAGATCGGAGCCAGCGTGGCTTTGGTCAGGCTGTCTCCCGACGCGAACAAGGTGACTTCGTGCCCGAGCTCGACCAGAGCATCGGTGAGGTACGCCACCACCCGCTCGGTACCGCCGTACATTTGCGGCGGCACGGCCTCGGCGAGCGGTGCAACTTGAGCAATCTTCATGTGTTCCCCACCCGCTTTGAAATCGATGATGAACCGTATCCTATCCGCTTGAAAGCCCAATGTCGGCTTTCAATATGGAACTGAACCTTGTAAGAGAACTCTTATGGTGAAATGCCTGAACGAGGGCGCGATCGCGCGGCAGCGCCGGGTGAAAAAGTTACAAGCCGTCTGCTTACTCTTGTCTGTAATTGGGGACACGCGTGAATACATCATCCCTGCCCAATCCCTCATCTGACAGCCATTCGGTCGACGAAGCGCCGGCTCCGCAATTCGCCATCGCAGTTAGCGCCACCTTGCAACAGCGGAGCACTCGCACCCTGAAGCACGGCGACACCTTTGCCGTGTTCGATCACCGCGGCGATATCGGCGGCGAGCCCGGCAATCCCGAAGGGCTCTACCACCGTGACACCCGAATGCTCTCGCAGCTGCAGCTGTTGCTCGAGGAAGCGCGGCCTCTGCTCCTGAGCTCGGTGACCCAGGACGACAACGCCGTGTTCACCGCGGATCTCAGCAATCCCGACCTTCTCGAAGACGGCAAGATCGCGCTGCGCCGTGAGAACATCCATCTGAACCGCATGAAGTTCATCTGGAATGGGGCGTGCTACGAAAGGCTCGTGGTGCGGAACTTCAGCGACCGGCCACTGACCTTGCGCTTGACCTATCGCTTCGCCTCGGATTTCGCGGATCTGTTCGAAGTACGCGGCGAGCACCGCGCCGCCCGGGGCGAGGCTCATGCGGCGCTCACGAGCGATCACAGCGTGACCCTCGGCTACCGGGGTCTCGATAAAATCGAGCGGGTCACCGAGATCGCGTTCTCTCCCGCGCCAAACACCTTGACCACCGCGAGAGCGGCGTTCGATGTGTCGCTGAAGCCGCGCGCCACGCGAAGAATCTTCGTTCGCTGCGGCCTCGAAGACCTGGCGGAGCGCGACTGGAGCGGTCGGCTCTTCTACCGGCGGATGCGCGCCGCACGCCACGAACTCAGCGAATCGAGCAGGCGCGCCTCGAGCGTCGAGAGCTCGAATTCGGTCTACAACGAGATCGCGCGCCGCTCCGTCTCCGATCTTTACATGCTCATCACCGACACTCACGCGGGACCTTATCCGTATGCCGGCATCCCGTGGTTCAGCACGCCGTTCGGACGGGATGGGCTCATCACCGCGCTCATGACCCTTTGGCTCGATCCGACGATCGCGAAGGGCGTCCTTGGATTCCTGGCGGCCACGCAGGCCACGGCCGCCGAACCGGAGCGCGATGCGGAGCCTGGGAAGATCCTGCATGAGATGCGCCACGGGGAGATGGCGAATCTGCGCGAGGTGCCGTTTGGGCGTTACTACGGAAGCATCGATGCGACGCCGCTCTTCGTGCTCTTGCTCGGCGAATATTTCCGGCGCACCGGTGATTTGGCGACGGTGCGGTCGCTATGGCCGAATGCCGAAGCGGCGCTCGCGTGGATCGACCGCTATGGGGACCGCGACGGCGACGGCTTCGTCGAGTACTACCGCCAGACGAATGAGGGGCTCGCCAATCAGGGATGGAAGGACTCGTGCGACGCCATTTTTCATCACGACGGCCGCCTCGCGGAGGGGCCCATCGCACTCTGCGAAGTCCAGGGATACGTGTATGGCGCCAAGCGGCACGCCGCGGTGCTCGCGGAGGCCCTAGGCCATACCGAGCGGGCGGCCGTGCTCGCCGCTCAGGCGGAAGCTCTGCGCGAGCAGTTCGAATCGCGCTTCTGGTGCGAGGAGCTGTCGACGTACGCATTGGCGTTGGACGGCGCGAAGGAGCCGTGCCGGGTGATCGCCTCGAACGCCGGCCAACTGCTGTTCACCGGCATTGTCTCGGCCGAGCGGGCGCAGCGCGTCGCGCGCACGCTCGTCTCTCCCGCCTGCTTTAGCGGGTGGGGCATCCGCACCATCGCCTCCTCGGAGGCCCGATACAACCCGATGTCCTACCACAACGGCTCGGTCTGGCCTCACGACAACGGCCTGATCGCCATGGGCCTCGCGCGTTATGGCCTGCGAGGGGCGGCGGCGCAGGTATTCGGCGCACTGTTCGAGGCAGCCTCGTACATGGATTTGCGCCGTCTGCCGGAACTGTATTGCGGGTTCCCCCGGCGCGAGCGCAATGCGCCCACTCAATATCCGGTTGCCTGCTCGCCGCAGGCCTGGGCGAGCGCGACTCCGTTGTGCCTGTTGCAGGCATCTCTCGGGCTCGAACTCCTCGAGCGCACCGGCGAGGTCAAATTCTACCGGCCGATGCTCCCCGATTTCCTCGATTACGTTCACCTGCGGAATCTGCGGCTGAACGGAGGTTCGGTCGATGTGCTCCTGCATCGACAGGACAAGGACATCACGGTGAGGGTGACGCGCCGGGAGGGCGATATCGTGGTGGTCGCCCGCTATTAGCCGGCTTTCCCGCTTCTGCGGCCGGGAGCTCGCGCGCTAGCGCCATCGTCTTCGTCCGCGGCAGGCCGGGTTTCCGGCATCGCCAACCACGCGAGCAGCACGGCCGCGAGGCCCGTGGCCGCGAGGAAATAGAACGCCGACCGCATGCCGAAGTGATCGGATATCCATCCTGCCGCCGAGGTGCTCACGGTGCTCCCGATGCCGATCGCAAAGCCCACCGCACCAAGAGCGAGGTTGAACCGTCCCGACCGCGCCGCAACGTCGCTGACGATGAGCGGCACCAGGATGCCGAATCCGGCGCCCGCAATGCCGTCGAGCAGCTGTACCGCGATCACCAGCGTCGAGTTCGACGTGGTCGAGAATATCAGCGCGCGCAACGGCAGCATCGCAAAGCCGACGATCAGCACGAGGCGGCGCCCATGGCGATCCGCGAGGCGGCCCACCGCGGGCGAGGCGAGCGCGACGACGATCTGGGGCAGTACGATGCACGCTCCGATCAGGAGGCTCGGGTTGCTGCCCCTCGCCGTCAGGGTTCCGCTGATGAGCATGAGAAGCGGCGCATTGCCGAACGTGAACAGCATCGCGCATGCGCAGAAGATCAGCAGCCGGCGGTCCGCCAGTATGCGAAGGCTGCCCGCGCCCGCCGCCGCCTTGCTCGGGTTCGCGGGCGTCTTGCTGCGGTCCGGCGCCGCGAAGCGCCGCAGCGGCAAGAGCGCCACCAACGCCGGCAGAGTGAGCGCGGCGGTCAGATAGAACACCGCCCGCTCCGATACGTACTGTCCGCACGCGCCCATCAGCGCAGCGCCCACGCCGTTGCCCACCGCCGCGTAACGTGCGTTTCGGCCGAGACGCAGCGCCATCCCCAGTCGGCCGGCGAGCAACAGGCTCATGGCGGCGATCGCCGGGCCGAGCGTGCAGCTCGAAACGCCATGCAGGATCTCGGCCAGATAAACGAACAGGCGAATCGGGTGAATGGCGAACATCAGCGCGCTCGCGGTGAATACCAGCACGCTGAATGCGGCGACGCGTGTCTTGTTTTTGATCGCGTCCACCAGTGCGCCGGCGGGCACCTGGCTGACCATGGAACTGACGGTGCCGATGGAGAGCGCCAATCCGATCGAGGTCTGCGTCCAACTTTGTCCGCTGAGGTACACGGCAATGAAAGGACCGAACCCGGTCTGAATATTGGCCACGAAGAGATTGAACCAATCGAGGCCGCGGCCGGCCGGCGCGCTCGTGGGATTCACGCCCGGGGGCCCAGCTCCGGCCGCGGGCGACAGTTGCTCAATTTTTCGCGTCGGCGCCTGCAGCATCTGGGGCCGCCGCCGGCGGCATGAGAACGCGGGGACTGCTGGAGTCTTTGTATTCGGGCGTCGACTGCAGTTTCTCCCGGGTCACGGTGAGGATGAGCGGCCTATCCTTGTCGCCCGGGTTGAAATGCAGCAGCGGCCAATCCACCGCGATACGCCGCGTGCCGACTCCGAGGAAGCCGCCGAAGTCGATGATGGCGACCCGCACGTGCCCTCGCGGATCCGCCAGCAAGTCGACCACTCGGCCGAGATCTTCTCCCTTGGGGCTCTGCACGTTCTTGCCGAGAATCGACGTGAGGGGGCCCTCGATGCGGCCGACCTCGGCATTGACCACGGCATTCGCGGGCGGCGGGGGAAGCGGCCCGACCGACGAGGGTTCCGGCTCCTTGACCGGTTCCTTCGGCTTGGGCTTGTGCTTGGGGTGCGGCTTGGGCGCCGGCTGGCTGCACACGCACGGCGGAGGCGCCGCAGTCGCCGCCGCCGGCGATTGCGGCGCCTCCGGCGGAGCAGGCGGCGGCGGAGCAGGCGGCGGCGTTTCGGGCTGCGCCGGCGCGGCCGGCGTTTCGGGCGCGGCCGGGGTTTCGGGCTGCGCCGGCGCGGCCGCGGGCGCCGTCGGCCGTGTCGTATTGCAGCCCCCGAGGATCGCGAGTGCGACTACACCGGCGGCCGCCCGCGCGAGCGCGGGACCAACCGACCGCCTCGCGCACCGCGCGGTCCCGTTCATGACGTGTGCTCCGCGCCGACGCGGATCTGGCGCCCGTACATCCGGCTATAGACGCCTCCCTTGGTTTGCAACAACCGGCGCGGCGCTCCGTCCTCGACGATATGCCCGCGCTCCAGCACGACGATGCGATCGAAGGAATCGAGGGTGGAGAGCCGGTGCGCGATGGCGATCACCGTGCGGCCGCGAAACAGCCGGGCGAGCGCCTCCTGAATCGACTGCTCCGACTCGGTATCGAGCGCCGAGGTTGCTTCGTCGAGGATCACGATCGGCGCGTTCATCAGGAAGGCGCGCGCGATGGCCAAACGTTGACGCTGGCCCCCGGAGAGCTTCATCCCGCGCTCACCCACCAACGTGTCGTATCCGTCCGGCAACGCCGCGATGAATTCCGCGCAACCCGAGGCCTCGACGGCTCGGAACACCTCCGCATCGGTCGCTTCCGGGCGTCCGTACCTCAAGTTCTCGAGCAACGAGCGGTGAAACAGCGAGATGTCCTGCTGCACGACCGCGATCGAACTGCGCAAGCTTTCCTGGGTGACGCGCGAGATGACTTGATCGTCGATGAGGACTTCGCCGGCGTCGGGATCGTACAGCCGTTGCAGCAGCGCGATGATGGTGGATTTCCCGGCGCCCGAACGGCCCACCAGCCCGATCTTCTGACCGCCGGGTACGGTCAGCGAGAAGTCGCACAACACCGACTGGCCGCTCGGATACCTGAAGCGCACGTCGCGAAACGCGATCGAGCCCTTCCTGACGACGAGCGGCCGCGCATCCTTGGTGTCGCGCATCTCGTGCGGCAGCCCGAGCACTTGCACCGCCTCGCGCAGCTTCGCGACCTGCTGCACCATATCCACCATCGCCATGGCGAAGTCGCGCGACGCGTGCAGCACGGTGAAGCCCAGCGTCGTCGTGAGCACGACGTCCCCCGTCGAGATCTGCCCGCGGTTCCACAGCACGACCGACCAGACCAGCACCCCGGCGGTCACGAAGAACACGGTGATCGCGTGAAACTGCCGCAAGCGCTCGAGTGATCGCAGGCTCAGGCGCTGCGCCTGCATCTCGTCCTGGATCTTCATGGTCAGCCGCTGCTGCTCGCGCTGCGCGGCGCCGAAGGCGCGCACCAGACCGATGTTGCTCACGACATCGCTGAGATCGCCGCTCACGTGCGCCGCGTGCCCCGCGAAATTCTGATGAAGCTCGCGTCCGTGCGCGGCCCACCAGGCAATGATCGCGCCCAACACGCAAACCACCGCCATCAACACCGCGGTGAGATGCCAGTTGATGGTGCCGAGGACCAGAATGCTGGCGATCACCGCGACGCCGGGAGGAATCGTGGTCCAGGTCAAGGAATTCTCGATCAGCCAGGCGGCGTTCGCGGCGGCCGTGATCCGGCCGGCGAGCGCGCCGGGGAACTGCTCGACGAAGTAGCGGGTCCCCTGCCCCGAGAGATGATCGAACAAGTCGAGCCGGATGTCGCCTCCCACGGCCACGAATGCATGTGTCGAGGCCCATCCCGCGACGCGCCAAAGAATATTGTCGCCGGCCACGAGTCCCAGCAGAATGGCCACCGCGCCCCAGAGAACCTCGGGGGGCGGCCCGGGAGGCGGTCGATGAGCTCCGAGCACGTCGACCAGGTGCTTGACCGCATACTGCGAGCCCACGTTGCAGGCGACCGCCGTCAGAACCGCGACGATCACGATGGTATGGCTGAAAAAACGCCGCCGCACATAGCGCCCGAGAAATCTGATCGCACCTTTCGACGCGTGGCGTGGCAGCGGCATGACGGGATGGTGCACCTCGAGAAGCGGATCGACCTATTCTTGGTCAACTCCCCGGGGGGACCGGACGGATAAAGCTGTCAGTGCTTGTCAGCATCCGCTGACAGGCGGCGCCACGCGATTCTCGCTGCCCGCCTTGCGGCACACCATGAGCAGTTCGTCGACGGCGCCGGTGTCGATCAGGCCCGGGCCGAAAGCAAGGCTTTTCTGGAACCTCAGGCCGAGCGGCATGATGACCCGGTTGTACCACCACAGCGCCCGCTCGCGCTGATGCGTGAGCCACCACATCCCGAGATCGACGATCCGCGATGACCTGGGCTGCATGCCGTATGCCGCGCTTCGTTCGATGAGAAGACCGTGACGCGCGAGCGTGGCCGCGAGCCGCTCCGGCTCGTAGCGGCGCCGATGGCCGACGAAATCATCGAAGGCCGTCCAGCGGGCGGGATGCAGCGGCACCGAAATGAGGATCGCCGCGTTCGGCTTGGCGACCCGTGAAATCTCACCGAGCGCCGCCGCCTCGTCGTCGACGTGCTCGACGATATCGAATGCGCATACCAGGTCGAACGCCGCCGCCGCGAACGGAAGCGACGTGACCAAGCCCACGGCCACGGAGGCGCCCCGCGAGCGCAGCTTGGCGATGGCGGGCGTGCTCAGATCGACGAAATGGGTCCCCTCGATCGGCAGTCTCGGCCGCAAGCCCGGTGCGACCTCGAGCCGCGACGCGGCCCGCGGCAGGAGCGATTGCACCAGCGGCCAGGTATTGAACAAATGCGGTTCGACCAAACGCGCGCCGGACCAGAGCGAGTCGTAGTATTGCCGGTTCGTGTCGAGCAGCGCGCGGGAGCTCGTGAGGGCCGATTGCATCGTCGCCGCACTGTACACCCTGCGCCGGCTCGTTCCGAATCGGGGCAGATGCCGGGTCATCGATGGCCCGGCCGGAGCGACTCGACATAATGGATCTAGTTGAATAATCTCGTTGCTGTGTTTCATGCCTTGCCACAAATCCCTGTAAGACGATTGCCCATGGAACGCCATCAACGGTGATTGCCCTCGAACAGTTCGCCTCCCCCGCGAGGCTCGATACCGGCCTCGAGTTGTTGTCGGAGCGCGCGCCCGCGGGCAATTTGGGCCGCGTTCTCGCCACCGTCGTGGCAACCGCGGGCTCCACCTACCGCAAGCCCGGAGCTCGGATGCTGATCATGGCTGACGGCAGCTATCTCGGACTCCTGAGCGGCGGATGCTTGGAGGCGGATCTGAAGCTTCATGCTCGGGAGGTCTTGGAGGGAGCACCGGCGCGGGCGGTCGAGTACGACATGCGCGGGCCGGATGACGTGCTATTCGGGATCGGCGCGGGTTGCGAAGGCGCGATGCGCGTCCTGCTCGAGCACGCGAATTCCGCGGACCGGGCCGGCGCAGCCTTGGCGGCGGCCGGGCGGGCCACCGCCACCGGTGCATCCACCTGCCTCGTGTGCGTGCACGAATCGAGCGACCTTCCACTCGGCACCTACAGCACGGCGCACGGCGGTGCTGCGATACCTCCTGCCTTGGCCGCGGCGGCGCAGGCCGCCCTCACGGAAGGGTCATCCCGGGAAGTCCTCATCGGGCACGGGGCCTCGCGGCTGCGCGCCTTCGTCGAGTTCCTGGCACCTCCTCCGCACCTCTTGTTGTGCGGCGCAGGGCCCGATGCACAGCCGGTCGCGGCAGCCGCTCGCGCGCTGGGATGGCGGGTATCCGTGGTCGATCATCGGCCGGCTTACGCTGACCCGCAAAGATTTCCGGGCACCCGGGTCGTACACGCCGATGCCGGCGCACTTCGCGCAAGCGTCGATCTTCGCCGCTGTCACGCCGCGGTGGTGATGAGCCATCACCTTGCTTCGGACATCGCCTATCTGCGTGCACTCGGCACGGCGGAAGGTCCTGCCTATGTGGGCCTCTTGGGACCCTCGGCACGCCGCCGACGCATCGTGGACGAACTCGGCGCGTCGGCCGAAAGCTTGAGTGCGCGATTGCGCGGACCGGTCGGATTCGACATCGGCGCCCGCACTCCGGAGGCCATCGCCCTGGCCATCGTCAGCGAGATCCATGCATGGCTGGCGGATCGCCTCGTCGCGTCCCCGCAACAAAAAGGCAAGGACGCGGCCTCCCTCCAAAGCGTAGAGTTTTCACTCCAGTAGCGTAGAATCCCCCGCCACGAGCTGGCATCCGCCGAACAACAAGCAACGCACGCATACGCCGGATAGGTGTTGCGCTTTTGCGGCAGAGGGAGATGGGATATGTTCAAGCTTTTGAGGCTTTCCGCTTTCGCGCTGGGAGCGGTGTACCTGGCCGCCTGCGGCTCGAGCTCGCAGACCGGCACGACGAGCGCATCGACGAGTCCGGGCACGCTGTCCGTGACCCCGCCGTTCCGCATCGCGTCGCTCAACGCCGCGACCTTCCAGGGCGAGCTGGCCGGCACCGCCACCGGAGCGCAGCTCCTCGAGATCGCGGGCAAACCCGCGTGCGGCGTCGACTTCTACTACATCCGATTCTGGACCGTCGGCGGCGCCGGTGAGACCACCGAGTCCTCGGGCGCGCTCATGGTGCCCACCGGCGCAGCGCCGGCGTGCTCGGGTCCGAGACCCATCGTGGAATATGCGCACGGCACGAACCCCAACAAGGCATTGAACATCGCCGACATCACCAACGCCTCCAATACCGAAGGCGTCCTCATTGCCGCCATGTTCGCCGCGCAGGGCTACATCGTGGTCGCTCCGAACTATGCCGGCTACGACATCTCGACGCTCGGCTACCATCCGTTTCTGAACGCCGCTCAGCAGTCCGGCGAAATGATGGACATCCTCACGGCCGCCCGCACCGCGCTGCCCACCACCCTCGCCGCAGCCACCAGCGACAACGGCCAACTCTTCATCACCGGCTATTCCGAGGGCGGCCACGTCGCGATGGCGACGCTGCGGGCGATGCAAGCCGCGGGCAAGACCGTGACGGCGGCCGCGCCGATGTCCGGTCCCTACGCGCTCGAGGCGTTCGGCGACACGATCTTCTACGGCGGGGTCGATATCGGATCGACGGAGTTTGCGCCGCTCCTGGTCAACAGCTATCAGCATGCCTACGGCAACGTCGACAGCACCGCGAACCCGGTGTTCTCGCCGACCTACGCGGGGGTCGAGACACTGCTGCCGAGCGACACGCCGATCGACACCATCTTCGAGGAGGGCCTGCTGCCGGAGACCGCGCTGTTCGACAGCGCCACGCCGGTGGTTCCCGGAGAAGCGGAACTGACCGCGCTCCTCGCCGTGCCGCCGACGCCCGCCCTGCCGTTGAGCGCGGAGACGCCGATCTTCCAGCTCGGTTTCGGCAATCCCTACCTCATCAACAACGCCTATCGCGTGAGCTACGCGGTGGATGCCCTGACCGATCCGGACGGCGCGCTGACGACGCCGACGCCGACACCGGGGGTGCCGCTCGCGGCCGTCAAGCCGACGCAAGGGTTGCGGCAGGACTTTTATTTGAACGACATGCGCAGCGGCTGGTATCCCAAGGTGCCGACGCTGCTTTGCGGCGGCGATAAGGACCCCACGGTGTTCTTCAGCGTGAACACCGTCACCATGGTCACCTACTGGAGCGCTTTGCCGGCCGGTGCCGTCACCATGCTCGACGTGAATGGCACTCCGGGCGGTCCGTTCGAGGCTCTGCAGGCCGCTTTCCAGGAGAGCGAGGCCGCCGAGCTTGCCTATCTTCAGACTGCCGCCGGCGGCGGTCTGACGCTCGCGGCCGCGGAGGCTCAAGTCATCGAGGGCTACCACACGGCGGTTGCTCCTTTCTGCGCGGCGGGTGCTCGCGCGTTCTTCGCCCAGTTTTAAGAGGATCGCCTCAATGAGAAAAACGACATTCGGCGCGCTCACCTTGGCCGCGGTATTCGCCAGCACGTACGCCGCATCGGCCTCGGCCGATGATTTTCTGGCCAACGACGTGAGACTCGGCTCGTACACGGTGCTCTATCACGCCAACGCAAACAATCTTTACGGTCCGTACGTGCCCGATGGCGTCAACTTCACGGCGGAAAACCTGGAAACCTTGTACGGCGCCTATGTGCGCTGGTTCACCCCGAACATCGACACGGAGCTTGCTCTCGGCTACCCGCCGCTCGCGAAGATCAAGGGGTCGGGGCCGCAGACGCTCGGCTCCGTGCCGTACGACGGGCAGGTGATCTCGAGCGCTCGCTGGATCTCGCCGACCTTGCTCCTCGAATACAACTTTTTCAGCCCGAATTCGCCGTTCCGGCCCTACATCGGTGCCGGTGTCAACTACACGACGTTCTATGACCGCAACTCGACCGCGGCGGGCGATGCGGCCAGCGGCGGTCCCACCAAGATCTCCCTCACCGCCTCGGTGAGCGCGGCGTTCACGGCCGGATTGACCTATCGGCTCAGCGACCGGTGGCACCTCCACGGATCCTTCGGGTTCTCCCAGGTGAAGACGCATCTCACCACCAATACCGATGGGATCGTGCGCACCTCGAACGTGAGCTTCGCACCCACGCCGATCATCATCTCCATCGGCTACTCATTCGGCCATTAGGCGGGGCGCCCGGTCCATGAGCACCACCCCGCCCGATTGGCGTCTCGAGGGCGTGAGGGTCATCAAGGGCGACCGGCTCGACAGCAATACGCCTCAGACGCCCGGCATGCTGCGCGCGGCGGCCGTCGATTTCCGGCGCGTGGGCTCGCACAAGCTCTGGGCCGGCACGGTGCTGATCCACCCGAATGCCAAGACCGGCGCCCATCATCACGGCGCGTTGGAAAGCGTCATTTACGTGGTGCGCGGCGCAGCCCGCATGCGCTGGGGCGAGCGTCTCGAGTTCACCGCCGAGGCGCAGGCCGGCGACTTCATTTTCGTGCCCCCGTATGTCCCTCACCAGGAAATCAATGCGCTTGCCGACACGCCGCTCGAGTGCGTTCTCGTGCGCAGCGACAACGAGTCGATAGTGGTCAACCTCAACATCGAAGCGGCAGAGCGGGTCGAGGAAGTCTACTGGATAGACCCCATCCATAGGTGAGACGAGGGTGAATCGATGAGAAGATTGTTGCTGTCTTGCGTGGCGCTTGGGCTGGCTTGTCTGTGCGGCGTCGCCCAGGCCGATGGTCAGAAGCTGCGCATCATCACGTGGGCCGATTACGTGCCCGCGGACCTCATCGCCGCGTTCACCAAGGAGACCGGCATCGAGGTCGAGGTGACGCTCTCGAACAACGAAGAGATGATCTCGAAGCTGCGCGCGACCGGCGGTGCCGGTTACGATCTCGCGCAGCCCTCGCAGGATCGCATCAGCTCTGTCGAGCGCGACTTCGGCATCTACAAGCCGATCGATCTCAGCAAGGTCAAGATCGATGAGTTCCAGCCCTCGTTGCTGGAAATCGTCAAGCGCAATGCGACCATCGACGGGAAACTGTACGCATTGCCCTATCTCTGGGGCACCGACGGTCTGGTGGTCAACTCCAAGCGCACGACGGTGTCCGATTTCCCTGATCTTTGCCGTCCCGATCTCAAGGGCAAGACCTCGATCCGCCTCCGCCGCCCGATTTTGATGGCGTTCGCGTTCGCGGCGGGCAAAGATCCGTTCGCGCTGTATGGGGACCCCAAGACGTACGCTGCGCTCATGGATCAGGTCGGCGACAAACTGATTGCCTGCAAGGGGAACTTCAAGTTCTTCTTCGACAACAAAGACCAGCTGCTCAATGGGTTCCGTTCCGGCGAAATTTGGGCCGCGGCGATGTGGGACACCGGTGGCTGGACCCTCAACCGGGAGAACCCGGACATCCAATACATCGTCCCCAAGTCCGGCGCGCTCGGCTGGCTGGACACTTTCGCGCTTCCCGCGCGCGGCAGGAACGATGCGGCCGCGTACGCATGGATCAACTTCACCATGCGCCCGGAGAATGCCGCGCGGGTCATCAAGTCGGTCGGCAACTTCTCGGCGGCCAAGGGCACGGCGCCGTTCGTCGACCCGCATCTCAAGGCGCAGTTCGTGGCGTCGTTTCCGGACAGCGCCTTCAAGAACATCCACTGGTATCCCGCGATACCGCCGGGTTTGGAAGAGATCGAGGGACGCGTGCTGGATCGAATCAAGGCCGCCAATTGAGCGCGGCTGAGGACCTCGTCGCCGAGGGCGTCGTCAAGCGCTTCGCGGACCACGTCGCGGTCGATTGCCTCTCTTTCAGCGTCGAGCGAGGTAGTTTCTTCTCGATTCTGGGGCCGTCCGGCTGCGGCAAAACGACGTTGCTGCGCATGATCGCCGGATTCATCTCGCCCGACGCCGGCGATATCTTGATCGGCGGCAGGAGCATGCGGGGAATCTCGCCCAATCGCCGGCCGGTGAACATGGTGTTCCAGCAGCTCGCGCTCTTTCCCATGATGACCGTGGGTGAGAACGTCGCGTATGGCTTGGCGCGACGCGGAGTAGCGCGCGCCGAGCGCGCGCGCAAGAGCCACGCGATGCTCGAGCGCGTCGGCCTCGGCAGCGCGGCGGAGAAGCGGGTCGACGAGTTGTCCGGCGGCCAGCGCCAGCGCGTCGCCATCGCGCGAAGCCTCGTGCTCGAGCCGACGCTGCTGCTCCTCGATGAACCGCTCGGTGCGCTCGACTTGAAGCTTCGCGAGCACATGAAGATCGAGCTCAAGCAGCTGCAAGCCGCGTTCGGCACGACGTTCGTGTACATCACGCACGATCAGTCCGAGGCGTTGGTGCTGTCCGACCATGTCGGCGTCATGAACCATGGACGGTTCGAGCAGCTCGGTACGCCGCAAGATCTGTACTATCGTCCCCGGACTCCGTTCGTGGCGAGTTTCGTCGGCGCCAACAATCGCATTGCCGGACGGGCCACGAACATCGCGGGGTCGGCGGTGGAGTTGACCACCCGAGACGGCTGGACCGTCCGCGCAATCGCCGAGGGCGACGTGAAGTTGGGCGATGCGGTGGAAGGCTTCGTTCGGCCGGAGGTCGCAAGCCTGGGACGCACCGAAGCCGATCTTCCTCCGGGCCAGCCCTCGCACCGCGGCGACGTCGAGAGTCTTTTGTTCGACGGCGCGAACTCGGCTGTCCTCCTCAAGGAGGAGCGCACGCGCCGCGAATTCCGGATCGCGCTCCCCCAAACCGGCCGATTCTCGGATCTGAGACCGAAGGAGAAGATCGTGTTCTGCTTCGACCCGCAGCGCGCCGTGTGCTTTCCGGCGCGTCCGGGTGCCATGGATCAGGATGTCTAGCGCGGCCGCCGAATCGAGGTGGCACGGGCGCCTGGGATTGGGGTTGCTCCTCGCCCCGGCGATCTTGTGGCTCGGCGCGCTCATCGTTCTGCCGCATGTGGATCTCGCGGTGCTGTCGCTTCGCGAGCGCATCGGTCCGCGGCACTATGTCCCGAGCCTGGCCCAGTACAGGACCTTCTTCACCGAGCCGCTCTACTGGCATGTGTTCGTGCGCACCGCGGTCATGTCGGTCATCGCCACGTTCTTGACGCTCCTTCTGGCGTTTCCCATCGCCTGGATCATCGCCAAACTGGCCAAAGGGCGGTCCGGTTCGCTGCTGTTCATCCTGTGCTTGATTCCGTTCTGGGTAAGCGAGACCGTCCGCACGTTGGGCTGGATGATTCTGCTGCGCGAATCCGGCGTTCTGCCGTCGCTGTTGGTCAAGCTCGGCATCACTTCGGTCCCGGTCGAGCTTCTGTATCACGATGCCACCATCATGGTGGGCTTGGTCTATACCTCGCTCCTCTTCATGTTGATTCCGCTGATCTCGAGCTTGGAGAGCCTGGACAACTCGCTGATCGAGGCCGCTTACGATCTGGGCGCCGGCGGCTTCGCGACCTTGAGAACCGTCGTCATTCCTCATGCGGCGCCCGGCATCACTGCGGGCTGCATCGTCGTTTTCATGCTTACCCTCGGCAATTACTTGACGCCGACGTTGTTGGGCGGCAAGAGTTCGCAATGGTTCACCGAGCAGATTTATAACCAGTTCATCACGCGCTTCAACTGGGAACAGGGCGCCGCGCTCGGATTCCTGCTGCTCGGACTGTCCACGTCATTGGTGATGATCGGCCTCCGGCTCGCCGGCCAACGCTTCGGCGACGTGATGCGCAGCACGTGATCCCCTCGCTTCCCCGTCCTGCGTGGCTTCGGACCGCCACCGCGGCGTATCTCGCCGTCTTCCTGGCGTTTCTCTTTCTGCCGCTCATCGTCGTCGCCGTCTTTGCATTCAACGACGCACCGTACCCCGCGCCGCCCTGGCACGGCTTCACCTGGGATTGGTTTCTGGGCAACGCGAAATCCGGCCGGGTCGGCCTGTTCAGGGATGCGGACCTCCTCGGCAGCATCTGGACCAGCTTCGTGGTTGCGGCGTGGGTCACCGTGCTCTCCGTGCTCATCGGCATTTCCAATGCGTTTCTGATCGAGCGCGAGAATTTCGCCGGCAAGCAGGCGCTGTCCGTGTTGATGCTCGCGCCGCTGGTGATTCCCGGAGTCATCCTCGGAATTTCGATTCTCGCATTCGCGAGCCGCGTGGCGGAATTCGTCGATGACGCATTCGGGCTCGACTGGGATTTCCTGCGGCCCGGCCTCCCGCTCGTGGTACTCGGTCAATTCTCCTATGTCGCCACCATCGCTACGCTCACCATCAGCGCACGCCTGCGCCGCTTCGACCGCACGCTCGAGGAAGCCGCTTTGAATCTCGGCGCCAGCAAGCCCGCGGTGTTCCGCACCATCGTGCTGCCTTATTTGCGTCCCGCCTTGATCGGTTCCGCGGCGATCTCGTTCCTCATGTCCTTCGCCGACTTCAACACCACGCTCATGCTGGTGGGCGCCGATGCGCCCCTGACGGTGGAGATGTACGGGCGCATGCGCGAAGGAGCAACGCCGGTGCTGAATGCGGTGAGCCTGTTTTTGATGCTGGCCTCGGCGTTGCTCGCGCTTGGCTTGATGCGCGGCGGCCCGCGAACCAGGGGGACTGCGGCTCGCTGATCCGGTTAGCGCGCCGGCGGCGCCTTGCACAGCCTCTCGGCGGCGCTCTCGATTCCGGTCACCACACGCTCGAACATGATTCTGCGGTCCAATCCCGGCGGGATGAGCGGGAGCACCTCGACCGTGATGACACCCGGCGGCCTGAGAAATGATCGGCGCGGCCAGAACAGCCCGGAATTGAGCGCCGCCGGCACGCAGGCCACCTCGAGCGCCGTATACAAGTGGCTGATGCCGGTTTTATAGTCGGCCGGCTGCCCGACACGCGTACGGGTGCCTTCCGGAAAAATCACCACCTGTTTGCCCTTGGCGAGCGCGATCCGTGTTCCGCGCACCATGGTATCGAGCGCGCTCTTGCCGCTTCCGCGCTTGACGGGAATGCATCCCAAGCGCGCCAACGCCCAGCCGAAAAAAGGGATGAACATGAGCTCGCTCTTCAGCACATAGACGGGGCAGTCGAAGATCGCGAACATGGCGCACGTGTCCCAAACGGACTGATGCTTCATGGCAATCACGCAGCCGCCTTTCGGGATGTTCTCACGCCCCCGCACCTCGTAGGCCACGCCGCAGATGGCGCGGTACATGGCGAGCCAGCTGCCGGACCAGAATCGGGCAAAAGCCGGCAGGCGCTTGGGCAATACCAGCGAAATCAGCGTGGCAAGCACGGCGCTCACGGCAAACCATGCGTAGAACAGAATCGAGAAGATCAGAGAGCGTAGCGCCAGCATCCTTGAGATGATCCGAGGGGGTCAATGTCCGCCGACCGAGGCGACCTCGCCGACGGTCGGCGCCGACGGTCCCGCCGCCGAGCGCAGCATCTCGAGGCCCGCCGCCTCGCTGTGCTGAAAGCCTTTCCACACCGTTATGCCCGGCGAGCCGGGACTGTACGCATCGTACGGCGCCGGAGGAGAACCCGGCGCCGGCGTCGGCCATACTCCATCGGAGGACTTCGGCACCGCTACGTCCAAATAGGCCGCGCGCGATTCGTCGCCCTTGAGGTAGCGATCCAGAAACGCCGTGATGAAATGCGCATTGATCGCGTTGACCCGCTCCGCCCGCCATACCGGATCTTCAAACCACTCCTGATCCCACAAGCGTTTGCGCATCGAGGGGGGAGCCGGAATGAGTCCGATCGAGTGACCGGCCCCCAGGAAGGTCAAAAGATATCGCGGCGCATTCACGGCACCCTCGAAGATGGCGTGCGCGCCGGTGGCATAGTCGACCGTCCGGTCGTGGTCGCCTTGAATGAGGAGCAAGGGCGCCTCGAGCCCGCGCAGGCCCTCGGCGCCCCAGGCCGCGAGTGTGCCGCCGCCGGCCGGCGAGATCGCCACCACCGCTTTTAGATCTCGCACCGACAGATCGCCGGCGCGCGCACCGCCGCGAACGTATGGCATGAGCAGTGCGCCGGGAATCATTCGGGTCGGCGGCCCGTTCGGATCCAAGGCGGCGCCCGCGGCCGTCAACACGCCATATCCGCCCATCGAATAACCGATCAACGCCGTCCGCGATGGATCGATCAGCTGCTCCGCTCCCAGCATGCGTTGGAGGTTGCTCGTGACGTAGGCGATGTCGAGCGGACGACGCAGCAAAGGTCCGATGAATTTGCTGCGATCCGTGATGGGCGGGTCGTCATGATGGATGCCGGCCACGACGTAGCCCTTGGAAGCGAGATTTTCGGTCAGCCAAATCATCGCCGCGGGGTCGTTGCTGTAGCCGTGGGATACGACGACCAAAGGAAAGCCCTTGCCGGCGGCAGGCGCCTCTCGGACCGCGAGTCCCGTGACGCTGAAGGTTGCGGGCGGTGCCGGCGGTTCCGATGGCAATTGCGCCGAGTACACGGCGGCCGCCTCCCCCGGCTTGGGCGCCGCGGGATACCAGAGGTCGACGGTGAGTTCGCGAACGCGCAGCGGCGCCTTGCCGCTCGCTGCATCGAACGCCAGCACGTCAGGCTGGCCGGCCTCCCGCAGGTGCAAGGTTCTCACACCCACGGCATAGTTCCCGAGCCGCGCGAGCTCGGGCGCATCGACGCCCAAACGGGCCGCAGGCGCGCTGTCCTCCGCGCCCGCCGGCATCGGCGCCTGAAGGATCGCAAGCAAGACCGCCGCGGCTGCCATCCTCGTTCGATCGAGCAGCCGTCCGCGCCATCGAGGCTGTGACTGCCTGCGGGGCCGCATCACGTGAGCGTGACGCTGACGGGGCAGTGATCGCTCCCCATCACGTCGGCGTGAATATCCGCGGCGACCACCCGCCCGCGGAGCGCCGCGGATACCAGGAAATAATCGATTCTCCACCCGACGTTGCGCGCCCGCGAATTCGCGAAATGGCTCCACCACGAGTAGTGTCCGTTGCCTTGCGTGAACAGCCTGAACGTATCGACGAACCCCGCATCCAGGAAGTTCTGAAAGCCCTTCCGCTCTTCGTCCGTAAATCCCTTCTTGCCTCGATTCGGCTTCGGGTTCGCCAGATCGAGTTCCGTATGGGCGACGTTGAGATCGCCGCACAGGACGACGGGTTTGGCCTTTTCGAGCTGGCGGCAGTAGGCGAGGAACGCCGGATCCCAATGCTTGTAGCGCAGGCTAAGTCGGCTGAGATCGTCCTTGGCATTCGGCGTGTAGACGGTGACGAGGTGATATTTCTCGAACTCCGCCGTGATGACCCTGCCCTCTTCGGCGCTGTCGCGCTCGAGTTCGTCCGCGAAGCTGTAGCGCTCGGCGAACTCGTGGGGAAATCCGTTGACGACGCGCAGCGGCTCTTCGCGCGAGAAGATGGCCGTGCCGGAATAGCCCTTCTTGACCGCCGAATTCCAGAACTCGCGGTACTCGGGAACATCGATCTCGATCTGTCCGCGCTCCGCCTTGGTCTCTTGGAGGCATAACACGTCGGGCTTGTGCGCCCGCAAAAAAGACTGGAATAGGCCTTTTTTCAGTACCGCACGGATGCCGTTGACATTCCAGGAATACAATTTCATGGTTTGCACATAATACAAGCAAAATGAATGACTTGCCCGACGTCAAAGGAGTTATTGACAATCATTCGCATTCGCGTTCACAATACGCCCATGATCATTTGCGTCTGCAAGGCAGTTTCCGACCGGCATATCCGGACCGCCGTCCAGGACGGTGCGACTCAACTGAAAGAGGTGAGCCGCCAGACCGGGCTCGGCACCTGCTGCGGCAAGTGTGTGCCCGAAGCCAAGCTCGCGATGGCCGACTGCCTCGCCCAGTACGGCGAGCGTCCCTCGTTCTTCACGACCGCCGCCGAAGCCGCCGCCTGACGGCTCCTCAGGTCGCCTGACGGCCTGCCCGTTTCGACGCTACAATCGCTCTCCTCCCGACGCTGGAGTGATTTGCCGTGCAAGGTGACGCCAAGGTCTTGGACTTTCTCAACCAGGCGCTCAAGAACGAGCTGACCTCCATCAATCAATACTTCCTGCACGCACGCATGCTCGACAACTGGGGCATGAAGCGGCTCGGCAAGATCGAATATGAGGAGTCGATCGACGAGATGCGTCATGCGGACCGGCTCGTCAAGCGCATCCTGTTCCTGGATGGTCTGCCCAATCTGCAGGATCTCGGCAAGCTCTTCATCGGCGAGGACGTGCGCGAGATCCTGGAATGCGATCTGAAACGCGAGATGGCCGCGCACCCTTTGTACCAGGCCGCCATCGTCCATTGCGAATCGGTGAAGGACTTCGTCACTCGCGAGCTCTTGGTGGAAATCCAAAAGAGCGAAGAGGAGCACATCGATTTCATCGAGGAGCAACTCGGCCTGATCGACAAAATGGGACTGCAGAACTACGTTCAGAGCGCGACCGGCGAATTGCACGAGGCCGAATCGCAGTAGACTCCGGATGCGGCCCTCCGCCGCGTGGGCGCCTAACCGCAAGCACTGCGAACGGCATCCGAGGCGTCCTCCGCGGAGGCTCGGCTCAGCCGGCCGGCGAGCTGCAACGCCGCATCTTCGGTGATCGTTTGGTACGCATCGCCGGGGCTCCGCATTTTGTTGTGCGCGGAATAACACAGGCTCACCGCGAGGCGCGCGCGCATCAGCGGCATGAGCGCCCGCTGTTCCGCTTCGGTGAGCGGGTTCTCGCGATGATAGCCGCGTATGACGCGCGCGGCGGCGGCGAGGGGATCCGCATGGTGAAGGATGGCATACGCCAGCGCGACGGCCAGATCGCACACCAGCGCCGAGTGAACCATGTCTCCGAAGTCGAGCAACCCCGATACGCGGTCCCCGTCCACGAGCACGTTGTAATCGTTGGCATCCCCGTGAATCACGCCCGTGCGCAGCAGCGGCCAGTCGACTCTCTCCCAGTCGGCAAAGGCGTCGTGCGCCCAGCGCCGCCACGGGTTCGGCAGCAACACCGCCTTATCGCGCGCCAAGTCCGCGTGGCGCAGGTCCCATTGCAGCACCCGATGCATTGCCGGGTGCGTAAAGCCCCGAAGCGCCAGGTCGACCTGAGCCAGGCAGGCGCCGAGCGATTCCAGCAGCGAGGCGCTGCGATCGGCGACTTCGCCCAGTACCGCGCCCTCGATCCAGGTGAGTGCGCGAAAGCAGTAGCGCACTCCCGCGGCCCCTTCGACCGTACCGATGTCCGCGCCCGAGCGCGTCGGGACCACCTCTTGCACCCGGCAGTCCGCCCGGCCGGCGACCCTGCGCATGGCTTGGTGCTGAAAATCGAGCAATTGCGTTGAATCGTCTCGATTGGCGATCTTCAGAACGATCTTGCCGCGAGCTGCGTCGCGAATCAGAAAATTCTGATCCCGCTCGCTCGGCAGCGCCGAGATCTCTCCGCGGATGCCGTACTCGCGAAGCGCGATCGCGAGCGCTTGCGATGCGCTGAACCGCGGGATGCTGTCGAGAGCGATCGCCATCGCGGCGGATCAGCGGGCTGCCGGCGCCGATGCGAAAAGCTGAGACTCCATGTCGCGAAATGCCTTGAATTCCAGGGCGTTGCCCGTGGGATCCAGGAAGAACATCGTGGATTGCTCGCCCACCTGACCCTTGAAGCGCGTACACGGCTCGATGACGAACCGGGTGTTGAGCCGCGTCAAGCGCTCGGCCAAGGCCGACCACTGGGCCGGGCGCAGCACCACGCCGAAGTGAGGCACCGGCACGCCATGGCCGTCTACGGGATTGATATGGCTGGCGAGCTTGCCGTCTTTCCCCAGACTCGGATTCAAATGGCACACGAATTGGTGCCCGTAAAGATTGAAATCCACCCATTCGGTGTCGCTGCGACCCTCGGAGCATCCTAGAATGTCCTTGTAGAAGCCGCGCGCTTCGGCGATATCGCGCACTTGCACGGCGATATGAAAAGGCGTCAACGGCTCGCTCGACATCGAAGGATTCTGCATGTTTCTACTCCGCCATGGACAAAGCTATTTTAACCTGCACTTCAATCGGACGCGCATCGACCCGGGAATCGAGGATCCGGAGTTGACGCCGCTCGGCATGGAGCAAGCCAGGGCGGCCGCCGACGCGCTCTCCGGGGCTTCACTCACCCGCATCATCGTGTCCCCGTACACGCGCGCCCTGCAGACCGCCCAGCCGTTTCTGGAACGGCACGGCTTACCGGTCGATATTATGCACGAGGTCCGCGAGCGGGCCGCCTTCGTCTGCGACGTGGGCAGCGCACCGGATCGGCTGGCTGCGCGATTCCCGCATCACGACTTCGGCCATCTCCCCAGGCAGTGGTGGCATTCCGGAGTCGAGACCTCGGAGGCGACGGTGGCGCGAGCGGGTGCGTTTCGCGCGCTCGTCGCGGCGCGCGAGGACAGCGACACGACGCTCTTGATCAGCCACTGGGCCTTCATTCTGGCGCTCTCCGGCAAATCGGCCGCGAACGGCGAGATCGTGGAGTACGACCCCGCCCAAACGCCGCCCGAGGGAGTCGACCTGCGGTGATCGGACGGTTGCGCCTCTTCGAAGGTCTGCGGCCGCTCTCCCGCCCGGGGGTCATCCGGGATTGTCTCGCGGGTCTGAATCTGGCGACGATCAACATACCTCAAGTACTCGGCTATTCGCGGATCGCCGGCATGCCGGTGGTGACCGGCCTCTATACGCTCTTTCTGCCGCCGCTGGCATTCGCGATCTTCGGCTCGTCGCGCCACCTCGTGGTGGCTGCGGATTCTGCGACGGCGGCGATATTCGCAGGCTCGGTATCGCATCTGGCGGTTCCCGCGAGCGCGCGCTATGTATCGCTGGTGGGGATGGTGGCGTTGACGACGGCGGCGCTGTTGTTCATCGCGCGCATCTTCAAACTCGGTTTCTTGGCCGACTTCCTGTCGCGCACGGTGCTCACGGGCTTTCTCGCAGGGGTCGGATGTCAGGTCGGCATCTCGATGCTCGGCGACATGCTCGGACTCGACGTGAGCGCGCACAACTCCCTGGCCAAGGTTTGGCAGATCCTGGGCGGCATCGCCGGGGCCAATCTCCCCACCGCGGTGCTGTCCGCGGCCATCGCCGCAGCCATCTTGCTCGGAAATCGCTTCGCACCGCGCTGGCCGCTGTCGCTCGCGGCGGTGATCGCGACCATCGCGGCGGGCAGCGTATACCCCTTGAGCGCGCTCGGCATCGCGGTTCTCGGCCCGATCCCCGGCGGACTTCCATCGCTGGTCATTCCGCGTGTCACCTGGAACGAGTTCCTGGCTCTTCTGCCCGTCTCGGCTTCGTGCTTCATCATGATCGTCGCGCAAAGCGCCGCCACCGCTCGAGGCTTCGCCTTCCGATACCGCGAATCGATTGATTTCGATGCGGACCTGCTCGGACTCGCCGCCGCGAATGCGGCCGCGTCAATCAGCGGCGCGTTCGTCGTCAACGGCAGCCCGACGCAAACCGCCATGGCGGAGCGGGTCGGGGCGAGGAGCCAGGTGGCGCAGGTCGTTTTGTCGGGGGCCGTTCTGCTGGTGCTGTTGTTTTTCTCCGGACAGCTGCAACATCTGCCGCGCTGCGTACTGGCGGCCATCGTATTCACCATCGCGGCCGGGATGATCGACCTCAAGGGCCTCTATGGCATCCGCCGTGAAAGCCCGGGAGAGTTCTACCTCGCGCTCATTACCGCTGCCACCGTGGTCGCCGTCGGAGTGGAGCAGGGCATCCTGCTGGCGATGGCGCTCTCGCTGTTCCGCCACGTGCGCCATAGCTATCGCCCGCACACCATGATGCTCGAGCCGGACGCCACCGGCCGCTGGGTGCTGGTCCCGGCGATGCCGGGGCGAGTGACGGCGCCGGGCCTCATCGTCTACCGGTTCGGCTCGGATCTCTTCTACGCCAACCAGAATCGATTCTGCGAAGAGGTGCGCGCGTTGGTGGCCCGGGCGCCGAGCCCCGTGCGTTGGTTGATCGTCGATGCCGACGCGATCACCGATATCGACTATTCGGCCGCGCGCGCGCTGCGCGACTTGCTCGAGGACTTGAAGCTCGCACAAGTGCAAGTGGTGTTCGGACGCGTGAGCCCGTATCTGCGTTCGGACATGGATCGACACGGGATCACCGCTGCCTTGGGCGCCGAACGGATCTTCACGACGCTGCACGAAGCGCTCGCCGCGGCCGGGCTGCGCGCGCCGCCGGTGGGATAGACGCCGCCGCGATCTCAACTCTGCGAGCCGAGCGCCTCTTCGATTTGCTCGGCGAACCGGCGAATGTCGATCGGCTTGACGATGTAGCCCCGGCACCCCGCCGCCGCCGCTCGTTCCTCGTCGCCTTGCATCGCAAAAGCGGTCAACGCGATCACGGGGACATGTTTGAGCCGTTCATCGGCTTTCAGCTTGCGCGTGAACGTCAGGCCATCCATTCCCGGCAATGCGATATCCGTCACGATCAGGTCCGGCACCACGTACAGAAGAAGGCGTTGCGCCTCCTCGGCGTCCGCCGCGCATTCGGCCTTGAAACCGTGAACCTCCAAGAGTTCGGCTGCGAGCCTCAAATCGATGGGGTTGTCGTCAACGATGAGAATGTGTCCGCGCATCGACTGTTCCGAGCGACGCCGCTTGGTCGCGCGGCAGAGTGTATACGCTAATGCGGATGTACGCTGCACCGCGGTTGCCGCGGACATGCGCCGCTCCTCGGGCAGATCACGCTGGCCTGCGAATCGAGCGCGTCGGCGATCCACGCGATGTTGAGCACCTGCGAGGCGGCGCGAATGCTGCTCGCGGCCTCGGCGGGTATCTTGCCGTCGCCTCCGCCGCGGCGGCACGACTCGGCGACTTGCGCGACGACGCCCTCGCCGTCGAAACCCTGCGCGTCGAGCGCCGGCACTAGATCCACGCCCACCGAGAGCACATGCCATTCGTCGAGCGCATCCCGCGTCAGCAGCGAATGGCAGCAATACAAGCGCGCGCGCTTGCCGTCCTGCATCACCGAGATCTGCGATTTGGGCTTCTGCGACGGGGGCGTCGCCGCCGGCGTTCGCAGCAGCCTGAACACGGCCCACCGGGGACAGGGATCGGATACCAAGCTCATGTTGCCCCACGGCAGGGGGATTCCATTGCCTCGATACACCGCGCGCAGATAACCAGGGGCGTAGGCATCGAAAAAATGCCAATGCCGATAGGGAGATACCGCCGTCATCCGGCGCATGACCAGAGCCGGCGTGACGCCGAGCTTGCGGCAAGCGGACACGTTGTGCGCTTCGCGCATCAGGAACCGGCGGAAAGGAATTCTCGGGCACAACAGGGCGCCCGCGAAGAAGCTGCACTCGAAGTCGCGCCACGCGAACAGCACGTCCTGCGCGCCCATTCCTGCGGCGGACGCCATGGCCTCGGCATCGCCCGCGTGAATGGCGCTGTGCGGCGAGATGGCGCCGTCGCCGTTATGGAGAATCTTGTGGCCGACGAAGAACGCCAGCTCGTACTTGAGACGCTCTTCCTGGTTGCGCAGACGCTTGTTGAGCCATACCGTGCCGGGCGCCTCGAATCGCGAGCGCACCAAGGCGCCTCCCGGCTTGCGGCCGTCGCCGTCGAACCAGCGGATCTCGAGCCCATGGTGTTTGCAGATCTCGAGCACGGCGTCGAGCGTCAGCGGCATCTGCCGCTTGCCGCCCTGCTCCGCCGCCCTTTCGATGTCCGGGAAGCTGTTGTGATGGGTTTCCTGCCAGACCCTGATCAGCAGTTGCGCGAATTGCCGCCCGGTGGTGCCGGTCTGGGACAACAGCTCGGGCAACGCGCTCTGCAGCAGTTCGTGCGAGAACAGAAACGCGGGCTCGAGCGGCATGGCCGCGAGGCCGCCCCGGGCGCGTTCGCGCGGCGCCGCCTCGACCTCGGTGTTCTCGTCGAGAAACCAGCGCGGATCCTTGCTGAAGATCCCGGCGAGCATCGCGAGGGTCCCGGCGGAGGGAATACGCTTGCCCGTCTCCACCATGCTCAGGTAAGACACAGACGGGGCGCTCTCGGCATCCACTTGCACGCAGCGCGCCGACAGCTCGTCGAGCGTGAGTCCATTGCGCTTGCGCAGCGATCGGAGCTTCGCTCCCAGCAGGTGCCCTTGGCGTATCAGGCCGGACATGGCCGCCTCACGAGGCAAGAATCACGCATGGCTCGGACTCCAACAGATATCCTGAGTGAAATTCACATTGTGAAATTTCGATTGTGTAAATCCTCTCATCTTTCACTTTAGACTCAGCCGGTACCCGAACGCAAGCCGGCAAGTCATCCGGCAGGAGATCTCGGCATGAGCGCGAGCGGCAATGTAGGGTCGCCGAAGGCCCAAGCGGGCGCGATCGCCGAGCACTTTCGCGCCTACAACGAGGAGTTCGGCCGCATCACGCGGCGCGCGGCGCTGAATTTCCTCGCGGAGGACTGGCACGCGGCCCAGCAGGATGCGGTCGCCCGCATCGAGCTCTACGAGCAGCGGGTGACCGGCTGCGTGCAGGCGCTGGCCGGGCAATTGACGCCGCAGCTCGGCGATACCGCGCTCTGGGGGGAGATCAAGCGCGCCTACGAAATGCTCGTCGCGCGCCGGCCGGACAGCGATTTCTACCGCACCTTTTTCAATTCCGTCACTCGGGATCTGTTCGGGACGGTGGGAGTCAATCCGGAGGTGGAGTTTTGCTCCACGGCGGTCGGCCGAGCCTCCGGCGCGGTGCCCATCCGCGTTTACCGGATCGGCGGCTCTTTGCCCACCGCGGTGCGCGAAGTACTGGCCGATTTACCCTTCGGCGCGGCGATGCAAGACCAGGATGCCGCCGTCCACCGGATCAGCGCCGAGATCGGCCGATATTTCTCCACCGGCAGGATGAGCGGCGCGCCCGAATCCATCGAGCTGATCGAGCCCGTGTTCTATCGCGGCCTCAATGCCTTCACCGTCGGCCGCATCATCGGCGACGGCTCCATCACCCCTCTGGTCATCGCGTTCAGCAACTCCCCCGAGGGCGTGCGGGTCGACGCCGTCATGATGTCGCGCGCCGAGGTGGGTTCGCTCTTCGGCTACGCGCGCTCGTATTTTCACGTCGATCTTCCCGTCGTGAGCGCCGCGATCACGCTATTGCGGTCGTTCATGCCGCGCAAGCCCGTCGACGAGCTGTACACCGTGCTGGGGCGCGCCAAACAAGGCAAGACCGAGCGCTTCTTCGCCCTGCAGCGGCATCTCGCGGCCTCCATCGACAGCTTCGTGCACGCCCCCGGCGAACGCGGCCTCGTGATGATCGTGTTCACGCTGCCCTCGCACGATCTGGTGTTCAAAGTCATCCGCGACCGCTTCGGCGCGCCGAAGACCAACAGCCGCGCCGACGTGATGGAGCGGTATCAGCTCGTGTTCCGGCATGACCGCGCGGGCCGCCTGGTCGATGCGCAGGAGTTCAAGCGCTTGAGGCTGCCGCGCGATAGATTCATGCCGGCGCTCGCCGGTGAGCTCCTGAACGATGCCAGCGAGAGCTGCCGCATCGAGGGCGACGACTTGATCGTCGAGCATTGCTACATCGAGCGGCGGCTGCGCCCGCTGAACTTGTTTCTGCGCGAGGCCGACCCCGCGGCGACGGAGGCGGCCATCATCGACTATGGCCAGGCGCTCAAGGATCTCGCGGCGAGCAACGTGTTTCCAGGCGATCTGCTGCTCAAGAATTTCGGGCTGACCAGCCACGGGCGCGTCATTTTTTACGATTACGACGAGCTTTGCCTGCTGTCCGATTGCGTATTCCGAGACTTGCCCCAGCCGAGCTGCGAGGAAGAGGAGACCGCGGCCGAGCCCTGGTTCCACACCGGGCCAAACGATGTATTCCCGGAACAATGGCTGCAGTTTCTGGCCATTCCACCGGCGTTGCAGGAGGTGTTCCTGCGGCATCACGCGGAGCTCTTGACGGCGGCGTGGTGGCGGGACCAGGCGGCCGAAGCGGTGGTCGGAACGGCGCCGGCATCGGCGCCCGCCGCGCCCCGCGCGCCCAGGGTGGCTACTGCCGTCTTCGAAAGATCCTGATTGCCCGGCCGGGAATCGGCCGGGCGGCGTCCGCATGCCCCGGCGTGGCGCCGGCCCCGTCCGGCGTCGCGTTCGTCTCGAGCGCCACCTCCCACGATCCCGGGGGCGGCGGAATGCGGCGAGGAGCGTCGCCGAAATTGAACACCGCGGCGAGTCCGCCGTACTCGACCCGCAACCACTGCGCCTTCTCGTCGAATTTGACCCTGGGTTTCCCGCGGCTGAGACACAAGGATCGCGACGCGCGCAGGGCGATCAGCCGCCGGTGCCAATCGAGCAGTTCCGTGTGCGGTGTTCGCGTCATTTCCGACCAGTCGAGCTTCGAGCGCTCGAACGTCTCCGGGGCCTGCGGGTCCGGCACCTCTCCCGCCCATCGAAAGCTCGCGAACTCCCGGGTGCGGCCCTCGGTCACGGCTCGCGCCAGATTCGGATCCTGATGATCGGTGAAATAGAGAAACGGCGTTCGAGCCCCCCACTCCTCGCCCTGAAACAGCATCGGCACGAACGGAGACAGCATCGTCAGCGCCGCGACGGCCTTCAGCCGCGGCACATCGAGCAGCATGGACAGGCGCTCGCCTCGGGCGCGGTTGCCGATCTGATCGTGATTCTGCGCACACACCACCAGCTGATCCGCGCGCACACCGGCGGGCGGCCGCCCGTGGCGGCGCTCACGGAATTGCGAGTATTGTCCCTGGTAGACATAGCCATCGCGGAACGCCGCGGCGATGTCCTCGAGGCCGTGAAAGTCCGCATAGTATCCGGCGCTCTCTCCGGTGAAGTAGCGGTGCACGGCGTGATGGAAATCGTCGCTCCAGTGCGCGTCGAGCCCGTAGCCGCCGCGCGCGACGCCGTGTACCAGCCGCGGATCGTTCTGATCGCTTTCCGCAATCAGCACGAAGCTGCGGTGCAACTCATTCCCCAGCCGCCGCACGGCGGTCGCCAGCTCCTCGAGAATGTGCGTCGCCTCGAAACTGAAAATGGCGTGCACCGCGTCGAGCCGCAAGCCGTCGAATCCGTAATCGCGCAGCCACATGAGGGCGTTGTCGATGACGAAACGACGCACATCATCGCTGCCGGCGCCGTCGTAATTGATGGCCTCGCCCCAAGGAGTCTTCACGCGGTCGGTGAAGTACGGCCCATAGCAGCCGAGGTAGTTGCCGTCGGGTCCCAAGTGGTTGTAAACCACATCGAGCAGCACGGCCAGTCCGCGCTCGTGGCAGGCATCGATGAGGCGCACCAAGTCCCCGGGGGGGCCGTACGCCGGCAGCGGCGCGTAAAGATCCACACCGTCGTAGCCCCAACCGTGGCGCCCTGGAAACGTCGCGAGCGGCATCAATTCGACGTGAGTCACTCCCAGTTCGGCCAGGTACTCGAGCCGTTCGGCGGCCGCCGAATACGTGCCCGCGGGCGTGAACGTGCCCACGTGCAGCTCATAGATGACCGCCTCGCGCATCGGTTTCGGAGTGAAACCCGGCGCCGTATGCGGCTCCGGGGCCGCGGTCCCGATCACGTGCGAGGCGCCGTGCACCCCTTCCGGCTGCCAGCGCGAGCGTGGATCCGGGAACGGACCCTCGCCATCGATCGCATACCGGTAGCCGTTGCGCACGGCCGGCGCCTCGACATCGACGCGCCACCAGCCGTCCGGCTCTCTCCGCATGGCGGTGCGCTCGGCCCCACCCTCGCCTGTCGTGACCAGGTCGACCGCCTCCGCAGACGGCGCCCACACCGAGAAAATCAAGCATCCTCCCGATGCAGCAAGGCGACCGGAAACACGCCGAACAGTTCGTCGGGGGCGGCCCCGTCCCGTACCCGCGCTTCGGTGAAGCAGTTTCTCCAGAGTCCGCGGGGCAGCGGCAACCGCGTATCTCCCCAGTCGCCCCTCACCGTCATGTTGAAGCGCGGCACCACCGCGATGAGATTGTCGCCGCGCCGAAACGACAACAGGTTCCCGAGATGCGTGCCTTGCGCGACCATCGGCTGATACTTGCTGTCCGCCTTGAAGTCGTCCGCCCGGCTGCGCCGGAGCGCCAATACGCGCATGGTCATCCAAAGCTTGGGCAGCCCCGAGTCCCAATCGCGAACGGCCTCCGCCGCCGTGAGTGCGCGGCATTTTCGCAATAACTCCGCGCGCAGAGCGAAATCCACCGGGCGCCGATTGTCCGGGTCGACGAGGCTCAGATCCCACAATTCCGTGCCCTGGTAGAAATCGGGAACGCCCGGCGCGATCGTCTTGATCAGCGTCTGGGCGAGCGAGTTGATGCGGCCCGGCAAGATCAGCGGCTCGACGAAGCTCCGGAGGCTCGACAGAAACTCCTCGGACTCGAACACGCCCTCGACGAATCCGCGGATATTTTCCTCGTAGCTGATGTTGGGCTCGTGCCAGGACGTGCGAATCTTCGCCTCCCGGCAGGCCTTCAGCATGTATTGCCAGCATCGCTCATGAGTGATCGGCCAGGCGCCGATCAGCGTTTGATAGAGCAGATACTCGGCGTGCCGGTCCGGCGTGCGGTTCTTCCACGCGGACGCGGTGAGTTGCGGCCACTGATGCAAGGCTTCCGCCCATCGGTCGGGAATCTCGGACAGCAGCGAGATTCTCGTGCGCACATCCTCGCTGCGCTTGTTGTCATGGGTCGAGGTGGCGAGCAGATTGTTCGGCCAGCGCTCGCTCAGGTAATGGCAGAATTCGTGGAATTTTTCCGCCGAGATCCCAACCAGCGACGCCTGGCCGCCGACCTCGTTGCAGGACACCAGACGGTCGAAGCAATAAAAGGTGGTGTCCTCCACTCCCTTGGCCATCACGGCCGGGGAGAGCTGCTGCCATCGCGCGATGAACTCCTCTTCCTCTCCATTCAGCTTCTGCTTCGAAAAAACAGCCGACAGAAAGTCGAACACGCCGGCGTCGATTTCCGGGGAGCCGATGCGCGCACTCTGCACCGCCTCGGCGAACACCTTCTCGTCGCTCGGGTGGAGCGTTCCGGCGGTGCGGTAAGTGCGATACACCGCGAGGGTGGTGGTCACTCTCGCGAGCGCCTCGCGCAACTGCCGCGGACTCAGGTCCCGCGTGCGCCAGTGGGCGCGCGCGAGCCGCTCGGCCGCCTTGCCCAGCCGATCGAAGTCCGCGCAGAAGGTCGACTCCACGATGGAGCGCTTCTTCTCGCGCACCAATGCACCGAAATTGACCGGATGGCCGGTGAAGTCCGAGTAGGTCGCCGTCAGGGCGTCGATGCGCCGATCGTCCATCCAGAGGCGGTTGACCTTGGCGAGAAAATCGTAGCCCACCGTCCCGTCGATCGGCCAGTCTTCGACGAGCCGCTCGTCGTTCTCCAAGATCTTCTCGACGTACAGGCGGCCCTTCGGCAGGAGCCGGCGCAGGCGCTCGAAATACCTGCATGGATCGCGCAGGCCATCCGGATGATCGATGCGCAGTCCCTCGACCTCACCCAGCGAGATCATTTTCTCGACGCGCGCATGCGAGGCCTCGAATACCTCGGGAAGCTCCGTACGGATCCCGACCAGTGAGCCCACGTCGAAAAAGCGCCGGTAATTCGTCAGCTCGCCCGCGAGCTTCCATCCGTGCAGTATGAAAAATTGCCGCTCGATGATCCTGTCGAGGACATCCGGATCACGCTGCGCGCGGTCTATGGCCGGCTGCAGCCGCCCCTCGCGCTGGGCATCGGCGAGCGCGCCTTCCGCCTGAGCGGCGGCGGTCCGGTAGGCCGCGCGGTCCGTGGCGGTCATATCGGTGAACCACCGCAATCGCTCGAGGTCCTGGAAACAAGCGCCGCGACGCTCCGCATACCCGGGGTCGTCCGCCTCCAGGAGCACGCCCCAGGAGGCGGGTCCCAGGGGCCAAGAATTATCGTAATGCTTGAGCCGGGGCCGACCCTCGCGCGCGTCGAGCTCGAGCTCGCCCTTCTCGAGCGCCTCGCCGTATGCATGCGCCAACGAGCAGATGTTCACCCGGAAAGGCCGGCCCGGCTTCGTGCGGATGTCGAAAAAATCCGCGTAGTCGCTGAATGGACCGTGCGTCAACAGGTCGTCCCACCAGCGATTCTGCTCCGCGGCCGCCATGTGGTTCGGCACGATATCGAGCAGGATCTCGAGGCCCCGGAGGCGCGCGGCGCCGACGAACGACGTCCATGCCTCTTCGCCGCCCAAATCCTCGCTGATGCGGGCGGGATCCGTGACGTCGTAGCCATGCATGCTGCCCGGCATCGCCTGCAGACAGGGTGACAGGTAAACGTGGCTCACGCCGAGGTCGGCCAGATACGGAAGAATCCTGGCCGCATCTTGCAGCGTGAATCCGGCGTGCAACTGCAGGCGGTAGCTGCCGACCCAGTCAGCGCTCATGGGTGAGCACGACGAAGGAGCGCGGAGCGAGATCCACGAGACGGTTGCGCTTCACCACCTCCTGCTCCACTGCCAAGTCGGGGCGGCCCGTATCGAAGGCGATCTTCCAGCCGGAGTGATACAGCTCATAGGAGATTCGAAACGCCACCGGCTCATGATGCGCGTTCAGCAGCAGCAGAAAATCCGAGTCTTCGGCGCACTCTCCCTCGCTGTTCCGTATCTCCGGCGCCGCGCCGTTCAGGAACATTCCGAGTGTTCTCATCCATCCGCCGCTCTCCCAATCCTTGGCGCTCATGCGCTTGCCGTCGGCGCGGAACCAGACGATGTTCTTGTCGGGATGCGTCGCGTCCGGATCGTGATCGTAGAAGGCGTAGCGATGGAAGTTCGGGTGCTTTTTGCGGAATTGAAGGACGCGCCGCGCGAAATCCAGGAAGTTCTTCTGACGTTCCTCGAGCTTCCAGTGGTACCACGACAGCTCGGAATCCTGGCAGTAGGCATTGTTGTTGCCCTGCTGAGTGCGGCTCAACTCGTCGCCGCCGGATATCATCGGCGTGCCTTGCGCAAATACCAGCGCGCACAGGAAGTTGCGCTTCTGCCGTTCGCGCAGCCCCATGATCGCCGGATCGTCCGTGGGACCCTCGGCGCCGCAATTCCAGGACTGGTTGTCGTCGGCCCCGTCGCGGTTGTCCTCGCCATTCGCCTCGTTATGCTTCTGCTCGTAGCTCACGAGGTCCTGCAGCGTGAACCCGTCGTGCGCGGTGACGAAATTGACGCTCGCCGAGGGCGGGCGGCGCGTGGTTTCGTAGAGATCCGCGCTGCCGGCGAGGCGCGTCGCAATCTCGCCGTGAAGGCCCATGTCGCCCTTCCAGAATTTCCTGACCGTGTCCCGGTACTTGCCGTTCCACTCCATCCAGCCCAGCGGAAAGTTGCCGACTTGATAACCGCCCTCGCCGAGATCCCAGGGTTCGGCGATGAGTTTCACCGGGGCGAGCGTCGGATCCTGGTAAATCGCGTCGAAGAACGCGCCGAGATGGTCCACGTCCTTGAGCTCGCGCGCGAGCGCCGAGGCAAGATCGAAGCGGAATCCGTCCACGTGCATCTCGGTCACCCAGTAGCGCAGGCTGTCCATGAGCAGCTGGATCGCGTGTGGATGCACCATGTTGAGCGTATTGCCGCAACCGGTGAAGTCCATGTAGTGGTGCTGATCGTCCGGGACCGTGCGGTAGTAGGCCAGATTGTCGATGCCGCGAAAGGACAATGTCGGGCCTGCGTGGTTGCCCTCGGCGGTGTGGTTGTACACCACGTCCAGGATGACCTCGAGTCCCGCGTTGTGCAGATCCTTGACCATCTGCTTGAACTCGCGGATCACCTCGCTGGGCCGGTGCGGATTCGAGGCGTACCTCGGCTCGGGCGCGAAGAACCCGAGCGTGTTGTAGCCCCAGTAGTTGCGCAGCCCCTTGTCGATGAGATGGCGGTCGTCGATGAAGTAATGCACCGGCATGAGCTCGATGGCCGTGATGCCGAGCGCCTTCAGATGCGCGAGGATCGGCTCGGAGGCGATTCCCGCATACGTGCCGCGAAGCTTTTCCGGCACGTCGGGATGCAGCATGGTCATCCCGCGCACGTGCGCCTCGTAGATGATGGTCTCGTGGGATGGGTAGCGCGGCCGGCGCTCCCCGCCCCAATCGAATGAAGGGTCGATCACCGCGCCCAAGGGAGCGAAGGGAGCGCTGTCGCGCTCGTCGAAAACCAAGTCCCCGTCCGGGTCTCCGACCTGATAGCCGAACACCTCATCCGCCCATATCAGTTCCCGCCCGACCGCCTTCGCGTAGGGGTCGAGCAGCAGCTTGTTCGGATTGAAGCGCAGCCCGGTGTGCGGATCGTAAGGCCCATACACGCGGTAGCCGTAAAGTTGATCCGGTCCGATATCCGGAAGATACAGATGCCAGGCGCCGTTGGTGCGCTCCCGGATGCGGATGCGCTTCTCGTTTTGACCGGAGGCATCGAACAGGCACAATTCGACCGACTCGGATGACTCGGAGAACAGCGAAAAATTGACGCCCTGCCCGTCCCAGCTGGCGCCTCTCGGAAACGGCAACCCGGCGGACTGATGCGATCTTTCCCGTTGGGACGCGGGCGGGGGCACTTACGGGTCTATTCCGGTGTACCGCGCGGTTCCGGTGTGCCGCGCGCTGCCGCGAGTCGTTGTGTCATGGGGGGTGGCATCCTGTAGAAACCCCATGCTGGCGTCGCCCCGGGAACTTGGCTGTCGGCTCGCTCCCAAAGAGCTTGTAGGACAACGGCACCCGGGCGTTCCCCCGGCCGCTCAACGCCGTCGAGGGCCCTCATCCGAGCCAGCCCTCATCCGGGCCAGCTCCAATTGCGAATTTCCGGCATATCCTCGCCGTATCGGTCGATGTACTGGCGGTGTTCGACCAGCTTGTCGCTCAACTGCTGCTTCAAATAGGCTCCCTCGCTGCCGACTTGCGGCAGCCGATCGACGGCGTCGATCGCCAGATGAAAGCGGTCGAGATCGTTGAGCACCGTCATGTCGAAGGCCGTGGTGATGGTGCCCTCCTCCTTGTAGCCGCGCACGTGCAGATTGTCGTGATTGTGCCGGCGGTAGGTGAGCCGATGAATCAGCCAGGGGTACGCGTGAAACGCGAAGATGACCGGCTTGTCGCGGGTGAACAGCGAATCGAAATCGGAATCGGTCATTCCATGCGGATGCTCGGAAACCGGCTGCAGTTTCATCAGGTCCACCACGTTGACCACGCGGATCTTGAGCGCCGGCAAATGCTCGCGCAGGATCGACACCGCCGCCAGCGTCTCGAGCGTCGGCACGTCGCCGGCGCACGCCATGACGATATCGGGCTCGCCCTGCTGGTCATTGCTCGCCCATTGCCAGATGCCGGCGCCCTCGGTGCAATGCTTCCGCGCCGCCTCGATCGACAACCACTCCGGCGCGGGATGCTTGCCCGCCACGACCACGTTCACGTAATGGCGGCTGCGCAGGCAGTGATCCATCACCGACAGCAGGCAGTTCGAGTCGGGAGGCAGGTAGACGCGTACCACTTCCGCCTTCTTGTTGATCACATGATCGATGAAGCCCGGATCCTGATGCGTGAAGCCATTGTGATCCTGGCGCCAAACATGGGAGCTCAGCAGGTAATTGAGCGAGGCGATCTTGCGGCGCCAGGGGAGCGAAGCCGTCACCTTGAGCCATTTCGCGTGCTGATTGAACATCGAATCGACGATGTGGATGAAGGCCTCGTAGCAATTGAACAACCCATGCCGCCCGGTGAGCAGGTAGCCCTCGAGCCATCCCTCGCACTGATGCTCGCTCAGCATCTCCATCACCTGGCCCGTGGGACCGAGGAATTCGTCGTCCGGCACCGTGGCGGCCAGCCATTGCCGATTGGTCGCCGCGAACACCGCCTCCAGGCCGTTCGACAGGGTTTCATCCGGCCCGAATATCCTGAAATTTCTTTGCGGCGCGTTCTTCACGGCCACGTCGCGCAGATACCGTCCGAGCACGTGGGTGGCGCCGATTCCGCCGATGCCGGGCTTCGCGACGTTGACGCCGTAATCCGCGAAATCCGGCAGTCTCAAGTCGCGCAGCAACGTCCCGCCGTTCGCCGCCGGATTCGCCCCCATGCGCCGATTGCCCTTCGGCGCCAACGCCTTGAGTTCCGGCTTCAATCGCCCCTTCTCGTCGAACAGTTCCTGAGGCCGATAGCTCCGCAGCCACCCCTCCAGGACTTCCAGATGCGCGGGATTCGTCGCGGGATCGGTGATCGGAACCTGGTGGGACCGGAATGAACCCTCGATCCGCCGTCCGTCGAGCTCCTTGGGCCCCGTCCATCCCTTCGGCGAAATGAGTACGATCATGGGCCAGCGCGGGCGCTCGGCATTACCGCTGGATCTCGCGGATTGCTGAATGTCGCGGATCTCCTCGATGGCGCGGTCCAAAGTCGCCGCCATGGCTTGATGCATCGCCATGGGCTCGTGCCCCTCGACGATGTAGGGCGTCCAGCCGTAACCGCGCAAGAGCTGATCGAGCTCGGTGCGCGAGATGCGCGCGAGAACGGTGGGATTGGCGATCTTGTAGCCGTTCAAATGCAGAATCGGGAGCACCGCACCGTCCGTCGCCGCGTTCAGAAACTTGTTCGAGTGCCAGGCGGTCGCCAGCGGCCCGGTCTCGGCCTCGCCGTCGCCCACGACGCACGCAACCGTCAGCGACGGATTGTCGAGCACCGCGCCGAACGCGTGACTCAACGAGTAACCAAGCTCGCCGCCCTCGTGGATGGATCCCGGACACTCCGCGGAGGCATGGCTCGGCACCCCGCCGGGAAACGAAAACTGCGTGAACAGCCGCTTCAGCCCTGCCTCGTCCTCGCTGACGTTGGAATAGATCTCGGTGTACGTGCCTTCGAGATACGTGCCCGCGAGGACCGCCGGGCCGCCGTGTCCCGGGCCCGATATGTAGATCATGTCCAGATCGTATTTGTTGATGACCCGGTTCAAATGCGTGTAGATGAAATTCTGTCCGGGCGTCGTGCCCCAATGTCCGAGCAGCATGCGCTTGATGTGTTTCGGCGCGAGCGGCTCTCGCAGCAAGGGGTTGTCGCAGAGATAAATCTGTCCGACCGCCAGAAAATTGGCCGCGCGCCAATACGCATCCATTTTTTCGAGGAGTTCCCTGTCGGCCGGCGCGCCGGCGGCTTCTCGCGTCATGATGTTTCTCCCGTCGATGGAGCGCCGAGCACCTCCGCGGTGAGCTGCGCGATCACCGATTCTTCGTCGGTGCGAATGACGCGCACGATGACCGCGCCATCCGCACCGGTTGAAATCACCCCGGCATTTCGTGCATTGAGCTCTGTGCTCAACCCGATGCCGAGAAACCCGAGGCCGGCGCAAATGCGCGCACGGATATCGGGCGAGTTCTCGCCGATGCCGCCGGCGAATACCAGCGTGACCAGGCCGCCCAGCGCACCCGCAAATGCCGCGACTGCTTTCTTCGCGATGTAGCAGAACAGCTCGATCGCCTCCGCCGCGCGCGCATCCTCGGCCTCGCGCCTCAACAGATCGCGAACGTCGGCGCTGGTGTCGGAGACTCCCATGAGACCTGATTCCTGGTTGAGCATGCGCCTGAACGCCGCCGCGTCCATCCTCTCGGTGTCCGCGAGATGAATCAAGACCCCGGGATCGAGATCGCCGGGCCGGGTACCCATCATCAATCCGCCGGTGGGCGTAAATCCCATGGTGGTATCGATGCAGCGCCCATCGCATACGGCGGCGAGACTCGCACCGCTCCCCAGATGCGCGAGTATCACCCGCCCCTGTGAAGCGAACGGGTCGCGCAGGCGCGCGAGCTCCTGCATGAGGTAAGTGTACGAAAGGCCGTGAAACCCGTAGCGCCGAATGCCCGCCGACTCGTATCGCCGCGGTATCGGCAGTTGCGTCGACCGCCGGGGCAGGTCGCGGTGGAAGGCGGTGTCGAAGCACAGCACTTGAGGGAGCTCGGGGAAGCGGCGGGCGATGGCCTCCACCAACTGGATCTCCTGCGGGAGATGTTCGGGATCCAAGGTCCCGATCCGCTTGAGCTCCGCCAGAAGGCCGGGCGTCGCTTTCTGCGGCCTCCTGTGGGCCATGCCGTGGACCACGCGGTGTCCGACGGCCTCGACCTCGCCGAACCATGCCTGGGCTTCGAGCCATCCCAGCAAACCATCGACGGCCGACGGAAAGCTCGTTCCGTCCATCTCGATGCGCGGGGTCGCGGGTCCCGCACCGGCCACGCTCAACGCCGCGTCCCGATGGCCGATGCGATCGATCTTCCCGCCGCGCACGCGGATCGGCGGCGTGCCGCCCGTAAAAAGGGCGAAACGAATGCTCGAAGAGCCGGCATTGAGCGCCAATAGGGACATTGCACGAGTCTGACACAGCCTGGCTTGCAACATACGCCCCCCGCTCTTAGGCTAGCCCCGCCGACAAACATGGTAATTTTTTCAATGTCCGACGAGACGGCTCCGGCCGACACGACCCCTGTCAGGCCGCCGATCGCATGACATCCGTCGAAGCGTTTCTGGTGTCGGTCAGCACCGTCTCGGTCGCTGAAATCGGCGATCGAACCCAGCTTCTCTCCTTGGTCCTGTCGGCCCGCTACCGCCGCCCGCTGCCGATCATCGCCGGGATTTTATGCGCCAGCCTCGCCAACCATGCGGCCGCCGGAGTCATCGGAACCCTGTTCGGCGATCTGTTGAAGCCCGAGGCCCTGCAAGTCGTCGTCGGCATCAGCATGATGGGCATGGCGCTTTGGACGTTGAAGCCCGACACGCTCGATGAGAGCACCGTCGCGGCGGGCGCCGCCAGCGCCTTCGTCGCCACCCTGACCAGCTTCTTTCTGGCGGAGATCGGCGACAAGACGCAGATCGCGACCGTCGCGCTCGCCGCCGCCTTCCCGAGCCTGCTGGCCGTGATCGCCGGCACCACCCTCGGAATGCTGGTCGCCAACATTCCCGTCGTCATCTTGGGTAAGGCATTCGCCGAGCGGTTGCCCCTCAGGTGGATTCACTATGCGGCATCGCTCCTCTTCGCGACGCTGGGCGTGATATTTCTCGGCCGCGCGCTTTGGCATCGAGGCGGCTAGCGACGCGATCAACACGTCCGCGCTTGCCCCTGCCCGGCATGCTCAGTACCATCCGGGCAAAGAGCCGGGATCAAGAAAACCCTACGCGGGCCCCCGAGAGCCCTCATCGACGCCACCAACCAAGGAGAGAGCCGTGAGTCTAGCTTCGGAATTCAAAGAATTCGCCATGAAGGGCAATGTGGTTGACTTGGCGGTCGGTGTCATCATCGGTGCGGCATTCGGAAAGATCGTCTCCTCACTGGTGGGCGACATCTTCATGCCCGCCCTCGGCAAGGTGATCGGCGGCATCAACTTCTCGGATCTCGCGATCGGTCTCGGCAAGGATCCCACCGGCAAAGACGTGCTGATCAAGTACGGTGCATTCCTTCAGACGACATTCGATTTCATCATCATCGCCTTCGTATTGTTCATCGCGATAAAGTTCATCAATCGATTGAAGAGGCCGCATGCGGCGGACGCGCCGCCGCCGCCGCCCAGATCCGAAGTATTGCTCGAAGAAATACGCGACCTGCTCGCCAAGCGCGCGTAGCGGTCAAGTTGGCCGGCGCAGCGCCAGGAACCACGCGGCGGCGATGAGGGCGAGAGCGGCCGCGCCCGCAACCCATTGCGGGGCGCGGGCGCGGGTGCGCGGAAACCCCAAGCGCGCGTAGATCCAGCCGAGAGCGACGCCCATCGCGAAGCCCAACGCATGGCCGAGCACGTCCACCCGTTCGGCGCCGGCGCCGAGCATCGTCAGCAGGAACACGCCGCCGAACAAGGGAGCCCAGCGGTATCTGAATCGCTCGCGAAGACTGAGTCTCGATCGCCATGAAAAGCCCGACAGCAGGCCCAGCGCCGCGAATACCGCCGTGGAGGCGCCCGCGGCTCGATGTTCCGGCGGTGATATCAACATGTCCAAGTAGTCGGCTGCGGCCCCTGCCGCCAGGATGCTCGACCAGGCGATGCCGGGGCCGAAGGCGTTGCCGGCCAGCGTGCCGAATACGGCCCCGAACAGTAAATTGCCGAGCAAGTGCGCCTGGTCCAGATGCAGCGTGAGCGCCGTGACCGCGCGCCACCATTCGCCGGCCCCGCCCACCCGTGCGTCCAACGATCCGGCCGCCAACCAGTCCTCGCCGAACGCCTGAATGCCCGTGCAGTACGCCGTGGCCATCAACACGATGGCGAACGCGGCGGTGCCGATTCCGGCGCCCGGGAACGGCACGATGGTCGGCGGCTGCGGACGCGGCGCGCGGCGCTCGATGGCGTAGCGAGCGAGTTCGTCGCGAGCGGACGCCGATAGGGCCGGGGCGGTCAGCAGCACCCAGCGCTCGCCGGACTGCGCGAGTTCATACGGGACGCTTTTCGCCTCCAGCACGAGCGCGGCTTCGGCGCAGGCCGGGCGCGACCCTTCGAATACGACCACGGGGCCGTCGCGCACGCTGCGGCCGCTGTCGTCTGTGCCCTCATCGACGGAGCTCGTCACTGCGCTAGTGTACGGCGGCAATGATGAAGTCGCGTACGGCGGCGCAGGAGATGCGGCCGCGATGGATCGAGCACGATCAGGTACTGCGCGCCTGCTGAGCGAGCATGCGGTAGATCCTGAGCACCTTCGGAACGTAGGCCATGGTCTCGGTGAACGGCGGGAT
>Ga0187871_10000248_pt1 | contig 51084 bp, 49 predicted proteins | sample June2016WEW_16_1_FD_132988 | JGI IMG/M metagenome (GOLD analysis project Ga0187871, IMG submission 132988) | Peatland microbial communities from SPRUCE experiment site at the Marcell Experimental Forest, Minnesota, USA - June2016WEW_16_10 | ecosystem: Environmental > Terrestrial > Soil >...
GAGCGCGGGCGTCTCACCCGCAACGTTTGGCGTCCTCGCCGAACGTATCCTGGCACACCGATTCATCCGGCGGGACGCCGGATGATGCGACCGGGACGATCGCGCTCCCCTTTCCTTTGGGCCGGTCTCGCATTTTGACAAATCTTCGCTCTTGCCGGGTGCAATAAAACGAAGGCTCCTGGCCTTCGCTAAAGCTACGGCGCGGCAAGAAAGGCTAAAATCCGTGCCCATCCGTGTCATCCGTGGTTAAAAGCTCGTCTTCGTGATCATCCGTGTCAAACCTCTGCGTCTTGGCGCCTCGGCGGTTCTCTGCGGTGGTACCTTGGCCCCAAAAAGTGACGTCACGTCAGTTATTACCCGACTATAACCCGTTTTCAACTCCTTTGGTGTCCGTTTTAGGTCCTACAGTCGTGCTGGAATGCGAACTTTCACCATTGTTCAGCAGCTTTACCACCGATTGTATCTCTTCGGATTTCATAAAAATCTTCCAGCACATGCCCGAACGGTAATTTTCAATCATCGGCGCAATCGGACCTTCATCAATACATAAATAGGTTTTTGACACCCAATCGCGCGACAAATTGAATGAATCATAAAACCCAAAGGGGCCCCATAAGGTGGAGCCATAGTTTTGATACATTTCAAGAAGACAAGCCATACTCTCGTTGGGGACATAAGGCATTGAAGAAATTGCGGCCATCGGAGCCAGCGTGCCGTTGTCCCGCACTCCGGGTGCAAAGGGCCGATAACCGTCCGGTCCCGAACTGGCAGTAATGCCCCAAAGCTGGCCATAACCTTTGTAGACTTTGATTTTAGATTCAGCATATCGGATTTGCACCCGGCAAAAATCCGTGAAATGGTCAAAATAACTTGTGCCATGAAAAAAGATTTGATGAGGATCCAGACCTAAATATGAAAATTGCGTCATAAAAAGCGGCGGGCTGATGGCACCGCGGCTCCCCAGCTCCAAATGAATCCCAAATTCAGTGTGATCCGATGCGTAGTCCGCCGACTCCCATCCTTCCCAATAGGACCTGGCTTCTATCGGATGAGTCGGCGAGGCCAGTGCCAGCACGTACACAATCTGACATTCGTTAAACCCCAAAATATAAAGATTTTTCTTAAAGCCGTATTTGGGTGACCAATGCCAGATCATCGCCGGGACTTGACTCGTCTTGTTGACAAACCAATCCCACTCCACATCACGCCAGAGCTTGTCCGCCAGCCCCCGGATTTCAACTTCTTCCGGGTCCGATCGGGAAAAATATTCGCGCGCAAACAGGACGCCTTCCATCAGGAGCGCCGTTTCCACAATATCAGCGCCGTCATCATATTTGGTGAATGGAATCACAACACCCGTTTCACCATTGATAAAATGCGGAAAAGCGCCATGAAAACGCTCCGCCTTTCCGGAGAGAAATTTTAGTTCCTTCAAAGCCTGTTCTGCACCCTCGCGACGGGTGATAAATCCCCTTTCAATCCCCACCCCAAGGTTGAAAAACCCCATGCCGCTTGCGCCAATGGCACACATGTCGGGGTATTTCCTGACTGAAGCGCGTGCCAACCCCGATGTTGGATGGGCATACAGGTAGAAATAATCAAAGCTCGCCCTTTGCACTTCCGTAAGCAATTGGTCCCGGTTCAGCGCATCTGAATGTCCATTCACCGGCTTCGACCAATCAGAAGGCAAAAGATGACCTTCGCCATTCGTTTGTATGCTGCGGACCCGGTAGTAGAAATCCACGCCTCCTTTTCCAATAAAATCATTGTAAATTGTCAATTGCGGAAGTTTGTTGGGCAACGTCTTGAATGGGCCGTCGGGGGTTTTAGCCCGTTGAAGTTCATAGGCCATTGACCCGGGGATGGATTCCCATTGCAGACCGACGCAAAGTTGCCGGGGATCGGTACGTAATTCTTTGGGTGGAGGGGCTGGTTTCTCATTCGCCTCATACTGGGCCCCACAGACGGTTACGGCCAGCAGCGCGAAACACAATTTTTTGAAGATTCTTCCAGACCGTTGCTGGAGACTAACCATGGCGATCAGCCTGGCAGGTGTTTACATGGCAATCAAGGCTGGACGTGAAGGTGAAGGGGCCAGTCCCGCATTTTGAACAAGCAGCGGGCTGAACCGCTAATCTTCGCTTATCAGCGTTGATGAGCGTGAATGAGCGGTTAAAATCTCCATGTCCATCGCGGCCGGCCGTCATTCCGCACGGGCACCGTTGCGGCCAGTTTCCAAACACGGTGCGCGTTGGTTGCCGCTAGACGATGGTCAACTGGACGCTGCTCTCGATGATGCCGGCGCTGATGGCGTAGCGGGTGAGTCCGGCGGTGTCGTGGATGTCGAGCTTCTGCATGACATGTTCGCGATGTTTCTCGACGGTCTTCATGCCGATGCCGAGTTCCGCCGCGGTTTCCTTGTTGGCCTTGCCTTCGGCGATCAGTTGCAGCACTTCCATCTCGCGCGAGGTCAGCGGGGCGGCTTTTTCTGTGAACCCGCCCGCGCGGTCGTGCGCCAGCGGATGGATGCGCTCCTGACGCCGGGAAATGATGGGGCTGAAAAACTTTTTCCCCTTGTGGATTTCGCGGATCGCCAGGCACACATCGTGGGCAGTGGCTTGTTTGAGCAGAAAACCCATGGCGCCGGATTCGGTCGCGTTCTTCACATAAGCATCATCGCTGTGTGCGGAGAGCATGAGCACCTTGGTGGCGGGGTTGGCTTTTAGCATCTGGCGGGTGGCCTCCAAACCGTTGAGCAATGGCATGGCAATGTCCATCAACACCACGTCGGGATGAAGTTTTTTGACTTGAACGACGGCTTCGCGACCGGTGTGCGCTTCGCCGACGACTTCAAAATCATCTTCGAGTTCGATCAAGTTGCGCAATCCCTGGCGCACAACTGTATGATCTTCCACCAGCAAAACGGTGATTCGTTTCATAAAAATTCAATGCCTGGTTCCAGCGGCCGCCGTCAGCGGCCGCCGTCAGCGGCCCCCCGCACGCGAACCTGTCATGCGGAACGCCTGATCCTTCGACAGCGAACCGCGAACCCTGACCATTATCGGCTGACTGATTCAGTCTGTATATGGGGTGAACACCCCATAGACGGACTGAGGCAATTGACAGAGTTTCAGTTACGTACTTGAAACCGACGTTTGTGCCGTAACACCGATCATGAAACGAATCACTGTTCTGCTGGCGGACGATAACGGGGTCGTGCGTAAGGAATTCAGAAAGATTCTGGAACTCGAAGGTGACCTGGAAGTGGTCGGCGAAGCAAAAGACGGCCTTCAGGCCGTCACCATGGTCAAAAAACTTCGCCCCACACTGGTTCTGATGGACGTGACCATGCCGCTGCTCAATGGATTGCAAGCCACCTGCCAGATTCTCAAAGCCATCCCCACCACCAAAGTGCTCATACTTTCGGTGCACACTGATGAAGCGTATATCATCGAGGCGGTCAACTCCGGCGCGATGGGCTATCTCATCAAACAAACCTCCGCTGACACCGTGTGCCACGCGATTCGGGAAGTCCACAAGGGGAACACATTTTTCAGTCCGTCCATTCCCAGACGTCTTCACCAACGGAATCGGAAAAAGCAGAAGCGTTCGCCGTCTCCTTGAAAATCCGCGCGCCGGGATTGGCCGGATGCACACCCGCAAAATCAGAAGCGTGCGCCTGCTATTCCTTCTCCCCGGGGAGAAGGTCAGGATGAGGGCGAGCGTAAAACAAATTGGCAAAAATGACCGTCCTCACCCCTGCCCCCTCCTCCAAGGAGAGGGAGAATCGTTTCGCTTTTGGCTTCGTGACAATTCGTGTAATCCGTGTCAAATCTCTGCGCCCCCTGTCCTCAATGGTCCCGCATTGCGGGACGAAGGAGGATTGGCGCCTCGGTGGTTCAAATTCCCAAGAAGCATTGTCCGCCCTCCCACTGAAAATTCACGCATGGGATTTGCCCGATGTCTGATCGTGCAGTTACAGTGCAAAATGAATCTTGGCACACAAAGTGTCCTGTCCCATCATTGAAATTACGGATGGATGGACTCACACTTTTTGGTTTGTTTGCGGTCACCGCGATGCTGGTGTGTTACGCGATGGAAGATCGCAGTGGCTGGTTCATCCTGGGATTTGCCGTCGCGTGCGCATTAGGCTCAATTTATGGATTTCTTCAGGGCGCCTGGCCATTTGGATTGGTGGAAGCGATATGGTCTCTCGTTGCTGCGCGACGCTGGTGGTTGCGAAAATCTTAGCGGCCGTTCTCCCCCAGCTCTGTTAGCGGAGAGGGGGAATTGTTTCGCCTTTGGCTTCGTGAGAATTCATGCGATCCGTGTCAAACCTCTGCGCCCCCTGTCCTCAATAGTCCCGCATTGCGGGACGAAGGATGATTGGCGTCTTCCGTCTCCGCGCTGCTTCGACGCGACGAGTGGCGGCTCAAATTGCCTCGTGAAGGAGTTAGTCCGCATTTTGAACAAGCAGCGGACCAAACCGCTAATCTTCGCTTATCCGTGCTGATGAGCGTGAATGAGCGGTTAATATCTCTGTGTTCACGCGGTTGGCCGTTGGCCCTGAAAACCACCTTGGCATTTGGCGTTTATCCTTCAGCCTTTCCCGACGTACGAATCACTCCGGAATCATTCCGATCGTCCTCAGCCACGCCTCCGCCAACTGAGGCCATCCCGTAATCGGAAACCTCGATGGCCGCAGCCCGAACCCATGCCCGCCCTGCGCATACAAATGCATCTCCACGGGGACCCCGCCTTCTTCAGCCCAATGTAATAAACAAGCGACTGTTCGACACCGTCCACGTGGTCATCCTCCGCCTGTAACAAAAACGTAGGCGGTGTATTGGTGGTGACTGGAACATTCGGATTCAAATTTAAATCTTCATCGCCGCCCCACAGATGCCCCGGATAACAGGCTATTGCAAAATCCGGGCGGCAGCTTTCCTGGTCCGCCGCATCCACCGGCGGATACAAACGTTTGTCAAAATGCGTGCTCATCGCCGCCACCATATGCCCCCCTGCCGAAAAACCGATGACACCAATCTTGTGCGGATCAATCTGCCACCCGGCGGCGTGAAAGCGCACCAGCCCCAATGTCCTTTGCGCATCTTCCAACGCCATCTGCGACGCCCCATATGCCTCCCTTCTCGGAGTTGGCACGCGGTATTTCAAGAGCACCGCAGTGATGCCTTTGGACGTCAGCCAATCACAGATCTCCGTGCCTTCCAGGTCCATGGCCAACGCATTGTAGCCTCCGCCGGGAAATACGACCATCGCAACGCCGGTGTTTTTCGCCCTCGGCGAATAGACCGTCATCGTCGGCTGTGAAACATTGCACACCCAAACCAACGGCTTGCCCTTTGGCGTCAAAGTGTTCGTGACATATTCCGCCCCCGGTACCGGCTGCGCATCCGGCCGGCTCCCGGCCAGATCAGGACTTGCGCATGTCCCGGCGACGGCTGCCAGACATTCGTTTGCGCGCCCAGACCGACACATGCAAACACGATCCCGAGAGCAAAGGTAAAAGGTTTCATCACAATGTTGAGATGACAAAGCGGACCCTTGTCCGTCAATAATATTGTCTATGGCAGAGCGGTGATGCCGCACCGCCGGCTTCGGCAAAGGCCGGGCGGCAGCTCGGCCCTACCGATCAAATCAAGACACAGCCGCTTTTTCCCGAAGAAAAGGAATGGCAACATATTCACGGTTGACATCGGTTGGGAGCAGCACAAATGTGGGGCTTCAGAAAACAAAACCGCACTATGACGACTCATTCCATCATTGTTTTCATCGTCATGCCGGTTTTTTTCATTGTCTTGATAGCAGTGACTGGGCGGCTGGAGAAGCGATTGGTCTGGCAGTACGGCGACCTGGGAACGCAACCGCCCTACCCGGAGGTCGCGGGTTATGCCGAGCGGTGGACAAATCAAGCGCTCCAGTGCGGATTTATTTTGTTGGGCTGGGCGCCCGATCCCCGGATTCCCAATTACCGCCAAAATTATGCGTTGCTGGTTTCGCCGGAAAGGGACTGCCTGGTGGTGGTTTGCTGCGGCAACATTTTCAAACTGAAATCGCAAAGCGCGACCATTTTCACGCCCACCCAAAACGGCAAGGTCTATTTCACCACAGCCAACCAGAATGGTGCGCAGATTGATTTATTGGGACATTGGATGGGCCAGTTGACGGTGGTGAACACCTTTTCGGCGCTGCTGCGGAATCATCGGGATTTGCTCCGGGACAAGGGCGCGCCGGTGCAACCCTTTGGCGAAGGGCGCGAGGTGGAAGAGTTTAAACGGTTGCGGGTGGAGCGGTATGAAACCATGGCGCGTCGCGGACTGATTACGTTCATGGACGGCATGGAGACATGCTGGCATTACACGCTTTGGGACGCACTCAGGCATGCCGTCTTAAACTATACCATCGGCATGGTCAGAGCCATGACTCACGGGCGGGTATTCCGATGCGTGTGAAATGTGAAGAGGCCGGTCCCGCGTTTTGAATGTTGCCCAGCTTAAGCGATGAGTCGCCGGCGCGGACGCGCGACGAGAAACACGGACAGAAGGCCCAAAGCCAACAGACCACCAGAACCCGGTTCCGGAACAACCACCATCCCGGTGACGCCGCCGGATGTCACGGTCACCTGCACGGCGAAATAAGCGTGTTCCGACCCGGTCGCATCCGCCCCGGGAAGATCCTGCTCATCCGAGTAGTTCAACTCGAAATCCGTGAAATAAACTCCGGGAACCGAACCGTCCACCAGGATTTGAAACGGATCGCCAAAGGCGGGATCGTCGTCGGCCGCCAGGTCTGTGAATGGCGCAAGGCTCAGCGTGATCTGGGGATCGCCGATGGCCGTGATGCTGTCCAGATCCAACCCGGCGGTCGGCGCGACCGGGTCGTTGATCACTCCGGGCGCGCCAGCGGCAAAACTCTCACCGCCGCCGGTGGCGCCAAAGGCCAGCGGGTCCACCGACGGTTCCTGTGCGGCCGGGCTCAACGGCTGGGACGACAACTGGACGACATTCCCACCGATGCTAAAAGCCGGGTCGGCGTGCGCCAGAACGAGGACGCTGTGGGATTGCGTGAGTGATTCGCCCGCGCCTGTATCGGTAGCGGGGCGCTGACGGTTTGCGAACCCGGGCTCACCAAGCCCGAATTGAACGCGAACGGCAAGGTAAGGTAGCCGCTGCCACCGTCGGCCGCCCTGGTCCCCGAGTAGGTGGAAGAATTACCATAGGGAAAGGTGGCGAACACGCTGAAATTCACGGGATCGGAACCGGGCGCAGCCTCGTTATAAATCTGTGCGGTGACCGGGTCCTGATAACCCTGGATGACGGTGGGATACTGGACCTGGGAAGACATCGAGAGATCGCCCGGGCCGGCATACACGGTGGGGACAAAGAACAGAAGCACGGAACACCGGATGAACAGCTGGCTGCCACTCATGAGGGACATATTGGAACCTAATGGACATGAAAAGTCAACCATAAACCAAATGGCAAAGCCTTACGGCAACGCCGGCACTGATTTCACTTTGGAATTTAGCGTTCGGCCTTCAGCCTTTCGTGCCACGAAGCCGCAGGATTTCACGTGCCGGGGTGGCAAAAGGAGGAAAATGGAGTATATTTGGCCGGCTCTGATGGCAGACAGATCTGTTCATTTGGTTCCTCCGATGTTCGGGTTCTCAACCTGTCGTCAGGGCCGCAACCAGTGCAAGGCTGAAGGCCAAAGGCTGAAAAGGGAAAACTTTCAACATCGGATAATTTAAAGGCAAGAAGTCTGAACGCTAAAAATACTTTAGCATTTGGAATTTAGCCTTTAGCTTTTCGTGCAGAACACGCATGAGCGAACGCAAACGCATTCCCACCGACGGCGGACCAGGTTTGAGTCATCACCCCTTTGCCGCCTTGTTTAGCGCAGGGCTCCCGCCTGCAACGGAACATCTGCCAACGGATTCCGTGCCGCCAGCGAAACCGGCGCAGAAGAATCGCGGACGCGTGGATATCATCCGGCAGACGGCCGGGCGCGGCGGCAAAACCGTGACGGTGGTGAAAGGTTTTATCGGCATCGGGCTGCCGGAAAAAGAGCAATTGGCCAAGGCGATGCAGCGCGCCTGCGGCACCGGCGGCACGGTCAAGAATGGCCAGATCGAGATTCAGGGCGACAAACGCGCGGAAGTCGCCCGCATCCTGACCGAGGCCAACTTTCGACCGGTGTTCGCAGGAGGGTAACAGACTGAAAAAAGTTGGTTGATGGGAGTCAGGAGGCTGAAACGAAAATCTCAGACAGGGGCAGGACCGGGTTCAGGTGAACACCCCATGGCGGGCGCGCCGTTGCCAGTCCATGGTAGCTGCATGAGACACAATAAAAGTGTTTATGACCAGTACCAACCACCGGACAGCGACGACGAAGGCCTGGACCGGATTCACGCGCGCTTCGACCGGCTCGCCCGGAAGGTGAGAGATGCGTCGGGCACCGGCCGGACAAAATTCATTCGCCCGGCGAACCACGCGGAGGCACCGGGCTTCGCGCAGTCCGAACAGGCTCTGTTCCCCATGATGGCAAAGTAACCAGTTGAGAATTGGGCGTTGACGTTTGAAGACGAAAGCCGGAATGAGAAAATCGTTCGGGCTTTTTTGTTTTGGAAAGAACAACTCCTTCGCATGGGACACATGCCGCTACCGGTTTGCCAGGGATATCTGCCAGCCAAGCTTTTCCAGATGGCGGTGCCAACCATTAAAGTGAATGCGATGGTTGCCACCGCCACCGCATAAGCCGGAAATTCCACTTCCACAAGCCGTGTTTTATCGTTCATCGCCAGGAGTGTCACCCGAAAATCGCGGGTCTGCCATGGGGCGTTCACCCCTGTAACGTGACAAGTCCTTAACGTTGATATCCGGTTGCAGAAATGATTTGAAGCTCGTGCTCCCGGATTGAAAGCAAGGGTTTTCCTAGTCGCGGTCCGACCTGTTGAGATGTAACGTTATCCATGCAAGCAAGCTCTGAACAAACAGTTGGCCGTTTGCACCGGGAGTTCTCGAAGCACGGATCCTCATCGTATTTCCGTGAAATCGTCGCGCAGCTAAGGAATGCAATAAACATTCCGATGGGTTATCAGGATGAAGCGGGTTTCCATTTTGGCGTTGAACGGTATGCGCCTGACGGACCGCGGCAACTGGTGCGGACGCGTTTCCACCAAAGTCGGCGCGGACGCAATGCCATCCTGACCAGCATGAGACATCAGGTGCTCCAATCATGAAACACCCGTACTACATTTGTCCTACAAGGAAATCCGGTTGGCCGTTCCATTTTCCGACAAGCCGGGATTGAACATCGCCGGGACGGAGCGGTCTGGTTCCGGAAGTTCAACCAACTTTTTGTAGAGATATTCGGATTCGGTGATTTGTTGTAAAAACCGGACATCAATCTCCATTCTTTCCCTGCCGACCACCTCCTTGGCGTCGTCAAGCCTGGAATCATAAATCACTGCAAATGCCCGCTGGCTTTCAAGTTCCAATCTGGCCGAAATAAATGTATTCCGGGCACGAATGATTACTCTAAACCCATCGCCATTCATTATTCACCTTGAAATCTCTTTACGGTCTGTACGTTCACGGCGGTTCCGGCCGGGACAGCTGCCGGACCGCTGTTGCCGCACCGGCCCGGGCAAATCACTGGAGCCGTTGGTCCCGGCTATTTCCGGTCGTGATCCGGCCCGGAATCCCTTACATCATCCTTGCGGTCCTGGTGCGCACCGTCGGGCCGCCAATTTTTTGGATACTTCCGAAGCATCTCCGCGTGATGGTTAGCCGGGGAATCATGGAAATCCATCCTCACTGACGGTGAAGCCAGCAACACGTCAACCGCGACACCCTGCGGTGCCGGCTGCATCACCCACAGGCCGTTTTCCAAATTGGCGTATTGGTGCCGGTGGCTGTTGTAATAGATGCCATAATCGGGGTAATAAACGTAGTCGTCCTGGACCACCACTACCGGCGGTGCCACCACCACCACGGGCGGTGACACGATTATCCCGACGTGCAGCCCATCCGCGTAGCCCGTGTTTGCGGTCAGCATCGTCAGGAGTGCAGCACCCAATACGAATCCAACCCCGTTGGTTTTGAAGAAAAGCTTTTTGTTTTTCATGGGATGAGAGTAACCGGGGAAACGCACCGGTGCCATGGGGTGTAACCCTAAGTACAATTCCCGAGGAAATTGATTCAATTTTGCGGCGCGGAGAGTTGTTCGAGGTCCGCGCCTTCTCGCTGCTGGAGGACGGCTTCAACCCGGGGCACATACAGTTGCGTTTCCGCTGGCAGATGTTCGGCGATGTCGTCGTAACTGTGCGTTTGGTAGCGGTCCAGAAGTTTTTGCACCGTGCCTTCCCCGGCGTTGTAAGCCGCCAGCGCCAGCCGCCAATCCTTGAACCGATTGTAAAGATATTTCAGATACTGGGCGGAGGCGGTCGCGCTCGGTTCCGGTTGAAAACGCTGGTCGCGCGGCCACAGGGAAAGACCGAATCGTTTGGCCGTGTCCGGCATCAACTGAAACAATCCCGCCGCGCCCGCCGGACTCAGCGCCCGCCGGTCAAAGTCTGATTCCACTTCCGCCACCCAGACCAGATCCGGCGGCACCTGTTGCGCGGTAAAAATCGGCTTTAACTCAGGCACCAATTCCTTGGCTGAAGCCGGCCAGGGAACAACCGAGACTTTTTTCATCCAAAGCTCGCGTTCCGTTTGCGGCGGCGGATTGGGCACCGGCGGAGGCGGCTGGTTGGTTTCAACGTTGGGCGATGGAATGCTGAGCCGGATTTCATCCGCGACATCCAGGTAATCCATCTGCGCCTTGAGCCATGCGGCGTAGGGCCGGGTATCCTCGCTGCCTTCCAGCACCGACAGGACGGACCGGGCCGTATCCCGCAGCGACGCCAGATCCACCACGTAGTCGCCTTGATAGCGCTGTTGCAATTCGCGAAAGAATTGTTGCACCGCGGGGTCTTCCACCCTGGGCAGGGCGTTGAGAACATTGGTGTCGAGATTTTCGTGCGCCCATTGTTGCGCGCCCTGAATCAGGTCCGGCATGGTGACCGTGTCGTCATCCGCCCGCGCCAACAGCGAACCCGCCAGCAGCAAGGCGGAAATGCAGCCGAATAATTTCATTGGCAGATATCGCGCTTCCATCCTTCAATTAAAGTGGTGTGACGCTGCGCCACTGTTCAAGACAACTTCAACTTTTCCGGGCCGCCCAAACTTCCCTGCGCGGTTTCGACCAGCTCACGGATGCGGCGCGCGTCCGCCTTCCGGTGGCCGTGGCTGATCAACGGATCGCTGCCGCCGGACGATTCAATCAGAATGTCCGACCACAGGAGGCCGGTCCGGATGTGAACGGAGGCCACCTTGGCGATGCTGATGCTGATTTCGTCGCGGCTGAACCACGACCGCTTGTGCCGGATAATTGACCGGTCGGTCACTTCGATGACCGTGCGGAAAAGAAAATTGCCGCGTGTCCACCGGCTCGCTTTAAATGTTTCTGAAGGCACGATGACACTGTGATTCAGAAAGAAGATTTTATCAACTGCATTTGAATTCCGGCAGAAGTGCGTTTTGAATCCTTAAGTTTAACTTTTTAGCAAAAAAAACATAAACAGCGACAATTTGTGACTAACGGTTGTTCATGGCCGGGGTGATGTTTGGGGCGATGAATTGTCCCGTTAAATTTCGTCAATCGAAAATTGACCTGTACCTGACAGCACCGCCAGCCGAAGAAACGCATTGGGTTCAGTGTAACGGCCACAGGTGTTTGGCGACCGTTGACAAAAATGGAAAATGGAGGTGCTTTGCCACCGGCGAGGAATTGATTGATGTTGTCAAGGTACAGGCGATCTAGGCAGTGGTGTGCCGGGAAAATCCGGGAGTACCCTTAAGGCATGCAAAAGGCCCTGGGCATGAGCACCAAAATCATCGCTGGTGCCTGTCCTCAAAGAGACCAACCCGCTGACCGCCGACCGGTAGTGGGTATTATTTACGGCTGCTCAACAGAGCCAGAACGGTGAGGATGACAATGAACCCGGCCCCGCTGGGGGCAACCCAATCGTCACTGGCCAGGAGCGGCGCGATTAATAACAGGTGCATGGTTTTGCCTTTCGTTTATTTGCCGGCAATACGTCTGCCTTTAATGGATGACGGTTATAACTAACTAAAACGATGATAATTAGCAAGACAAATGTTCCGTTTCAAAACGCGCCAAAGCCGGGATTTCAAGCCAGAGCAAACCACGAAAAGGACTGGAGAGCGTCGAACCATTCTCCAACAGCCTGGAAACCGTCGCATTTTATTCACATTCCGTTGCGAATAAATTGTGAATAAAAGTTAACCTGCCAGTCACACAGCCGTAACATGTTTAAACTAGCGTTTAATTGTCCGAGGACGTGCATGAAGAAAATCCTGATATTGACGGCCGGATTCGGAGACGGGCACAACGCCGCCGCCCGCAGTTTGCGCGACGCGATTGAGTTGCTGGACGAGGACGCGCGCACCGAGGTGGTTGACCTCTTCGCCGACAGCTACGGCGTGTTCAACACGATCGCCCGAAAAACCTATCTCGGGGTGGTGCAATACGCCCCCCGGCTTTGGGGCGGCATTTACTCGCTGCTCGACAAATCGCCGCTCGTTGAAAAGCAGCTTGGCAATTTCACCCGCCTGCAAGGCACGCTCGAGAAAATCCTGGCCGAAACCCAGCCGGACTGTGTCATCTCCACCTATCCCGTTTACGGCCACGTCATCCGGAAGATTTACCACCACCATCACGAGCGGCCATTCCGGCTCATCACCGTCGTTACGGATTCCATCACCATCAATTCCGCGTGGTTCCGCGCGCCCAGCGATCTGTTCTGCGTGGCCAACGAGGCCTCCGCCGAAGTCCTACGCAAAGGCGGTGTACCGGAAAAACAAATCAAGGTGCTCGGATTCCCGGTGAACCCCGTGTTTGCCGAACCGGTGGCGGAATTGCCGGCGCCGGTGGGAGACGAACCGCGTCGCGTGCTGTACATCATCAACACCGGCAAGAAAAAGGCCGGCAAGGCCATTGACCGGCTGCTCGAACTCGACCACGTGCATCTCACCATCACCGCCGGACGCGACGCCAAATTGCGCGCCGAGTTGATTGAGCGCACACGCAAACAATCCGACCGCGTGCGCGTGCTCGGCTGGACGAACCAGATGCCCGAACTGATGATGTCGCACCATCTGGTCATCAGCAAGGCCGGCGGGGCGACCGTGCAGGAAGCCATCGCCGCGCGCTGTCCGATGGTCGTCAACCAGGTCATCCCCGGCCAGGAGGAAGGCAACGCGGAACTGATCTGGCGCCTTAACCTGGGCGCCATTGGGGAAAAGAACCGCGAGGTTGCCGAACTGGTGGAGAAGGCCTTCACCAAACGCGCCGCGCTCTGGTCGGAATGGCGTAAAAATCTTCAATCGGTCAGCCGCCCCGATGCCGCCCTGCGCATCGCGGAACTCATCCTGGCCGAGGCCGGCGACGACACGCCCGGCCGCAAGGCGGTCAAATTGTTCGAACCCGCGCCGGAGCGCGTCATGCGTTCCGCCCCAGCCCGGAACGGAAACAGCGAGCAGGCGCAGATGTTGCTCTGCGATTTTCACATCCACTCGAATTATTCCGACGGCAAACTGAGCGTGCCGGAGATTGTGGATTTCTACGGCGAACGCGGTTTCGATTGCATTTGCATCACCGACCATCTGGCGGACCCCAGCCGCCTGCTGGGCAAGTTGTCGGAACTGGCCAACTGCACACTCGGCCAGGAACAGGTGGAGGAATATTTCACCGTCATTGAGCGCGAACGCCAGCGCGCGTGGCGGCGTTACAAGATGCTGGTGATGACCGGCATCGAATTCAACAAGGACGGTTACACGCGCAAGACCTCCGCCCACCTGCTCGGCATTGATTTGAAAGCGCCGGTGGATCCGGCCCTGGACATTCCCCAAATCATCGAAAAAATCCACGAGCAAGGCGCGCTGGCCGTGGCGTCGCACCCGCACATCATGAAAAGCGAGTGGGGCAAGAACACGCTCTACCTGTGGGAAAACCAGAAAAAGTTCGCACCGCTGCTGGACGCCTGGGAAATTGCCAATCGCAACAACATCTTCAACGACATCGGCCTCAAACGATTGCCGTTCATCGCCAACAGCGACTTCCACAAACCCAAACATATCTATTCCTGGAAAACACTGATTCATTGCCAGAAGGACCCCGAAGCCATCAAGGATTGCATCCGCCGCAACGAGCACGTCGCCATCACGCTCTATCGCGATTTCGCGGGCGCGTTGCCCAATCAAGGCTGTCACAGCTTCGATTCCCCGGCCGCCGCTGCCCATCAGCTCCAGGACCGGCTGCCGCTGCACGTCGTCAATTCGTAAGCCAACCTGGGAGCGCCGGCGTCTCGCCGGCGAGTTTAGTAATTCAACTTCCAACTCGCCGGCAGGATGCCGGCGCTCCCAGAAATTGCGGCGTAAAAATTGATGGAAAAAAAAGCTGGAATTGTGGAATATTGATTCATGGCAAAGCCAGACACAGAGAACGGCACCCGCCCGCCCACTTCAATGGAAGAAATCCAGCAGGGATGGCATGGTCTGGCCACGCGCGTGGACCAACTGGAATCCGAGCGCAGCGCGCTGGAACAGGAGAACAAGTCGCTGCGAACGCTTCTGGAAAAAACCATCGAGTACCGCCAGAAATCGCACGGCGAACTGGTGAACCTCATCGCCGGGCTGGTCAGCAAATTACCCATCAACGATGTCGGCGTCATGGTTACCCGGCTGGTTGAGCACAACGCCCACGTCAACGAGGTCTGTGCCGCGCTGGTCAACGGCAAGATCGAAGGCAACGTCTTACAACCGGCGATTCTGAAGGTACTGGAGCAAACCAAGCGCGACCTCGCCGCAGCCATCAAGCCGGCAGTCGAGGAATTGGTCCGCCTGGACACGCCCCTCGAAACGAAAATGCTCCAGTCCCTGATCGCGCAGCCGGATTTGTTCTTTTCCCCGGAAAACGTCCGGGCCAGCCGCTGTTTCGTCAAGGGCCACGTGCCGCGCGAACGCATCGTCCGCGAATTCGGCGAATCCGCCCTGCCCGGCTTCAACGATTTGACCACCGACGCGAAACTCAATCCGCGACCCAAGCCGGATGAAATCGTGATGGCCTTCAAAAGTGATTTCGAGACGGTGCTCCCCAAGGACGCCCTCCCGGCCGACAAACGGAAGGAATTGACGGCCCTGCACCAGAAAATCCAGCGCAGCAAGGCGTCCACCCCCGAAGCCCAGGCGCAGAAAAACGCCTTCCTGAAACTCTCGTTCATCCTGGAACTGCTCCATTACTACAACCACCAAAACACCGAAACGCCCGAGGGCATTTTCGCCCAGCGCCTGCCCGCGGTGATCGAGCAATTGGTGGTCACCAACGACCAGGATATTCTGGATGAAAAACTGATTCACCAGGCGGAAGCCCTGCTGGCCTTTATCGCCGGCCCAGACCAGCGCCTGATGGTCGTCAATAACATCGGGAAGGTCGGCCGGACGGGCCGGACCCTGAAGTATGTGCTCACGTTGCGGATGGAAAAGGTGCCCGAACTCGAGGGGGTGATGGCCACCTTTGTCAAACATCTCATCCCCAATCAAAAGGCGCCATCACCCCAACCGGTCGTCGGCGTCGTGCGCTTGATCAAAGCCGAGCTACAGCGGCCGGTGGTGAAGGCCATCATGGCCTCGACCCGGATTCGCAAGAACGAGGCGGAAGCGCTCGGCCTGGCGGTCGGCAAGGAACTCGGCTTGAAAGACCTCGAAGCGGAATTGAAAAAGTCCGAGGCCGGAGCCTCTCCCGAACAGGCGCAGCACGTCGCCTGGGACAATATCAAGGCCCGCCTGGCCCAGCGGACCGCGCCCGGCGAAATTGCCACCGCCATCCGCGACCGGCTGCACGCCAAATACGATTCCGACGAGGTCAAACAAAGCTGGCTGGTCCTGATTGAAGCCGACCCGATGGCCCTGGTCCGCATCTTCTGCCTGTTGCCCTATCTGCCCGACGGACAAACCGATCCGATTGCCCAGGCCGTGATGGAATCCTACGTCTCCCGGCTGATGCACGAAAAATACGCGGACACCTACACCAAGGTCGTGCACGCCCTGCGGAACATGTTCAAAGTGAAACCCGACAGCCCGGCGCTGGTGAATTTTATTTCGCTGGTGAAATGGGTGAACCCCGAAGCCGCCGCCAAACTGAGCCAGGACATCGGCCTGCCTGCGAAATAAAGGTAGAGGGACGCTTCGCCGAAGTGTCCGAAAGACGATGCGGAATCAACCGCCAAAATGCAGAGACGCAGAGTCGAAAAGAATTCAGAGGCCGGAGGTATGATACCATTTGGATTGATCGCCTTGGGCCTGTTTTGGGTTGCAGCCATCAAGCTGTGGTTCACCGACGGCCCCAAGATTCCAATAATTTGCATCGTGTTATGGTTGATTTTCTACTTTGGAGTTCCAATGTTGCATTGGTCGAGTGTCGTTTTCCTCGTGGTTGAGTGCATTTTGGGAGTAATCCTTTTGCTGATCGACAGATACAAGTCTGCGCTGATGTGAGGTTTACCCGGATTGGCGATATCGCGCAACCAAATGCTGTGCCCGGCTAATGGCGAAAATGGCATCCGCCGTCGCAGAATGCCATGGTGGACCGGTTGCGAGCAGCGGCTGGCCGGCCCCGGAAGTTTACACAACTAGTTTTTTATCGCTGAAGAACGCCAGACCCAGTCACCATTGAGCATGTCCACTCTGCCGCTTTTGGTGAAACTAACAACCCCGCCGTCGTCCGTCCCGTTCCAGCCGACGGAATAGAGCACGAACTGGCCGTCGGAGGTCCGGCGATAATGCAACGGCTGGCCGTTGATAATGTCGTGCGGGATTTGTTTCATGAACCGCGGCACGAGGGCTTCTAGCGATTCGGGATATTCCCCGTGCGCGAGGCGATAACGCTCCAACGCGATGGCAACGCGGGCCAAATCCACCGACTCCTGCCCTTGGGCGCTTTTGGTCACAGCCCTGCCGAGTGCGGGCAAAAACAGTCTCTCCATGATATTGAACGGAGTGGGATGTTCTGTGCTGGCTACGACGTCGTCGTCCGCGTGCTGAACCGCTTCCGGCCGGACCAGGTGCCGGTCGACGTCCGCCGACGGCAAATAAACTTCCAGGACCTGGCGGGCGCAGCGCAATTCATTTTGGTAAAACCAGCCGTCGGGGATTGATTGCCAGAGGATTCGCGCCAGTATGCGCGACGACGTGTCGCCACCGCTATATTCAGTCAGCTCAGGCATCTGTTCCGGAAAGTGACGTATGTACTCAACGTCGCCGATTTCACACAACATCAGTTCACCACGCATGGCGACACGGTAATCGGAAAGGAAATCACGCTTCGCCAATTCCGAATCGAGTTCCGCGAGTTGGGCGTCCGACCATTGGCGCTGTGCCAAACCTTCCCAGACCGGTTGCAACGTGATATTCATGATGGCGATGCTCACCAGATGGGAAATCAGGAAAGGTTCGGTGTGGATGGAATTGCCCAGTCGCAGCATGAGTTTCACATCGGCCAATGCCTGATCGCTTTGACCGTTTTGCAGCCCGGCGATGGCGCGCAACTGCAATACTTGCGAGGAACGCTTCAGACCAGCCAGGTGCGGGAGCAGAATCATGGCGGGAGGCTGATGGTCGTAACTGAGTGGAAAGCGGGCATAAGGGAGCCGGGCCGCCTGGCGTAATTCTTCAATGGTCGAATCGTAGCGGCTCAATGCCTGCAAGATGTCCTGAGCCGGCGATTGCGGCTGCGCTGAAATGGGAAATTCATTCGTCATGGTTGTCAGTGCACGATAATACTGCTGCCAGGCTTTTAAATCGCTCACGGTTGATTTCTGCCAATTGCCAATCCCATTGGTAGGAGTTTCGCCATTTTCAGAAATGTTCATCTCCAGCGGGTTCACGAGATTTGTGTCCCATTCCCTTTGATCGCCGTTTTTGTCTGCGTGCGGATTTCGGTGCTGCGCACGCCACTTCTCGTCCATCAATTTGTCAACGGTATCAAAAACCGGCGCCATGGCAAAATTTTGGTCATCAGGCACGGGCGACGGAATGACGCCGGCGGCACCGAACCTTTCCCCTTTGCCTTCCCATTGGTGTTTGAACTGGTCCCAATCATGTTTGCCCCGCCAATCTTCCTCAGCGTAAAACAGTGCAATTAACGTGGCCAAACAGGCAAGTCCGAACAGGAAACGTTTGATGTTTCGCCAGCAGCAAAGCCAGCGAAGGAACGAAACAATCAAAAAACCTGCCACGGCAATGCCCGTGGCCAGGATCAAGGCTATCAGAGCCAAATCAGCAATGGAATCGGCTATTCGGGCAAACAGGCCAAAGGAGAATATTATCAAAAACGCGGCGGCCAGTATCAGCAGCCAAAAAAGAAAAAAACCACTCGGGCCTTTCCACGGTTTGCTCCAGAAGTTACCGGGTTTTTCGCTCATAAATTTGTTTCCGGAGGGATTATCATGTCGGCGTCCCATTTTTGTATTTGGGACGGCGACACGCCGTCCCTCCCAATTTCAGGCTGCCAAATGCTCCATGAACTCGCTACGGGGTCGCGGCGCCAAGGATCTGGACCGGTCTGCCTCGCGAACGTCACGCGGGCCGATCAATTCGGCCAGCAGCCGCTGTTGTTGACGCACTTCCACAATGACTTCCGCCGGTGGCGGTGAAAATTTGGCTTCGACGGCCGGCGCACGGTCGCGCATCGAGAAATCCACGGCGAAAACGAAAATCCAGATTGCGGCCAGACCGGCCCAAGCGACCGGATGAGGCCAGAAAACAGACGAGAGTCGAGAGTCGAGAGTCGAGGGCCAAGGCTGTTTTTGCGCTCGACGCTCGGCCCTCAACGCTCGACCAGCCATGGCAAGGATTTCCTCGCGCCATTCGGCGGGAACCTGCCGGAGCGGCTGGCGTTGCAGTCTTTGTTCAAAATCGTCGTGATTCATTTGATTTCCTCGTAAAGGGGACGCAGGCGGTGGCGCAATTTGTCTAAGCCATAGCGATAACGGCTGGCGGCGGTGTTCTGGGGAATGTCCAGCGCGGCAGCAATTTGCTCGAAGGTCAGCCTTTCCCACAGTTTCAGGTGGACGACGGCGCGCTGGTCGGGGGGCAATTCGGCCAGCGCCTCCGCCAGTCCGGCGCGAAAGGCGTGTTCATCCGGATCGTGGACCGGCGCGAACGGGGAAATGGTTTCGGCGGCGAAATTCTCCCTGGTCCGCTCCCGGGTGCCGCGCCGGCGGATCAGATCAGTCGCCGCATTGTGGACGAGCCGGATGAGGAACGCGCGTTCGTCACGAACGCCGTCCAACAATCCGGGGTCGCGGGCGAGTTTGACAAAAATTTCCTGGAGCAGATCGCGCGTATCGGATTCGTCGCGCGTGAAATTGAGGAGAAAGGCATAAAGCGACTGAGCGTGCTCGTCGTAGAGCCGTCCGAGTTCCGGTTCCCGCCGCATTCCACTGATATGACGCGCCCGACCATCCAATTTGTCTAGCGAATTTAATATTGGTAAAGCGAGGCGCGGACAAATTGCAAAGCAAACGGAAGCGTGCAAAAAGCCGACCCGGCCAATGGTCATTCGACCACGGACGGGCGGCCGAAGACGGGCATGCCCTGGTCGTCCCATCGCAAAGGCTTGACATATGTGTGGCGGTTGGGATCCCATAAGGGATCGCCCTGAATCTGGGCATAGGTGCGGGCATGATAAACCAGCAGATCGGTCGTGCTATCTTCGGCCACCGTGAAGCTGTTGTGGCCGGGACCATAGACGCCATGTTCGTAGCACGTCTTGAAGACCGGCTGCGGCACCTTGCTCCAACTGCGCAGGTCCAGCAGGTCGGCATCATCCCGGGCGTACAACAGGCCCATGGCGTAGTTCTCGTCCGTCGCGCTGGCCGAGTAGCTGATGAAAACCCGGCCGTGGCGGATCAGCACGGAAGGGCCCTCGTTGACCGAAAAGCCACGGGTCTCCCAATCAAATTCGGGTTGGGAAAGGCGAATAGGCGGCATCGCCAGTTGAGCCGGGCTGTTCATGCGGGCGATGTAAAGATTCGAGTTTCCGGGAATCGCGGGGTCCTTCTGTGCCCATACCAGGTAGCGTGTGTTCCCATGCTTGAAGGTGGTTGAGTCCAGGCAAAAACTGTCGATGCCGGTGTCAACGCGGCCCGGCACCGTCCATTGGCCTTCGAGCGGATTGTCCGCGTTGGTGGTAATCACATAAATGCGGTGCTGGAACAGTCCGTCCTTGATGGCGCGCGTCGGCGCGGCGGCAAAATAAATGTACCACGCATGGTCAATGCGGTGAATTTCCGGCGCCCAGATCAACTCGCTCATGGGACCTCGGTCCGGTTTGTGCCACACGTCCACCGGCACGGCCTTCGCCAGATCCGCAATCGTCCGCGCCCGGCGCACTTCGATGCGATCATAAGCCGGCACCGAGGCCGTGAAATAGTAATAGCCGTCGGCGTGTTTGCCGATAAATGGATCGGCACGTTGTTGAATCAGAGGTTGCAATATTTTCATGGTGGATTCCGGTAAAGGATCGGTGACCGGCAAAATTCAGGCGACTGGCATCTCCTTGAGGACGGGTTCGCCCGGACCGGTTTGGGAGGACTGCTTCGCCATCATCTCGTTGTAAAATTTGTCGGTGATGCGGTATTTGAACATCAGAAACCCCGTGACCAGGTGAAAGAATCCGGGGATGACGGAAAGCGAGAGGGCGATGCCGGTGAGCGTAAAGGCACTTTGTACCTGTTCGGGCACATAGTGGTAATAAGTGAGCAGCACGCCCACGGCGCCCCCGCCGAGGCTCATGCCCATTTTTTGGCAGAAGGAAATGCCGCCAAAGGACATCCCGGCCACGCGCTTGCCGTTTTTGACATGACCGTAATCCACGGCCTCGGCAATGGCGGACCAAAAAACGGGCGCCTGCAGGTCAACCACAAAACAAACCAGGAAATAGAGGACGAAGGCCACCACGACGTCACCGGGTTTGACCGCAAAATAAAGAATGGCGCTGAACACGGCCGTGGCGATCTGGCTCCCGCGAAAGAGCCGGACCTTGCAGAAGCGCTTTGTGATCCAGGTGGAAGCGACCATGGCGAGAATGGAGGCGACCACGCCGGTGGTGAGGAAGTTGGACAGCAAGACGGCATCGCCGGTGGTGGCGCCGCTCCATTTGCCGAGCAAGGAATGCGTCGCGAGGAATTGTGACAGCGCGCCCTGACCGGCATGCAGGTTGCCGTACAGGTAGTATTTGGCATAATAAGCCGCCACGGATCCCCGGATGACGTAGCCGATGGTGGCAATGACGCACACGGCCGCCAGCACCACCCACTGGTCATTTTTGAAAAGGAGCTGCAGTTGCAGCAGCAAGGGTTTGCTTTCCACTTTGTGTTTCACGCGTTCCGTCGTCGTGAAGAAGCAGAACAGGAACAGCAAGGTGGCCATTCCCGCCATCAAGGCCATCGAAATCTGGTATCCCCGGGCGAGGTGGTTTACTCCCCAGCGGGCGGCCATCAACGGCACGATGATGGTTACCATGAACGCCGCGACTTTGGCGAAGAAGAGCCGGTAGCCGTTCGCGGATAAACGCTCCTGCGGGTCTTCGGTCAAAACCCCGATCAGTGAAATGTACGGGATGGTTACCGAAGTGAAGACGAGCATCATCAGGGTATAGGTCGTGTAGGCCCATAACAGTTTGGCGTTGTAGGCCAATGCCGGCGTGGTGTACACCAGCATGACGGAGAGTCCGAAGGGAACGGCCAATAACAGCAGATAGGGCCGGTAGCGGCCCCACCGGGTGATGTGCTTGTCGGTAATCATTCCCATCGCGACATCCGCAAACGCGTCAATCAAGCGCGGCAATAGCATCAACAAGGCGATGTCGGCGGGTTTCAAACCAAATATATCGGTGTAAAAAAACGTCAGGATGAGCGCCATCGAAGACCAGACGACGTTAACCGCCATGTCGCCGGCGCCGAAGCCGATTTTTTCGAGGACGGAAAGTTTTGGGGTTTTCATTCTATATTTGCCGGTTAATCCGAGTTGCTGATAAATGCCATAGGAGATGAAAGCGATAACGCGGATTACTTGACCAGGAGGCTTTTGTACCTGTTCAAGGCATCCTGGTTGATGACCGGCCAGCCATTTTCATCCCATTCAAGGCGGGCAATTCTTAATTTTTGCAGACCATGATCCGCCATCTCGTAAGCGTGAAAGACGAGATAATCCTTCCCGTCGAAGGAATAAACGCTGCCGCCTCCCTGGCCGGCCCAGTTCTTGTCACCGGCCAGCAACAAGGTTCCGCCGCCTTCGGCCATGTTGATTCCATCCTTGTCCAAATACGCTCCGCGAACGTCTCTGGATCGTCCCACCATGATTTTGTAGGTGCTATCTTCGCCGCGGCAGCACAACCCCCACGAAACAAACAAATAATAGTAGTCACCCTTTTTAAAAATAAAGGGTCCTTCGATCTGGGCAGGTCCTGGATTCCGGTCATCCTCCAAAATGGAACGGTCTCGTTTGGCGATGGAATACCATTCCTGCGGTTCCGCGATGGCTTTCCAGTTGCGCGCCAGTTTGACCAGTCTGATACCATCCCAAAACGAACCAAAGTCCAGCCACGGCGTGCCCTGGCCGTCGACAATGATGTTTGGATCAATCGCATTCCAAAGATCCCGCCCGGCGATCGAGCGAAGCACGACACCCTGGTCCTGCCATTGGTATTCGCGTGAGGCGGGATCAAGCGTTTTATTGATCGTCAGCCCGATGGCCGAGTCATTTTCTCCCGGGGCAGACACGGCATAATACAAATAGTACTTGCCCTCGTGCCGGGAAATATCGGGCGCCCATTCACGGCCATCAAAACGACTGGTCACGCTTTTGGCCCAGGACGGCTCGCCGGGAAACACACGGCCGCCCAGGCTCCAATTCGTCATGTCTTTGGAAGTGTAGAAGGTGATTCCCGGCCCGGAGCTGAAGAGATAGTAGGTATCGCCCTCCCTGGCCATGGCGGGGTCATGTATGCTCACCTGGGTTGACAACACAGTGAACCGGCTACTGGCAATGAGATCGTTGGTCATGCCTGAGGCAAGCAGTGAGACGGTATTGGTAATGGAACCGACCGCCATCGGCAGGACGGTCACCGTGATGTGTGCCGCATCCCAGGCGTTGATCTGACGGAGGAAGAAGGCGACATTGTCTCCGTTGTTTGAGATTACGGCGGAGCGGGCGTAAGAATTCGTGGCACTCAACAACTGCACCGTGGCCGGCAAAACATCGTCCACGCTAACGCGTGAAATTGGGGTCGCCGACAAGTTTGTCACCTTGATGGTGTAAATTAACGAACCGGTAATCACATCGCGATTGGACGGGCCGGTGATTGAAAGGCTGAGTTGTTTCTGCGCGTCAACGCTCCCACCTGTGACCAGCAGAGTCAGCACCAGCAGCAAGCCTGTTCGAATGCCGGAAGAGATTTTCACATTTAACCAGGAGAGATTTGCCGCTGTCCCTCTGTGTTATTAATAGCCCGCCATACATCCAGCAAACAATTCTGTCGCCGGCCAATTCGCCGCAACTGATCCCGAGTTGTCAGGAAATTTGCTTTGACGTTACGATGATTTTGATCGGTTCAAAACTACATGCTATGAACCGTAATCAAAACGCCATTTTGCGAAAAAAAGCCGCCAATTTACACTCCCAGGGTGGTCAACGTAGAGACAGGTTTTGCGGTGTCCCGGCAGTGCTTTTTGGCGCTTTTTATTCGCAAAATGGCGTTTCAGCAAAGTCGCGCCAGTGGTATATTTCCCAATTAGAATCGTGAATTCGTTACCAGCCGATATTTCCAAATCATCCGTCGCGCCAATGCTTTTAGCGGGGAAGCACCTTTACCGCCGGCTGCCGCTGATTGTCCTGGGAATTTTGCTGGACTTGAATCAACCCCTTCAGGCGGCGCCGTCTGACCTGCGCGGAAACCTGGGCATCCACGATCCTTCGGCGGTGATCCAGGATAACGGGCGTTATTACGTCTTTGGAACGGGTCCGGGCATCATCTCAAAATCGTCGGCCGACCTGACTTATTGGTCCGCTGGTCCAATCGTATTTGCCAATCCACCGGCATGGACCACGAACGATGTGCCCGGGTTCGCCGGAATTTTTTGGGCGCCGGACATCACCTATTTCAACGGCCTTTATCATCTGTACTATGCGGTGTCGACATTCGGCAGCCAGGTCTCGGCGATTGGATTAGCCACGAACCCGACCCTCGATCCCACCAATCCAAGTTATCAGTGGACCGGCGCGGGGCCGGTAATCCGATCCACCAATGGCAGCACCTATAATTGCATCGACCCCAGCGTTACTTTCGATGCGTCCGGCAACCTGTGGATGTCATTTGGCTCCTACTGGAATGGCATTTACGTCGTCCAACTCGATCCGGCAACCGGGCTTGTCAATTCCACCAACTCCACGCCTGTGCATGAGGCTTTCAACACCGCCTCCGGCGATCCAATTGAAGCTTCGTATCTCTACCACCATGAAAATTATTATTATCTTTTTGCCAACTGGGGCACATGTTGCGCCGGCGTGAACAGCACCTACAACATTCGCATGGGCCGCAGTACGAACATCATCGGGCCTTACCTAGACCGCAACGGTGTGGACATGGCGTCCGGCGGCGGCACGCTGTTCCTCAAGACTACGGGCAAATTTATCGGGCCTGGACAGATAGGAATTCTTGAGGGCGATGGCATTGAATACTTCGGTTACCATTACTACGACGGCAACAACAACGGCGCGCCAACCTTTGATCTGGAGCCACTATCCTGGACGACGGATGGCTGGCCGGCGTTCACCAACGACTGGTCGGCGCTTTACCATTTTCACATGGATGCCAGCGACGACAACGGTCAGTATTACGGTTTGATGAACAATGGCGCCGAAGCATATTATGACCCGCTGCTGGGCAATGTGTTGTATTTGAATGACACCAACCAATATGTCAGCCTGCCCGGTGGCGCGGCCAACGCCTGCAGTTTCATCACCGTGTTCAAGTGGAACGGCGGCCTGCCCTGGCAGCGCGTTTTTGATTTCGGCCGCGGCACCAACAGCTATGCGTTCCTGACCCCCCAGAACGCCACCGGCGTGATGCGGTTCACCATCACTTCGTCCGGTATCGGCGGCGAACAGCATCTTGACGCTCCGAGCGCGGCGCCGGTCGGGGCCTGGACGCAAGTGGCGGTAACCACCGACGGTTCACAGGGCATTATGTATGTGAACGGGACGCCGGTGGTAACCAATGCTTCAATGACACTCGCTGCGCCTGATCTTGCGCCGACCAACGTCTGGTTTGGCCGGAGCCAGTTCCCCGTTGATCCCTATTTCAATGGCCAAATCGGTTCCGTCCGCCTCTACGGCCGGGCATTGGCGCCGACGGACATTGTCGCGCCACAACCCCGCATCATCGCACCAACGGCACCGGCGTATTTCCAACCCGGCAGTGTGATTCCCTTCACCGGGTCCGCGGTCGATTATGCCGATGTTCCCTTGTCCGTTTCCAACCTCGTATGGACGGTCCAATTTTGCAATACGAACACAACCAACATCGTGCTGGGGCCGCTGGCCGGTGTGGGCAGCGGCAGCCTGGTGGTGCCGTCAGATCCGACCACCACCAATGGATTCTACCAGATTTTGCTGGCAGCCACGGATGGATCAGGGAACACCGCCAGCAACTTTGTGAACGTCCTGCCCGGACCGACAAACAGCGTGTGGACGGCAAGCTATCCGTTTACCAATGGCGCCGCAGACGCGAACGGAAATTTCAATGGCACGCTGGTCAACGGCGCTGGCACGGTTGCTGATCCGATCCGGGGCCCGGTGCTGAATTTGAGCGGTGCGAGCCAGTATGTCAGCCTGCCGGCCGGCATTGGCGCCATGCGGACGTTTTCGGCCTGGGTCAAATGGAATGGCGGCAATGCGTGGCAACGCATTTTCGATTTCGGCGCCGGAACCAGCAGTTACGCGATGCTGACGGCCAAGGCCAATACCGGCGCATTGCAATTTCAGACCACGCCCGATGGTGGAAATGCCATTTGGTCTTTAAGCGCGCCCAATCCATTGCCGGTCGGTGTTTGGACGCATGTCGCGGTGACTCTAAACGGCAGCGAGGCGGTGATGTATGTCAATGGCCAGGCGGTGGCGGTGAATGCCAGCACTTATGTGCTGCCAGCTGACGTTGAAGGTTCGCAGGACTTTCTCGGCCGCAGCCAGTTTCCCGCCGATCCGTATTTCAATGGCGAGATGGATTCGGTGCTGATTTCTTCCCAGACGCTGCCCATTGAGCAGATTACCGCCTCGTCGCTGGGTTTGTCTGGCAACCTGACGGGTTTGATGATTAACTGGCCGGCTTTCAACAACGGTTTGGGATTATACAGCTCTCCCAACGTCGGTTCCGGCGCGCTGTGGACGCCGGTGGTCGGCACGCCGCTGGTAACGAATGGTGTCACTTTTTTGTCGCTGACGCCGACCAACAACCAGGCATTCTTCCGTTTGCAGACGCCTTAATCATTGGCCTGCCTGTTTCCATATGAAAACCGGAAAAGGCTCAGCCATCTCAGTTGCCCTGGTGGCTTGTATGATTCAAACCGTTTGGGGACAGGATTCGCACTGGTCAGGCCTCAATAATGACGGTCTGTGGGCTTCACCGAACAACTGGAATCCCGTGGGAGTGCCGCCGTCCAGTGTGGATGCCAATGTATGGCTGGATCCCGCAAACGGGTGGTCGGTGATAACGATCACCAACGGCGAGGTGGAAAACCCCGGCAGCGGGTCATCCGATATGATTTATGGTCCCGAGTTTGGCGCGGGCCTGAACATTTACGGCACGCTGAACTGGCGCTATTACCTGGCCCCGGTGCAAAACGACCCGGCGCACCCCAGCATTGTCAATTTGTTCAATGGTTCCTCGGTGTCAGGTATGGGGATGTGCCTGGGAGACAGCTGGTGGTATTCCGGCGGACCGTATGTGACACTGAACCTGTACGGCAATGCGTCAGCCAACATCAACTTCATGTATTGGGGCGGTCACGCGAACCTGTATGGCGGCACCTTGAGCATTGCCAGTGGCGTCACGATCCAGACGGTGGATGCGGTGTCGGATGCCACCCGGTCCATGAATCTGGCCGGCGGCGAACTGATTCTGCCGGGTGGCTTTGCGACCACAGTAAACAATTGGATTTCGCGGGGCATTCTGCTGGCCTACGGGAAGGCGCTGGACAACCCCGACATTGTTATTGACACGACGAGCCTGCCGGGCAGAACGATGGTAACCACCGTTCCCCTGGGTGGTTCCCTTCAGGACATTCATCTGGGTTCATTTCCCACCAACCTGACGGTGAGCACGTTCCAACCTTTAACGGTGTTGGGCGATTACCCCGATGTTCAGAACGCAGTTTTAACCGCGCTGGATCCGGCCACGCTGCCCGGAACGATTGCTTATCAATCCAGCAATCCGAATGTGCTTGTGGTTGAAACCAACGGTCTGGTGGCCGCCATCGCTACGGGAAGTGCGACCCTGACGGCCACGCTGGGCGCCTTCGCCAGCACCAATTCGGTCACCGTGACCGTGGTGTCGAACGCGAACCCCATCCCCTATCTGCCGGAGGAACAGGCGGTTTTGGGGTTTGCTTACGTGCATGATCCGGGCACGATAATCAAGGACGGCAGCATTTATTACGAGTTTGGCGACGGCCAGGGCATCGGCGCCATTTATTCCACTGACCTGCGGAATTGGAATTACAACTATCCGGTGTTCCCCGGAAATCCGCCGGCATGGACAACCAATGCGGTGCCGGGTTTCACCGGATACTTCTGGGCGCCGGACGAGGCCTACTTCAATGGCCGGTATAACCTCTATTACGCCTGCTCCGTTTGGGGCACGATTAATTCCGCCATCGGACTCGTCACCACGACGTCGCTCATCGCGCCGACGTGGACCGACCAGGGAAAAGTCATCCAGTCCAACCCGGTGGGACAAACGAATGCCACGACGGATCTCACGGCCTACAACTGCATTGACCCGAGCATTCTCGTGGACACCAACGGCACGATATGGATGTCCTTCGGCTCATACTCCGACGGCATTCTGGTGATGCAGCTGGATCCCGCCACCGGCAAACGGATTGCTCCCGGTTCGCCCATAACCAAAATCGCCGACAGCAGTACTAACTTTTTCAGCAACACCACCGAAGGGTCGTGTCTGTACCAACATGGCGGTTATTACTATTTATTCCTGAATTATGGTGGCTGCTGTGCCGGCGTTGACAGCACCTACAACATCCGGGTGGGCCGCGGCACCAGCGTCACCGGCCCTTACCTCGACCGTAACGGCGTCAACATGCTGAACGGCGGCGGCACGATGTTTTTGGAAAGCTCCGGCCGCTTCATTGGACCGGGCCACGCCGCCCTCCTGAACGACAACGGCACGAATTGGTTCAGCTATCATTACTACGACGGTAATAACGGCGGCACGGCCACCCTGGGAGTCGGCCGGCTGACCTGGAGCACCGATGGCTGGCCGGTTTTCACCAATGACTGGAGTGCGTTTTACCCCTTCAATACGGATGCCAGCGATGCCAGCGGACTTTACAATGGCACCCTGGAAAACGGGGCGGTCATCACCAACGAACCGGGCTTCGGCAACGTGCTTAATCTCAACGGCACTTCCCAATATGTCTTGCTGCCGGACCCGGTCGCCAATGCCAGCACCTTCGCGGCGTGGGTCAAGTGGAACGGCGGCGCCACGTGGCAGCGCATTTTTGATTTTGGCACGGGCACGACCAACTATCTGTTCCTCACACCGCGATCGTCGGCCGGCACAATGCGTTTTGCCATCACCATCAATGGCAATGGCTCCGAGCAGCAGATTAACGCTTCGTCGGCTTTACCCACAAATTCCTGGTGCCACGTCGCCGTCACCCTGGACGGCTCGGTGGGATTGCTTTATTTGAACGGAATTCCCGTGGCCACGAACAACAACCTCACGATCCGTCCCTGGCAGACACTGGCCAAGACCAATTACCTTGGCCACAGCCAATTTGCCGCCGATCCGCTGTTCAACGGCGAGATCAGTGCATTCCGCATTTTTGGCCGGGCCCTAAGCGGCGCGGAAATCAAGGATCTCGCCTACGCCCCGCCCGCGCTGGCGCACCGCTACAGCTTCACTGCAAACAGCTCAAACGTCTGGGATTCCATTGGCATGGCGCATGGGATGTTGGCGGGCAATGCAACGATCGCGAACAATGCCCTGCAACTCACCGGGGCTTCCGGCAATTACGTGAATCTGCCCGGTGGATTGGTGTCCGGCTCTTCCGCGGTGACGATCGAGTTCTGGGCCACCTTCGGGTCGAACGGAAATGGGGCCCAGCTTTTCGACTTTGGTGACAGCTCCAACTCAGCGGGCCAGAATTTCCTCTCGTTCAGCCCGCACACGACTTCCGGCACCGCGCAGTTGGGTCTGGCCACAACGGCCGGCACGTTGAATCTCGGCACGCCGGGAGCGTTTGACAACCTGGCGTTGCTGGTGGACTGCATCATTGATCCCGTGAATGGTTACGAAGCGATTTACACCAATGGCGTGTTGCTCAGCGCCGTCACCAATGCAACCCCGCCGCTGAATGGCGTCAGCCCGGCGTGGTCGTTTATCGGCCGTTCGCTGTTCGGGACAGATGCCTGGCTCAACGCAACGATTGACGAGTTTCGCATTTTCGATAGCCGCCTGACACCTGCGGAAATGGCCGCCAATGTCCAGTCCGGACCGAATGCCCTTGCCGTGCCGCTCAGCCTGAACCTGTCTGCCGCCTCAAACATTACCCTGACCTGGCCGTCCTACGGCATTGGCTTTACGGCTGAAACCAGCCCGGCTTTGGGCGCGAACGCGGTGTGGTCCCCCATCAACGTTTCGCTCACACTCAACAGCAATCAATGGCTACTGACGCTGCCGATGACGAACAATACAACCTTTATCCGTCTGGTCAGGTGACATTTGATGAATTGCCGTGAACCCGGTTTTTTTATGGTAAAAACGAATTCAATTCAGAAAAGTTTTTCGGCTTTTCAAATTTGCATGGTTCTGGCCACGGCCATTGGCGGGTTTGCAGCTCAAGCGCAGACAGCCGGCCAGGCACAGGTTCAATCCAATGCCGTTTCGGGGGCGCTCGCCATGCTGGGCAACCGCGGCGTGCATGTGCACGATCCGTCTGCGATCATCAAGTGCAAGGACAAGTGCTGGATTTTTTATACCGGTCCGGGAATTCCGTCGTATTATTCAACGAACCTGACCCAATGGGAGCGCGGCCCGGCGGTTTTCTCGAATGCACCAACTTGGACCGCCAAGGCGGTGCCGCGGAATCATTGGATCTATTATTGGGCGCCGGACGTTATTCATCTGGGTGATCGCTATTTGCTTTACTATGCGGTTTCGTCCTTCGGAAGAAATGATTCGGCCATCGGTTTGGCAACCAACCCCACCCTTGACCCCGCTGATCCCGAATTTAAATGGTCGGATCAAGGGCTCGTGGTTAAATCCGGCAGCAACGATGACTTCAACGCAATTGATCCAGCGGTTTCTCTGGACACCCGGGGCCGTCTCTGGCTTGCCTTCGGCTCGTTCTGGAGCGGCATCAAATTGATCCAACTGAATCCCGAAACCGGCAAACGCATCGCCACCAACTCGCCCAGATATTCGCTCGCTTTCAACGATTCCATCGAGGCGTCCTATATCTACCACCACGATGACTATTACTATCTCTTTGTGAACTGGGGATTATGCTGCCGGGGCACCAACAGCACTTACGAAATCCGCGTCGGACGCAGCCCGCAAATCACCGGTCCTTATCGCGACCAGGACGGAGTGGACTTGATTGCGGGCGGTGGCAGCTATTTTTTGGGTTCCAGCGGACCCTTCATCGGTCCCGGGCAATCGGGCATTTATTCCAAAAACGGCGACGATTGGTTCACCTGTCATTTTTATGATGGGGAGCGGCACGGATATCCCATGCTGGCCCTCCTCCCGCTGGACTGGAGCGCCGATGGCTGGCCGGAAATCAACCGGACCAAACTAAAGCCGGGTTCACATTGACGATTCCGCCGGCATGGTGTTTATTTTGAAGGAATTAGCCATTCGAATGTGACCCGAATTTTCCTCGCATGCCCGACGAAATCACCAGCGACATCACCCAGATGCTGCAAGCCATCCAGCGCGGCGGCGGCCAAACGGCCGAAGATTTGCTGCCGCTGGTTTATGGTGAACTGCGCCGGCTGGCCGCGTCGCACATGGCGCAGGCGGCTCCCGGCCAGACCTTACAGGCCACGGCCCTGGTGCATGAAGCCTGGCTCCGCATGGTGGGCGCCGGCGACCGCACCTGGGAAAACCGCGTCCATTTTTTCAGCGCCGCCGCCAAGGCGATGCGGCACATCCTGATTGGAAACGCACGGCGCAAATCGCGGCTGAAACACGGTGGCGGCCAGTTGCGCGTGGACATCGACGAACTAAACCTGGCCGCCGCGACGCCGGACGACAAAATCCTGCTGATGGACGAGGCACTGGAACGGCTGGAAGCCGAGGACGCCGAAAAGGCGCGGATTGTCATCCTTAAATTTTTTGGTGGCCTGACCAACCAGGAAGTGGCCAAGATTCTGGGGGTCACGGAACGCACGATCGAACGGCAGTGGGCGTTTGCGAAAGCCTGGCTGTTTGAAAACATCCGCAGCCGGGCTTGAGACCGGATGGATTCGCAACGGAAAATATTCGCACCGATGCGGCGTCCCGGAAACTTTTGGCCGCGTAATTACAGCCGTCCCGCAGCCTGTGACGAAAACGACAGAACAAATCGAAGCCTTGTTCGACGCGGCGCGCCAAGTCGCCAACCCGGCCGCGCGCCGGACGTTTCTCGACGAGGCCTGTGGCCCCGACATTCCCCTGCGCCAGCGGATCGAGGCGCTGCTTTCCGCGCAGGCGGACGCCGATAAATTTTTCAGCGAAATCACTCCCTTTGCCGACACGACGCGGCCGAGTGCCGGACGTCCGACCTCCGACACGCGCTTCTCGTCGGGTGGGCTGTTGGCGGAAAAGTCCGGCCCGACCGAAGGTCCGGGCAGCCGCATTGACCGTTACAAATTGCTGCAAAAAATCGGCGAAGGCGGTTGCGGCATGGTTTATATGGCTGAGCAGGAGAAGCCGGTCCTGCGCCGGGTCGCCTTGAAAATCATCAAACTCGGCATGGACACCAAGAGCGTCATCGCCCGTTTCGAAGCCGAGCGGCAGGCCTTGGCCATGATGGACCATCCGAACATCGCCCGGGTGCTGGACGCGGGTGCGACGGAAACCGGGCGGCCTTACTTCGTCATGGAACTGGTGCGCGGCGTCAAAATCACGGACTACTGCGACCAGAACCATCTCGACACTCCCCAGCGCCTCAATTTATTCATCCAGGTCTGTCAGGCCATTCAACATGCGCACCAAAAAGGCGTCATTCACCGCGACATCAAGCCGTCGAACATCCTGGTGACGTTGCACGACGGCGTGCCGGTGCCGAAGGTGATTGATTTCGGCATCGCCAAGGCCATCGAGGGCAAACTGACCGACCAGACGCTCTTCACCGCCTACGAACAAATCATCGGCACGCCGGCTTACATGAGTCCGGAGCAGGCGGAGATGAGCGGGCTGGACATTGATACGCGCACCGACATTTACAGCCTGGGCGTGCTGCTCTATGAATTGCTCACCGGCCGGACGCCGTTTGATGCCAAAAAACTGCTGCAATCCGGCCTGGAAGAAATGCGCCGGACCTTGCGGGAAAAGGAGCCGCAACGCCCTTCCATCATGCTGACCACGCTGCAGCACACGGAATTGACCGCCACCGCCGTGCAACGCCATGCCGAACCGCCCAAGTTGATTTCGCTGTTGCGGGGCGACCTGGACTGGATCGTGATGAAGTGTTTGGAGAAAGACCGCCGGCGGCGTTACGAAACGGCCAACGGACTGGCCATGGATGTCCAGCGTTACCTCAACAACGAGCCGGTCATCGCCCGTCCCCCCAGCCGTTTCTACCGGTTCCAAAAACTGGTCCGCCGGAACAAAATCGTGTTCGCCTCCGGCGCGGCGGTGGCGGCGGCGTTGCTGATTGGATTGGGCACCGCCACCTGGCTTTTCTTTATGGAACGGGCGGCCCGTCGGGAGGCGGTGGCCGCCGAACAACAACAATACTCACTCCGTCAGGATGCTGAGCGGGCGCGGGCCAACGAGGCCGAATTGCGGCGGCAGGCTGAAATCCGGGAGAAGATTACGCTGGCGGACGTGCGGGTCAGTCAGAACGCTTTTGACGAAGCGGACAATCTTCTGAATGGCATTGTTCCGGCCCAACCTTCCCTGGAAGGATCTGCTGTGTTCCGTTCGGTCGGCGAATGGCTCGCACTGCAAGGCCGCTGGCGCGAAGCCGCCAGCCGTTTTAGCGTGCTGTTGCAGATCAATAAATTCTACGGATGGGACATGGCTTCGCTGGACTACCTCCGGCTCGGTCCGGCGTTGATTGAACTGGACGATGTGAATGGTTATGAACGTTTCCGCCAGGAAGCGATTGCCCGCTTTGCCAGTACCACCTATCCAGTGGCTGCGGAACGTGTGGTCAAAATCAGCCTGCTCCGGCCAGCAGACCCGGAAACCATGGGAACCTTGGCGCACATGGCGGAACTGGCCGCAAAATCCTTCGCCAGTGTCCCGCCCGACAGCACCAATGCCGAAGCCGTCTTTCAGGCTGCCTGGGGTTCCGTCTCGGTGGCGCTGATGAAGTATCGCCAGGGTGACTACGCCCAGGCTGCGCAATGGTGCCGACACAGTCTGGCTTATGCCGGCGACAACCCGCCACGGGTCGCCACCGCCCAGGTAATTCTTGCGATGGCGTGCCATCAGCTCGGCCAAAACCAGGAAGCGATCGCTCAATTGGCGCAAGGCCGGGAGGTCATTGAAGATAAATTCCATGACGATCTGGATGCCGGCAGCGCCGAGCATGGGTTCTGGTTTGACTGGGTTTTTGCCCGCATCCTGCTGCATGAAGCCACCACGTTGGTTGAAACATCACCTCAAGACCCCCATGCTTCCATCGGAACCAGGCCAGACTGATTCCAAAAAATGTCGTACCGGAATGTCGGCCATCCGTCAATGGCGTTGATTCTGAGCAGGTTCGAACAAACCTGGCATGATGGAATCATTCAAAATTTGGAAGATTTTGACTTTATCGGTTAACCGTGTCGGGTTTGGGGGGCAAAAGGCGTGTATGTGTATGTAACTCCTAATCGAGGCCCTGTCAGGGCAAAAGGCTATTGCTTGCCTCGGTTGAGCGAAGAACATGCCGCGCGTGCCGAAAGTCATTTTGTTGATTGAGTCTTCGCGAGCCTCCGGGCGCGCGTTGTTTCGTGGCGTCGCGGATTATGCCCGCCGTCATGGACCCTGGTCTTTTTTGTGGGAACCTGCCGGATTGGAAAAAGTCCAACCCCTGCTCGAAACCGGCAACGCTGACGGAATCATTCTCCGCGACGTGGAACAAGCGGAGGAAATCACGGCTTACGGATTGCCCACCGTGGTGGTCGGCCACCACCAAGCAGAAATTGCCAGCGCGGTAAACGTGGTTACGGATTCGGAAGCCGTCGGCCGGATGGCGGCGGAACACCTGCTGGGTTGCGGCTTCAAGTATTTCGCCTTCTGCGGCTATGAAAAAACTTCGTCGGAGAACACAACCTGGGTCGAAGCCCGTCGGGAATCATTCTGCGGGCGGATCCAAGCGGCGGGCTTTGAACATCCTCCGCAATTCGAACTTTCCACCACGGGCAGGGATTGGTCAAGGGAATGGCGCTCGCTGGCCAACTGGCTGAAGGCGCTGCCCAAACCGGTCGGTGTCATGGCTTGCAATGATGATTGTGGTCAGCGCGTGATGGAAGTCTGCAAGCTGGCCGGCCTGACCGTGCCGGATTTGGTGGGCGTTGTCGGCACCGATAATGATGAAGTCGTTTGCGGGCTGACCGACCCGCCGATGTCGAGCATCGCCATCAATTTCGAACGTGCCGGTTATGACGCCGCCCATGCCCTGAATGGATTGATGAGCCAATCGCACACCGTTCCCTCGCGCATCATGGCGGCGGCGGCCCACGTCGTGGCGCGCCGGTCCACGGACTTTGTGGCCATGGAAGATCCGCATCTGGCCAAGGCATTGCATTTCATTCGCGATCAGGCCCGCCGCCGGGGCATTTCGGTGGATGAAATCGCCGGTTTCGCCGGATTGTCCCGACGCATGCTGGAAAAGCGATTCCGCAGGCTGCTGGGCCGTTCCGTGCTAAATGAGATTCGGCGCGTGCGCACCGATCAGATCGCCCAACTGCTGATGGAAACGAACCTGACGGTGGCACAGATTGCGGACCTGCTCGGTTTTGATGATATACGGCACATCGCCCGCTATTTCCGGGCCGGCAAAGGAATCAGGCCGCTCGCCTACCGCAAGACTCACGGTCCGTTGGATCTGTCAGGCTGGCGTTCACCAACTGGCGATTCTTTTCCACAAAGAGGCTTGGTCCCGGCAATGCAGCAAACCTGAAGGTATTTGATCCTATTAGCCAACCCTATTTGAAAATGTCTTTTTTTTCCAAACGAAATTCGAGGGCGTTTACCTTGATTGAATTACTGGTGGTCATTGCCATCATCGCCATTTTGGCGGCTTTGCTGCTACCCGCTTTGGGTGCGGCCAAACAAAGAGCCTGGATTGTCAGCGACGCAAGTAATTTGCACCAGCTCGGCCTCTCCGGGACGATGCTGGCCAATGACAATAACAGCAGGTTGCCCGATTTAAGATATCCACCTTACGGAACGGGCACTCCGGGGACAGCGGGTGCCATTTATGGCAACTGGCCCTGGGACATCTCCGACCTGTTTATCACCAACATGTTTCAGTATGGGTCAAGCCGGAATATATTTTTTTGCCCAGCGAACGCCACATTTAATCAGGACAATGTATGGAACTTCGGCGTGGCGGGCGCCACCAACGCCAGCGTTCAAAGCCAGTTTCGCATCACTGATTATATCTGGTTTCTGCCGGGTGCCGGTATGAATGCGGGGGGCACACGTCCAGAGCAGCCTTACTGGCAGACCAATACCTTGGGATCGCCGTTACGCATTCCATCCAAATCCGTATGGTGTGCTGATATCGTTGCCGCGGATTCGAAATCGCCAACCCCATACGCTCACTTTGTGGTTGGCGGCCTTCCCGCCAATGTGATTCAACGCACCAGCTTTTTACAAGGCAGCCAACCGGCAGGGGGCAACCAACTATACATCGACAGTCATGTTACCTGGCACAATTGGCAGGGGCTCACCGGTCCGGCTCTGGCGATTTTTGGCGGCGGTCCGGTCTTTATGTTTTGGCCAAACAACTAGTTGATCTCTATTTGCAGACAAACCTAAAACCTCAAACCCAACTGTTCTCATATATGAAACCACTAAAACTGTGTTATGTAGCAATCATTGCCATCGTGGCATGTTTGGTCCAAACCGCATCCGCCCAGGATTCCCATTGGAATGGCACGCAAACCAACAACGTCTGGAACAACCCCAATAACTGGAATCCCGTAGGCGTGCCGCCACCGGGAAACCCGGTCACAACTTATACCGGCAATGTATGGCTTGATCCTTCACCCGTTGACGGTGATACGGTGATAACGATCACCAACGGCGAGGTGGAAACCCCTGGCGTTGGCAATTCAACCGAAGTGTATAATACGATATTTGGTCCGGAGTTTGGATGTACCTTAAACATTTACGGTACGCTGGAGTTTGACTGGACGATTGCTCCGTATCAGCCCGACCCTACTCCCGGTTTGCGAAGCCATATCAATATGTATGGGAATGCCTACATGTACACTTCAGGCGCGTCTTTGAATCTGGGTTCCGGTTGGTGGCCTGTTTGCGAAGGGACGTATGTGACGATGAATCTCTACAATAATGCCAATTACAGCAGCCTGGGTGGAGCAGGCATATGGTCGGGTGGTCACGTGAACATCTATGACAACGCGTTCTTTTTGATAAATGGTTATGCCAACCTGGACAATGGACAGGCCAATAATGACGCCACAACGGTATTCCTACTCGGTGGCGGCACCTTAAAGTTGCCGGAAAATAGTATTAATACCGGAAATTCCGGGTCGGTCTCCAACTGGATTGCGAGAGGCATTCTTCGTGCCTACGGCAAAGGCTATGACACAAATGACCTCGTGGTCACCGACGATGGCACCAACACCATCGTCACGCCCGTTCCCCTCGGAGGTTCACTCCAACGGGTTTATTTCCAACCATTATCCCGCTCTACCGCGGAAGTTGGACTTTTCCAACAGGCAACGCTGGTTGGCGATTACCCGTCGGTCAGCGGAGTGCTCCTGAGTTCGTCGGAGCCCGGTGTGGATCCGGCAACCTTTACCCAGCCGGTTTACGGCTCGAGCAATCCCAAAGTGGCCACCATCGATACCAACGGCCTGGTGACGGCACTCAGTCCGGGGAGTGCGACCTTGACGGCAACGGTCGGTGCACTGACCAGCACCAACTCCGTCACGATTACTGTGGTACCTGTTAATGCCAGTTTGATCCATCGCTACAGCTTTAATGAAACCTCGGGCACCACCGCGTCGGATTCGGTGGGTGGGCCGACCTGGAATGCCACCCTCGTCGGTACTGCGGCCTTTAATGGATCGGGGCAGGTGGTGCTGGATGGTGCGCCCGCCGGCGCCGACTACGTGCAGTTGCCGGCTGGAATCATCAGCAACGTGAATGAAGTAACCATTGAAACGTGGGCCAGCATTGGCACGACCACCACCAACAATTTTGAGAATCTCTTTGCTTTCGGGTTCTCGGATCTTAATCCCATTGACGCCACCTACGGGGACGGAGGTAATTATATTAACTGCTCGCCGCTTACGGGTGGTGGGACGGCGCAAGTGAACTTCGGGCAGGGTGTGCCCGGCAATTCCGGTGAGCGAGATGCCATAATTACTGGCACGTTGGCCGGGCAGACCAACATCCAAATCGTCGGGGTTTATAGTCCCGATACCGGTAATGAAGCCTTCTATACCAACGGGGTGCTGGCCGCGAGGGTTTCCATGTTCAATGCCATGATCGATCCAGTGGCTTACAAAGATCCGGCGTTCAACAGTCAAAGTGTTCTGGTCTACCAGCTGGGCGCGGATCCGAACAATTACCTGGGCCGTTCGCTTTACACGGCGGATCCCGGCTTGCTGGGTTCGATTGATGAATGCCGCATTTACAACGGCCCGCTTACCGCGTCGCAGGTGGCGGCCGATTATGCGCTCGGACCGAACACGCTCCGGGGCACCAGCACCAGTGTGTCACTGAACGCGACCCGGTCGGGTGGCAATCTGGTTTTCTCGTGGCCAACCACCTCAGCCCTGGTTACCGTGGTGGCCAGTCCGGTGTTGGGGCCGGGGGCCGTTTGGACTCCGGTAGCAGTGCCCAGCGGGGCGTTGACGGCGTCGGGGGGTAACTATCAGTTGACCGTCCCGATGACCGGATCGACGCAGTTCTTCCGATTGTCGGAATAGGCCCAATAGGGCTGATAATGAATGGTTTGTCGATCGAACTGAATTGCTGCGTGGGAACTCTTGGCTCGGGTCGAGCCGGAACCCACGCAGCATTTTTTTGTAACTAGAGCTGTCCCCTCCAGGCCCGCAAGGCCAAATTTATCATCAAAATGTCCCTTTCTGTCAAAAATCGTCCGAAAGCCTTTACCTTGATTGAACTCCTCGTGGTCATCGCCATCATCGCCATCCTCGCGGCGATGTTATTACCGGCCTTGAGCGCTGCCAAAAATCGGGCGCTTCGAATATCCTGCGCCAGCAATGAACACGAGCTGGGTGTCGCCCTGCTGATTCTGGCCGATGACAATAACAATAAGCTGCCTGACCTGCGATATACACCGTACGGCACTGCTGTGCCCGGCACTCCTAATCCGCCCAATACTTCGGTGTACGGCATCTGGCCTTGGGACATCGCCGCCCAGTTCACCACCAACATGATTCAGAATGGCGCGACGCGAAACGTTTTTTACGACCCGGCCAATGCGGCTGCCAACGTGGATACTTACTGGAACTTTGGTGTGGCCGGGGCCCCTGACGCCAGTCCCGCGTATGCAATCGCAGGTAGAGCATATCGCATCACCGGTTATGTCTGGCTCCTGCCCGGCTCCGGCGTGAACGCCGGCGGGCGACCGGAACAGCCGTTTTGGCAGACGAATGTGCTGGGAACGCCGGCCACTTTTAACTATGTGGCGAACCAAGGTTCCCCTACCAAGTGTACTGTGTGTGTGGATGTGATTGCCAGAGATCCAGCGGGAGACTTCAACCAAATTACGATCGGCAATGGGCCTGCAAACTTCAGTCTACACACCAGCCATTTGAGTGGCAACCAGCCATCAGGAGCTAACAACCTCTTTTTAGATGGCCATGTCACGTGGCGAAACTGGAGCGACATTTATAATCCGGCTTCACCTACGACAGTCAGGGTCTTTGGCGGTGGCAACGGTGCTAATGAACCAACGTTTGTTTTCTGACAACCAGGGAAACCGCAACCACAACCGCCTTTGCTCCCCAGCCGGAACTGGAGGCCGGAGCCGTTTGGACTCCGGTCGCAGTGCCCAGCAGGGCGTTGACGACATCGGAGGGTAGCTATCAGTTGACCATGCCGATGACCGGATCGACGGAATTCTTCCAGTTATCGCAGTAACAGAATAATTGAGCCAGAGCTCGACGATTGGACCAGCATGCAATCGTTGAGCATGCGTTCGCCGAGTGGGAGTTGCCTGTTCACCGGAACCCCCCGCGGCCGTTCATTACGCAACCCGATCCCAGCTCGCATGGTTGACGTGAAAGTGGCTTCACGCCTTTTGACTTCCTTCCGCTTTTTTGAATATGTGTAATGGTGCCCCGGCACGGACTCGAACCGTGAACCAATTGATTAAGAGTAGGAAAAAAGGTGTTTCACGGCGTCTCTGTTCGTTTCAATAAACATGTCAAACCCCTTGTAAAACTTCAACATTGTGAGTATTCGCACCCTCTGGGGTCACAGGGGTACACTGTGAAACATCGGGCAACGTGTGCCTACGTTTGGTAACACCCGTTTGCTCCTCATCATTCTGGCCAGATTGCACCTTCAGTCGGATTTTCTGCGCTTGTTTGAGCAAATGGTCTGGCCGCACATCGCCATACGTTAGCGCGATAATTGCAGGGCCGGTCTTGTCGCCTACGAGCATGGCGATTTCCGCATCTGTAAGCCCGCTCTGGCGGGCTTGCGTGACAAAGTATGAACGAAGGCCGTGCGGCGTCACATGCCTCAGCCCAAGGGCACGGCAGGCCGCTGTAAGGCGATGTCTGATTGCCGAATCATCCCGCTGCGTGTTCGGGTCAAATGGCGAAGGAAACAAAAAGTGGCTGCTGGCTCGTTTTTGCATCCCCCGTAGTATCGTCTCCATTTCCGGCAGTATCGGCACAAAGGGCATTATTCCGCGCTTCTCGCGTTTGACCGTCAAAATCTTTTGCCCCCAATCCACCGCATCCCAATCCAACGGTAGCGCTTCACCAATCCTCAATCCACTGTAGGCAAGGAAGCAAATCACGTCCGCCGCGCCATGTTCATTCCGTGCCCGCAGCCAGTATTCGATTTGCTCTAAGCCTTCCGGTGTCGGGGCGACTTCCCGACAATGGCGAATTTCCTCTGCTACGCTGTAACGGCTTCTGCTCGCCAATGGATTTGATTTGAGCACCCCGCGCCGCACCGCTAGATGAAACACGTTCGCCAAAATGGTCAGTTCCAAGTCAACACTGCGCGTGCCTGCCCTCATCCGTTTCATTTTCCTCCTCTTTTCGTCCGTGCCAGCGTTGGCAAAAAATCCGCCACTGGTTCTCCAATCACGGTATCCGTCACAATCCGACAACGAGACTGCCGCAGATTGTTTGTTTCCGAAGTACATCCGCAGAGGCTTCAAGCAGGCTTGTTCATTCTGAATCGTGGCCGGACGCTTTGGCCGTCCCTTCCGCGTTCGCATCCCGTCGACAACGTAGGCGTCCATTAACTCACTTACGGTCACGCGTTGACGGTGCAACACCACGCCTTTTGGCTCAATGCCATTTGCGAGCATGAACGTTTCGCTTTTCCACTTCTTCAACCAGGCGCGGGCTTCCGCCGGGTTGTTTGTGCCTGTCGAGCGGTGAGTGGGTTTTCCATTAACTCGAACACGAACCACTATTTTGTTACCCTTCCTGAAAAGTCCTGGGGCTAACCGCTCGAAAACGGGCGGCTTTTTTTCTGCAACTGTTTCTGGATTGTTCGTCATCTCACTCACTACCAATCGGATGAATAGGCGGCGCGCGCTGTTTTTCAGCTAATTCGCCCCCGGTTTGCCCTGCAAATGGCGGCCTAAAAATTCCTGCAAATCTTTTTCTGTAATGCGTTTAATTCCACCAATTTTGACAGTGCGAAGTCCCATGTCCTCGCGCCAACGCCAGAGGGTGGTGCGCGAGACACCAAGCATGTTTTGCACGTCCTCAAATTTCAAAAATCGGTCGTCGTTCATGGTGTCAGCCTTTTTAATGTTGTTGGTACACATAGCGGTAGCGTGATGCCTTGAATCCTCTGCCCTTTTCGGTCTCCTTTAGAACCTCCATAACGCAAAACGAGCGTAGCCACTTCGCCCCTGTGTCGTGCGTGTTGTGTTTGAAGATGTTCTGAACCGTCCGGGCGGAAAGCCAAAATGGTTCATTCCCTGCAAAGATTTGCAACTCACGACAGATGGCCGCGAGCAAACGCACGTCAGGATTGTCAGTCCAAGGCAGGGCGTCCGGTGGTAGCGGATTTCTCTTGGCAGCTTCTATTGCCCGCGCCAGCACTATGCTGCCTAGTGGATACTTGGCTTGTTTGTAGGCGTTCAGGTATTCCATAAAATAATCCCCTTTGGTTTGGCCGGGGCGTAGGAATTCGGCGGCACGGGTCAGCCATTGGTTGTGAATGTCGCGGTGCTGCTCTGGCGTGAACCGTTTCCGGGTCTGATATTCAAGTGCTTTGACTGCTCTGGCCAATACGAGGGCAAGCCTGTAATTCGTGCGAATCTTGGTTGGTGTAGAGACTCGCAGGGCGTCTTCTACAGAATGAACCGAGAACAACCACTCATTAACTTCTTCAGTGTCATCAGTGTCCTTTGTGTCTTCTGTGTCTTCTGTAGCAGCGGTGGGCAATTGAGATTCGAGTTTGGGCGGGTTGCTGATTTCCGTTGGCCAGACAATGCTGGAAAATTGCACACTGACCGGCTTGGCACGATGAATGATTTCGTAAGCCTTGCCGGTGGGATGTATGCCATGAATGATGGACTGCGAGTTTTTGCCTGCTCGCCACTCGCCGCAATCGTCACCCGAATGAGTTTTAAGCTTCCGAGTGGTGCGCGGATATTCGCCAACCATGCGAACCCAGAAAACCCGCCCGCGCGCGCCGTGCGTTTGCAGCGTGCCTTTCAACTGTGGATTTGCGGCAAGGAATGGCTCAATCAATGCGTCTTTGTCCAAATCAATCGCGCACAGGCCGCCGGATTTTTCGCCTAGCGCAACGCCAATGTTACCGTGCGGCAATTTTGCAAGGTATTCCGGCGTCATGTCGGCAACGGTCAAATCTTTCCAACGCCGCTTGGTGCCTTTGACGCCTTTTGGCCAATTGATAAACACTACCGGCTCGCCGAGCATTTCGCGCAATTCAGGAATGGGATTTCCCGTTGACGGCGCGGTATTGCTGTGTGAGTTTGACTTCAAGTTCGTTTGAAACGCTGTCGCGGCTGTGGGAACTTTCGCGGCGGCGTTTTTTTGTAGTTAAACGGATTTCATGGCTTTTGGAATGGGCGGAAGTGCCACAGTGGACAGGCCCAGCATAGGCAGTCCGTTATTGCCTGCCGGTCAAAGCTGACGCACTCCAAACACAGGGCTTTTATGGCACGCCGAGGCGAACATTTTCCAGCCCAAGCAGCCACGAAATGACCTTTGGCCGACTCAGGGGTGGTCGCCAGCCGTCTGGCACGTTTGGCGGCGATTTTTTCGCCGAGGGAACGGTTTTCGGCTGTGCCGGTGATTTTAAGGCTTTGCCCGCTCCGGTTATCGCCGGGGCTTTCTGTTTCTGATATTTTTTGCATAGGGAACAACGATAATTCATTCCCTTTGCAACCGTAAAACGCCAGTTGTGGCAGCAAGTCAGTAATCCTTGCGGAGACCAGCCATGCTTGCAAAACGCCTCTTTATATCGGCACGAAGTTGGGAAGCAATTGTCCCAATCCCCCTCATTTTTGACGGTGCAGTTACCAAATGGCCATAATTCCTGACCAATGCGGCGTCCGTAGGGTATTGTTCCTTTACCACCATCAGCATTACTTCAATCCATTCACCTACGGTCTGCTCTTCTGGCCTAAAGTCACAAAGCCTACTCGCCTCCTTGCGCCAACGGCTTTCATTCACCTCAGCATAATGATGAATGGGAGCGTCACCCCTCCAAGACCTAACAGCTTCAAAAAGGCTAGCAACCAAATGACTCAATTCATTGGACGGATTCCATCTCATGCCTTGAATTGGATGGGTCTTTCCCACCTCTAGCCCATCAAGAAACTGGGCGTGAATTTTATCCGGCCTCCTGTGAGTATCATCAAAATGGATACAGGGCGACTTTAGGATTGGCCAAAAGATGCTTTCCCGCGCGACCGGCTTCAAGAGATTTGCACTGGTTTTTCGCAGGTTACTTAATTTGCTAGAAACGTGAAGGGTGTGGCGCGCGAATAACTCTACTGCCTCACGTTGACCCTCGTCAGCCAACCTCTCCAAATGCGCGGTGCCCCTTTGTAGGTATGCATCGAGGGCCGTAACTTTTGCCGCTTCGATATTTTTGGGAACTGCCATCGGCGGATAGCGTGTTGGTTGCGGTTTACCCCAGAATTCGAGTGTGAGCTGAACTAAATCTGCCTCCCATAGACCTGCTTCGCAGTTGGCCAATTCAACTTCAAGTTGTCGTATCAGGCGGAGACGTGCTCGCTCTTGGTTACGGGCTGACGTAACATGCAATTTTTGTAACCACTTTACCGAGTTAATTAGTTTGCCGTACCTCGGAATTTGGTGTCTTGCGTCTTGGAGCCGCTTGTTGGAGACCGTAGCTTGTGTTTTCATAGGGACATTGCTCGCGCGTTCATCGTCAGTGAGTATTGCTGCCTGGCAAATCCATGCGAGAAAAAATCGCGTTGACTGATTCGCCCGCCCGGTGTCTCATCGTGAGGACAATTTAGCGTAGCGGCAGGGCATACAGAAAACCGCGAATTTTTCTACGAAGAACCTGTCAAGCGCGCGCCCACATGGGCGCGGCTTGGCGTATTCTTCGTGGGCGCTTCGCGGTGCCTCTGTATGGGTGCGCTGGGTTCGCGCCCTTTTCTTTTCCGCCCGCACAAACCACAAAAAATTCGTTCCCATGAATCAGGACGGCGACCAGTTGACCGGCGATTGCCCAAAGTGCAAGGCACACACGGTTACACGAAAACCGGGGCCGAAAGACTGCGACCACACCGAATTTTACACCGAATGTGACCAGTGCCATTTCAAATGGGATTATAAATTTTATGAAGGAGACAGGCTGGTTCATACCATACCCCTGCCTGTGAAACGAGCGGAGAAGAGACAGCGCGATAAACTCATCAAATTCGTAAAGGGTCTAAACTGGACACACCTGCCCGCGACACGAGCGGGGAAGGGACAGCGCGGCAAATTCAGCTTCATCTTAGACCCTAGCCGATTCACTGTCCTACGCGACAAATGTCTCGTTTGTAATCGCCCCTTGTGGTGTGAGGAAAAAAACAGGGTTTTTTTCATTTGGTGTGCTTCTCCGTTGAACATCTGCCAGGATGAAGATGCCAACAACGGAGCCGAAGCCCCCACACTATCCGGTGCGTTGGAAAAATTCTACGGCAAATTTACAAATCAGAAAGGACTGTCTGAATGAAACAAACGCGAATATTTTTGCTGTCGCTGATATTCGCCACGAGCGGATTCATTGCGTCCGCACAGACATTGCAGACACTCTGTTACTTCAATGGCACAAATGGAGCAAATCCGTATGCCGGGCTGACGCTGGGCAGTGATGGCAATTTCTACGGCACGACCGAAGATGGCGGCATTACAAATTCTCTATATCCTTCTGGTATGGGGGCGATTTTCCAAGTCACTACCAACGGCGCATTGACGATGCTGGTTTTTTCAACGCCACCAATGGAGCACTACCAGAAGCTGCATTGACGCTGGGTGGCGACGGAAACCTCTACGGCACGACTGACTTTGGCGGTAACACCAATCTCAACAACGGCAGCGGTTATGGGACAGTGTTCCAGATTACAACCAATGGCACGTTGACCACGCTGGTGTCGTTTGCCAATACTAATGGGGCAAATCCGTATGCCGGTTTAACGCTGGATAATGACGGTAATTTCTACGGCACGACTCCACAAGGCGGTAGCACAGGTTGGGGAACGGTGTTTCAGGTCACGACCAATGGCACGTTGACCACGCTAGTTTCGTTTGCCAAAACCAATGGGGGATACCCAGAAGCTGCATTGACGCTGGGCAACGACGGCAATTTTTACGGCACGACTTATATGGGCGGTAACACCACGCTTGACGACGGTAACGGTGTGGGGACGATTTTTCGAGTCACCACCAACGGTGCGTTGAACGAGCTGGCTTCTTTCAATGGCACCAATGGATGGAATCCAGATGCCGCACTTACGCTGGGCAATGACGGTAATTTCTACGGCACGACTGACTCTGGGGGCAGCAGTTTTGCCGGAACAGTGTTTAAGGTAACAACAAACGGCACGCTGACCACACTGGTCTCGTTTGGCAACACCAATGGTGCGGAACCAGATACCGCGCTGGTTCTGGGAAGTGACGGCAATTTCTACGGCACGACTGACTTTGGCGGCGACGTTACTAATTCCGCATATCCCGCATATTCCTCTGGTTTTGGGACGGTGTTCAAAGTCACTACCAACGGCACACTGACTACGCTGGCTTTTTTCAGCGGAACCAATGGGATAAATCCGAATGCCCTGACACTTGGCAACGACGGCAATTTTTACGGCACAACGAGGAGAGGTGGTAACACTAATCTCAACAACATTTACGGCTATGGGACGGTGTTCTGCATTTCATTTCCGCCAGTTGTCCAGCCAACATTGACACTGCAATTTTGGGCAGGTTATCCACTGCTGAGTCTGTATGGGACATTGGGCGACACCTACAGGGTGGAATACACAACTAATTTGGCAGACTCCAATTGGACGCCAATGCTCATTGTGCCTAGCCTTTCAATCAGCCCATTTCGGATGATTGACCCTGCCGGAGCCGGACAACCAATGCGGTATTATCGGGCGGTCATGCAGTAACGCTGGTTGTGAAACTATTCACACGCGGCAAAATCCCCAACGCTCACCTGCACAAGCGCCATGCGTCACTGTGGAATTAAAGCGTTGCCAGCCAATTTGAAAATTAGGCGCACTCGTCACGCCTGCCCGTAAAGCCAGCCACAGAAAAAAAGTGCATGTATGTCAAAACGACGACGACGACGCTATCAATAGGACTTCGGCTACCGCGTTTTTCCCGACCAGACCAATACTATTAGGATGGCGAAAGGGCGTTCTAAAGTGAAAGCAACTGGTACGAAATGTCCCTTTTGTAGCCGTAATATCCCGATAAGGAAACAGGCACAGTGCAAATCGAAATGCCCGTCAGAATGCCCGTTTGTTCAATAAACCAGCACCAACCCCGTTGCATCCTATTCGCCAGCAGGGTGTATGAGCAAAACCGTAGTAATCGAAATCAAAGCCGGTTATGTATGCTCCGCCTATTCCAACAGTGCCGATGTCCGGGTATTGATTGCAGACCATGACGACTACGCGGCTGGCAATCGGCTCTTCGTTGAAGAGGAAGTGTGGGAATTGGGATACATGAGCGCCGAGATGAAAGAACAGGCTGAATTTCAAGGCATCACTTTATGAAATTTACCGACGGCAACCTAAATCTCAAGGGGCAGTGGCTCTTGGCTCCAGCGCGGTTTTAGGCTCAATTTTTGTTGTAACCATATTTTCCACGGGATAGAAGCACCTCTTTCCAATACGTCTCTCTACCGATGACGACATCATCGCCAACCTTCATAGGCAAATATTCCAATAACGCGAAACGAAAGAAACGTCGTGCGTAATCCTGCCCATACTCCGCAATGAGCCGTGTAAGCTCGTCGTTGTAGCCGTGGCCTGTGCCGACGTAACACTCCCATCGTGCCCAAATGCCAGTGACGCCATACGCCGAACCGACGTAACGCTTCCCGGTGTTCGTATCGGTAATCAAATAAACACCTTTCGCATTCTCTAGTGCTGTCCTCCAGTCTGGCCGCTGTCGTCGAATGACCTGCTCCAACATCGGAAATCCAATATCAATCCGGTCGTAGCCGCAGAACGCCTCGCCTGTGTATGGCGCTGGAAGTATCTCGGATACTACAAACTTCTCGTAATGATTTTCAAAATTGACTGCCTTGGCGCGACTGGGCCGTTTGAGTGAAAGTTTCAATCGGCCAATAAAAGGCTGACTCTCCGCCAAAAGCTCGACCTTGTAACTCCGGGTGTGATTGGTCGGGGTGCGAGAAAGAACTCGATACGCGCCACCAAACAGCCAATGGTCATGCTCTGGATAAAAGTCCATGAGAGCAAAAATAAAACCCCGACTGAAATCATCTCGTGCTCCCCGCCAAGAGTTCCAGCCGTCCCACTCCGCCCTATCACGGACAAATACATCCAAAGGCTGCTCCTCGCCATTCCAGCACGCCAACCCATCCTTGTCCGAAAGGTGTGTCTTGATAGGAAGAACTGAAGGTCAAATATGAACAAAGCGCGATATATTGAGCCGAAGGACCGGGTCAAAGCAGCAGAGTTGGCGGTTGAAATGGGTAATTGGGTTCACTCGCTAGCCCCGTGGCAGGTAATTGCCCATTTGACGTTCCAATGGGAAGCGTCGGTTTGGTCGGCGCAACGTTGTTATGAGAAGTTTATGCGGTCGGAATTGCGGGGTGTGTCGTATTTTTATGCCATCGAGCAGAATCCGGCGCGGGATGGAAATCATATTCATGCGTTGTGGGTGGAGTGCAAGCACGTGCGTCGGTCGGAGATCTGGGAAAAGTGGTGTGATCGATACGGCCGCAACCGGATTGAGCCAGTAAATAGCCGGGATGACGTGTCGGATTACTGTGCGAAGTATGTGACGAAAGAAGGGGCGTGGTGGAACGTTAAGCTCGTAGGCCAGCGGCATCCGCAATTTGGGGAATTCAGGTTGGTGGGATATTGACATGCGTGAAGATCAACACCAATTCTTGCGGCTGCTAGGGCGGTTGCCGGGGCGTCTCACGGCAGAACAGGCAGCTTGGGTGTTGAATTGCCAGCCGCATGATGTGCCGATCCTGGTGGCGGCGCGGTTGCTCAAACCATTGGGAAATCCTTCGCCGTACAACGTAAAATTCTTTGCCTCCTCAGAACTACTGGAACAGGTGCAAGATCGAACATGGCTTGCGAAAATCACGAATGCGTTGAATCAGCACTGGCAAAAGCGGAATGCGGCTAAGAAAAATTGTTCGTTGAATATTTCAGCTAACGGCCACGTCACGGCCAGCTAAACCCGTAGAAACGGCAGGGATAATTTGTCCACAGAGGGTCGCTGAAATATGAGATGCCGTTGGTACCGATGAAAGTGTTCAGCGTGTTGGTTGACACCGGTGACCATATTGGATTGGCGAGATTGGTGCAGGATTCCACCACGACGACCAGGTTGCTGTTGCCGGTGATATTGAATCCGAATTGATTACTTTGCACACCGAAACTGGCATCGTTGTTGGCCTGCGGGTTCCACAGCACGGCTGGAGGTGTGGGACGCCAAAAAGTGTTACTCCAGCCGGAGGCGGCGGGCAAATAATAGGTCGTCACATGTCTGTCTTCGGTGAACATAGGCAAATAAACAGTGGGGGCGTTACCTTGGAAATAGACTCCTTCTAGGCTCACGCAGCCCTCAAACGCATTTTGGTCAATGGAGGTAACATTGTTGGGGATCGTGACGTTGGTCAGGCTGAGGCAGTCATAGAACGCCAATAAGCCTATGCTCGTGACGCCTTTGCCGATCGTGACGCTGGTCAAGCTGCTGCAGACACCGAAGACTTCCTCACCGATGTTGGTGACACCGTTACCAATCGTGACGTTGGTGAGGCTGCTACAGTCGTAGAACGCATTCATCCCGATGTTGGTGACGCTGTTGGGAATCGAAACGTTGGTCAGACTGCTGCACCCATCAAACGCATACTGGTCGATATTGGTCACGCTGTTGGGGATTGTGATGTTGGTCAGGCTGGTACAGTGCCAAAAAGCAGAATTACCGATGTAGGTTACACTGTTGCTCATCGTGACGCTGGTTAAGCTATAGCATTCTTCGAATGCCGAATTTCCGAGGGTCGTGACGCTGTCAGGAATCGTCATGCTGGTCACGCTGGATTGGAAAAACGCATTCACCCCGATGCTGGTGACCGGAAGATTATTGATAGCGGCTGGAATGGTCACAACCCAAGGAGGCCCGGCGTATGCGACGATGTTGACAGTGCCGTCGGTGTTCGTGCTGTAAGTGTAGATACTCCCGTCGGCATTTGTGCTGTAAGCGTTTTGGGCTTGCACTACATCGGGCAGCACCATAAGCAACAGCAGCCGCGAAACGCAACCTGCCTTTAAGATAATTTGCATTCTATCAGAGTGTTGCGGTATCGTTTTATACTCCATGAACGCGGCTTTAGTCAAGTATTCGATTTCAGAATAGTTCAGCTACGTTGCCATCTTGGCCTTGGTGACCACTAGTTGCTCATAATCTTCCAGTGACGGGATTTTCATTAGGGCGCGTTTAGCGTAGGCGCGATGAACTGCCTTGCTGTTGTGCCCCAATGCCTCCTGCGCGAACCGTTCCGGGTAACGCTCCAATAACAGCAAGGCAGGCGCAGCGATGCACAGCACGAGGAATGCAATGGTTGATTTTGTCATAAACGTGTCGCGCAGCCTAACGTTCCAAAGCTGAGCCGCGCCGACCGGCGAGCGGCTCCGCAAACTCGATAATCGTTGTATACCTCAAACCATCCATAAACTCAAGGGGCAGTCGGCGTTGGCTCCAGCGCAGTGTTAGGCCGATGCGGTTCGCGCCTAGCCACAAGCCACAAACCAGCGACTAATAAAATCGATCCGAAAGGAAAGTAAATATTCCGAATGACAGGTTGAGGATGAAAACCCTTCTCGGCAATAACCTTTTTGATAGCCTGATCAACCGCCGTCTGAATCTCGTTCTGTGTCTGCTGCGAATAATGTGGTGCCTGGTATTCACGATAGGCTCTGTTGAGGGGTGGCAAAAATACAGCCAGCGCAAAATATAGTGCAAAGAGCAAATAGGCCCGCTTCCGACAGCGAAGAAATGCCCATATTGCGACGGCCAAACCGACAAGCAAAACTATCGGATTTAGCCATGCATCATAAAAGAAAATCCAACGTGGAACGGTCATAAGCTATAATCGGCCTAACGAAAAAAGCTGAGCCACCGCCGACCTGCGACGTGAACCGCGACAGCGGAACTGACAGCGCCAACGGCGGTTGGCTCCGGCGACTTGATACTCCCTTCAAAGCCCTCTGGGTTTTTTGTTAGCATGTTTGCAGGGCGGGGAGTGCCTCGACGCACTCCCCGCGTTAACAGATAACCGGCGTCCACTGGACGCCAATTAACTATGAAC
>Ga0187871_10000249_pt1 | contig 51048 bp, 45 predicted proteins | sample June2016WEW_16_1_FD_132988 | JGI IMG/M metagenome (GOLD analysis project Ga0187871, IMG submission 132988) | Peatland microbial communities from SPRUCE experiment site at the Marcell Experimental Forest, Minnesota, USA - June2016WEW_16_10 | ecosystem: Environmental > Terrestrial > Soil >...
GATCGTGGGCATCCGGCACAGTTCCCGCGGCAGCGCCGTTCTTGGGAATCCATTGCTGCGCGCCCGCGGGACTCTTGGTGAGTTCATATTCATTGCCGAACAGGTTGTCGAAGTAGTTGTTGTCCCACTTCACCGGGTTGGTGGTCCATGCGCCTTCCAATCCGCTGCTGATCGTGTGGACGCCATTGCCATTGCCAAAGGCGTTCTTCCAGCCGAGACCTTGCTCTTCGATGCCGGCGGCCTCCGGTTCGGGACCGACATACTGGATCGGTTCGGCAGCTCCATGGGCTTTGCCGAAGGTGTGTCCGCCGGCGATGAGGGCTACCGTCTCCTCGTCATTCATCGCCATACGGCCGAAGGTCTCCCGGATATCGATGGCCGCGGCGAGCGGATCCGGTTTGGCGTTGGGACCTTCCGGATTCACGTAGATGAGGCCCATCTGAACGGCTCCGAGAGGATTGTCAAGCTGGCGCTCGCCGCTGTAGCGCTCGTCTGCCAGCCACTTGCCTTCAGGCCCCCAGTAAATATCTTCTTCCGGCTCCCAGATGTCCGGGCGCCCGCCGCCGAAACCGGAGGTCTTGAAGCCCATCGACTCCAGTGCCACGTTACCGGCAAGTACCATCAGGTCGGCCCAGGAGAGTTTCCGGCCGTACTTTTGCTTCACCGGCCAGAGCAGCCGGCGGGCCTTGTCGAGGCTCACGTTATCCGGCCAACTGTTGAGGGGCGCAAATCTTTGGGCTCCGGAGCCGGCGCCCCCTCGGCCATCCGCGATACGGTACGTGCCGGCGCTATGCCACGCCATGCGGATGAAGAACGGCCCATAGTGGCCATAGTCCGCCGGCCACCAGGACTGCGATGCGGTCATCAAGGCATGCAGATCCTTGATTACGGCATCGAGGTCAAGGGTCTTGAACTCCTCGGCGTAGTTGAAATCCTCGCCCATGGGGTTCGCCAATGGGGAGCGTTGGTGCAGGCTTTTCAGGTTCAGTTGATTGGGCCACCAGTCTGCGTTTGTCGGGCCCTTAGCCATTGCGTGTTTGCGCGCGCCGTCCGAGAACGGGCATTTTGCTTCGGTTGACGCTTCCTGATTGCCGGGGACAGGCTCCCCCACTGCTTTAGTGAATTGTTTTTCCGTTTCCATGTGTTTCATCTTCCTTAGAATCAGTCCAAAAAACTGTTAGGCGTTCCCGTTCGGGCAATCGCCGCCGGCCGCGCTCGCTGGCGACGCTTAACCGGAGCCGCGCCGCGGAGCGCACTTCGTGCAGAGTCCCCGGAAAATGAGCTCGCATTCGCGAAGAATCCGCTGACCCAGGGAGCCGGGGGCAGGCTTGGGCACTTCGAACCATTCCAGGTCCTCGACATTGCCGCAGCGATCGCAGATGAAATGGTGGTGCCGAGTGCCTTTCGCATCGAATCGGGCGGCACGGCCCTCGACGGCCACTTCACGCACCAAACCCGCCTGCACGAGGTCCCGCAGGTTATTATAAGTCGTGGCCCTTGACGAGCGCGGATCCATGCGATTCACGGCTTCGAAGATTTCCGCGGCCGTGGGGTGCCGGTTGTGCTTCATCAGGAATGCCATCACGGCGTAGCGCTGTGGGGTGCACCGTAACCCGCTGCCTTCGAGCGACAGCTTAATCTTCCCGGCCTCCATTTATAATTTAGACTATATCTAATGTGATAGTTTGTCAACAATGGGCGCCCGGCGCCTTTCGTCGAAAGGCCCGGAGCCGGGTCCGGGCCGGCCGGCACAGCCGCCCTAGCTTTTCGGGCCGAAATAGGATATAAAACACTTAATGTCTTTTTGGCACGAGCGTTCGCAAATGAAAATACCACAAAACCTCGCAATTTGCCTTTTCTCTCCCCTACTGCTGGCGTCAATCGCTTTGGGCCAGCAGGATTATGTCGGCCGCTACGACGTATACACGGGATTTATGTACCTGAGCAGCCCACTCATCAACCTTGGCGAGTCCGGCTTTCACACGCAAGTGGGAACGAACCCGGCGAAATGGTATTCGTTCGGTTTCGATTTCAGTACCGGCACCGGCGACACCACGTTGACGACCAACATGATGAAGTCTTCCGAGCAACAGTTCATTGCCGCGCAATTGGCGCCCTTCAAAGCCGCGGGCTTGCTGCCCACCAACTATGAACCGATCGTGCCGATGCACTCGCAATCCGAGACGTATGCCACCGGTCCGCAGCTCAACTACCGTCATTTTCGAGCGGTGACGCTGTTTTTCCACCCCGATCTGGGCGCCATCCACGAAGCCGCCATCCCGCATCCCAACCCGGCGGATCACATCGCCGTCGCACTGGTTGAGAATCTGGCGCCGTCCGGCACGAAAGCGGACTGGACGTATTTTTACGGATTCGGGGGCGGCATCGACTTTAACGTTACCCGCCATTTCGGGCTGCGCGTAACGGCCGATTTTGTGCGCGATCACTTGTTTTCCGACCTGCTGAACGCGCGTAATACGGTGCGTTTTTCAGTGGGACCGGCCATTCATTTCGGCAAGAATGTCGCCGCTCAGAAGTGACCCCGGCGGGGAACCTCCGCCGCGCCACGTGCTTCCTGATACACTAAGAATTCCGCATGCTATCGATCGTTATTCCGATACACAATGAGGAGCCGTCCCTTCTGCGTTTATACGACCGGCTCACGGCGGTCCTCGAGCCGCGCCGCCAGGCATACGAAATCCTGTTCATCGACGACGCCTCGACCGACGGCAGCTTCGAGTTGCTGGCCAACCTGGTAGAGACGGACGCGCATTTAAAAGTGATCCGCCTGCGCCGGAACTTCGGCCAGAGCGCGGCGCTGTCCGCGGGCTTTCACGAGGCCAAAGGCGACGTGATCATCGCCATGGACGGCGACCTGCAGCACGCACCGGAAGATATCCCAGCCCTGCTGGCTAAGATTGAGGAAGGCTACGATATAGCCAGCGGCTGGCGCAAGGAGCGCGTGGACAATCCGCTGACGCGCAAGATACCCTCGCGGATCGCCAACTGGCTGATGGCCAAGGCTTCCGGCATCGACCTGCGGGACTTTGGCACCACGTTCAAGGCCTATCGCGCGGAAGTGCTAAAGGACGTGAATCTCTATGGCGAGTTGCACCGTTTCATTCCGGCGCTGGCCAGTTTTTACGGGGCCCGCGTAGCGGAAGTTCCCATTCAGAATACGGCGCGCTCGGCGGGCGATTCGCACTATGGAATCGGCCGCACATTCCGGGTGATGTTCGATATCTTGACGATCAAGTTTCTCTTGAAGTATTTCACCCGTCCGATGCACTTTTTCGGATCGCTGGGCCTGCTGGGGACCGGCCTGGGTGGGCTGATCATGGTCTGGCTGGCGATTCACAAGTTGATGGGCCGGGAGTTGATCATGGTCGAGCACGGTCCGCTGATGATTGCCGGGGGACTGCTGCTGCTGGGCGGCTTGATGATGTTCAGCACCGGGCTGATCGGCGAAATGATGATGCGGACCTACTTCGAGAGCCAGGGACGCCGCATCTACGCCGTGCGCGAAATCGTGTCGCGCAAGCAGCGGGGCGTGGCGGGCGGCGCGCGCGGATGATCGCGCTGAACCGGACCGCGCACTGTAGTAAACTGGGAATTTAATACCAGCAATTCCAAAGTTTTGGAGGTTCCATGAAGTACCGCAATGTAGCCTTGCCCGCCCTGGGGATTCTGCTCTGCGCAATCGCCGGTTTTGCACAGACGACTTCCTCGCTGTCGGGAGAGGTCAAAGGTGAAGACGGCAACCCGATGAAAGGCGCGCTCATCAAGATCGACCGCCAGGACATTAAAGGTCATTACGAGGTCAAGACCGATAAAAAGGGGCGCTATTTCTACGGCGGGCTGCCCTTGGGCACGTACAAGATCACGCTTGAGGTGGGCGGCAAAGACATCGATTATGTCGACAAGGTCCGCACCCGGTTGGGCGACCCGGTGGAAAACAACTTCGACATGCAGGCCCAGGCGAAGAAGCGGCAGGCGCTGAACCAGGCTGCCGAGACCGGCAACCTATCGAAAGACCAGGCGCGCGGCATGTCCGCCGAGGAGAAGGCCGCGTTTGAAAAGGCCAACCATGAGCGCGCGGAACTGAAGGCCAAGAACAAAGCGCTCAATGACACCTTCAATGCGGGCAAAGAAGCCCTGAACGCCAAGCAGTACGATGTGGCGGTCACGCAGTTTACCAAAGCCACCGAAATGGCGCCCGAGCAACCGGTGATCTGGGCCAATTTGGGCGACGCCGAAGTCGGCTTGTCGAAGACCAAGACGGGAGCGGAACAAACCGACGCCCTCAACAAGGGCCTGGACGCATTCAAGAAGACGCTGGAACTGAAGCCGGACGACGCCGGAGTGCACAACAATTATGCGCTGGCGCTGGCGCAGGCCAAGAAGTTCGACGAGGCCCAAGCGGAACTCGGCAAGGCCGCCCAACTCGATCCTCCGAGCGCGGGCAAATACTACTTCAACCTGGGCGCCCTACTGGTGAATAACGGCCAGGCCGATGCCGCCGGAGATGCGTTCAAGAAGGCCATCGAGGCCGACCCGAAATATGCGGACGCGCAATATCAATATGGCATCTTCCTGATCGGGAAGGCAAAGCTGGGCAGCGATGGCAAGTATGAACCGGTGCCGGGCACGCGCGAAGCCTTCCAGGCGTATCTGGAACTGAAGCCCGACGGTCCCTACGCGGAATCGGCCAAGGGCATGCTCGCCAGTCTCTCCGGTGCTGTGGATACCTCTTACCAAAATCCTTCAGCCGCCAAGAAGAAGACTACCAAGAAAAACTAAGGGCGCGTGAATGCCATAATGGTTGTGGGGCGACGGAAAGATGGCCCCCTCGAATGATGCGCTTTTTGTTTGTCCGCGTAATCGTGCCGCTGTTGTTTCTGTGGCTGGTGCGCGGCATCCTCAGGTCGATGTTCGGGGGAACGAACAGCCCGGTTGCCGCCAAACGTGCGCGCCCGGTACCCACGGTTTCGCCTGGCGGCGAACTGAAGAAGGACCCGGTTTGCGGGACTTACGTCTCGACCGATACTTCCGTGACCCGGCGCATCGACGGCCAGACGGTGTATTTTTGTTCGCCTGCCTGCCGCGACAAATACCGCGCAGCGTAACGCCCCGTCCGCCGAATCACGCCAGAATGTCGCGCACCACGTTCCCCGCGATCCCGGTCAAGCGCGCGTCCAGCCCCTGAAACTTGACGGTCAGGCGTTTGTGATCGATTCCCAGCAGGTGCAGCATGGTGGCATGGAAGTCGGGCACGGCCACGGCGTGGTCGACGGCGGCGTAGCCTAACTCGTCGGTAGCGCCGTAACTGAGGCCGCCCTGGATGCCGCCGCCCGCCAGCACAAAGCTAAAACCCTTGATGTGGTGATCGCGGCCATCGCCCTGCGACATGGGTGTGCGGCCGAATTCACCGCCCCACACCACCAGGGTATCCTCCAGCATGCCGCGTTGCTTCAGGTCCGTGATCAGTGCCGCGGTTGGCCGGTCGGTTTCCTGGGCTTTGATGACGACGTTGGCCTTGACGCCCGAATGGTGGTCCCAGTCGCGATGGTAGAGTTGAATGAAACGCACGCCGCGCTCGGCCAAGCGCCGCGCCAGCAGGCAGTTGGATGCGAACGAGCCGTCGACGGGCCGTGCGCCATACATCTCGAGCACGCTGGCAGGTTCCTTGCTCATATCGACCAGGTCCGGCACGCTCGTTTGCATGCGGAAAGCCATTTCGTACTGTGCGATACGGGTCAGAATCTCTGGGTCCCGGGTGGCTCTGTATTCCAGGCGATTGAGTGCGTTCACGGCCTGGAACGATTCGCCCTCGGCGGCCGCGCCGACGCCGGGCGGATTCTGGATATGCAGGACGGGATCGCCGAAAGAGTTGAGCTTTACGCCCTGGAAACGGCTGGGCAAGAATCCGCTCGACCATTGGCGCGCGGCGATGGGCTGCATCTGCCCGCCCTTGCCATCGGACATGAGCACCACGAAGCCCGGCAGATTATCCGCTTCCGCTCCCAATCCGTAGAAGACCCAGGACCCCATACTGGGGCGTCCGGTGATGATCGAGCCGGTGTTCATAAGGGTATGGGCGGGGTCGTGATTGATCTGCTCGGTCCACATGGAGCGCACGATGCAGATATCGTCGGCCACGCTGCCGATATGCGGAAATAGGGAGCAGATCTCCTGGCCGGACTTGCCGAACTTCTGGAACGGATGCTGTGGGCCGAAACAGGTGAGGCGCTGTCCTTGCAGTTGCGCGATTTGTTGCCCGGCCGTGAAGGAGTCGGGCATGGGTTTGCCGGTCATCTCGGCGAGCTTGGGTTTGTAATCGAATGTTTCCAGATGAGAGGGTCCGCCGGCCTGGTAGAGGAAGATCACGCGCTTGGCCTTAGCCGCATGATGCAGCGGATTGACCACGCCGGCGGAGGCCAGAAGGCGGCGGTCGAGCAGCGAGTTCAGCGCCAGCAGGCCCACGCCGGCGAGGCCGTTCCGCAGGAAGGTGCGGCGGCAGACCTCGCAGCTATGCGGCGGGCTCGCAGCCTGCGCCGGACTCCCCGTCCCGCCCTCCAGTTCAGTTTCGTGTAATCGTTTCATGTAAGTTCAGGATTGCCCTGGCTACTAAGGTCATGGCGGCCACCTCGGGTTCGCCGGCGGTGGCCGTGCGCGGCGCTTCGCCTACGCTCATCAGTTGCGCGGCGGATTCGGGCGCGGCGCGGAAACGGTCCAGATTGCGGCGGTATAGGTCCTTCAGGATCTGGCCTTCCTCTTTGCCGGGGCCGCGGTTCAGGGCGCGCTCAAAGGCCCAATCCAGTTGCCGGTCGAAAGCCTGGCCGCCCTGCCGCACGATGTTTTCGGCGAATACGCGGGCGCTCTCCACGAAGATGGCATCGTTCATCAGGTCCAGGGCCTGCAAGGGCGTATTGGAACTCACCCGATTGACCGTGCATTCCTCCCGCGTGGGCGCGTCGAAAGTCAACAGCGTGGGGTGCAGGAAGGTGCGCTGCCATTCGGTATAAAGGGCGCGGCGGTAAAGATCGGGGCCGCGGCTGGCGGAGTATTCGCGCTTCGGAAAATTCATAGCCGCCAGATAACCTTCCGGCTCATACGGGCGCACGCTGGGTCCGCCGAAGCTCTCAACCAGAAGGCCGGAAACAGAGAGCGCGATATCGTGCACGATTTCGGCGTCTACGCGATAGCGGTTCTGGCGCGCGAGCAGGCGATTGTCCGGGTCGTGTTCATCGATCTGCGCGCTGCTCATCGAAGACTGCCGGTAAGTGTGGCTGGTGACGATGGTACGGATGATGTGGCGCATATCCCAATCGTGCGCGCCTTCAGCTTCCCATTCCGGATGCATGAATTCGGCGGCCAGCCAATCCAGCAATTCAGGATTGACGGGCCACTCGCCCTGCGAGCCGAGATCCTCAAGAACCTTCGAGAGACCCGTCCCGAAGAATTCGCGCCATAAGCGGTTCACATAGGCGCGGGCGGTAAGCGGATTCTGCTGCGAGACGAGCCAGTTCGCCAGATCCAGGCGCGTGGCGCGGCGGCCGCCGGTTTCGAGTTTGCCGAGAAACGCGGGCACAGCCGGTTCCACGATTTCGTGGGTTTCATCCATCCAGTTGGCGCGCGGCAAAATCCGCGTGATGCGCGGCCGCGTGGCTTCGGTAAGGACTACGCGCGGGATGCCGGCGTACAGCAAGTCGCGTTCAGCTTTCAGCCGGGCCAGGCGCACGTAAGCCGGCTGCAACTCCGGCGTGGAGAATTCAAAAAAGTCCAGCACGGCATCCCGCTCTTCCGCGCTGCGCTCGTCTTCCTGTCTCCGCAGGATCTTGGGCAGGTCGGGAGGTAGTCCGCGACCGGCCGCTACGGTTAAGGTGAGAGAAGGATTATCGGGCGGGCCGGCCTTGGTTTTAGCGCCGGATTCGCCATCCTCGGGCCAGGAGTACGTAGCCGCGGAGAGGGCCAGGCGGAAACGGCCGATGGTGGCGTGCCGCAGATCGGAATCGTGGTGCAGGCGTACCGTCACCACTGAGCCGGCGCGGGTATGCAGCGGTTCCGCGAAGCGCAGGGCGAGAAAAGGGCTGTATTCCTCAACGATCGTGACGCCCCATCCTGTCTTGGGATTGCCATCGATGGCGGCCATGGGCGGGTTCTCGACGCGCTCACCAGCGCCTCCCGACGTTGCCAGCACGAAAGGCAGCTGGTGCGGCGCGCCGCCGGCGTCGGCCACCTCCGCGTCCACTTCGGTGAGCACGAAGCGGTCGGCGCCGCGGGCGAAGCGCGACCCAGGCAGGCTCTGGTCCTGAAAGACGTCGATGCCCAACTCGGTCCATGCGCCTTCGCCGGGCTTGAACGTGACCGTATAGGTTTCGTTGGCGGGATTCGGGCCCGATGCCACGATAAGGCCTTCGCCGCGCTTACGTTCGGAGGCCAGCGAGCCGTGCAGATAGAAATCGCTCTGGACGGCTTCGTCGTTATAGATATGGAGTTCGGTGCCGTTGGCCGCCAAGGCGCTCGTAGGCCGCTGGTAGGTCCAGGCGAGTTTGCCGGTCTCCAGATCCGAAAGCAGGCGATCTTCCCACGCCCAACGCTGCTTCGTCATCTTTTGGGCCTGCGCGTCGAGGCCACGGTGCTGCGCGGTGATTTGCTCGTCGAGCGCCGCCAGGCGCCGGCTCTGTCCGGCGGTCGCGAGAGTGAGTTTTTCGCCCCAGGCATTGCGGCCCCGATCCGCAATCATGCCCGTTTCCCGGATATCGGCGAAGAAAGCCTTCATCGAATAGAAATCCTTCGAAGTGAAGGGATCGAACTTGTGATCGTGACATTCTGCGCAGCCCATCGTGGAGCCCAGCCAGACCGTGCTGAGGGTGCGGACGCGGTCCGCGCCATACTTGGCGAGGTACTCGTTGGGTTGCAGGCCGCCCTCCGCGGAGGCGCGATTCAGGCGATTGTAGGCCGCGGCGACTTTCTGATCGGTAGTGGGGCTGGGCAAAAGGTCGCCGGCCAGTTGCTCGCGTGTGAACCGGTCGAAGGGCAGGTTGTCGCGGAAGGCGCGCAGGACGTAATCGCGGTAAGGCCAGGCTGGCCAGATGTTGTCGCCGTGAAAACCGGCGCTATCCGCAAAGCGTACGGCGTCGAGCCAGCGCATGGCGCGCATTTCCGCATAAGCGGGCGAAGCCAGAAGCCGATCGACAAGTTTTTCATAAGCGTCCGGCGAGCGGTCGTTGAGAAACGTATTCGCCTCCGCGGGCGTAGGTGGGATTCCGGTAAGGTCTAGCGTCAAACGGCGGAGTAGCGTGCGGCGGCCGGCTTCGGGTGAAGGGGGCAATTGTTCGCGGGCCAGACGCGCCTGAATGAAGCGATCGATCGGATTGCGGACGGGCGCCTTGACGTCGGCGACCTCAGGAAGGGGTGGGCGCTTGACCGGCTGATACGCCCAGTGGCCTTCATACACAGCGCCTTCGGCCACCCAGCGGCGAATGGTCTCCTTTTGCGCGTCGGTAAGGACTTTCTCCGCGTATTTCGGCGGCATGCGGCGGGCGGGGTCGGCGGCGAAGATACGCTGCACGATGGCGCTTTTTTCGGGGTGGCCCGGCACAATCGGGATGGCGCCGGATGGGTTGGGTTGCAGCGCTTCTTCGCGGCGATCCAGGCGCATTCCCGCCATGCGGGCCCGCTTATCGGGACCGTGGCAGCGGAAGCACGTGTCGGACATGATGGGCCGGATATCGCGATTGAACCTGACCGGATCGGCGCGGGCCGCCAAGGCCAGCAGGACGAGTGGCAGGACAATTCGCTCCGGGTGCGGCATGTGCAATATATTACACCCGTTGCGCGGTGCGTGGGGCGAGCTTAGGCTTGCCACTGAAGACGGCGAACTAAAGTTCGCCGCTGCACGCTGGAAGCGTGCGCCACGTTGCGCGATACAATGAAGCGATGGCGAGCGTCGCAGGCGTTTCGGTCGAAGAATATCTGTCCACCTGCTATCGCCCCGACTGCGACTACCTGGATGGAGAGGTGCGCGAGCGAAACGTGGGAGAATACCCGCATAATGATCTGCAGACCGGTCTAGCCGCTTGGTTCCGGTATCGGCAGCACGACTTGAATATCCGTGTGGTGGTTGAGCAACGAATCCAGGTCGGACCTCGTCGCTTTCGCGTCCCAGATATTTGCGTGTTATGCCGCGATCAGCCCATCGAGCCGGTATTCACCGCTCCGCCGCTCATCTGCATCGAGATCCTCTCGAAGGAGGATCGTCTTCGCGAGATGTGGGAACGCGTCGACGATTACTTAAACTTCGGCGTGCCCCATGTGTGGATTCTCGACCCGGTCCTGCGCAAAGCGTACGTATGCACACAGAGCGGTTTTCAAGAGCCCGCAGAAGGAATCTTGCGAGTGCCGGAAACTCAGATTGGCGTGCCCCTGGCCGAAATATTTGCCGAATTGGAGCGATAGACGAAACCAGCCACATTGCTTGAAACTTCTTTGCTTCCAACAGCGTCGTAGGGGTATGGCGGCCCAAACCGCTGACCATGCGCGATAATTATCGAAGGGCCACTGACTCGTTCTTGCAATCTGCAAATATCTAGAGGAGACTTCTGACGTGAAACGAATTTGCCGTTACCTTCCCATTCTCTCCCTGTCGTTACTCTGCGTGCCGTTCGCCAGCGCGCAGAGCTCTGTCGACTTTATGTTGGGCTTCGGGACCGCGCATGATGCCGCCAATGGCGGCGGCATCGATAATGCCAATTCCATTAATGCCTACGGCGTGTGTACGCCGAACAGCGGAGATATATATTGCCAGGCCAACCCGGCGCTCAACGGATTCTTCCTGGGCTTCGGCGGCGACGTGATGCTTTGGAAACATTTTGGCTTGGGAGCTTCGGCGGACGTGATGCCCGGGCGCAGCGATTATGGCCCGTTGCTATACCGGCAGGCGTTCTACGATGTCAATGGCGTATTTCGCCCGGTTAGCAGCAAGCGTGTCGTATTTCAATTGGAAGGCGGTATCGGCGGAGCCCATACCGGTTTCGGCATCAACCAGAGTGGTTGCGTGGGAACCGCCGTTTGTTCCAGTTCGATTGAGCCGGTGGGCAGTTCGAACCACTTCGATGTGCATGTGGGCGTCGGCGTAGCCCTTTACGTCACGGAACATATCTTCATAAAGCCCCAATTTGACTTACACTATGCTCCGGGCTTGACCGACCAATTCAATAGCAATCTGGTGCCGGCGGGCATGGTTTGGGTAGGCTACACCTTCGGCGACCGGTAAGAAACAGAGCTGCGGATCAATTGGCGGAGGTGCCTTGAACCTCCGCCCTAATCTGCCGATGAAATTGCACGCCAGCCTATTGACACCGCTTCGCGCTGAGCAGCTCTTTCCGCTCATCCAGCAGCCAGCATCCCGCGGCCGCGGAGTTAGCTACTTCCGTGCCGTTCCAATTGATTTTAGCGGGGAGCCAGGATTCAGGTAGCGTCAATTTCATTTGAGTGATGGCGCGGCTGACCACTTCAACCTCCTGCAAATCCGGCAGATATTGCGCGCGCACACGGGCGGAAACCGGTTCGGCGCGCGGCCCCAGTTCGATCTTGGTTTCCAGCCTGACGTGCTCCTTGCCGCGCTGAACCATCACTACCACAGGCTTCTCCTCGAACGTGCGATACAGAATTTGAGCGAACTCCGAGCCATCCTTCAATTCCTTGCCGCCCAGTTCCATAATGCGGTCGTTGAGTTTCAGTGGTCCGCTGTATTTTTCGGGAAGCGACGCCACCAGAACGCCCGGCCCAGGGTCGCCTGGATTATATCCGAACGGTCCGATGCCCAATACCGCGCCCGATCCCAACGGCTGGACGCGCGTGGAATCCAGCACGTCGTTGCTCTCGGCGGGATCGAACCTGGTGATTTCAACCCAATAGCAACGTGTGAAAAGCGGGCTGCCGGTTTCGCAATCCGCAGTAGTGGGGAACGGGTCGCGCCGGTGGCCGCTCAGCCATTCGAAAATCGCGGTGGGTTGGGCTGTGGCCAGTTCGCGCCACTCCAGGTTGTAGCCGGCGGATTGCAACTTCTTGCCCAGCGGTTCCTCGTCCCGATTTGAAAACAGCCAAAGTACGGGAAGATTAGCGGTGTTCCCGGCGAACAGACGGTTGCTATCGATGGCCGCGCGCGGACTGCCCCCGGCGGCCACCGCCGCAGCCCAAAGGTCGGGCATCCGCGCCGCAACGTAGAACAGCGTGGATACCGAGCCGCCCTGCGCTGCCAGGTACACTCGATTGGGGTCCACCGGCAACTTCTTTTCAGCCTCGTCCACCTGGCCGGCCAGGGCCTTGATGCGCTGGTCGATGCTTTTGGGCGGGCTATCGGCGGCCGGTTCGAGAAACTGCCAGCCGCGCTCCTGGCAGGCGGCCTGCCACACTTTGGTATCGCCGCCCAGCAGGACCAGGAGCGGCGATTTCTGGGCCTGCCCGGCGGCGGGCCGTAGGAATAGAATCGCCAGCATGAGCAGGCGGCAGGTTCCGGATCTCACGTCAGTGCACCAGCCGGGAGTGGATGCGTTTGGCCAGTTTTTCAATTTCTTCCGTCTTCTTCAGGCTGGACATCGAAAGCACGTGGCGGTCGTTTTTTTCCAGTTCCTGTTTCAATTGTTCCGCCAACTCGACTAACCGCGCGGCATCCTTCAAGTCTCTCTCGCGATCGGATTTCAATATTTCGTCCTGTTGGGATTTGCCGTCGGGGGGCGGCGCGGCGCTATCGGGAACCGGGTTCAGTTGATGCGGCGCCCGAGCCTGCGGCGCACCCAATAGCGTCAGCGTCAATGCCAGTCCCACCATGGCTGCGAAACGGAATAAGGGTTTCATGGTTGCTGCTGCAGCACCAGCGGCAGATCCTTGTACAAATAGTGGGTGTCGACGCTGGCGTATTTGCCGCCATCCACTTCGACGTATGGGTACACGAAATAGTTCAACGGCGGGCCCTGTTGTTTGGGAACCAGCATTACGTCGCGGCCCTTGCTGAGTTCTACGCGATTCTCGTCGTGCGCCCCGAAGAAGTATTCGCGCCGGGCCGGATTCTTGGCGGCTTCCGAGGCGTCCACTGGCACCCAGCCGATGCCTTTCGCGTAGAATTCAGCCCAGCAGTGATAGCCCGCGATGGTGCCGGCCCCGCGATCGGCGGGAAGCGGGAAGCCGATGGCGAAACGCGCCGGAATTCCCAACGCCCGCGCGTAGCCGATGAAGATCGCATGGAAATCCGTGCAATTGCCGCGCCTCGCCTCGCAGGCGTAATAAATGTCGCCATTGCCCCATCCCTTGCCGGTCTTATCGTATTTCACGGTGGCCACTACATGGTTGTAGATGGCGCGCGCCATTTCGAGGTCAGTCTTGGCGCCGGCTGCGTCCACTACTTCGCGCGCCCAGCGACGGATGGTGTCGTCGACGGGCACCAGGCGGTCGGGGTGGAGGTAGCGGCCCAAGTCCGGCGGGTCGGGCTCAGTTTGCGCGGGCGAGTGCGCGCCCAGCGCCAGAATGTGCTCCTTGCGCACGGCCTCGAAGCGCATGGTCACCATGATGACAGGCTCTTTCGGATCCGTGGCCCGGATGTGCAGAATGTGGTTGCCTTCACTGCCCGACGCGATACTTGACCCGTATCGCGAGTCGACCTGCAGATTCGCGATGCGTTGGAATTCGTCGTCATGCGGCGCGGGCAGCCAGATATCGATCGCGTGCGCGGTGGTGGGGATATCCTTCACTGTGACCGTGTATTGGAAACTGAAAGATCGTTCGCGCGGGACCGACAGACTTGCCGCGAAACTCAGCACGCCAACCATGGGGAGTACCAGCAGAGTGCGCATAGACTTATTGTATTGGGTTAGGCGGGCATCATGATGAAACCGGATGTAACACGAAGAAGAATACTCCAGGCCATGGGCGCGGGCGCCTTGGCTTCCACCACGCCTCCGGGCGCGGAAGCGGCGGATGACGGCGGCGAAGGCGCGGCCACACCCAAGATCTGCCTGGGCCTCCCGGGAACCTTTCAGGAGGCTGGCTCAGACGAGGCAGTCATGCGGAAAGTAAAACAGATTGGCGTGGATCACGTGTTGATCGGCGGTCCGCCGATCCCATGGGAAGAATCCGCGATTCGCGCGCGCATGGAGCATTTGAAGGCCGGTGGGTTGACACTGGGGAACCTGATGATCGGGGGCTTTCCCAACGCCATCTACGGCAGACCGGGCCGCGACGCGGAAATCGAGAAATTCACGCAGTCCATTCGGGCGGCGGGACGAGCGGGCCTCCCGGTCATTGAATACAACTTTTATGCGCATCGCCTGGTGGAAGGCTATTACGAAGAAATCGGGCGCGCCGGCGCGGGCCTGACCGCGTTCGATTACGACCGCGTGAAGGATCTGCCCCCGCTCGCCGCGGAAGGCGCGCACGCGCTCGATGAGATGTGGGACAACGTCGCATACTTCCTGAATGCGGTGGTTCCGGTTGCCGTGGAGTCCGGCGTGCGGCTGGCGCTGCATCCCAACGATCCGCCAGCGCCCCTGAGCCGTGGATCGGGGCAAATCATGGGGACGGTGGAAGGGTGGAAGCGGCTGGTGGCCATCGTGCCCAGCCCCGCGAACGGCATCACCTTCGATTGCGGGGTCACCCGCGAGATGGGCCAGGATCCCGTGGAAATCTGCCGCTATTTCGGATCGCGCGATTGCATTAACCACGTGCATTTCAGGAATGTGCGCGTGCGCAAGCCGTACGAAAGCTATACGGAAGTGTTTCTCGACGAAGGCCAAATCGATATGTTTGCGGTGATGAAGGAATTGGTACGCCAGAAGTATCCGCGGCTCATTTATCCGGAACACCCCCGCGCGCTGGACGAGGATCGGGAACGTCCCGATTTCCGTTCGAGCTATCCCGGCGGCGGCGGATATGTCGGCTACGCATACAACGTAGGTTACGCGCAGGCTATGCTGCAGGCTGCCCTCAGCCGGGCATAGCGTCCACGAACCGATCCACCAGCATGATGGGCGCCACCGCGCTCACCGCGCATTCGGCGGCAAACTCGACATCGCGCGAGAATCCGCGCGCCGCCAGTTCCTTGCCCGAGCCGCTGCGCGCCAGGGCCTCGGGTAAACTATGTGCACAGCGCTCGAACGCGGCAATGGCCGTTTCAGCTTCGGGCGATGGCCGGCCCGGCAGGTTCGCCAAGACCGCTCCCGCGCCGATCAAATCTTCAATCGCGGGACGAAGCGTGCCTTCGGCCCATTGTTCGCCGGCCGGAACGACGGCGATCCGCGAACCGCGGGCGCACGCCGCGGCGGCCACCGCGCGGCAGTTTCGCAGGCAGGCCGTGAAAGTCGTGGCCACGCCGGACATCGCGCAGAGCGTGCTGCCGTTGGGCGAGGGCAACACCAGCACCGCGCCCGCCGGGATGGACTGCAACGATGGCGGAGATAGCGTGTAACCACCGGCCGACCGGTGCGAGGCGAGCAGCGCGCCCTTGGACTTGGCGAAGGCTTCCGCGGAACTATCCCGCCACCGGTAAGGGAGCACGGATGCGCCCCGTCCGAGAGCCACGTCTACGGCGGTGGAGAACACCAGCACATCCACCACGATCAGGACTTCGCTGACCGGTGCCAGAGTCGTTACGCCTGCGTGGCCCCATTCTAAGCGCAGGTCGTATTCCGCCTGATCGAAGATCATTGGAATGCGTGCAACTTACGCGGATAGTTTCTCTAAATCGGCGGGATCGCCAAATCGCAGCCCTTGCAGGCCGGCATCGATGGAGCGCAGCAAGCCCGTGAGCACGCCGCCCGCGCCGACCTCGATCGAACGCGCCACGCCCTGCGCCGCAAGATACCGGATGGAGTCCGCCCAGCGCACCGGGTTGGGCACCTGTTCGTACAAGCCCTCGCGCGCCTGCGAGCCGGTACGCACTGCTTGCGCCTGCCAATTGTTCACGAGCGGGCAAACCGGGTCGGCAAGAAGTGCCGCATTCAAATCCGGGGCCAGGCGTTCCTGCGCGGGTTTCATCAGGGCGCAATGGAATGGCGCGCTGACCTGCAGCAGGATGGCGCGGCGTGCGCCCGCCGCTTTGGCCAATTCCACCGCGCGATTCACCGCGCCGGCATGTCCCGCGATCACCACCTGATCCGGCGCATTCAGATTCGCCGCGCTCACCACTTCCCCCTGCGCGGCCTCTTGCAGGATACCGTCCAGCGCGCCGTCGGGCAGCCGCAGCAGCGCGGCCATCGCGCCTACGCCGGGTGGCACGGCCTCGTGCATATAGCGGCCGCGATTGCGGACCAAACGCACGGCATCTGCGAATTTCAGAGCGCCCGCCGCAACCAACGCAGAGTATTCCCCAAGGCTGTGGCCGGCCACGAAATCAGGTGTGAATCCGTGTTGCGCCAGGACGCGAAACGCCGCAGTCGATACCGTAAGCAGAGCCGGCTGGGTATTTTCGGTGAGCTTGAGCGCATCTTCCGGCCCCTCGAAACACAGGGCGGAGAGCGAAAAACCCAATGCGTCGTCGGCTTCTTCGAAGACGGTGCGCGCGGCGGCGTATTGGGCGGCAAGGCCCTTGCCCATGCCGGCGAATTGAGATCCCTGGCCGGGAAAAAGGAAGGCGGTTTTGGGTGTCAAAGGCGATTATAACCGAGCTTCCCGCGCCCACTGGCGCGCTCCGACAGCGCTTCCAAACACGGCACCCGGCGCCCGACAGCCCGCCTATAGACCTTGTCCCCGTCAATTGCCGGCAAACGACTCCCCTCAGATCGCCCGGCGTCCCTGAATCAGGTTGATCACCAGCACCACCAGCGCGAGGACCAGAAGAATGTGAATGAAGCCGTAGAGCGTGTAAGACGTAAGCATGCCCAGCAGCCACAGCACTAACAGGATGACGAAGATTGTCCACAGCATTTAACACTCACCTTTTTGGTAACGACCTGCAAATTGTTCACGACCCGAACCACCTTCGGGACAGCGTTGGCTAAGGTCTCGGCCTTGGCCTTGGCCGCTTCGGAATCCACTTGGCCCGACAACGTCACCACCCCGTTGGTGGAATTCACGGAAACATTCGTGACGCTGGAAAGCCCAACATCCGCCGCAAGTTTGCTTTTCACCTGTGTCGTGATTTCCAGGTCGTTCACCTGGCCCTCGGGCGACTCGTTGGTTCTGCAACCAACCAGCAGCGCGAGCAACGGCAACAGCAGAAGAAGTCTCATGGCGCCTCCGGCATAAGCCGAGCACGCTATTCGCCAATGCATCGTAGCGCACGGAGCGGGACTTAAGAGTCCCGCTGGGTCGCTGAAGCGTGCGCCACGAGAATCAGAAGGTGAAGCGCAATTGCAAATCGATCTTGCGATTGTAAGTGCTGGGGGCGCCGAACGGGCCGAATCCGGCCAAGCTGAGAGATTGGCCGAAGAAGGGCGAGCTCAAGTCGCCATTCGGCGCCGCGTAGTTGGGATGATTCAGCGCATTGCGCGCGTTCACGCTGAGCGTCAGATTGTACTTCCGCCCGGTCATAGCGCCAAAGGCTCCCGGAGGAGGACCGCCGCCTCCCGGGCCGCCGGGGCCGCCGCCGCGCGGCCCGCCGCCTCCGGGCGGGCCGCCTCCTCCGGGTGGCGGCCCCATCTGCCCTTGCGCCGGCCCCGATTCGCCCGAACCTCCGAACGACCAGGTGCGCGCCAGCCGCAAGCCCAGATTTACCGTTGCCGGGCCGCGCCCGTAATTGCGGCCGATGGTCGCTGCGCCGGACGCCGGATCGAGGTTGAAACATCCATACCCCGCGGCGTAAACCAGCGCGCCGCCGCTACAACCGGAGGCGCTCAGGCCGGCCATCAGTTCCGGGCGTTCAGTAGCGAATCCGGTGTCGTTCGAATCGATCCCGGTGGTGATGTTAAACGGCGCGCCGCTCTGCACCAGAAAGAACGGGCTGATGGTGAACTTCAGCGGCAGCGGCAGGCTGCTGCCTAGCAGCAGGCGATGGCGGATATCGGCGAATGAGGACGGCCCCCACTCCGCGCGCAGGTCATATGGATTCGCAGGTTGGCCTTCGTTATCGTCCATTCCATAGGAAAGGCCGTAGAACCCGAACAGAAAGAGCTTTCCGAAATTCACATTAGGACTGACCAGCAGCATGTTCGAGCGGCTGAATCCCACGGTCTCGGTCAGCAGCCGGATGCCTGGATCGCCATATGGATAGACTCCATCGACCGGCGTGTTGATGTTCACGGAGCGCTCCAGGTGTACGCCGCGGTTGCCGATATAACTGGCGTTGAACCGAACGTGCTGATTCACCTGCCTGTCCACCCCCACGCTCACTTGATAAGTGCGCGGCGCTTGAATGCCGGCGTAAAGCAACTGGAGTTGCTGCGGCTGCTGGCTGCTCTGCAGATAGGACAGCGCTGGAATCGTAGGGAAGAAATCCGGATTCAAAATCAAGAACGATTCCTGCGTGAGGCCGTTGTAGCGCATCGCGTTCAACGAGTCCGTGATACCGATGCGGTCGTAGAAGACGCCAAAGCCCGCGCGCAATACCGTCTTGGCGGCCTTGGTGGCGCCGCCGTCAATCCCCCAGGCAACCGCCAGGCGGGGCGCCAAGTCTCCATGGTCGCCGATGTTGGTCTGCGCTTCGTATCGCAATCCGTAGCTGAAGGTCAGGTTGGGGCGCACGCGCCAGTCGTCATTCACGAACAAGCCGGTATCGAGTTGGCGCAGAGCGGTGGTGGGCATGCCGGCGCTCAGGCTGAACTGCGATGCGCCGCCCCCCAGCGCGCGAATCTGCGCCGCCGACAGCCCTTCCTGTTCGAACAGCCGCGTGCGTTGGTAGACCTCCAGCGCCGAAAGTTGCTCGGACGTACCCGCGATGGGCTGGTTATCGGCATCCAATTCGGGACCGATCCCGCCAAAGAAGGTAAAGGTTCCCCCGAAGTTGTTCACGGATGTGTCGCGCAGGAACGACTGCCGCACGCGCCCGCCCCATTTGAAGACATGCGTGCCCTTGGTGTAAGTCGAAGTATTGGTCAGTTCCCAGTTATTCGTGATACTGGCGGAGTCTCCGATTTGCGGGCCGCCGGATTGGAACGCGCCCGCCACAATGAGCGCGGGCGTGCTGTTGTCCGCGACATCGTTCAGGGCCGACCGCATGTACTGGAAGCGGGTCTCGTTCAACGCGCGCGGGCTCAATACGGCGCTCTCGGTGATTTGCAGGGTGTTCTCGGAGGACGCCTGATTGAAAGCCTGGTCGGAGAGACTGAAACCCCGGCGCCCTCCTTATCCATCTCTACGCGCGTGTTCTGATAGCGCACGGTCAGGGTATTGTTCGCGTTGATCGAATAATCCAGACGCGGGGTGAGCGTGGTGCGGTATTGCGGCGTCAGGAGCGCCTGGTTGACAGTCAGCGGGTTCAGGCTGGCATCCAGGGTGGTCGCCAGAATGAAAGCGTTTTCGTCGATGGTGCGGTGTTCGGCGTCGAACCCGAACGAGGCTTTCGATTTCAGAAGCGGCCCGCTCAAGCTGAGTCCGAAGAAACGCTGCTGATAGGGTGGGCGTTTGGATTGGTCGAGCAGCGGACTGCGCGAATTCAGCGCTTCCTTGTTGTACTGTATGAAGCCCTGGCCGCGGATCTTGTCGCTGCCCGGCTTGGTGAAGATCTGGATACGTCCGAAACCCGGCCGGTCGTATTCCGGTGAGAACGGATTGGAATTGATGCGCACTTCGCGGATGGAGGATTTAGGCGGCAGATTGCCGCCCGTGAAGCCGTCGATATAGATCTGCGCTCCATCGGGGCCGCCGCCGGGGCCGGCCAGGGCCTGCAATTGCGATGAAAGCTCGTCGGGATCGTCGGAGAGCGCCGCCAGTTCTTTCTCCTTCAGCACCAGCGCGTCGCCATTCTCGGCCGTGTCGGCGCTCACCGCGTTGGCTTCGGCCTCCACGTTGACCACCTGATTTTCGGCCGCAATCGCCAACTGCTCGTCGAGCACCGTGGGCTGGCCGATCTCGACGTCCTTTTGCTCGAGTAAAGTGAATCCTTTGGCAATAAACCGGACCGTGTACTTGCCGGGCTTGATGCCGTCGAAACTATATTTGCCGCCGGCATCGGTTTTGGCCCGTTGGTCCACACCGGCCCCGCGCAATTGCACCAGCGCGCCGGGCACGGATGCGCCGGAAGGATCGGTAAGCACACCGTGCAGGCTAGCGGCGGTTTGCGCCGCGCCGTGGACCGATAGAAAAACCAAGAGGGCGGCCAGCGCCCTGATCCGTTTCATGTTTGCTCCCATTCCAGTATTCGCGAAAACGGCGCCGCCGAATCTTAAGTTTTGTAAAAGGCACGGTATGTGCCGCCGTTCTGAGCTACAACGGAAGTAGTGAGACGAGTGCTGCTGGTGGACGACGACACGGATCTTTGTGCGCTGATGGCCGACTTCTTCTCGCAACATGACTTCGCCATGGAAGCCGTGCACGATGGCCCGCGCGGGCTGGCACGGGCACTGGACGGCCAGTACGACCTGGTGATCCTGGATGTCATGCTGCCGGTGCTCGATGGCTTTGAACTACTGAAGCAGATCCGGCGGCGCAGTTCCGTTCCGGTTATCCTGTTGACGGCGCGCACCGCGCAGACCGACCGCATCGCGGGTCTCAACGCGGGCGCAGACGATTATCTGCCGAAACCGTTTGGTCCCGAGGAACTGCTGGCACGTATGCGCGCGGTATTGCGGCGCGCGGGGCAGGCAACTGCGTCGTCCCCGGCGGCTGAAGCGGGCGGCGTGCGCGTCGACTCGCGGACGCGCGAAGGGTGGGTCGACGGCGCGCTCCTGGATCTCACCGCCATCGAGTTCGATATCCTGGATTTGCTGGTGCGTTCGGCGGGCCGCGTGGTCTCGCGCAACGAACTGGCCGCGGTGCTCTACCAGCGGGAGTCCACGCCTTACGAGCGCTCGCTGGATGTCCATGTGAGCCACCTTAGAAAGAAACTGGAGCCCAGCGAGCGCGTGCAGATCCGTACGGTGCGCGGCGTCGGCTACTTTTTCGCGGCATCTCCGGAGGCCGCCGGATGAGGACCGTATTCGCCAAGATCCTGCTGTGGGCGTTCGGCACGCTGCTGCTTTCGCTAGGCGCGTATCTCTTTATCTCGAATGGTCTGGCAACCCGGATCTCCGGAAAAGGAGGGCCCTTCGAGAGGACCGTAGCATTCCAGGTGGACCAGGCGGAAGTCACGTATCAGTCCGGCGGTCCCGCGGCGTTGGACACTTACCTGCGTAAACTGCAAACTTACTTCGGCCCGGAACACTACTTCACCGATGCGCAGGGTAAGGATCTGGTGACCGGCGCGGACCGCTCCGGGCTTTTGCGAACCGCCCGCGGAAAATACAACGTCCCGCACGATTCCGGCGGCCGTTTCGTATTCGTGGCCGCGTCGCAGGATGGTGCTTACCGGCTGATTGCCACCGGCCGGCCGCCCTTCACGCGCTGGACGTTTCTGCCCTACTACGGACTGATTTTGGTGGTGGTGGCGCTGTTGTGCTGGATGCTGGCAGTGAACATCGCGTCGCCGCTGCGCGGCTTGGCGCATACCGTGGAACGCTTCGGCCGCGGCGACCTGTCCGCGCGCGTGGCCACGCGCCGGCGCGATGAAATTGGCGACGTGGCGCGCGCGTTCGACCGGATGGCCGACCGGATCGAGACGCTGCTGACCGCCGAACGGCGCCTGCTGCAGGATATCTCGCACGAATTACGGTCGCCGCTGGCGCGCCTCAGCTTCGCGGCTGAGTTGACCAAGACGGCGGAGGATCGTAATGCCGCGGCGGCCCGCGTTACCAAAGAAATCGATCGGTTGACGAACTTGGTCGGTGCGCTGGTGGAGGTGACGCGCGTGGAGGGCGACCCTGCCACGCGGCGCGTGGAACACCTCGACCTGGAGCGGCTGGTGCAGGAGTTGATTGAGTCCAGCCGCATGGAGACCGATGCCCGCGGCTGCCGGGTGCGGTTCGAATCGGAGGGGCCGCTGCCGGTGCGGGGCGATCGCGAACTGCTCCGCCGGGCGGTCGAAAACGTGTTGCGCAATGCGATCCGCTACGCGCCGGAAGGCACCGCGATCGATGTCCGGTTGGAAGCCGCCGCGGGCAAGGCGGCGATTTCGATACGCGATTATGGCGCCGGTGTGCCGGCGGAAATGCTGCCGAGGATCTTCCAGCCGTTCTTTCGCGTGGATGGTTCGCGAGGCAGCCAGACGGGCGGCGTGGGGCTGGGGCTGGCGATCGCGCACCGCGCCATCAGTGCGCATCACGGACAGATCGGTGCGGAGAATGCGGCGCCTGGGCTGCGCGTGCGCCTGGAAATCCCGCAGTAAGTACTCTCTTTGTTGGGGCGGACCTCATGGTCTGCGCGGATTCTCCGGAACCCACTCTGGAGTTTGGACATTTGGTGGGTTGTTTTTCGGAGCCGCAAAGATGATGAAAAACCAAGAGTAGTGGCCAATCTTGGCCGCAGCCGGCTTTCCAGCCGGCTTAGTTAACCGCCTGAAAAGGCGGCTGCGGGCATGATTGGCCGCCCCACGGTGAGTTTTCGACGATGCCCCGCAGGGGGTCTCGCCGCAGTTTCACCCGCATCCGCGGGGCGCCCGCTAAAGCGACGCTAAAAGTGCGCGCCACGGGCAGGCGGCCAGTCATCACGAAAAATGTCGAACTCCAGCGCGGGTTCTCCCAGAACCCCCTTCTTTAGCGATCTGTCGCTGGATTTCGGATACACTACTCTTTTGAGGAACTCGCGCAAAACGGGACCACGGCCGCGCCCCTTTGCGCTTTTCTGGAGGTGACCGATGCTAGCGAAGTGGGCCGCCGTGTGTGTTGTGCTCATCCCCCTGCTGCCCGCGCAGGAAATCTCGACGGCCGGCGCGCCATCCGGATTGCGCTGCGAATATCTGACCGACCCCGTTGGGATCGACGTCCCGCAGCCGCGTTTCTCCTGGGTGTTGGAACACGGCGCGCGCGGCGAAAGGCAAACTGCATACCAGGTAATGGTGGCAACGAAGCCGGATGCCGCCGCCGGCGACCAGTGGGACAGCGGAAAGGTCGCGAGCGCCGAATCCGTACACGTCGTCTATGCCGGCAAGCCGCTGGCCAGCGGACAGTCTTATTACTGGAAGGTGCGCTACTGGGATAGCGGCGATCATGCCAGCCCGTACAGCGCGGGTGCGCGCTTCGAGACGGGTCTATTCGAAAGCGCGGAATGGAAAGGAAAATGGATCGGAGGCGCAAACGAGATCCGCAAAGAGTTCAGTCTTCCGGGCCGTCCATTGCGGGCGCGGGCGTATGTCGCCGGGGTCGGCTATTACGAACTGCGCGTGAACGGCCACAAAGCCGGCGATCACGTGCTCGATCCGGCCTGGACCACTTACGACAAGCGCGTACTTTACACGGTGTATGACATTACCGACCGCTTGCGGGCAGGACCGAACGCGGTGGGCGTGATGCTGGGCGAAGGCTGGTTCAAGGGCCGCGCGCTGCGCATGCAGATTCACGCTGAGGTGGAAGGCGGTCAATCGCTGGATGTGGCGACGGATGCATCGTGGAAGACGATGCCCGGCCCGATTCAGCAGGACAGCGTATACGACGGCGAGGTCTACGACGCGCGCCTGGAAACGGCGGGATGGGATCGCGCGGGCTTCGACGACGCGCACTGGAAAGCCGCCAGCCTGATCGACGGGCCCAAGGGAGTGCTGTCGGCGCAGATGATGCCGCCCATTCGGGTGACGGATACCCTTAATCCGGTCAAGATGACCACGCCCCGTCCGGGTGTCTACATTTACGATCTCGGACAAAACATTAGCGGCGTTGTCGAACTGCGCGTGCGCGGGCCGCGCGGCGCGCGCGTGCAACTGCGGCATGCGGAATTGCTCTATGACGATGGCACCCTCAATGTGGAGAACCTGCGCGCCGCCAAAGCCACAGACGTCTATTTTCTGCGCGGCGACGGCAGCCTGGAAGTCTACCAGCCGCGCTTCACCTACCATGGCTTCCGGTACGTGGAGCTGACCGGCTATCCGGGCGCTCCGAAGTTCGATACGCTGCGTGCCAAGGTGGTGCATTCCGATGTGCGCCCGAGCGGCGGATTCAGCAGTTCGAAGCAGATCCTGAACCAGATCCAGAGGAACATCGTGTGGGGCATTCAGGATAACCTGCATGGCGTTCCCACCGACTGCAACCAGCGCGACGAGCGGATGGGCTGGATGGCCGACGCGCACCTATACGCCGAAACCGCCATGCTGAATTTCGACATGCCCGCCTTCTATACGAACTTCCTGCGCGACATCCACGATGTGCAAGGCGCCGACGGCACCGTCACAGACACCGTGCCGCATCGCTACGGCAGCCGCCCGGCGGATCCGGCCTGGGGCATGGCCTATCCGCTGCTGACCTGGTATATGTACGAGTATTACGGCGACCGGCGCATCCTGGAACAGCATTACGAAGGGGTGAAAGCCTGGACGGATTACCTGCGCACGCGCAGCCGCGATGGCATTCTGGATTATAGTTATTACGGCGACTGGGTGCCCATTGAGAAGACGCCCGGCAACCTGGTTTCGACCGCTATGTACTACTGGAGCGCCGATCTGGTTTCGCGCATGGCCACTGTACTCGGTAAGGCCGCGGACGCCGATGGCTACCGGAAGCAGGCGAACGGCGTCAAGGACGCTTTCAACGCGAAGTTCCTGAATGCGGCGACGGGCCTATATGGCGGTGGCACCCAGACCGCGCAGATCCTGCCGCTATTTCTGAATATGGTTCCGGATAGCCGGCGGGGCGGTGTATCCGCCGCGCTGCGGGACGATCTCGTCTATACGCGTAATACTCACCTCACCACGGGAATCCTCGGCACGAAATATCTTTTCCCCTGGCTGACCCGCTCCGGCAATTCGGATCTGGCTTACGAACTGGCTACCCAGACGACTTATCCGAGTTGGGGTTACATGATCGAGAACGGTGCGACTACACTTTGGGAACTGTGGCAGAACAAGACCGGGCCGTCGATGAATTCTCATAACCATCCGATGTTCGGCAGCCTGGGCGCGTGGTTCTACAGTGCCTTGGCCGGAATCAACCCGGATGTGGCCAAGCCGGGATTTGAACATATCGTCATCGCGCCGCAGGTGGTGCGGGATCTGAAGTGGGCCGCGGGGTCGCTCGATACCATACGCGGTACGGTGTCATCCTCTTGGAGCCGCTCGGACGACGGACTGCGCTTGGAAGTCAGCATCCCGGTGGGCAGCCGGGCGGAGGTCCGCATTCCAGATTTAGGGCTGACGCCGGCCACGTTGTCCGAATCTGGGCATGCGATCTGGAAAGACGGCAAATTCGAGCCCGGTCCGGCCGGGATTACGGGCGCACGAGCGAGCGATGGCGCGCTGGTGGTGGACGTTGGCTCAGGCTACTATGTGTTCGCATTGAGCCGCGAGTAAGCCGCTGACTGGAGGGTCGATGAACAAGGTGTTCTGGACGGCGGCAAGAACGGTGATGGCTCTCGCGCTGGCCAAACTGCTATTCCAACTGGCGATCTTCCGCGGCTACGGCATCTTTCGGGACGAGCTATATTACCTGGCCTGCAGCCGTCACCTCGCATGGGGCTATGTGGAATTCCCTCCCTTGATCGCGGTGCTGACCCGCGCGGTAACCGCGACTCTGGGCGATTCCTTGCTTGCCATCCGCCTGCTGCCGGCCCTAGCCGGCGCCGGGCTGGTGGCGTTGACCGCAATGATTGCCCGGGAACTGGGCGGCGGGCGATTCGCGCAGGGCCTGGCGGCTCTCGCAGTCATAGCGACGCCCGCATGGATGAGCATCGATCACATTCTGAACACGAATGCCTTCGAGCCGCTGTTCTGCGCCGGCTGTGTGTGGCTGGCGCTGCGGGCCTGGAATACCGGCGATGCGAGATATTGGCTGGGATTTGGAGCGGTTGCAGGCCTGGGGCTGGAGAACAAGCACGCCATGCTTTTCTTCGGCTTCGGCATCGCGGCGGGAATGCTGCTGACACCGCTGCGCAAGACATTTACCCAACGGAACCTATGGCTGGGCGGGGCGATTGCGGCGCTGATGTTTCTGCCCAACATACTTTGGGAAATCAGGCTGGGTTGGCCTACCCTTGAGTTTCTGGAAAGCGCAGTCAAGTACAAGAACGCGATCCTGACACCGTGGCAATTCTTTACCACCCAGTTAGGGTTGACGGCCGCCGCCGTGCCCGTCTGGATGGCGGGCTTGTGGTTCTATTTCTTCCACCCACGCGGCAAACGGTATCGCGCGCTCGGCTGGGCCTACGTCATCGTCTTCGCGGCTCTATGCGCGCTACGCGGGAAAGGCTATTATCTGCTGCCTGCTTATCCGATGCTGCTGGGCGCGGGCGGCGTCTGGCTGGAGGAGGTATTCGCGCGTCGGCCGTGGCAGCGGCTGAAGCCTGCGCTGATCGCGTCGATGCTGGTCTCGGCGGCGGTGAGCGCGCCGATGGCCGTGCCACTGCTGCCTTTGGAGACCTTCGTGCGCTACGCCGCCTGGCTAGGCATCCAGAATCCGAAAGAGGAGCGGCATGCGATGGGCAGGCTGCCGCAATTCTATGCCGATATGTTCGGATGGCGCGGCATGGCCGTCCAAGTGGCGGCCGTGTTTCATGGGCTGTCACCAGACGACCAGGCCCACGCCGTCATCTTCGCTCACAACTACGGCGACGCGGGCGCGATCGATTATTACGGGCCTGGCCTGAAGATACCCAACGCCATCAGCGGTCACAACAACTACTACATATGGGGACCCGGCCCTGTGGACCCACAGGTTGCGATCGTCATCGGGGGAACCCGCGCGGACGCGGGCAAACTGTTTCAGGATGTGCGAGCGGCAGGGCTGATCACGGACCGGAACGTCATGCCGTTTGAGAATAATTTGACGATCTGGGTGTGCCGCGGGCCAAGGATGTCTCTGCGGCAGTTCTGGCCGAAGGTCAAGTACTATGTCTAGTCGCGCCGCTCTAATTCGATCAGTTCCACTGCCGGCGGAGCAAGTTCCTGAGTCAGTGCGAAGCTCGATCCGTGTCCGGCCGGCAGCGTCTGTGGATTGAAATTATCGGTGTCACTGAGGCGATAGCGCTTCACGCTGAAGGCCGCGTTGCCCCACGGCAAGTTGGCGATGTGCAGCGCGTAGCCGCGGTTGTTTCCGTAGACGATGCCCGTCTGCCGCGGCAATCTGGGTCCGCCACGAGCGGGCGAGCGGAATTGCGGCGGAATCTCATAATTGGCAATCAGGATGCGCACCTTGCCGCCGTCGGCGGAGCGTCCGCCGAGTACGGCAAAGCCAAACGTATCCGCGCCCGCAACGGAGAGCCGCAGCGGCGTGTCGAGCATGGCCGCGCCAGCCAGGAAAGCATAGCCATACTTGGTGTAACTGCCATCGTCTTCGACCAGTTTGCGCGGACCGGCTTCCCCGCGATAATACGCGGCGCGCGCCACCGGCGAATCCTGCAAATAGATGAGCGCGGCGTCCACAAAAGCGGCGTTATTCATGGCCGTCCCATTGGCGCCCCGCATCACGGCGGGTCCCTGTCCCATGTTCCATTCGGTGACCAGGATTTCCGCGTTGCGGAATCCATTTGTATCCAGGAGTTGCCTGTAGATCTGTGCGACACGCACCATTTCGAAAGGATCGTAGGAACGGCCGAAGTAATCGTGCCACGAGTAGAAATCCAGTGGCAGGCCATGCCCGGCGCAATAACGGATGAAGCCTTCGCGATACGGTCCCGGGATGTTGGCGACCGCCTTAGCCGGGCCGCCTATTTTGAGCTGGGGATCGAAGCTCTTCAAGGCGCGGGCGACCTTATCGTAAAGCGTATAGAACTGGGCCGGCGTTCCGGTCCAGAAAGGCCGGACGAATTGCGGATTCCAGGCGCGTTGGTCGTCCGGCTCGTTCCAGAATTCCCAATAGCGGATGTGGTCGTGAAAGCCGTGCGCCCAGCCGGCGTTATAGTGCATGGCCACGTGCTTCACGATGTTGGCATATTTATCGAAATCGGGCGGCGGTTGCGGGTCGGCGGACCAACTGCGTCCGATGCGATAGCAAATCTCCGCGCCGCTATCGGCCATGGCCTGGACGAACGGGTCGGTGGGAGCGAAGTTATAGCTCTCGGGCCGCTCGGGATCGGCGCTCCAATTGGGAAAGATGGTTTTGGATGCGGTGGCGCCCTTGGCCCTAGCGATGGCGTCCGGATCGGACCAGCGCGCATCGATATCCAGGGGTCCGAAGAGGCCGTCCGCGCGGATGAAATCAAGATGCAACTCTTTGTATTGTTTGCTGAAATCAGGACCGCCGGGTACGACCAGGGGACCGCTGACCACGCCCTGGAACGAGCGAATCTGGCCGGTGGCGCGCGCGGCATCCACTTCAACCGGCCGGAAGCCGGCGCCGGCGGATAGAAAGGCTAGCAGCAGATAGGGGAACATAGTTTTGTGGGGCGGGCAATCCTGCCCGCAACCGGCTTTCAGCCGGTTTCTTATTTTGGCTGCAGTCCCACCATCGAGACGACCACTCCCAATTCCCGCCGGTCGGCCGGAGTAGGCGGCATCGTCTTGTCCACCGAAAAATCGATGCGCGCCGTATCGTCCACCAGCAGGTTCGCGGGGACTTCGCGGCTGAACAAGAACTGGCCGGCTTGCGTGTAGGTTTCCGGAGGCAGCGGCGTGCCGTTTACATACGCGGTGAGCGTTATGGTTTTCAGCTTCGCCAGAGAGACATCCGGGATCGCGAATTTCAGTTGCAGCATGGCGCCTTTCGTGCCGGCGTTCTGCGGCGGGTGCAACAGGACCGAGAACCGGCCGGCGGTCCAACGCCAGGAATTCTGTTCAATGCCGTAGAATCCGCTCACCAATTGGGCAGCAGTACGGGAATCCGCCGTCGCGATCGTGCTGGCTAACGGAGGGGCCTCCTCGACGGTTCGGGCCGTCACCGGCTTATGCCGCTTGCAGCCTGCCGGTACCAGGGCCAGGCTTAAAACCAGAATCGCGGCGCCGATCGAAACTCGATGGGCGGGCCGAATCCGGCTCGAAAATGAAAGGGTCATTAGTCTCCGCTCTTCTCCACTTGTACCAGGCAGCTATAAAACGTGGGTCCGCCGCCTTTGTCAGTCAGGCGATCGGAGGTCAGCGCATTCACGCTGTGGCCATCCGGCGACATGTTGGCCCAGCGCACCGAGGGTACCGAGACCACGCCTTGGCGCACCACGCCATCCACTTCGGCGCGCAGAAGGCAGGAACCGCGTTCATTGTACACACGAACCTGATCGCCGGTGGCGATTCCACGCGCCGCCGCATCGCCCGAGTCCATGTAAAGCGTAGCGGTGGCAGCGTCGTTCTCCGGGCGGTTGCCGAACGTCGAATTCATGCTGTCGTCGTGTTTAGGAGAGATCATTTCGAGCGGGTAGCGCGCCCTGAGGCTTTCGTCTCCAAAACGGGATTCCACCGGCGGAGTATACGCGATCGATTCCGCGCGAAACTCGCACTTGCCGGAATGCGTACCGAATCCGCCGCCGGCGAAGGGCTGAAATGCGCCGCTGTCAGGCGCCACCCGCAGCCGCACGAAACGCTGGCGCTCCAATTCCTCCAGAGTGATGCCGCGCACGAAGGGGTGCTCGGAATCGAGCAGCGTACGGATCATGTCGTCTTCCGAATCCCGGAAACAGGGATCGTCGAAGCCCATACGGCCGGCCAGCGCCCGGAAAACTTCCACGTTGGACCGGGTCTCGCCCGGCGGCGGCAGGGCGGCCCGCGCCAATTGCAGGTAGTAGTGGCCGTAGGCGAGATAGAGGTCGGTGTGCTCCAGAAAGGTGGTCGCGGGCAGCAGAAAGTCGGCGTAGTCGGCCGTATCGTTCTGAAACTGTTCCAGCACCACGGTGAACAGGTCGCCGCGCCCCAGCCCGCGGCGTACGGCGTTCTGGTCCGGCGCGATGGCGGCGGGGTTGGAATTGTAGACTACCAGGGCTTTCACCGGCGGATCGGCGACGTCGTTCAGAGCGTGGCCCAGCAGCGACATGTTCAGGATGCGTGCTTCGCGGCCGAACGCACGCTGCTGCAGATCGGGCCGCTCCAAGCCCGCTCTATTCAGATGAAAAGCTTGCGACGTGGAGAGCTGCAAGCCTCCGCCGATCTCTTTCCACGAGCCGGTCAGCGCGGGCAACAGGGAGATCGTGCGCACGGCCATCGCGCCGCGCTCGCTGCGCTGCACGCCATAATTCAGGCGAATGGCCGCTGGTCGGGTTGTGGCGTACTCGCGCGCCAGGGCCACGATCTCGTCCTGGGCTATTCCGGTGAGGGCGGCGGAGCGTTCGGGCGGAAATTCTCCGGCACGCGCCGCGAGTTCGGCGAATCCGATGGTGTGCTGTGCGATGTACTCCGTGTCATACAAGTTCTCGCCGATGATGACGTGCATCATGCCGAGCGCCAACGCGGTGTCGCTGCCCGGATTGATGAAAAAATGCTTGTCCGCCGCGGCTCCCGTGCGATTGCGGCGGGGATCGATCGTGTAGAAGCGGGCGCCATTGCGGCGCGCCTCCACGATGAAAGGCCAAAGATGTACGTTGGTGCCGAGTACATTTGCGCCCCAGGCAACGATCAGCTTGGAGTGCCGGAATTGCTCCGGCTCCGTGCCGTAGCGGAAGCCCAAAGCGTCCATCAGGCCGGCCCCGCCCGCAGACGAACAGATGGTGCGGTCGAGCCGCGATGCGCCCAAGCGATGAAAAAAGCGCCGGTCCATGCCCGAGCCATTCAGCAATCCCATCGTGCCGGCATAGCTGTACGGCAAAATGGACTCCGGGCCAAATTCGGCGGCGATGGCTTTCAGGCGCGCGGCGATTTCGTCGAGGGCTTCATCCCACGAGACCCGCGCGAAGCGGCCTGCGCCCTTGACGCCGACGCGACGCATGGGATAGAGCAAACGTTCGGGGTGGTATTCGCGCTCCAGGTAGCGCGCGACTTTGCCGCAGAGGAATCCGCGGGTTACGGGGTGGGCCGGGTCGCCGCGAAGCCGGGTGGCTTTGCCGCCGTCGATGGTAACCAGTACGGCGCACGTATCCGGGCAATCCAAAGCGCAGACGGAATGGCGGATTTCAGGCACTTATTTGAGGATTATAGCAGGCACATCTCCTGCGATCAGGGGCGGCCCAGGTTCTCGTACCACTTCAGATTAGCGGTTGACGAGCCAATGCAGGCGATATCCGGGCGCCCGTCGCCGTTCAAGTCCGCGATGGCGCAGGCCGCGGCCGGCATGCTCGTGTCGAGCGGGACCCTGGTCCACTTGCCGCCTTGGGAGTCCTGCGCGTAGTACACGTTCACGCCTTTGCCGCGATAACCGGCGACCACTTCATCCCTGCCGTCACCGCCCAGATCGGCGGTGAGAATCGTGTGGCCATCGGCCAGCGAATCGTCGATTACCTGCCGTTGCCACACCCCGCCGATTTCCCGATAAATGGCGACCTCGTTCCCGTGCCAAGGCTCGATAGCGGCCAGAAACCGCCGCTCGCCCAACCGGCCGACGGCCACGTCGCTGGATCCGGATTTGGGCCACGGGCCGGGATCGCCGGCGGTGATTTCGGTGCGGCTCCAACGTCCGCCATCTCCCATCCGATAAAGGTGAATGCCGGTGAAGCCGGCGGTCAGGATACTGTCGCGCAGATCGCCATCCCACTTCACGATGTAGAGGCCGTGGACCACGCCCTCGTCCTGTTCCGAGATGGTTTCGCGTTTCCATTCGCCGGGCCGGTAGAATACCAGCGGGGTATGCGCGTGGTCCTCGGGCCGTTCAACATTGGCCGCGGTGAGCGGTTGGTTGACGACCACTCTTCTGCCGCTGCCATCGATATCCGCCCATCGCAGGCGGTGCGAAGCAGGCAGACGGTCGATCTCCCGGATCGTCCAAGGCTCGCGCGGGTCGCCATTGTGGCGAAGCACGGACACAATCCCGGCGCTGCTCTTCGCGTTCATGGAAAAGCCGGAAGCCAGCACGAGAGTAGGGATGCCACTGTCATCCATGTCCCAGGCGGCCACGTTGATCATACCGGAGAGATTTCGGGCGATGACGTGACGCTGCCAGCCGGGGTTTTCAAACCAGACCAACTCGGTCATGCCGCTCGCCAGCGCGACCAGATCCAGTTTGCCGTCGTGGTTCATGTCGACCGCGACCACCTGGTAGCCGCCAGTCAGGCCAGTCGAGACCGTGTGCTCCGCAAAACGCACGGGCGGCGCGGCGCAAAGCGCGCTGCAGATCAGAATGCAGGGGATGTACCGCACGCCCCAAGTATAGAATACGGGCGCGTGCCGGAGGATCTGTGACTGGCGGATGTCTAGGCTGCGTCCCGCTCCGCCAATTCCGTGTTTACCTTCGCTACCTTGACGCCTTTAGCGATGCCCAAGAAGCGCAGAATCTGGATTTGGATCCAGGACATATCGAACTCGTACCAGGCCAGACCGTGGCGCGCCGAAGTCGGATGTGCGTGGTGATTATTGTGCCAGCCCTCGCCGAAAGTGATCAGCGCAACCCACCAGGAGTTTCGGGAATCGTCACGCGTCTCGAACCGCCGCGACCCCCACATGTGCGTTGCCGAGTTCACCAGCCAGGTGGCGTGCAAGCCGACCACAACGCGCAGGCAGATACCCCACATCACCATCGACACGCCGCCGACCGCGAACAGCAATCCGGCCAGCAGCACGTTCGGCAGCCAATGATAGTTGTTCAGCCAGACATAAAAGCGGTGCTTGGCCAGATCGGGAGCGTACTTGGACATCAACCGGGTGTTGTTGTGCTTGGCTTCGCCCATCAGGATCCAGCCCGCGTGTGCCCACCAGCCGCCATCGTGGGGCGAGTGCGGATCGCCAGGCATATCCGATTTCTGGTGGTGAATCCGGTGCGTAGCCACCCAGAATATAGGGCCGCCTTCGAAGGTCAACGCGCCGCAGACCGCGAACAGGTATTCGAGCGCCAAAGGCACCTGATAGGACCGGTGCGTGTGCAAACGGTGGTAGCCCATGCTGATCCCCAGACCGGTGGCGAACCACAGGAGGAAGAGCGTCACCGCCAGGTTGATCCAACTGAACATGAACAGGGCGGCGATAGCGCCGATGTGCAAAAGCACCAGCACAAGCGTCGTCGGCCAGTTCAGTTTTTGCTTTTCAGGGAACTCGAGGAGTTCGATATTGGCGGATTTCTGAGTAGTTGCGGTCAGCACTGTACTTTCAAACTAGCAAGGAATCTGACTGTTGTTTGTAAGATTTGTGTAATTTCAGACCTTGCCATTGGATAGCGGGGTGCGCGCAGTCTGCTTCTACCCCATCATCCCCGCCAACACCCCGCGCATATAACTGAATGATTTCTGCATCCCCGGCAGCGGATTGTCTCCGTTAATCTCATATTCCAGGTTCACATTGCCCTGATAGCCGATTTTCTGCAACTGCTTGAAAATCCCCACAATCGGCATGATGCCCTCGCCCACGTCGCACTGCACAGCGCGCGGCTCGAAGGTCTTCAGATCCTTGATGTGCATATCGAACAGGCGGCTGCCGGCTTCCGCGATGGATTCCACGACGTTCGCGCCCGCGCGCGCGGAATGCCCCACGTCCATGCAAAGCCCGCAGCGCGGATCCATGTCGCGCACCACTGCCAGCACCGATTGGGGCGTCGGGTACTTATTGTCCTCGGGACCGTGATTGTGGATCGCGATGCGAATGTTGTACTCCTTGACGAAGCGCTCGATCATGCCGAGGTTGCTGTGTGTAGGCGCGCAGACCATCATGGGCATGCCGCACATTTTCGCGTATTCGAAGTAGCGGCGGATGTCTTCCGGATCGTCTTTGGCCAGTGTGATGTTCCCGCCGCTCACAATGGTAAGGCCCGCGCGCTCGAACTCCTTCCGCCCGTTTTCAAGTTCCTCGGGACTGCTGCGATAGGGCAGGTGGAATTCCTTGACGCTGACCCACGGCGTGCGCAGTTCTTTAATGCACTTGATGGCCAATTCGCGGTTGAACTCGCGAAACGAGTAGCTGGCCACGCCTAACCGGATCGCGCCTGCCTTTTCTTCGCCGTGGGCGCGTCCGGGCGAACTGAGGCCTGCCAGGCCGGCCGTCGTCAGGAAACCGCGCCGATTCAGTTCAAAGCTCATGATGTAACCATTTTACGCCCCGGACATTCTTGAATCCATCCGCCGTTCTGGCAAGTCCATTAGGTATTCCTGGGGGAATTTGCATGGCGGCTCAAGAAGTGGACCAGCCTTACAGCTTGGCCTGCATGGAACTGCGCGGAGGGAACGAGGCGGGTGCGTACTCCGCTGAATTGCCTGGGCTTGCGGCTTGGGTCTCCTGCCGGCCGCTAGGCGCGTCGGGCGGCGGCGATCTCTACTATCTGTCGGCATGCAGTAAAGGGGTGATCGCCCGCGTGGCGCTGGCAGACGTAGCCGGCCATGGCGAGGTGGTCAGTTCCACCGCAGTCTGGCTACGCGATGCCCTACGCGAGCACGTGGACCATTGGGACCAGTCCACATTGATCCGCCGCCTCAACGAGAGCATTCTGAAAGGCGCGCCACACTCCCGTTTCGCCACGGCTTTTCTAGCCAGTTTCTACCGTGAGTCCGGCGAACTGCTGTTTACCAATGCCGGTCATTTGCCGCCGCTCTGGTTTCGCGCCGCCACGAAGGAGTGGAATCTATTGGTCGACTCCACGCCGTATAGTAAAGAGATTATGGATTTGCCTCTGGGCATGATCGCCGGTACATCCTACAGCCAGACGGCTGTGCAACTGGAATGGGGCGATCTGCTCCTCCTCTACACGGACGGCATCAGCGAATCCTGCGACGAATCGGGAGAACAACTTGGTCTCGAACGTCTACTATCGCTGGCCCAGGATCTGCCGGTTGAATCCGCGGCGGCCGCCGGGCGGGCGCTGGTGGCGGCCATCGAACGCTTCCGCGGAAGCGTCCCGCCGGCGGATGACGAAACGGTGCTGGCGCTCGAACGCCGGGGAGACCCCGCATGAGCCTGGAAATCAGGTTCGTCATGCTCAGCGATCCGCGATACCTGCCGGTAGTGCGCGGCGCCATAGGGCCGCTGGCGGCGGCCATCGGCTGGGATGAATCGGACTGCCGCGCCATCACGCTGGCACTCGACGAAGCCCTCGCCAATATCATCCGGCATGCCTATCACAACCGCACGGACGGCCGCATCGAGCTGGAATGCCGCGAGGTTGCGGACGGGTTGGAAATCAGCCTGCTGGATCGCGGTGAGCCCCCGGACAGGAGCAAGATATGTGCGCGCGCGGTTGCCTGCGACCAGCCCGGCGGACTGGGAACTCATATCATCAAGGATGTAATGGACACCGTTTCGTATCAGGCGACGCCCGAGGGAAACCGGTTCGCAGCCACCAAGCGGTTGAGGAAAACGATATGAAGATCTTGATTCGCGATGCGGGTGCGGCCAAGGTAGTCGACGTAGAAGGGGACGTGGATCTGGGCACCTCTCCGGACCTCCGCCGCACCCTTTTCGAAACCCTGCTTCACGCGCCGAAGATGGCGCTTAACCTAGCTGCCATCCGTTACATTGACAGCTCCGGCATTGCCACACTGCTCGAAGTGCTCAAGGACTCCCAGCGGCGCAATAAGCAGTTTGTTCTGTTTGGCCTGAGTCCGGCTGTGCAGCAGGTCTTCCACCTCACGCACGTCATCCGCATCTTTCAGGTATTCCAGACCGAGGAAGAAGCGCTGGGAAGCGCGTAATGCAATTCGTGGCGGAGGTGGGCACTGCGACCGAGCGCAGCATAGCCTACATAGGCGGCCTGGCGCAGCTCTGCGGAAAGTCTTTGCGCCTGCTGTTCCTCTCGCCGTTGAAGCGCGGCCGCCTCGCGCAGCGCGCAGTGCATCAGGCCATGACCGCCGGGGTGGGCGCTCTTCCCATCACTTCCCTGATTACCTTTTTCGTCGGCGTGATCATCGCGCTGCAGGGCGCTTACCAGTTGCAGCGCCTGGGCGCCATGCAGTTGGTGGCCAGCCTGGTCTCCATCTCCATCACCCGCGAGCTGGGACCATTGATTACCGCGATCGTCGTCATTGGACGATCGGGCTCGGCATTTGCCGCCGAGATCGGCACCATGCGAGTGACCGAGGAACTCGACGCCCTCGAGACCATGGCGCTCGACCCCATCGCGTTTCTGGTCGTTCCGAAATTCCTGGCCATGGCGGTTATGATGCCCTGCCTGGCGGTGTGGTCCGATTTGATGGGCGTCCTGGGCGGCTGTGTGTTCGGAATCGTCAGCGGCAACTTCACGTTCGGCAGCTATGTGATTGCCACCCGCGACGCCCTGGTGGCGCACGACATCACCACCGGCGTGGTCAAGGCGCTGGTCTTCGGACTGGTGATTACCGCGGTGGGCTGCCAGGAGGGCTTCTCTACCGGCGCGGGCGCGGAAGAAGTAGGCCGCTCCACGACATCGGCCGTGGTGATCTCGATTCTCCTGGTCATCCTGATCGATCTCGTTTTTACCATCCTGTTCTACCTGGCGCGGGGAGGCGCTTAGGATGGCTGCCCCGGCCGCTACAGTCATTGCCGCGCGCGATCTGCGCGTACAGTATGGCGACCGCGAGGTGCTGCATGGCCTGAGTTTCGATATCGTCCACGGCGAGACAGTCGTGATCATCGGCGGATCGGGTTCGGGCAAGAGCACGCTACTCCGTACGTTGGTCGGGCTGGAGAGGCCCGCCTCCGGCGAAGTGCATATCAAAGGCGTGAACATCACCAGCGCGTCCGCGCGCGAGATGGACGGCATCCGCAAGAAGATCGGCCTGGCCTTTCAGGGCGGGGCATTGATCGGCTCGCTATCGGTAGGCGAAAACATCGCGCTGCCCTTGCTCGAACACACCACCCTGAAGCCCACCACCATTGAGGTGATGGTCCGGATCAAGCTGGAACAGGTCGGGCTCAGCGGCTTTGAGAACTATAGCCCCGCGCAGCTCAGCGGAGGCATGCGCAAGCGCGCTGCCTTTGCCCGGGCGATGGCCATGGATCCCGAAATCCTGTTCTTCGACGAACCCTCCGCGGGGCTCGATCCGATCACCGCGGCAGGCATCGACGACCTGATTCTGGACCTCAAGAAGGCCTATTCCATGACCATGGTTGTGGTGACTCACGAACTGGCTAGCGCCTTCCTGATCGCCGACCGCATGATTCTGCTGGATCGCGGCAACATCGTAGCCATCGGTCCGGCGCAGGAAATCCGCGAGAGCCGGCATCCGCGGGTCCGCCAGTTTCTCGACCGCGTGGCCGATACAACCCAGGACGATGACGTGGATCACCTCCGCATGTACACGGAAGGGATAAGGTGAAATGATGCAGCCCATGCGCGAACGCACTCTGGTGGGACTATTCGTGCTGATTGCGGGCGGCCTGTTGATCGCCACTATGGCGGCGATCTCCGGCGGGCTCGGCGCCGCGACCGTATCGCACCGCGCCTATTTCAAGTTCGCGGGCGGCGTGCAACCCGGGGCGCCCGTGCGCTACGGCGGATTGGCAGTCGGCAAGGTGACGCGGGTCCGGGTGGATCCCGGCAACTCCACCCGCATCGAAATCGACGTGGCCGTGGACCACGACGCGCCCCTGAAAACAGACAGCGTCGCCAAAATCTCCACTCTTGGCCCGCTTACCGACAACTATATCGAGATTGCCACGGGCACCGAGCATGCGCCGCTGGCGCCTCCCGGTTCTACGCTGCCCTCCGAGGAGGCATTCGGCCTGCCACAGTTGGGCGACGCCGCACAGGCCATGATGCCGGATGTGCATAGCGCGCTGCAGAAGCTGAACCAAAGCCTGGATGGCCTGCAGGTGACCATTACGCGCGCCAACGATCTGCTGAACGACCGCAATCGCGCCAACATCGGCGGTTCGCTCGAGAACGTGAATCGCCTGGTGGCCGACGCGCGGCCCAAGGTAACGGAATCTCTCAATAACCTGAACGGGCTGCTCGGCGACGCCCGGCCCAAAGTCTCCACCAGCCTGGCCAACGTGCAGGATCTGACGAAGGAACTGAACGCTAAACTGCCGCCGCTGCTGGACAAGGTGCAAGCCATTACCGGGCGCGCCAACGACACCCTTTCCCACGTGGATTCCACCCTGGTGGAGAACCGCCCCGATATTCGGGCATCGGTAGCGAGCTTGCGCGATACACTGGCCATGTTGAACCAGACGCTGGACCGGAATTCGGCCAACATCGATGAGTTGCTCGATAACATCCGCATGTCGACGGAGAACCTGAGATCGCTGACAGAGACGTTGCAGCGCGCACCCGCCAGCCTGATCCGCGGGATCAAGGTGCCGGAGCGCAAACCTGGAGATTCCCATGAGTAAGGCTATCCTCTGCATGGCCGCGGTCCTGCTGACGGCCGCCTGCGCCCCTACCCGTCCCGTGCATTACTACACGCTCGCGCCCGTCATGCCCCCGGCCTATCAAGTCAACCCGTCGGGTCCCAGCGTGCTGGTGGGACTGATCGCCACGCCGGAATCTCTGCAGGACAGCCGTATCCGGTATCGCGCGGGCGCCAATGAAACCGGCTCTTACGAATACCATCGCTGGGAGGAACGCCCCGGCGCGATCGTGCGGCTGTCGCTGGTGCGCGCGCTGCGCGCCACGGGCAAGTACCGGCGCGTGATGGAGGAGTCCAGTTCCGCTGTCGGCGATTACCTGCTGCGCGGCAAGCTGTATGAATTCTCGGAGGCGGACAGCCCCGCGGTGCAAACGGTGATCTCCCTGCATCTCGAGCTGGTGGACGAGAAGACCGGCCGCACCGTTTGGGACCACGCCTTCGAGCACGAAGAGCCGGCCGGCGGCAAGGAGATAGCGGACGTGGTGGCCTCCATGGAGCGGAACCTGCGGCAGGTGACAGCGGAGGCTGCCGCGGAGATTGGCCGGGGGGCGGGCCTCTAGTATCCTTGCGGCGGTTTACCCGGCTATTCTTTTTGCCGGCGGTAGCGCCGGATCAAGTTGTTCGTCGAGCTGTCGTGATTTAGCGTGGGATCGCCGGGGCTCTCCAGTTCCGGAACGATGCGCTGGGCCAGCACCTTGCCCAATTCGACGCCCCACTGATCGAACGAATTGATCTGCCAGACCGTGCCTTGGGTAAAGACGATGTGCTCATAGAGCGCCACCAGCTTGCCCAGAATCTCCGGTGTAAGCTCGTGCGCGAGGATCGTATTCGACGGGCGGTTGCCCTCGAAAACCCGGTGCGGCACCAGCCAGTCCGGTGTACCCTCGGCCTTCACCTGCTCCGGCGTTTTGCCGAATGCCAGCGCCTCGGCTTGCGCGAATACATTCGCCATGAGCATATCGTGATGGCGGCCCAACGGATTCAGCGGAAGGGCAAACGCGATGAAGTCGCAAGAGATCAGCGGGGTGCCCTGGTGGATCAATTGATAGAAAGAATGCTGGCCATTGGTTCCCGGCTCACCCCAATAGACCGGCCCAGTCGGATAGGACACCGGGTCGCCATCGAGCGTGACGTGCTTGCCGTTGCTCTCCATCGTCAACTGCTGCAAATAGGCCGGAAAGCGCTTCAGATACTGCTCGTAAGGCAACACCGCCGCCGTCTGGCAGCCGAAGAAGTCGGTGTACCAGATGCCCAGCAGCCCCATCAGCACCGGCAGATTGCGGTCGAATGGCGCGGTGCGAAAATGTTCGTCCATCTGGTGAAAGCCATCCAGCATGGCCCGGAAGTTTGGCGGGCCGATGGCCAGCATCGTGGAAAGCCCGATGGCCGAGTCCATCGAGTAACGCCCGCCAACCCAATCCCAGAAGCCGAACATGTTAGCGGTGTCGATGCCGAACTTAGCCACGTCCGCGGCGTTGGTCGACACCGCCACGAAGTGGCTGGCGATGGCCTTTTCGTCGCCTCCCAATCCGGCCAGGGACCAGGCGCGCGCCGAATGCGCGTTAGTCATGGTTTCCAGGGTCGTGAAAGTTTTCGAAGAAATGATGAAGAGCGTCTCGGACGGGTCCAGGTCGTGAACCGCTTCGGCGAAATCCGTACCGTCTACGTTCGAAACGAACCGGAACACCATGCCGCGATCGCTGTAGTGGCGCAGAGCCTCATATGCCATGACGGGGCCGAGATCGGAACCGCCGATTCCGATGTTGACGATGTTGCGGATCCGTTTGCCGGTGCTGCCTTTCCACTCCCCGCTCCGAATACGATTGGAAAAGGCGGACATCTTGTCCAGGACGGCGTGTACCTGGGGCACGACGTTCTCCCCATCCACCGTGATGGATGCTCCCTGGGGAACGCGCAGCGCTACGTGTAGGACGGCGCGCTTCTCGGTGACATTGATCTTTTCCCCGCGAAACATGGCGTCGATACGCTGCCGCAAACCCGATTCGCCGGCCAGGCGCAGGAGAAGGCTGACGGTCTCGTCGGTGATGCGGTTCTTTGAATAATCCAGAAAGAGCCCCACCGCTTCGGCGGTCATCCTCTGACCGCGGCCGGGGTCGCCGGCGAAGAGGTTCCGGAGGTGCAGTGGCCGGATCTGTTCGAAATGTGTTCGGAGTTCTTTCCAGGCGTTACGCCGGGTGAGCGGTTCGATCACGTCGCCCGGCGCTGTAGGCGTTGCCATAGTTGTTCCTTTTCAGGATTCCAAGAAGTATGTTACGCCGGTAGCGTCGATGGGCGCAACGTTGGCGATTCTCGTTAGCGATTCTCGTCCTTCTCCGTGTCGCCTGAAATCGGCCGCGGCCTGGGCCTGAGTTTCGGGTCCAACTCGTAGATGGCGGCCTTGGGCACGGCCGCGATGTCGTGGAGCAGCCGGATGAATCGCAGGTACTGACTCGGCTTCGGCTCCGCCGGATTGGTTTCCTTGGGATCCGTCATTGCGAGTCGGTGGCTTCAAACGCCGGAATCGCCTCGCCCTTGGACTGTGCGCTCTGGACCGCCAGCCGGATCCGCCGGAGCATGAACTGGGCTGTCGTTTGTGTGACTCCGACGACCCGGTTCAACTTGTACGAACTGACGCGATGCTCGCTGTTTGCCACCATCCAGATGGCAATCAGCCACCGGTCGAGGTGAATCGGCGAGTCCTCGAAGATAGTGCCGGCTTTGGGGGAGAACTGCTTGCGGCAAGCGCGGCATTTCCAGATGCGGCGTGTGGAAATGTACCAGTGCTGCTCCCGGGAGTGGCAATGCAGGCATTCGGTAGCGTCGCCCCAACGGGCCGCGGCCAACGTCCTGGCGGCCACATCCGGGTCGCGGTAGAAGCGCATGGCTTCGAGCAGGGTCGTGGGTATCTGCACGGTTTCCGGGGAGCCGAGTGGGCTGGGCGTAATCACTGAACTGGGGTGCATGGGCGAAAGCTCCTGGCCGTTAATTCTGTAGAGTTTAGGCCAAACGAACCCAAGTTGTCAAGTCTTAAAAGTATTATGGCTAGGGATACATTACTATGCAAATATATGTATGCAAACGAATTAAATGTAGTCCGAGAATAATTATGTCTACACCATCGGACTACTGTACTGTTCGGGTGAAGGGCCTGAAGGCCCATGCAGGCGAATCAGAGACGCTCGAGCAGCCCAGTCAGAAGCGCATAAAACGGCTCAACCGAAGAGATCTTCAGCCGCTCGCTGGGGCTGTGCACATCCACGATATGCGGCCCGAAAGAGATCTTCTGCATCCCCGGATGCTTCTCGCCGATTACGCCGCACTCCAGGCCGGCGTGCATGGCGACCAGTTCGGGCGTCTTGCCGAGGATTTCCAGGTGCGCCTGCCGGGTCTGACGGACGATGTCGCTGGCGGGCTCGGGCTTCCAGCCGGGATAACCGCCGGCGCGCTCCACCTCGAAAGCCGCCAGCCGGAGCATAGTCGTGACCATCCGTCCGGCGGCCTGTTTGCTGCTCTCGATGGCACTGCGCTGGCTGGTCTCGATCTCGATTCCGTCGTCTGTGGCAGATACGGTGGCCAGATTCGTGGATGTCTGGACCAGGCCCGGAACATCCGGACTCATCGCCAGGACGCCATGGTGCAGGCTGGCCAGCAGTCCCGCAAGTAGTCTGGCGTCCGCGTCTTCCAGGATTTGGTCCGGCCGCGCCACGCCTTCCACCGCAATCTTCAAGCCTGGATCGAACCCGCCCAGTTCGGATCGGATCTGGCCTTCCACGGTGGCCGCGAGCGACCTGAGCTCCCCCTCTTTGCCCGCGTCGAGCACTACGGTCGCGGAGGCTTCGCGCGGGATGGCATTGCGTTTACTGCCGCCCTGCATATCGGCCACGGCGAGCGGAAGGCGGTCCAGCAGGATTTCGAGCAGACGGCCGAGAATGCGCACGGCGTTGCCGCGTCCTCGGTTGATATCCAGACCTGAGTGGCCACCTTGCAGCCCGGAGACCCGCAGGCGCCAACCGTTTCCGGAAATCGCGGGCCGGCGCTGCACTTTCCGGCGCGCGACGGTGTTAAGTCCGCCGGCGCAGCCGATACAGAGCGTCCCTTCCTCTTCGCCGTCGAGGTTCAGGAAGTATTGAGACTTGAGCAGCCCCTCGGGGAAGTCCGAGGCGCCGGTCAGACCGCTCTCCTCGTCTATCGTAAAGACGAACTCCAAAGGGCCATGGGCGACGTCTTTACTTTCCATTACCGCGAGGGCCGCGGCCACGCCGACACCGTTGTCGGCGCCCAGTGTGGTGCCGTCCGCCTTCAACCAATCGCCATCCCGGATCAGCCGGATGGGATCGTTGTCGAAGTCATGGGCAGTGTCCTCGTTCTTTTCGCACACCATGTCCAGGTGGCCTTGCAGGGCCGCGCTGATGGCGCCCTCACGGCCGGGGCGCGCGGGTTTGCGGATCACCACGTTTCCGACGCCGTCTTGAATGGCCTCAAGGCCGAGCTGCTCGGCCTGAGCCAGGACATAGGCGCGGGCCGCCGCCTCTTTCGTCGAAGCGCGCGGGATGGCCGAGAGCGCCGCGAAATGTCTCCACAAGGACTTCGGTTCCAGATTCTCAAGCGAGGTTTCCATAGATTTTCCGGTGGTGCAACCTTTCATCGTACAGCCGGGCGGCCAATTTGGGATAGAATTAGCCTCCGAGTTGTACGCGCATATGTTCAAGACTCTCTTCTCCCTCGCCCTTCTCTATACGACCTGCGCCGGAGCGCAGACCTACCAGCCCAACTGGGAATCGTTGGACCGGCGCTCGACACCGGCATGGTTCGCCGACGCCAAGTTTGGAATCTTCATCCACTGGGGTGTTTATTCGGTGCCCTCTTATGCGCCGGTGCTGCCCGGCAAACTGGCGTATGCCGAATGGTACTGGCACGCCATCACCGAAGGTCAAAAGGTGGGCGCCGGACCGGTCGACGCGGGGTCCTGGGATTACCACAAGCGCATGTTCGGCACGGAATACGATTACCGGAACTTCGCGCCGCGTTTCCGCGCGGAATTGTTCGATCCGGGTCATTGGGCGGATGTGTTCACGCGCTCCGGCGCGAAGTACGTGGTCCTGACGTCGAAGCATCACGAAGGCTTTGCGCTATGGCCCAGCCAGGAAGCCTCCAGGACCTGGGGACGGCCCTGGAATGCCGTCGAGATCGGACCCAAGCGCGACCTGCTCGGCGACCTGACCAGCGCCGTGCGTGCCAAAGGCCTTCGCATGGGCATCTACTATTCGCTCTACGAGTGGTACAACCCGTTGTATCTTTCCGATAAGACTCGTTACGTGGCCGAGCACATGATGCCGCAGTTCAAAGATGTGGTGACGCGCTACCAGCCGTCCATCATCTTCAGCGACGGCGAATGGGATATGGCCTCGAGCGAGTGGCGCAGTCCCGAGATGCTGGCGTGGCTGTTCAACGATTCGCCCGTGAAGGAAGATGTGGTGGTGAACGACCGCTGGGGCAAGGACACGCGCCACAAGCACGGCGGCTACTGGACGACCGAATACACGCCGGGTATGAGCGGGATGGACCACCCCTGGGAAGAGAGCCGGGGCATGGGTTTCTCTTACGGCTATAATCGCGCCGAACGTTTGGAGCACTATCACAGCGGGCACGAACTGGTGATTTTGTTGGCGGATATCGTGAGCCGCGGCGGCAATCTGCTGCTGGATATCGGTCCCGCCGCCGACGGCACCATTCCGGTGATCATGGAGGAGCGCCTGCTCCAGATCGGCGCCTGGCTGAAGGTGAACGGCGAGGCTATCTACGGTACAAAGCCGTGGAAGGCTACCCGCCAGTGGAGCCCGGGAGAAGTGCCAAAAATCAACTACAACGCGGAGTTCAACGCCGATTACGATGTGGCCAAGCTGGCCGGCAAACCGGAGGGCAGCAGAGCTTCGATCGAAGCGTTCTTCACCTCTAAGGGCGGCGATCTGTACGCGATCCTGCCGCGTTGGCCGGGCCGGCAGTTCACGGTGAATGGCTACGAAGGCGCAAAACCGAAGTCAGTAACCCTGCTCGGCGCGGCTGCCCCGCTGCGGTTCAAAACCGGCGCGGGTACGTTAACCGTCGATCTGCCGGACCTCCCGGAGGATCTGCTGGGGCAGCCCGCCTGGGTTCTGAAGTTGAGCCGCTGATGCGAACCGGCATACCGCTGCTTTTGCCTCTGCTGTTCGTGGCTGCGGGCCTGTCGCAGGACGCCGTGACGATCCGCGTCAATGCGGCCGCGACGGTCGGCCCCTTTAAGCCGATTTACGCCTATTTCGGGTACGACGAGCCGAACTACACGTACACGCGGAACGGGCGCAAGCTGTTGGGCGAGTTGGCGGCTATCAGCGCATCGCCGGTGTACATCCGCACCCACTTCATGCTGGCCACTGGAGATGGAACGCCGGGGTTGAAGTGGGGGTCCACAAATGCTTACACGGAAGATGCGTCGGGAAGGCCGGTCTACGACTGGACTCTCACGGACCGGATCTTCGACACGTATTTGCAGGCGGGCGCCAAGCCGTTCGTCGAGATCGGCTTCATGCCGGAGGCGCTTTCGTCCCAGCCGGAGCCCTATCGTCCGACGTGGATTCCAGGGGCCGAGAACCGCGATTATTCCATCGGATGGTCTTTTCCCCCGAAGGATTATGGCAAATGGGGCGAGCTGGTTTACCAGTGGGTGAAACACTGCGTGGACAAGTACGGGAAAGACGAAGTGGAGTCATGGTATTGGGAAGTCTGGAACGAGCCGGATATCTCGTATTGGCACGGAACTCCGGAGGAGTACGACAAGCTATACGACTACGCCGCGGCGGCGGTGAAGCGCGCGCTTCCAAAGGCGCGGGTGGGCGGACCGGCCACCACCGGCCCATCCAGCCCGAAGGCGGCGGCGTTCCTGCGCCAATTCCTGCAGCATTGCGAGCGCGGCGGCAACTCAGCAACCGGTGGCACGGGCGCGGCGCTGGACTTCGTCACGTATCACGCCAAAGGCCGGCCGACGCTGGTGGATGGCCGCGTGCGCATGGGGATCGCCAAGGGTGCACAAGACGTGGACAACGGGCTCGCCATCGTCCGCGAGTTTCCGAAATTCGCGGCTCTGCCGATCGTGCTGAGCGAGTCCGACCCGGAAGGCTGCGCGGCGTGTCCGGCGCGCGTTTATCCGCAAAATGCCTACCGCAACGGCGCGCTGTACGCGGCGTACACGGCGGCGATGATGAAGAGCGTTTTGGAACTGTCGGAGCGGCGGCGGGCGAACATCGAGGGGATGCTGACCTGGGCCTTCGAATTTGAGGATCAGCCGTACTTCGACGGCTTCCGGACGCTGGCGACAAATGGAATCGACAAGCCAGTGTTGAACCTGTTCCGCATGGCGGGATTGATGCGCGGCGCGCGCGTGCAGGCGGAAAGCAACAGCCGCACGCCGCTGGACACCATGCTCGCCGATGGCGTCCGTGGCCGTCCGGACATAGACGCGCTGGCCGTCCGTTCGGAGCGGGAAATTTCCATCCTGACATGGAATTATCACGACGACGACGTTCCCGCAGCGGAGGCCAAGGTGCGGCTGGAGATCGCGGGAATTCCAGGAACGGCTGTGCGCGCAATGGTCCGACATTATCGAATCGACGAAACCCATAGCAACTCCTGGACGGTATGGAAGGCTATGGGATCTCCGCAGCATCCCACGCCTGAGCAGTATGCCAGGCTGGAAGCGGCCGGGCAGTTGCAACTCGCGGAATCTCCGCGGTGGGTGGATTTGCGCGGCGGCGCGGCGAAGCTTGAGTTTACGCTCCCGCGCCAGGGCGTCTCTCTGATGGAGTTGAGCTGGTAAATGAGACTGGTACAGTTAGCGGGGCCGGGCGGACGGCGGGTGGCGCTGGTTGACGAGCCTCGGCTGCGGCTGCTGGAAGACTGCCGCTCGGTATATGAACTGGCGTCGGAATGTTTGAAGGAAAGAGTTTCCCTTCCGGAGGGCATCGAGCGGCGGAGATCGCACGAATTCCTCGCCTACGACGAGGTGTACGCGGGCAAATCGGAGTGGCGGCTTTGTCCATCGGCCGACGTCCCCTCGGAACCTGCGCGATGCCTGGTGAGCGGAACGGGGCTGACGCACAAAGCCAGCGCCCAGAATCGGGATGCCATGCATGCGGCGGCGCAGGCTGTTACCGACAGCACCCGTATGTACCGATCGGGCGTCGAAGGCGGCAAACCGGCGCCCGGCGAGGCGGGGACCGCGCCCGAGTGGTTTTATAAGGGATGCGGCACAGTGCTGCGGGCGCACAATGAGCCGTTGACGGTTCCGGAATTCGCGGAGGACGGCGGAGAGGAGCCGGAAGTGGCGGGCGTGTACGCGATCGATGCGGAGGGCGCGCCGCGGCGCATCGGGTTCACGGTGGGCAACGAATTCTCAGATCATGTGCTGGAGCGGACCAACTATCTGTATCTGGCGGCCTCGAAACTGCGCAACTGCGCCATCGGCCCGGAACTGGTAGTGGATGGCAATTTCGATCTGGTGCCGGGGAAGGTATCGGTGGAACGCGGCGAGCAGGTTCTGTGGTCGCGGGAGATCCGGACCGGGGAGGACGCCATGTGCCACAGCCTGGCGAACATCGAACATCATCATTTCAAGTTTGAGTTCCATCGCCGGCCGGGCGACCTGCATATTCACTTCTTCGGCGCGGACGCATTCAGCTTCGGAGACGGCATCCACTTGGAAGACGGCGACGTCATGCAGGTACGCTTCGCCGGCTTTGGCCGCGCCCTGCGAAATCCGCTCTCCCGCTTGCCATCGCATGCCGGGGTAGTGGCGGTTCGGCCTATCTGATACCGGTTTCCTGCATCAGGAACCCATAATAGCGGGCCATCCAGTAGGGCAAAAGGAAGGCGGCGCCGTCGTCTTCCGATCGTCCATCGGAGCCGCCATCCACGTCGAACGGATTGGAATTCCACTTGGCGACCGGCAATTCATCGCGGGGCAGCAGGGTCTGGGCTTGTGGACGCCCGGAGCGGTCCAGGCCGGCTGCCATCACGACGTCGTTCCGGCCGGAGTTCTTCACCGTCCATTCGATCGTGTCGATCGGCATGCGGTATAAGGTGCGCGCGGCGGCGGTCAGGTCGAGAGAAGCGTGGGGACGTCCCGTGGCGTAGATGAAAGTCCACAGCGGGTTGTCCTCGCGCACGATGTTTTCCCACCAGGCGTCCATCGCAGGACCGTAATAGCGGCTCAGCAGGTCCTCGTCTTTTTCATAGCGGAAGAGTCCGTAGAACGCCAGCATGGCCAGTTCTTCATCGGAATAGTTGATCTCGTCGCGCAGTTCCTTGTAGCGAGTGGCAAGCTTGGCATATCCCATCTGGAGCGCCGCTTTCTGGTATTCCTTCTGGTACCTTGGGTTCCCGGTAATGTGGGCCGCGGTCTTCAGGAAACTGAGCAGCTCCATGCTGTTCAACGGGCTGTCCCCAGGGTTCTCGCGAAAATAATCCGGCGACCAGCGGCCCCAGGTGGTGGGCTTGCCGGTCACGTCGATCAGGTAGTAGCCATGATCGAGAATATGGTCCATGATGCGGGCGGTGGTCGCGGCGATGCGCTGCTTCAGGTCCGCATCCGGCAGCAGATCGGTGGCCACATTATACAGAAAGAAATGACCCACGATTTCGTCCGAACTGGTGTCCCCTTTCCAGTAGTATTGGCCGTCTTCGGTCCAATGCCACTCGCCATCCCGCGGCATCGGCTCTCCTTTGCGGATGTACGAACGGGCCGGGAAACCTCGTTTGCCGGAGACCTCTTCCAGGAACAGAACGGCCCCGGTAGATTTTCGGGCGTTGGCGAGGGCGTCGGGCGACTTCGTTACGGCGTAGCGAAAGCACTCGGCGGCGGCGTACATGGAAGTCCATAGACCGTCGTTGTCATCGTCGCGGGTCTGATTCGTAGTGACGTCGCCGGCGGTGGCGAGGCTGGAGGAAGCTACCAAGCCGTGACGATCGTGCCGGTCATGCACCCTCTTTTCAAAGAGCGCGGCTTTATCCGCCAACGTCATCACACGCAGTTCGATATGCGAGACACCGGTTTCGGTACGAACCCACATGCCCGCGGATGGGTCCGCGAAGAGTTGTAGCACGCGTTCGTCCGGCAAGTAACGCTTCCCGGCGAAATACTGATGGCGAGCGGACGCGGCAGCCGACGGATCCACGCGCACCAGGCCGCGCGCCGTGCCGTACCAGATTGCGCCATCGGAAGCTACGGCCATTGCGGTGATGTCTCCAACCGGCAGCGGCTGCGCCGTCTTTTGCAAGGCGGCCGGCACGTGCGGGTCGCCGATCGCGTAGAAAGTGCGGAGCTTCTGCGGCTGCCGAATCAACTGAACAGGCTGCGCGGCCCGGCAGATGGCCGCCAGGGCGATCCAACCGACAATTCTGAAGAGCATGGCGAGAGTGGGCCGGCGGCGAAGCTGAAGCCGTCCGCTGTTTATGATAGCCGATGGTACACGGAAGTCCATCCGCGGCATTCGGATATCATCAGCATATGCGAAGATCCACATGGACGGCCCTGGCGGCGGTGTCTCTTGCGAGCGGCATGGCGTGTTACGCACAGCAGGGTGGACTGGTGCAAAACCCGTCCGCCCGCCAGAACCTGAGTCTGAACGGGCCATGGAAGATCATCGTCGATCCCTACGAAGCCGGCTACTACGACTTCCATTTGAACCCCCTGCGCGACGGCGGGCTGGGCGCGGACCGCGTTCCGGCGAACAAGAGCGACCGCCTGGAACTCACCTTCATGCCGAACGCCAGCACGCTCCAGGTGCCCGGCGACTGGAACACGCAGAAACCGGAGTTTCTATGGTATGAAGGCACCATCTGGTATAAGCACGAGTTCGATTATGTGAAGAAGCCCGGGCGGCGGCTGTTTCTCTGGTTTGGGGCGGCCAACTACCAGGCCATCGTATTCCTGAACGGCCGCAGGCTGGGCCAACACGAAGGCGGATTCACACCCTTTCAATTCGAAGTCACCGATGCGGTCCGCGACGGCGCCAATGCCGTGATCGTGAAGGTGGACGATCAGCGCCACGCGGATGCCGTTCCCCCGGCCATGACGGACTGGTGGAATTACGGCGGGCTGACCCGGGCCGTGAAGTTAATCGACGTGCCGGAGACCTTCGTTCAGGATTACTTCGTGCAGATGGAGAAGGGGTCGCTCAAGCGCATTGCGGGATGGGTGAGGCTGGATGGTTCCCACAAGCGCCAGAAGGTCGCGATCCGCATCCCGGAATCCGGCGCGTCCACCATCGTCGATACCGACGAGAGCGGATACGCGCGCTTCGCGTTCAACGCCGAGCTGACGCCCTGGTCGCCGGAAAATCCCAAGCTTTACGATGTTTCCCTGGAGGCTGAGACCGACCGCGTCCAGGAGCGCATCGGTTTTCGCACAATCGAAGCCAATGGCCAGAAGATCCTGCTAAACGGCAAGTCCGTCTTCCTGCGCGGCGTTTCCATACACGCGGAAGCTCCATTTCGCGCGGGGCGTGTGTTTTCAGAAGCCGATGCCCGCGTGCTCCTGACGTGGGCCAAGGAACTGGGCTGCAATTTCGTCCGCCTGGCGCACTACCCGCACGACGAAGTCATGACCCGGATGGCCGACCAGATGGGCCTTCTGGTGTGGTCTGAAGTCCCCGTCTACTGGGCCGTCGAGTGGGAGAATCCCGCGGCTTATGCCAACGCCGAACGGCAACTCACGGAGATGATCGGCCGGGATCATAACCGGGCTTCGATCATTTTCTGGTCCATGGCCAATGAAACTCCCCTGGGCGATGCGCGGCTCAAGTTCCTTTCGTCCATGGCTGCCAAGGCGCGCGAACTGGACAGCACGCGCCTGATCACGGCCGCCACGCTGGTGCACTACTCCGATGCGACTACGATCACCGTCGACGATCCGCTGGGCAAGTATCTGGATGTGCTCGGCTGAAACGAATATATCGGCTGGTACGATGGCGCGCCTGCGAAGGCGGACAGCATCACTTTCAAGACTGTCTATGACAAACCGATGGTGATTAGTGAATTTGGCGGCGAGGCGCCCTACGGGAGACATGGCGACGAAGATACCGCCTGGACCGAGGAGTTCCAGGCCAACGTATACCGGCACCAGATCCCGATGCTGAAGAGGATTCCCTTCCTGCAGGGCATGACGGCCTGGATCCTGATGGACTTCCGGTGCCCTCGCCGTCCCTTGGCCGGGATACAGGATTATTACAATCGCAAAGGACTACTGAGCGACCGCGGGGAGAAGAAGGAAGCCTATTACATTCTTCGCGATTATTATCTATCGCGCGGTGGCGCACGCTTCTAGCGACGCTTCTAGCGTGCAGCGGCGAACTTCAGTTCGCCGTCGGAGGACTTAAAGGTCCCGCTGTTGGACATCATCCGCGGGTGATTGACGATCAAAGCCTAAGTGGTTGATTCAAGGGTTGTAGGTGGTGGGTGGTGGGTTATAGGTGGTGGGTTGCGGGTGGTGGGTTGCGGGTTCCAGATGGTTGGCTATGCGGGGCTGGGCGGTTTTTTGGGGACAGATTGGGCGGACTGCTTGGGGTCGTTTGCCAGATTGTCAAAGAGCAGGGGGGC
>Ga0187871_10000251_pt1 | contig 50996 bp, 41 predicted proteins | sample June2016WEW_16_1_FD_132988 | JGI IMG/M metagenome (GOLD analysis project Ga0187871, IMG submission 132988) | Peatland microbial communities from SPRUCE experiment site at the Marcell Experimental Forest, Minnesota, USA - June2016WEW_16_10 | ecosystem: Environmental > Terrestrial > Soil >...
GAGTGGCTGCTGGAGAGTGCGAATCACCCTCCGCTGTAAACATATGCAAGGAGTCCGAAAAGTGTAAACCGAGACGCGCGCCGTGTTAACCGCGAGTGGGCATTCTCCGGAGAGACGGAGAAGTTGGGCGGAAGACTGCCGCAGCGGACGCATTGGGCCAACCACGACGGCTCTCCGCGGTCGGACTGGAGAACGAGAGCGTCCGGAAATATATGGCAGAATTGGGGATATCTGGCGAGGCTACGGCAGGCTCAGAAGAAACGATGGCGTCAACAACAGGGGAGGCTGGGTTCGGAGAGAAATAGTTTGGCTCCTCAGGTAGGATTCGAACCTACAACCCTTCGGTTAACAGCCGAATGCTCTACCATTGAGCTACTGAGGAGCAACACCGGGCACTTTTATTTAATCAGAGCGCGCGGGCGGGTGTCAAACCCCCCTGCCGGGCGTGGCCGTCGAACCTGTCGAGGTCGCGCGCGTATCGCAGAAACAATTCCATCCCTTCCTGTTCCGCCGCCCCCAACTCGAACACAATGTGCGAGCCGAGATACCGACGCACCAGGTCCGTCGTAAACCCTCGCGCGGGCGCCTCCGCGGCGGCAATCCGCTCCAAGCTGCGCAACCCGAACGCGCAAGAGGCCTGAAAGGCGGCCGCCACTTGCGGCGTCACAAGCTCGCGCGGTCCGGCCCATACCGCAAAAACCATCGGCAGCCCGGTCATCTCCATCCATTCCCGGCCCAGATCGTAGATGTGGTACGGCGACGCTTCCGGATCGATGTGCAGCGCCGGATCGCCGATGATCAGCGCGCTGTCCGCTTCGTCCAGCATGCCGGCCAGATCCGGCGGCCGCCTCACCACCGCCGGCACCACGCCGTACCGCCGCGCCAGCACGATGCGCGTCAAAGCCACCGACGTGCGGGAACTCGCATCCGCCGCCAGCGTGCGGATCTGGTTCGCCGGCCGCCGGGAAACCAGCAGGATGCTGCGCACCGCGCCCCGGCAGGCGATGCCCACCCCCGGCACAATCCCAAAATCCCGCCCCAGCAGCTCGAACGACGGAATGATGCCCATATCCGCCGCGCCCGAAACCACCATGTCCGCGCACTCGGCCGGCACCCGGAACCGCAGGTCGAAGAGACCTTGCTGTTCCCCGTGCAGCATTCCCCACACCAGGGGAACCGTATTCAGATAGCTGACTGCGCACACTCTCAGCCGGGGAATGCAATTGGTTGGATTCAATACTCAGTGTACCAGACCGCCCGCCCCCCAATCTGGTATTCTCGGTGGAGGGTACCCCCCTGAAAACCCTATGCGCTCTCTATATACTTATTCGTTTCTGGCTTTGACCTTCGCGGCCGCCGCCGGCGCGCAGATCGTGCTCGATCCCAGCCCGGCCCGCGTGCTGGGACATCAGTCCACCACGCCCCCCGAGCAACTGACGGTCACCAATCTCAATCCTAATTTCGCCCTGAGCGGCGGCATGTATTCGCCCTCGGGCGTAGCCGTCGATACCAGCGGCTCCAGCCCAATCCTCTACGTCGCCGATACCGGCAATAACCGCGTGCTGGCCTGGAAAAACGCCACGAGCGCCACTTTGACGAACGAGCAGCCACCCGATTTGATCATCGGCCAGCCCAACTCTTACTCCACCATCCCGTTGACGGCCGGCGGCCTCTACTATCCCACCGGCCTGCTGGTCGATCCGCAGGGCAACCTATACATCGCCGACTCGGGGAACAATCGTGTCCTGCGTTATCCGAAGCCCTTCGCCAATACCAACGCCAGCCCGGATATCGTGCTCGGACAGACGGATCCGTATACCTCCAGCAAAGCGAACCAAGGCGGCCCACTCTCCGCGCAAACGCTTTGCTTCTACCTCGGTTGTCCCCGCGGCAACGGGCCCTACATTGCCTCGTTGGCGATGGATGGCTCCGGCAACTTGTTCGTATCGGATGCCGGTAACAGCCGTGTGCTCCGCTTTCCCTCGGCCTCGCTCACCGCGGGCGCCCTCGACCCGGCAGCGGACATCGTGATCGGGCAAGCAGGTTTCGCCGTCGCTAATTATCCTTCCAGTGCCACGGATAAGACCACCCTTTACGTGCCCGCGGGCCTGGCTTTCGATTCCAGCGGAAACCTTTTCGTCTCCGACTCCCAATCTCCCTTCTCCCGTCTCGTCGTCTATCCCCCACAGGTCTCCAATTCTTCGGCCGGAAACGGCATTGCCGCGATCCGGTTCGCGGGCATCGTCAGCCCGCCGCCTTCCACCGCCACGGCCAGCACGCTGCTGAATCCGAGCGGCGTTGTGATGATTAACAACGGCCCGGCAGTGGTGGACCAGGGTGATAACCGGTTACTCATCTTCGATCCATTCAGCAGCCCGGATTGGGGCACAACTTCCGGCGATACGACCCTCGCCAACCCGCCGCCGGCGGCCCTGGCGGTGCTCGGCCAGGGATCCAGCCTCACCAATTTCACCAGCAGCATGGCGAACGCCGGCAATCCGCAGGCCTCTTACACCAGTAGCGGCGCAAAGGTAGCGACCTTCTCGGACCCGGTGGCCGCCGCGGTATCCGGGAACGGGGATTTGTTCGTGGTGGACGCGGGGAACAATCGCGTACTCATTTATCCGAGTGCCGGAACCGTCGCCATCGCCTCTGGAGTGCTCGGACAAAGCGATTTTCCATATAGCAGCATCAACAGCATCCATGGCAAGGAATTCTATTTTGGTTCCGGCTCGTCGGGCGATGCGGGTGTCGCCGTGGATTCCAGTTCCAGCACTCCGCACCTATATGTTTCCGATCCCAACAACAACCGCGTGCTCGGATTCGCCGATGCGCGCAAGGTGGGACCGGGCGTCCTAGCGGATATCGTGCTCGGCGAGCCCGACATGATGACCGCGCTCTGCAATTTTGGCGGTGTCGTGAATCCTCCGACCGAAGCGCTTCCCCGCCAGCCCACCAATGCCAGCCTTTGTTTTCCCACCGGACTGGCGGTCGATCCCGGCAGCGGGGACCTGTATGTGGCCGACTCGAGTAACGGGCGCGTACTGCGATTCCCCGCGCCATTTGCGGCTGCAAACTCCAGCGAGCAGGCCAATCTGGTGCTGGGCCAAAACGCATTTACGGGGATCTCCAACCCCACGGCCAGCCAATCCGTCATGGTCTTTCCCTATGGCTTGGTTTTCGATCCGGTGCAGGGATTGTTCGTCTCCGACGAAGGCGCCAATCGCGTCCTGCTATTTCCGATCGCCAGCGCCACCAACGGCGAGCCGGCCACCGAAGTAATCGGACAAACGGATTTCGTCTCCACGAATCCAACCACTTTTAACCTGCCGCACCACATCGGCGAAGACTCCATCAACCGCCTTTATGTCTCGGACTATGGCAATAACCGGGTGCTGGTGTTCCTCCCTGCCGGGCAGATCACCAACCAGCCGATATTCACCCTGACCACCACTCAGTTTGGCGGGTCGTTGAACCGCCCGCAGGGCATTTGGGTAAATCCGAACACGGTGGCCGGAAGTCACGACGATATTTGGGTTGGCGACGTGAACGGTCTCTCCCATTTTGCGAGTCCCAGCGCCACGGGAACCGGGAGCAGCCAAGCCACTCTGACGATGTCGGCCGCCCAGGAGATGCCACCCGCGCAATCCCCGGATTGCAGCTCGAAAAGCGCTTGCACATACGCAGTCGGGGCATTGGCGGTCACTCAGGATGCCTTGGGCAATCTCTATGCGGCGGATGTCTCAAATCGCGTCGCCATCCACTACCAGGCCCTGCAGGCAAAGAACAGCGGCAGTTATGTGTGCTACATGGGATGTACCCTGGGCGCCGCCGACGATCCGTGCGGGGTCGAGGCCACCGGGGCGAATGTCAGTTGCGGCCTCGCGCCGGGTACTTTCGCCACCCTATACCCCTTTAACTTCGCATTTACCACGAGCGCGGCCTATGCTGCCAGCTTGCCTTTGCCGCAGAAGTTGGCCGGCCTCCAGGTGCTGGTCAACGGCCAGCCCTCGCCGCTCTCCGTGATCACGCCGGCCGGCGGCGGCGGGTATCTGGGCCAGATTAATTTTATCGTCCCCTATGAAGCCCCGACTTCCGGAATGGCGCAAGTGGTCGTCGTAAATCCGTCCACGTCGCAGGTTATGGGCAGCGGAGCCGCGAACATGGGCGTCGCCTCGCCGGCGTTTTTCACCAACAACGGAGGGGGTACCGGTCAACTCGCGGCCCTAAATTGCAACACTATCGTAAACAACAACTGCGACGACACCCGCAACGGGACTGCCAATCCGGTTAATCCCGGCGCGTCCATCCAGCTCTTTCTGAACGGAACCGGGCCGGACCTCAGCGGCGCCCTTCCCCCGGACGGTGCGTCGCCCGGCGCCGTACAAACGTCGCAAACGCCCGTGGTGTATGTCGGCAGTTCCCAAGCCACCGTTCAATATTCCGGCCTTGCGCCGGGCATCCCCGGCCTTTGGCAGATCAACATTCAGATCCCTACTAATCCGCAGGATCTGCAGAATTTCATCGACGCGACCCAAACCCAATATCAGGTCTACCCGGTGCAAATCATTTACCAGGGATTTGCGACGAATTACGGGGCGAACAACGCCAATCCCAACGTCGCCGGGACGATCGTGATCAGCGGGGGGTCATAGGCGTCGCGGTCAGTTCCAGTTGCATTTGGCCCTTGGTAGTCACATCGTCGGATGAGAAAATCGTCGTAGGTTTGCCGATCGGCACGATGGAATTCGAGCTCCACTTCGTCTGCCGGATCAACGGCGGGTTCGAGGCTGTGGCCGCATTGCTGATTTCCGCGGATACGCTGAGAGCCAGGCTGCCTTCCACCTCTTTCGCCGCGCGGCAGTCGATATTCACTCCCACATCGATGTAAGTGAACGTCCCGCTGTCCTTTCCGCCGCTGACGGGCACCGGCACTTTGTTACCGGTGCGAATCGTGCAGTTATAACCAAAGTCCGCGCGACCGGTCGCCACCATGGTCGAGTAATGCCGGGCGCTGACTACTTTTCCGGCGTCCATCTCCTTCACTACAAACTCTAGGTGGAAGTATTTCGGCTGTTCGGCGGCGGATTTGGCGTCGTCGCCTTGGGCCGCGCAAATACCAGCGGTCAGTAGGATGGCGCCGCAACCTAAAGCCAGCTTCGTCTTATTTTGCATCGTCTTTCTCATCGTCGCTCCTTAACGGTTCTATCTTGATCTCTTCCACTTGAATGGGTTCCGCACTCCGCCGTTGCAGGTCGAGCAAGGCTTCCCGCGTCTGGTCCGGGGCGATCGCCACCAGCGCCACCAAGGCGCGCTCCTCGCGCGAAAGTGGGACAGCCCTTCGCGCTTGTCCATACCTTTTCTTAAGGCTCTTAAGGCGCGCGGGCGTGCCCGCTTGCCGCGAGGCCGGTATGACAGGCCTGCCGGTCTTCCCGGCAACCACTACATGCGGCACCGGTCTCTCCAACCAGACGCCTGCCGCAATCGTGCCCGCAACTCCGGCCGCCAACACCCATCGCCAGAATCCGATTCGCCGCGCCGTACCTTCGGCCCGCACGCGATCCAACACTCGCTGTTCGAGTCCGGCCAGAGGTTCCACGCTGGAATACTGCGCCAGCGCACTGTCTAGAGCGCCGTCCAAAGCATTGCCCGGATCATCGTTTCTCATAACGGCCTTCCATCATCCCCGCCAGCTTTTGTTTCAAAATCCGGCGTGCGCGCATGATGCGCGTACGCACCGTCCCCTCGGCAATCCCCATGGCCTGCGCGATCTCCCGCGAGTTCATCTCCTCTACAGTTGAAAGCGCCAGCGGCTGCCGCAGCTCTTGCGGCAACGCATCGACCAGACGACAGACGGCGGCATTCCAGTCCGCTGTAACCAGCGCTTCCTCCGGATTCGCGCTGTGTGGGGCGGGACTCCAGTCCTGCGCGGGTCCTTCGGGCCCCGCCCTTCGCCGCTTGAGTTTATCCACCGCAATCCGCCAGACCGCGCGCGCCAAAAACTCCCGCTCGTTCTCGATCGCCTCCCATCGGCTGCCGCGATACAGTTTCAGAAACGTCTCCTGCACCGCATCCTCGGCGTCGTGGGCGTTCCGTAGAACGGCATAAGCCACACGGAAGGAGAATCGCGACTGCCGCTCGACCAGCCCGGCGAAGCGGGCTTCGCGCGCCGCCGCCTCCTGTCGCGCCGCCAATCCCGGCTCCTGCAACGTTATCGCTTGGGTAACTTCGATCATGCCGATCGTTTCACCAGCTAAGACTGCCGCGGGAGGGAAAGCGTTCAGATTTATTTCGGGTTAAGGTGGGGCTGCAAGGTTCCCGTGGCGCCCCAAGCCGGCCACGGTCATTCGCAGCGGATCGTCTCGAGCGGATCGAGCCGCATGGCCCGCAATGTGGGAAGCCAGCAGGAAGCCACGGCCACGACCAGAATCAGTGCCGCGGAGACGGCATAGGTAGCCGCGTCCGCGGACCCCACACCGTAGAGCAAAGCCGCAAGCATCCGCATCAGTAGGAGTGCGCCCACGCAACCGGCGGCGAGGCCCAGCACAACGGGCGTGAGCGCCTGGCGCAGCACCAGAGTTCCAACGCTCCGGCCTTGCGCGCCAAGAGCCAAGCGGATGCCGATCTCCCTGTATCGCCGATTCACGGAATAGGAAAGCGTTCCGTAGATGCCCAGCGCGGCCAGCAGCATCGCTATGCCGGCAAAAGCCGCCAGCAGCAGCGTTTGGAAGCGGCGTTGAGCCGCGGATGCGGCAACAATTTCGCGCATCGGCCGGATGGCCGTTACCGGCGCATTCGCGTCGATCCGCCACACCGCCTGGCGGATCGATCGGGCCAAGGATCCAGCGGGCAACTTGGAACGAAGAACGAAAGAAAGATCCAATCCGCGGTTGTGCGCGGCCGGCAGGTAGACCATCAAGGGAGATGGATTCTGCAATTCGGTCTGCCGGACGTCGGCCACCACTCCCGCCACGCGCCACATGCGCGGGCGGGGAGACTCGTCTATGGTGAACTCCCGGCCGATGGGGTCGCTCTCCGGCCAGACTCGCCGGGCGGCGCTCTCGCTCACCATAGCGGTCCACAGGTCGCCGGCGCTCTCGGAGTAAACTCGCCCCGATCGCAGGGAGACGCCCGCCGCGCCGAAATATCCGGGCGTTGCGAATCGGATTTGCGCCATGGGCAGATTGCGGATGCGCTCCGGCGTCAGCGTGACACCGGGGAGGAAAATGGGGTTCTGGTAATCGTCGCCCGCAAGCGGCAGCCAGCTCACGGCGCCCGCCTTCGAAACGCCGGGGATGCTCGACAATCGCTCCTCGATCGCGTGGTAAGCGGCGTTGCGGCTGGCGGGTTGTTCGTAGCGCGCGCCTTCCAGAGGCACGTCGGCGGCGAGAACGTTTTCCGTGTCAAAGCCGCGATCGACGGTCATGATTTTCGCAAAACTGCGCAGCAGCAGGCCCGCGCCAATCAGCAGCACGGTGCAGAGCCCCACCTGGGAAGCGATCAGCAACTGCCGCAGAACGCCGGAACTTCGCGTGCCGGTGGCGCCGCGCTGGCTTTGGCCCAGAGCTTCCTGCGGGTCGGCTTTGGAGCATCGCCAAGCCGGCAGCACGCCGAAGAGCATGGCGCAAAGCAGGGTCAAGACGATACAAAACGCCACTGCGCGCGGATCGACGGAAATCGCGGCCCGGTGCGGGAGATCCGCGGGCAGTTGGGTGAGAATCGCGCCCAGCGTCCCCCCGGCGCAAAGCCCGCCCGCGGTTCCCCCGGCCGCCGCCAATCCCAGACTCTCGAAGAACAGTTGCCGCATGATATGCGCGCGGCTGGCGCCCAGCGCCGCCCTCACGGCGATCTCTTTCCGGCGTGTCAAGCCGCGGCTGAGAAGCAGATTCGCCAGGTTGGCGCAGGCGATCAGCAACACCAGTCCAACCGCCGCCAGCGAGAGGCCTAGCCCGCGCTGGACGCGCTCCGTCAGATTGGTGCGCAAGCGCGCGACGATCGCATTACGGACCAGATCGCCGCCGATGGACGCAAGATTGGCATCGAGCGAGGCGCGCGCCTGTTCCACGGTCACGCCGGGTTTCAGACGGGCCACGCCCCAGTAACCATGGCTCATCATTTGGTCCGGCGCGACGTTCACGGGCAAGAGTATGTCGAAGTGCGACGCATGTTCGGTCCGTAGGTCGATGGGGAGCTCGAAGCCGCGTGGCATCACGCCGACGATGGTGTAAGAGGTTCCGTTCAGTTGGATCTTACGCCCTACGGCCGCGGGATCGGCGCCGAAGCGGCGGCTCCAGAATCCATTGCCCAAAATGACGACTTGCGGGCCTTGATAGACATCTTCATTAGCGGCGAACGCGCGTCCTAGCGCCGGCCACACGCCCAAGGTTTGGAACAGCGACGCGGAAACGCGCGCGCTCAGCAGCCGTTCCGGGTCGCCTGTGCCCGTAAGATTCTCGCTGCCGGGCCGCACGATGGCGATGCTCTCGAGGCTGGCGGCATGGTCGCGCCAAAGGTTGTAGGCGAACGGCGGAATGGGCAGGATGCCGAGGTTCTTTAGCGTCGTGATGCGGAGATGCAGGCTGATGAGGCGGTCCGGATCGCGATAGGCGAGCGGCTTGAGGAGCACTCCGTCGATGACGGAGAACATGGCGGTGTTGGCACCCACGCCCAGCGCAAGCGTGAGGACGGCGACGGCGGTGAATCCGCGATTGCGGGTTAGGCAGCGGAGAGCGGACGGCAGCATCTCCAGGAGTTTAGCATGCCGGTTTCCCGGATACCCCCTTCAATTTTTTTCTTTGGGTCCTTTGCGCCTTTGCGTGAAACTCTTCGGTGCCTAGGCCTGCCAGTCCATCGCCAGCCGCACCATGGTGCGCAACGGCACGCCGGTGGGACCCTTCGCCAAGAACGGCTTGCCCTCATCCAGCCACGCGGTGCCGGCGATATCCAGATGTACCCACGGCGTCGGATCGGCGAACTCCTTCAGGAACATCGCGGCGGTCACCGCTCCGCCGTAACGCCCGCCCACATTGGAAATATCGGCGTAGGCGTTTTTCAGATAATCCTTGTAGTCGTCTTCGAGCGGCATGTGCCACATCTTTTCGCCCTCCGCGCGCGCCGCCAGCATCACGCGCTCGCGCAACGCGTCGTCGTTGGCGAATAGGCCCACGTTGTAGTGCCCCAGCGCCACCACCACGGCACCGGTCAGCGTGGCGGCGTCCACCAAATGCGTGCAGCCCAACTTCTGCGCGTAGGTGAGCGCGTCCGCCAGGATCAAGCGCCCTTCCGCATCCGTGTTGATCACCTCGATGGTTTTGCCGTTCAGCGAAGTGACGATATCGCCGGGACGCTGCGCGCGGCTGCCCGGCATGTTTTCCACGGCCGGTATCAGCGCGGTCACGGGGATCGTGGGCTGCAGTTGCGCCAGCGCCCGCATGGCGCCGATCATAGCCGCACCGCCGGCCATATCGTATTTCATCTTCTCCATGCCGTCGGCCGGCTTGATGGAGATGCCGCCCGTGTCGAACGTCACGCCTTTGCCCACCAGGCCCAGGTGCACGGACCCCTGTGGCGCGGCAGCCGGCCGGTAGCGCAGCACGATCAGGACCGGCGGTTCGGCGCTGCCGATCGCCACTCCCAGCAGGCTGCCCATGCCAAGCTGCGCCATGCGGTCGCGGTCGAGCGCCTCGTATTCCAGGCCGAACTCCTCCGCCATGCGGCGGGCATACTCAGCCAGCGCCAGGGGCGTCAGCCGGTTGGGCGGCTCGTTCGCCAGTTCCCGCGTGAAATTCTGGGCTTCGGCGATAATGCGCCCACGCTCGACGGCGGCCTCCAAATGCGGGCCGCCGCCGGCCACCACCACCGTGAAGCGCTCCACGCTCTTCACATCTTTCTTGTCCGTCTTGTAGCGATCCGTTTCGAAATTGCCCAGGATCGCGCCTTCCACCGCGGCAGACACGTAATCGCCGCCCGCCTGGGCCGCGTCGAGCCAAATCGCCGCGTCCTTGATGGACTTCGATTTCAGGTGCCGGATCGCGGCGCCCACGGCTTTGCGTAACTCGGCCGCGTTGAACTTCTCGGGCTTCCCGACCCCCGCGGCCAACAAACGCTTCGCGCGCATACCCGGCACGTTGTGCAGCAGCGTCATCTCCAGCGGTTTACCGGAAATCTCGCCTGCATCGTATAACTCGCCCAGACCTAAGCGATCTTCGCGGCGGTCCTGGAACACAGGCAGCACCAGGGCATCGGTTTGCACTTCTTCAATTGGGTGACGTTCTAGAGTGACTTGCATTGATTCTCTCCTGGCAATCAGCTTTCAGCATTCAGCATTCAGCTTTCAGCACTCAGCTTCTTCATTGTCTCGCCTTGCTCGCGCGTACCGCCGCTCTCGCTTCGGACTCCGCCGTTTTGGCCCGTTCGGTCTCGCGCTTGTCGTGGAGTTTCTTGCCCCGCGCCAAGGCCACTTCGCACTTGATGCGGCCCTTCTTTAAGTAGACCTTGGTCGGAATCAACGACAGGCCTTTTTCGCGCGTCTTGCCCAACAGTTTATCGATCTCCTGCCGGTGCAATAGCAGCTTCCGATTGCGCACTGGCGGATGGTTCTCGCGATTGCCATAGGCGTACTGGCTAATGTGCGCATTTACCAGCCAAGCTTCGTTCTTCTCGATCGCGGCGTAGGCCTCTTTGAGCTGAATTTTGCCCGCGCGCGCGGCCTTCACTTCGGTGCCTGTCAGCACCAGGCCGGCCTCAAAGCGCTCCATCAGAAAATAGTTGTGGCTCGCGGAACGGTTGTCGCTTAGGATCTTGAAATCGGCTTCTTTTCCGGCCACATTTTGCTCTCAACGCGGGGAACTCCCGCAACGTCATCCAGATGAAGTAGCTTGGAGCGCCCGGTTGCCTTTTATCTTACCATATGCCTCTTTGCATGCCCGGAATTCATAGAAAACGCTCTGTTTTCAGCATCTTAGCAATCCTACTGGCGCTGGCGGCGTTGGTTGGCGGTTTGGCCGTCCCGGCGGCCGCCCGCACTCGCAAAGGGGATAAGTTCCTGGCCCAAGGCAAGGCGCGCGAGGCCCAAAAGGATTGGGATGGCGCTCTGGAGTTTTACCAGAAAGCCCTCGCCGAAGACCCTAGCGATCCTGGCTACCAGCTTGAAGTGCACCAGTCCCGCTTTCAGGCGTCGCAGGCCCACGTCTCGCTAGGTCTCAAGCTGCGCAAGGATGGAAAACTGGCGGAGGCTTTGCTCCATTTTGAGAAGGCGTATGGTCTAGATCCTTCATCGAGCGTGGCCGAGCAGGAGATCAAGACCACCACGCAAATGATCGAGCGCGAAAGAAAAAAAGGAGCGGATTCCGGCACACGGGGATTGACCCCCTCCCAACTGGCTAAACGCAATATCGAAGAGAAGCTGGATTCCATGTTGCCGGTGCCGGAGTTGCGCTTGCTCAGCCCGCAGCCCATTAACGTCAAGATGAGCAACTCGGCCAAGGTCCTTTTCGAAACGGTGGGAAAACTGGCCGGCATCAATGTCCTGTTCGACTCGGAGTTCAAGGAGGCGGGCAGCAAGCAGTCGATCGAACTTACGGGAGCCACGCTGACCGAGGCCCTGAACTACCTGGCTATCGTCACCAAGACCTTTTGGAAGCCGCTATCCGCCAATACCATCTTTGTCACGCAGGACAACACCACCAAGCGCCGCGACTACGAAGATCAGGTGATGAAGGTTTTCTACCTGACCAACGTAACCACTCCCCAGGAACTGCAGGAGATTGTGACCGCGGTGCGTTCGGTGGCGGACATACAAAGGCTGTTCGTCTATAACGCGCAGAACGCCATCATCGCCCGCGGCGAGGCGGACCGCATTGCATTGGCGGAAAAAATCATTCACGACCTGGACAAGCCCAAGTCGGAAGTCGTGGTGGATGTGGTGGTGCTGCAGGTCTCAAGCGATATGACGCGCACTTTAGGAGCGGCTCTGAGCAGCTTGAGCATCCCGGTGACCTTCGCGCCGCGCTCCAGTATCAGCACTCCGAGCACTTCGACCACTACCACCGCCGCCACTTCCACTCCGAATTCCAGCACGGTAGGCACCACGGGCACCACGGGGACGACCACCGGTACCGCCGCTTCCGTACCGCTCGCCGAGCTCAGCAAGGTGGGCACCAACGACTTCTCTACGGTCCTGCCGTCCGGGATGCTGCAGGCGGTGCTCAGCGACAGCGGTACGCGCGTGCTGCAATCTCCTCAAATCCGGTCGGTGGATAACCAGAAGGCCACGCTGAAGGTCGGCGAGAAAGAGCCTATCGCTTCCGGAAGCTTCCAGCCGGGCATCGGCGGCGTCGGCATCAACCCCCTGGTGAATACGCAATTCACGTTCATCGACGTCGGCGTGAATGTGGATCTTACTCCCAAGGTACACGAGAACGGCGAAGTGTCGATGCATGTGGAAGTCGAAATCTCGAGCGTGGTGAGCTACGTGAATTTGGGCGGCATCTCGCAGCCGGTCATCTCGCAGGAGAAAGTGATTCACGATATCCGCATGAAGGATGGCGAAGTCAACCTGCTGGGCGGATTGAAACAGTCGCAGGATAGCACCACCGTGAGCGGCATTCCGGGGCTCTCCAGCATTCCAGTCATCAAATGGCTGTTTAGCACCAAGACCGTCAGCAAGACTTCGCAGGAATTGCTGATTGCGCTGATTCCGCACATCGTGCGGCGGCCCGACTACACCGAAGAAGAGATGCGCGCCATCTCGGTGGGCAGTTCCACGGTTGTGAAATTGAACTACGCTCCGCAAGCCCAGCCGGACGGCGATACGGCGCCCAGGGGCGGCGGCGCCGCCACTCCCGCCAACACACCCGGCGCTCAGCCGGTGACGCCGCCGGCTTCTTCCGCAAATCCGCCGGTTACCGCGCCGCAGGTTAACGCGCCCCCATCCGCCAGCGTATTGACACCGGCCACGCCGTCGCCAGCTTTGGCAACGCCGTCGCCGGCTTTGGCCACGCCGCCAACGGCTGCGGCTGCACCGGCAGCCAGCGCGTCGGTCAACTTTGTGCCGGCCCAGGTGGATCAAGTGATGGGTCAACCGTTCGACGTGAACCTCGTCATGGCGAATGCCACGGACCTGTTTTCCGCGCCCTTGCAGATTAAGTACGATCCCAAGATACTCAAACTCACCGACGTGGTGCAGGGCAACCTGATGTCGAGCGACGGCCAACAGGCGACCTTCACCAAGAATATTCAGAACGACACCGGCGAGGCCGATATCACCCTGAACCGTCTTCCGGGCACCGGCGGCGTCACGGGTTCCGGTATCCTGCTCAAGCTCTCGTTTACTACCTTGGCCCGCGGCGCAGTCAGCGTTTCGGCGGCGGCCTTCAGTCCCAGCAACTCGCAAGGCCAGCCCATATCCAACTCCTCGCCGCTTCTGACGGTCAATGTAAAGTAGGTAAGGATGCGACGCAAGAATCAGCGCGGACTGACTCTGGTAGAACTGGTGGTGGCTTTCTCCATCATGCTGATCCTCACCACCATGGCCGTGCCGCTGGCCCGCTCCAGGGTCCGCATCGAGCGCGAGAAGGAGTTGCGCTGGGCCGAGCGCGAAATCCGCGCGGCCATCGACAAGTACAAGGACTACGCCGATGCCGGCTATCTGGGCCAGCAAAAGCTGGATTCCGATAACTACCCGGAGAAGTTGGAGACCCTGGTGGAAGGCGTCAAGCTGCAAGGCCAGGTGGATAAGAAGATCCGCTTCCTGCGGCGCATCCCCAAGGACCCCTTCACCAACTCCACCGATTGGGGCATGCGCAGCACCCGCGACGACCCCACCTCCAACAGTTGGGGCGGGCAGAACGTCTTCGATATTTATACCAAAACCACGGAAAAGGCGCCGGATGGAACCAATTACTCCGACTGGTAGAACGCGCATGGAACGCAAGCTGCGCCGCCGCGAGTTCGGCTTCACCATGGTGGAACTGATGATCGTCATGGCGATCATCGTGATCCTGGTTTCGCTGGCCATTCCGCAATATCAAAAGGCGATCGTGCGGGCGAAGGAAAGCGTCCTCAAGAACAACCTGTTCACCTTGCGAAATGTGATCGACGAGTATACCTTCGACAAGAAGAAGGCGCCCCAATCGCTCCAGGATCTGGTGGCCGCCGGTTACCTGCGCGATATCCCCATCGATCCCATGACCAACTCGAATCAGACCTGGCACACCGTCATGGAAGATGTGCTGATGAGCGTCGATCAGACCGAGCCGGGCATCTTCGACGTGAAGAGCGGGTCCGATAAGACAGGCCTGGACGGCACGCCCTACGCCGACTGGTAGCACCGGCGTGGGGCAGGCTCGCAGCCGGGCTCGCAGCCGGCTCGCAGCCTGCGCGGGCCTCGCAGGCCCGCTCTTCGGCGAGCGCAGCTCGCCCCAGCGCGGCTTAAGCCACGCGCGGGCTAAAGCCCGCCCCCCAACCTCTGGCTTGCTACCCGCTACGCCCGCGCGGCCCTGCCCTGCGGTGCTTCCTCCGCCGCCAGCCATGGATAGGCCAGCCCGGCTATCGCCCCCCCTGCAATCGGCACCACCCAGAATAGCCAAAGCTGCTGCAGCGCCCATCCGCCCACTACTACCGCCGGACCCGTGCTCCGCGCTGGATTCACGGACAGGTTGGTCACCGGAATGCCGACCAGGTGGATCAGCGTCAGCCCCAGACCAATGGCGATCGGTGCAAAGCCCGCCGGAGCCCGCTTATCGGTGGCGCCCAGGATGATCATCAGGAACATGAAAGTGAGCACGCACTCGGCCAGGATCGCCGATTTCATGGAGTAACCCCCCGGGGAGTGGTCGCCGAAGCCGTTGGCCGCGAAACCGCCTGGGCTGAAGCCGGGCTTGCCGCTGGCAATGGCAAACAACAGGCCGCTCGCCACCATGGCCCCCAGCACCTGTACCGCAATGTACGCCAACACATTGCTCCAGGGGAACCGCTTGGCCACCGCCAGTCCGATCGTGACGGCGGGATTGAAGTGCCCCCCGGAAATGTGGCCGACCGCGAAGCACATGGTCATTACCGTTAGGCCGAAAGCCAACGCCACACCGACGAAACCGATGCCTAATTGCGGGAATGCGGCCGCTAATACTGCGGCGCCGCAGCCGCCAAAAACCAGCCAGAACGTGCCGAGAAACTCGGCGCTGATACGCTTCATTAAGGACATCTGCTTGCCTCCGCGGAGACCCATCATCGCACACATCGTTACAATTGCGTCAACCTTTTTGAGAAGAATCCGGCGCTTAGTGGGGCGGCCCTCCCGGTCCGCGCGGGTCCCCCTGTGCCTGCTCCCGCTTCCCCCTCGGCATTCCCGTGCGTGAGGTGCTAGAGTATTTTAAAGGATACAAGCTGCTCGCCGGTTTGCCGGCGCACGCCGCGCGTGTCCGTACCGCCTGCTAAGCCCACGCGCCCGGACAACGTCGCCAGCCAGTCTCATGGCTGGGGACTGCGGTTAGTGCGTCGCATCGCAAGTGCGCCTCAGGCGCCCGGACAAACTAGGAGATCGAAAGTGATCGAAAAACTACGGCAATTCATCGTGCGCGCAGCGCTTGTCGTTGCGTGCGGGCACACCCTGCTTTACTGCCAGGCGCCCGCGGCCGCCAAGCCGCAGCCCGACGTTTTGATATTCACCGATGGTGAAAAGTTGATCGGCCAGCTTAAGAGCGCCAAGGGCGATTCCGTCGTTTTCAAGAGCGACATGGCTGGAGAAATCACCGTCGCCTGGAGCAAGATTCAAGAATTGCGCACAACGCATCCGTTCGCCGTCATTGGCAAGAATGCCCAACTCCACCGGCTCACGGATGTCGGCCAGGTGCCGCAGGGCAACGTGGTCATGACGGACCAGAAGATAGCCGTCCAAGCCGCGGCCGGCGCGTCACGCACCGTCCCCGTGGCGGACGCGGGCTACGTGGTGGCACAGCCCGACTTTGAAAAGGCCATGAACCGCAACGCCGGCTTTTTCCACGACTGGGGCGGTGCGGTCACCGCGGGAGCCAGTATCGTACAGGCCACTCAGGAAGCCCACACGTTCACCGGCGGGATCGCCCTGGTGCGCACCGAGCCTGCCGAAAACTGGCTGCTTCCCAGCACGCGCACTTTGCTCGATTTTAGCGCCGCCTACGGCAGGGTCAGTCAGCCTGACTTGCCCGAGATTAAGACGGCCATTTATCACGTCGACGCCGAAGAGGACAAATACTTCTCGCCGCGCATGTTCGGATTTGGGCAGGCGGCCTTCGACCACAACTACTCGCAGGGTCTCGACCTGCAACAGATGTACGGAGGCGGGCTCGGCTGGACCGCATACAAAACCGCGGCGGCGGAACTCGATGTCAAGGCCGCGGTTTCTTATATCCACCAGAGCTTCAGCGGCTCCGGCTCCAACCAAAGCTTGATCGGGTCCACGTTCGCCGAAATTTATACGCACAAGTTTCAACACGGCATTCTGCTCAACGAGCAGATCTCCGCCACGCCGGCGTGGAATAATACCAGCGCCTACTTCGCAACCGGCAGCGTCGGCCTGACGCTTCCGGTGCACAAACGCTTGAGCGTCGCATTGACGTCGGCGGATACTTTTCTGAACGATCCGCCATCGGGTTTTCGGAAGAATTCCTTCCAGTTCACCGCGGGCCTTGCATACGCGCTCAAATAGATGCGGCGCGATGCCGCTCCGCAAACGGGAAACTCAAAACAAATTCAAAGAGGTTAAGGAGACACTATGAAAAGCAATTGCATTCGGTTTCGGTTGGCTGCGGCCGCCATTCTACTCGCGGTTTGCAGCCTGGCGTTCGGCCAGACCGGGACCCTGAAAGTGAAAACCACCACCGGCCGCGCGGGCGTTTTCGTGGACGATAAGTATGTCGGCCCCGCCGCCAACTTCGGCATCACGCGCAGTTACGCGGTGGCCGCCGGAGACCACACGGTCACGCTGCGCGAGCCGCGCTACGAAGTCGCCACCACGCACGTCACCATCGTGGCGGGCAAGACGGTGACCGTGAAACAAGACCTGAAAGCGCTGCCGGAGCCGAAAGGTCCATTTGGGCGGCTGCGCACCGAAGGGGCGGAGAAGTACGCGGCCGTGTATGTCAACGGCGCTTACATGGGTCACGTGGACGAATTCGACAATTTCGCGCAGGGCCTGTTGCTTCCGCCCGGACAGTACACCGTGAAAATCGTGCCCGTGAACGGCGCGGCCGGAGTCGAGCAAACCGTCGACCTGAAGGCCAACGTAACGACGGTCGTGCACGCGTCGGGAAAGTAGCTGAAAGCTCTCCAGAAACCCACTCGCCAACCTGTCGATTTGCTAGGCGCGGGGCTGAAGCCCCGCGCGGGATAAATCCCGCCCCCCAAGACCTTGGGTTTTCTGATCTTGGTGACGGGCCGCCCCGGCCCGCCCTTGCTGATAGCTAACTATTGACACCCGCCGGGGCCAGTGCCATACTGGTGCCAGAACACCACCGCACTGTGGTGTATGGGATGCTATGGCGACTCTGATTACGCCCACCGCGGCAGTCTGTATTTCCCAAGACCGTCTTTCGCTAAATGAAATTATCGCCGTAGCGCGGCATGGCCAGAGGGTCGCGCTCAGTATGGACAAAGAATTCCGCCGGCGCATCAGCCGCGGCCGCGAAGTCCTCGAACGCAAGCTCGCGGCCGGCGAAGTGGTCTACGGAGTCAATACCGGTTTCGGCGGCAATGCGCGCTACGTGATCCCGTCGGACGAACTTGCGCACCACCAACAAAACCTGCTCGAATTTCTGTCCTGCGGCGTGGGCGATCCCCTGCCCGCAGAGGCCGTACGGACCGCCATCCTCTTGCGTGCCAATGCGCTGGCCCGCGGATTCTCGGCCGTGCGCCTGGTGGTGATCGAACGCCTGTTGGACCTGTTGAATCACCGTATCACCCCGGTCGTGCCGCGCTTCGGTTCCGTGGGCGCCAGCGGCGATCTGTGCCCGTCGGCGTACATCGCGCGCGTCATGTCCGGGCGCGGTGAAGCGTTCTATAAGGGATGCCGGGTGCCCGCCGCGGAGGCTCTTCACCACGAGGGCATCGCACGGTTGGACCTGGAAGCCAAGGAAGGACTGGCGCTGCTCAACGGCACCACGGTCATGACTGGCGTCGGCTCAATTGTGGTGGATGAGGCGGCCTATCTGTTCCGCTTGTCGCTGGGCGCGTTGGCGATGGCTGCCGAAGCACTCGGTTCGTCGCCCGATTATTATCATCCGGCGATCCACATGGCCAAGCATCATCCCGGCCAGCTTGCGGTGGCGGAGATGCTCAATTCCCTGCTGTTCGATTCCAAGCTGGTCGTGCCCTTGGACGAAATCCGCGGCCGCGTGCAGGAGGCCAACCGGCGGGCCAACGGCAGCAACGGCAGCCATGGCGTAGCCGCCGCTGGCGAGTCCATTCAAAGCCCCTACTCGCTACGCTGCGCCCCACAGGGGCTGGGACCCATGCACGAGACGTTGGAACAATGCCGCACGGTAATCGAGCGCGAGGCTAATTCGGTGAACGACAATCCCCTCATCGATCCGGCCGCCGGAGAGGTTTACCATACTGGCAATTTTTACGGAGCGCACATCGCGCGCGCCATGGACGGCCTGAAACTGGACCTGGCGAATCTCGCCAACTGGCTGCATTCCCTGATGGCCCTGCTGATGGACGACCGTTTTTCGAACGGCTTGCCGCCATCGCTGAGTCCGCACGTGGGCGTGTATCAAGGCTTCAAAGGGATGCAGATCGTGCACACCAGCCTGGTCACCGCTATACGCCACTGGTGCGCGCCCAGCCTGATCCACACGCTGCCCACCGAGCAGTTTAATCAGGATATCGTGAGCCTCGGCACGCACGCCGCTCTGACCGCCTTGGACGTGACGGGCCTGCTGCGCAGCGCGGTCGCCATCACCCTGCTCTCCACGGCGCAAGCTATCGACCTCCGCCAGGGCGGCGGCCGGCTAGGCGCAGGCACGCGGCCGATCTACCGGACCATCCGCGCGGTCAGCGCTTTTGTGGAAGCGGACCGGGCGCTCGATCGCGACATCGCCGCGGTCTCCGGCCTGATCGACCGGCGGGAGATTCCAGTACTCAACGGCTGATTCCTTTCTGAAATAAGCGTGAGAATTCGTCGCGCTCCGCGGACACTACATCCATAGCCTTTCCGTAAACGTGAATGAGCGGGTTCCCGCGCGAAGCACTTGAGCTTCTAAACGGGAAAGCCCGGGTCTGAGCCCGGGCCTTCACCCGGAGCGGAAAGGGGGATCGTTTATGATCCTACTGTTGGTAATCCGGCTGAAACTAATCGGCCGGGTAACAGCGCTAATCGTATGGACCCGTAAGGGCCAACGGTAAACGCTGCTGCGGGGCCGGTGGTCGCACCACCGGCTCCGCTACCGACATCATACCAGATTCAGGGCACTCACGATTTTCAGCGAAAGCGAATGAGAATTCGTCGCCCTCCGCGGCCACTACATCCATAGCCTTTCCGTAAACGCGGATGAGCGGGTTCTCGCGCGAAGCACATGAGCTTCAAAACGAGGAAGCCCGGCGCAAGACCGGGCCTCCACGCGGAGCAGAAAGGGGGATCGTCTATGATCCTACTGTTGGTAATCCGGCTGAAACTAATCGGCCGGTTAACGGCGCTAAAGGGCCAGCGGTAAACGCCGCTGCGGGGCCGGTGGTCGCCCCACCGGCTCCGCTACCAGCATCATACCAGACTTTCCGGGGCCGAAACCTCGCGCGGGCAGTAGTTCCGCGCGACGGCTCCGAAGCTCTCCACCTGCTGCCTCTGCCAGACGCCATCTCGACCCAATTCGTGCGCCATCAGCCCGGCCACCCGCGGAGCCATTCGCATCGCCGCCTTCGCATTCAGAAACAGCGCCCGCGTGCGGCGTGCCAGGACGTCTTCCACGGTGCGCGCCATCTCGTGACGCACCGCCCACAGCACTTCGGCGCCCGTGTAGGGAAGCGCCGGATCCAGCGGTTCCGCGAGGCCCGCCCCAGACCGCATCAGATCCTGAATGCGCGGCGCATCCGACCCGTACACGCGCAACGGACCGAGCCCCTCCGCGTCCTCATGGAATCCGTGCAACTTCAAATGCTCAGTGGTACAGGCCTTCTCCGGCAGGCGTGCCAGCATAGCCGCCTGGTTTACGCAGTCCTCCGCCATGTGCCGATAGGTCGTCCACTTCCCGCCGCAAATCGTCAGCAGCCCCGACTTGTCAATGTGGATCGTGTGGTCGCGCGACAGCTCCGCCGTGCCGCCGCCGGGCGCCGATTTCACCAGCGGGCGAATGCCGGCAAACACGCTCAGGATATCGCCGCGCGTGGGTTTGCGCGCCAGATATAGAGACGCGGTCGTCAGAATGAAGTCGATCTCCTCCTCCAGGGCCACCGGCTCCAGCGCCGCGTCCTCAACGGGAGTATCCGTGGTCCCGATCAACGTGTGGCCGTGCCACGGAATGGCGAACATTACGCGGCCATCGCTCGTGTGCGGAACCATGACGGCGCTCTGTCCTGGGAGAAACGAGCGATCGAAGACCAGATGCACCCCCTGGCTGGGCGCGATCATCGGCGCGATCGTGGCATCCGCGCGCCGGCGCAGGTCGTCGGTGAAAGGCCCGGTGGCATTGATCACCACTTCGGCTTGCGCCTGGAACTCTTCGCCGCTTTCGACGTCGCGCGCGATCACCCCGTCGATGAAGCCTTCGGCGTCTTTCGTCAAGCCTGTTACGCGCGCATAATTCAGCAGCGTGGCGCCCAGCTCATAAGCCGTGGCGGCCATGTCGATCAGCAGCCGGGAATCGTCGAACTGCCCATCGAAGTAGATCACGCCCCCACGCAATCCTTCGGTCTTAATCGTGGGCAGGCGCTCCAGCGTCTCCTCCTTCGAGAGAATCCGCGATGCGCCGAAGCCGTATTTGCCGGCCAGCAGGTTGTAGACCTTCAGACCGAGGCCGTAGAATGGCGCTTCCCACCAATCGTAGTTCGGCACCACGAAGGCGCGGTCGTGGACCAGGTGCGGCGCATTGGCCAACAGCAGGCCACGCTCGCGTAGCGCTTCCATGACCAGTGAGATATTGCCCTGTTCGAGATATCGCACGCCGCCATGCACCAGTTTGGTGCTGCGGCTCGACGTGCCCTTGCCGAAGTCGCTCTGTTCCAGCAGAAGCACGCCGTAACCGCGCGCGGCGGCGTCGATAGCCACACCAACGCCGGTGGCGCCGCCGCCTACCACCAGCATGTCCCAGTGCCCGCGGCGAGCGTGCAGACGAGCGTACATTTCCGCGCGGTTCATACGGGTTCCCAGCGGATAGTATAGCGTTCGCCGGTCCCACGCGGTCTTCAATGACCGGAAAACTACGCTGTGCCGAGCACCGCCCGGCCTCCGCGAATTCCCGCGACAATACCATAAGATGAACAAAACGCCTTTGGGCCGTGAGCGCCCGTGCAACTGCGCCATAATGTACCAATGCGTGAGTATCGCGCCGAGGAAACAGGCCGCATGCAGGACCTGGACGGCCTCCCTTTAGCGGACTTCTGGCAGCGGGCCGCAGCCTTTGCCACGGATGCCGCCATCGCCGTCTTCTTCGTGGCGATCGTCCTGTTCATTTGGGGCGCCGCCAAATGGGTCGGTGAGACCGGCGGCGATATGCACAAGCCCCGCAGCTACCACATCGATCTCAAAGAGAACGAGTGGGTCAAGATCGCGTTGGAGTTGGGCGTTCCCGTGTTGTATTTCGGGCTGTCCACTTTCCTCTGGAATGGGCGCACGCCCGGGAAGCGGCTATTCGGCGTCCGCGTCGTCTCACTGGTGCACGAGCGCATGTCGCTGTGGCATTCCATCGAGCGGGCCCTGGGCTACGGCGCCGCCACGCTGGAGTTCGGCTTCGGATTTCTGCAATTCTTCATCCATCCGTATCGGCGAACGGCCCAAGATCGGCTGGCCGAGACCATCGTGGTGAAAGAAAAAGCATACCGGGCGCGGTTCGCCGCGCCGGATTAGTCGGCGCAGCTTTCGTCCCGCGCAGGTGCCGCACGCCCGCCATCCGCCAAACTCCGTGCGCGGGCAATATTCTTAAAAACCGCTTGCGCTTGCCCTGGTACTCTTGGTACCCTTGGATCTCCTGTAACTAAAACAACGCCGCGCGCGGTTTGTAAAGTCTGGTACACTAGCCGGACGGAGAGGAACCGACCGATGAGAGTGAATCGAAGTGTAAGTATTCTTACGCTCATTTTGGGATGCTGCCTGGCTCCAGGCGTCGCACGTGCCACGGACTGTTCGGGACTCCCCACGACGTTCACCGGCAACCAATTCCCCACGGGTGACTTCTTCACCAATTTCGCCGGCAACCCCTGCTACACCATCAATCTCGGGACAGGTTTTGGCGGCACCGAATATGGCGATCTCAATGCCGTGTATTACCAGTTGTTCTTCAAGGTCGACCCGCAGTATCAGTTGATCGTCTTGGGAACCTTCCCGAATACCCGATACTTCTCGCTTGCGTTGAACGATGCCCATCAGGCACTGTCCGGATCGATCCTGGATACCAGTATCGTGCCGCTGACTTCCCAATACATTAATCCGTATCTGCCGGGGGTCCCCTACGTCGACGGGCAGCAGTATGCCTTGCCCATCAACTTTGGAGGTACTCCGGGTGTTCTCCAAACCGGTTGCAAGATGGACGGATACAACGTGGACGTCAATGGCTTAGATGGCACCCAGCGGCACCCAGGCATGGATTGGAATAGCGATACCGGTTTTTTTCAGCAGTTCCCAACCATGCAGGACCACGTAGTCGATACCCCCCAGCACACCAATCCGAACACCGCGGGACTTTTAATGGTGCGGGCGTATTTGAACGATAGCTCGTCGGATGCGAACCCGCAAGTCATTGTGCGCGACGTTGCCTCTGGGTGCGCCTATCCCGCGGCTTATGCCATAAGCACCCTGCAAGTCGTGGCGGCCAGTAACTCAGTGGGCCTTCCGTGGCTCGATCCGACTCAGTCTCATTCTCATCACATTTACGAGACCACTTACCTGCCGAAACTCTGCAACGCGCCGCCGTCCTCGCCGGATACCCTGCGGTGGTCGCGGCAGCCACAGTACGTGCCCATCACGAATCCGAATGCCGCGTATATTGTGGCATCCGTGCCGGCCGGCCTGCCCGCGACACTCGCTCTTGCCGGAGAAGTCATGCGCATTCGCCTGCGCATCCCGACTACGCCGCCAACGCCGTGCACCGACGGCTGCTCGCGATCCGGAAACGAGCAAATGCGATACATGAGTCTCTCGTTTACCCAGCCCGGCGGTAGTACTTTAGCGAGCCTCGCGGACAAAGCCTTCACCAAAAATGCGAATGGCTATGCCACGCTGATCGTCGGCACCGGTGCCGCCATCCCCAATTGGATCACTCCGGCGAACGGCTATACGTTCCTCGATCTGACTGCCATTTCGGACTACGAGCTGCTGAGTTTGCTCTCCGTGCGCCACATCATTCCGGGCGATGGGTTCGACTGCGCCGGTCAGTTTGTTCCCTATCGCACTTCCGTGGAAACCCCCGCGGGCAGCCTGCTGGGCGATTACACACCCGTGGTCGACTACCCGGCTGCCGCGAGCCTGCCCAAGAAAGCGTCTCCGCTGGTGGGGCCCAATTCTTGTGGAGTCTTTCCGGACGGGCAGCCAGGCGTCCGGCCCGCCTGTGGAGTGTTTACCGCGCCCCCGCCCTCCATCACCAACGTAGTGACCCAGTGTGCCGCGCCGGGCTGCCACCAGTTTGCAGCCCAGCAAAACCCGCCGATCACCATCGTCGGCGAAGGCTTCGGAACCTTCCCCGAAGGGGCGCCGTTCACGGGGACCTCCAAATATCTCGAAATCCGGGATCTCACCAAGAAATGGACTGCCGGCCACGATTCCAACGCATGCACGGTTTCCATCGATGAGTGGGATACCGGCAGCATTCAACTGGTGGCCAACGTCGATGAGGGCAAAGTGTGCCCGCTTAAATCCGGGGACACACTCGAGGTCGAGGTCTGGAATCCTCAATCCATGGCGTCCGCTACGTTCCAAACCACGGTGCAGTGATGGGTAGCACAGGCTTTAGCCGGTGTAGGCGAGCTTCGCTCGCCGAAGAGCGGGCCTGCGAGGCCCGCGCAGGCTGCGAGCCTGCCCCACTACGGCGGGACAGAATGTAGACTCCAGAGGCGAGCGTAGCTCGCCTGGGCGGTTACAGCCTGAACCCTTCCTTCGTTACCAACCCCGCAATCCCGCTCGCCGTCAAACCCAGCACGCCCGCGATCCGGCTGAACAAATCGAGGAATCCTGCGGCCGGCGTGCCTACAATCCTGGCCAGCCTTCCGTCCGCCGCGGCAAGACGAATCAACGCCGTATCGCCATATATATGCCCGGCGCCGTCATACACCAAGGTGCACCCATGCCGAATCGCGTCCAGGATTCCTGGCTGCGTCTCCTCCTTCGTGAACACATAGGTGCGGCATAGCCCGATGGGTCCCAGTCCGTGATAGTCTGAATCGCCAATCGCGGTCAGTGGCGCGCTATCGTAGAACTGTCGCAACTGTGCGGCCAGATCCTCGCGCCCGTACACCATGGGATGCAGCACCTCCGCGCCGTCAAGGGCCCGCCTGGCTCCGCCGTCGTATGCCGCCCAGGACGCAGCCAATGGGTGCGCCGCAATCGCCACGCCTCTCTGCCGGTGTATCTGGTCTATGGCGCTCTTCGCAGTTTGCCGCCAATCGACAGTCGAGTCGATCCCGATCGCCAGCAGATGGTAATGCGCCGACACGATCTCCTCGCCCGTGATCACCAGCGGTCCTCCCGCCATGCGCGAGAACCACCGGCCCACTTTCGAGACCCACACGTGATTGTGACCCACGATGGCAATCGCATCCAGACCCTGCCGTTGAGCCTCCATCGCCGTATCCCAGGGCGACAGTGTAGCCCAACTCAACGGGAAGCTGTGTACATGAAAATCCGTCGCCATCACATGATAGCCGCCCAAAATCGGGCGCGGACGCGCGGGCCGCGCATCGCCGATGGTGCCCGCCGCGGCGGATGCCACGAGGAGTCCAGCCGCGATCCAACGTAGGGTCTTCACGGTCCGAATCCCGCCCCGAGCCGTCCTGCGATTTCCGGCGGAATCGCCGGACCGCCGAAAATAGCGATAATCAGCGTCCACGAAATCAGGCGATGTAACAAGAGGTCCCGGCCGGCCCGCGCCGGAGCCCGGTCCATGACGAAGCGGAAGAAACAGAAATCGATGTAAGCCGACCAGACAATCGCCATCGCGCCGGCGCCGTACAGCCAAACCGTGGTGAAAACAAATGCTTGAATCGGCGGGACGAAACACCAGATGGCACACAGCCCGATCAGCCAGAACAGCCAGGGACCGTGGCCGGCGAAGAACAGATCCACTGTGCGGCGAAACGAAAGGGTGCGCCCTCGCCGCCATACCGCCGCCAGCGCCGCGATTTCGGCCAAAGGCACAAAGCTCCAATAGGTGGTAGCCGGCCCAGCCAGCCGCAACGTCAGCCTGGCCGAGGCGATGAGCGACATCGTGCACCCGAGTATGAACGCAACCAGCAGCGGTTTTCGCCAACCGAGCCATCGGCTGTCGCGGCCGGCAGGTTGTTGCGCTAGAAACCGATACACCGCCGCCGGGTTCAGCATCACCTGCACCCTGCCATCTTACTCGAAATGGCGCTACAGTATATCGAGAGGAGGTGTGGTCCTTATCTCCCGTTTCCGTATCGCCGTTCCCGCCCTGCTGCTACTCGCCGCGTCCGCCTTTGCCGCGGATGACATCAAGCCAGAGGCCATTCTCGACAAGTTCGTGGAAGTCACCGGCGGCCGCGCCGCGTATGAAAAGGTCAAAAGCGAAATAGCAACGGCGACACTGGAAATCACCGGCGTCGGCGCTAGAGGGAGGGTTACCAGCTACAGTGCCGCGCCTGCCAAGAGCTACACCGTTATCGACTTCGCCGGCATGGGCAAGGCCGAACAAGGATCCAACGGCGAGGTGGCTTGGTCGATCGACGCCGGGGAAGGCCCGCGGATCAAGCAAGGCGATGAGCGTGCCCTTGCCCTGCGCAGTGGCGTCATGCACATGGAGATCCGCTGGCGCGACTTCTACACGAGAACGGAACTTGCCGGCGTCGAAGACGTCGGCGGCAACACCTGCTATAAAGTCGTCCTCACGCCCAACGAGGGCGGTACCGAGACTCGCTACTACGATAGGAACTCCAGCCTGCTGGTGAGAACTGTTTTGCCTGTTAGCGCCGCGCACGGCGCAATGACCGCCGAGGAAGATCTCAGCGACTATCGGGATGAGGGGGGCATTCTGGTGGCGCACACCATCATTCAAAAGATCTCCAGCGTCGAGATTCTGATGAAGATCGATAGTGTGAAAAGCAATGCGGAAATCCCAGCGGGCCGCTTCGATCTGCCGGCCGAAATCACGGCCCTAATTAAGGGTGAGAAGACGGAGAAGAAGTAGGCGGTCCTGTTTGCGCGGCTTGTGCTTGTGCGCCCCGGACGTTTGACCAACTCGCGGGCCGTCCGTGCGGTTTCCGGGCGCTTCCGATGCATCTGGTCTTGGGTTGTCGAGCAGACGGTGGGCCCAGCCAGCCGCAGCGTCAGCCTGGCCGAGGCGATGAGCGACATCGTGCACCCGAGTATGAACGCAACCAGTAACGGCTTTCGCCAACCCAGCCATCGGCTGCCCCGGCCGGGATGCCGTTGCGCCAGAAACCGATACGCGGCCGCCGGGTTCAGCATCACCTGCACTCAGCCATCTTACTCGAAATGGCGCTACAGTATATCGAGAGGAAAGTAACGTCATGATCTCCCGTTTCCGTTTCGCAGCTCCCGCCCTGCTGCTGCTCGCCGCGCCTGCCTTTGCAGCCGATGACATGAAGCCAGAGGCCATTCTCGACAAGTACATCGAGGTCACCGGCGGCCGCGCCGCTTATGAAAAGGTCAAAACCGAAATAGCCACCGGAACGGTGGAGGTGATGGGGATGAGCGGGCCGCTCACCAGCTACCGGGAGGCGCCCGACAAGTCGTACAGCCTCGTCGATTTCTCCGCCGGCCCCGGCAAATTTGAAGAGGGCACGAACGGAACCGTGGCCTGGGCGATGGACGGCATGCAAGGCCCGCGCATTAAGGATGGTGACGAACGTGCAACCGCTTTGCGCAGCGGCGCTCTGTATAAAGACGCGCACTGGCGCGACTTCTACAAGAAGGCCGAGCTTGCCGGCTCCGAAGATGTGAACGGCAAGGCCTGCTACAAGGTGCTCCTCACGCCCAACGAAGGCAGCGCCGAAACCCGCTTTTTCGAAAAGACTTCAGGCCTGCTCGTAAAAGTCCTCATGCCCGTGACGTCGCCCGACGGCTCGGCCACCGCCGAATTGCTGTTGAGCGACTATCGGGATGAAGGTGGCGTCTTGACGCCGCACACGATTGACCAGAAGCTCCCCAGCGTCGAAATTGTGGTGAAGATCCAAAGCGTGAAGGAGAACGTGGAAATTCCCGCGGGGCGCTTCGATCTGCCGGCCGAGATCAAAGCGCTCACGGCCGATAAGAAGACCGATACGAAGTCCGAAAAGAAATAGGACGTGGCGCACGTCCCACGGCGTGCCGTGCCGGCGCTCTTGCCGGCACTAGCGCAGCTTGCGCGCCCGCAAATATTCCACCAACTCGGCGGGCCGGTCGGTCTGAATGCCCGCCGCGCCGCGGTCGACCGCGTCCTGCCACGCCGAAACGTTGTCCGCGGATCCGAGGCGGTCGACATAGATCTCCACGCCCGCAAGTTTCGCCGCCGCGATGGCATCGTCTTTGAAATCCCCGGCGTCGAAGGCCACCACGCGCGGCTTCAAATCCGCCAGCAGCTTTTCGAACGTGGACGCGCCATAGGCTTCCGGCATCACCCTCAAGGACGGGCTTAACGCCTGCACCTTCTTCAGGTATCCGGCGCCTCCATAAATCACGACCGCGCCAAGCATGTCCGCCCGCGTGAGTGCGGCGACCACGTCCGCGGGCGCGATGTCCTTCGAGTCCACGTAGACGCCAATCCTGCCGTGCGCCAGAGCCAGCGCCTCCTCAAAGGATGGAACCCGCGTGCCGGCGAACCGTGGGCTGAACTTCACGCCGGCATCCAGGGCGCGAATCTGGTCGAAGGTCATTTCGCGGACCGCGCCGCTGCCGTTCGTGGTGCGGTCCACCTGGGCATCGTGCATCAGCACCAGGCGCCCGTCCGAGGTGGTGCGTACGTCCAACTCGAAAAAATCGGCCCCGGCATCGATGGCGGCTTGAAACGCGGGCAGCGTGTTTTCGGGATGCGCGCGATGCTCGCCGCGATGCGCAATCACCGCGATTCGATCCGCGGCGCAGAGTGCCGTGCACAGTACCAGAAGCAGAGCGGTGTACTTCATGCTTGAGATAGTATCAGATGATGCGCCTTCTCAAACTGGTTGCCGCGCTCCTGCTGGCGCCCGCCGCGCTGGCGCAGCACCCGGTGATGGAGATCAAGGTCGCGGGGAATGACAGGCTGGCGGCGGCGGCCGTGATCGCCGCTTCCGGCTTGCACAAGGGCCAGACCGCCACGCGCGCGCAGCTCGACGCCGCTGCCAAAAAGCTGGCCGATACCGGGTTCTTCTCCACCGTTAGCTACCGGTACGATCCGAAGACCGTAGGCGGTGTCACCGGCTATGCGCTCACCTTCCAGGTTTCCGAACAGACCTCCCTCACGCCGGTTGAATTGGATATCCCCGGCCAGGACGAGGACAGCTTGTGGCAACTACTCAAATCCGCGGACGCGCTCATCGACAAGCAGATGCCCAATAACGATCGCGCCTCGGACTATTACAAGCGGGCCATCGAAGCCGTGCTCCGGAAATCGAATCACCCGGAAGAGATCGTTGTGAACAACGAGGCCGACATAAAGACCGGCAAGACGTGGGTCTCGTGCCGTCCGGCCCATCTTCCCAAAATCGCCGCGATCCGTTTCGAGGGCAATGCCGCCATTGCCGACCGCACCCTACAAGCTCACATGGCGAAAGTCGCCATTGGCCAGGACTTCACGGAGCGCGACGTCCGGCGCGCGCTGGAACTCAATCTCAGACCGCTCTACGAGGAACTGGGACACCTGACCGTATCCTTTCCGCATGTGAACATGGCGGACGCGGGCGATGCCGGTGTAAATGTCACCGCGGCGATCGACGAAGGACCCGCGTGGCGCCTGGGCACTGTGCGCCTCACAGGTGACGCTCTTCCCATGGCGGACATGCACGACGCCGCCCGCTTCGCCCAGGGATCGCCGGCGAACTGGAAGCAGTTCATGCTGTCGGTCGAAAAGATGGAACAAGTGCTGCGGCGGGATGGTTATATCACCGTATCCTCGAAGCCGGTGCGCGCGTTTAACGACCGGACGCAGGTCGTGGACGTCAACGTACAGGTCCGCAAAGGTTCGCAATTCCTATTCGGCGAGTTGCATACCGAAGGGCTGGATGCGGACACGCAACAGCGCCTGGCAGGGCTCTGGAAGCTCCCTAAAGGGGCGCCCATGAACCAGCCGTATATCAACGAGTTTGTCCGCTCCGCGCAACCGGTTCTGCGCGGTAAGTTTAAGTCGTTCAGCTCAGAGTTGCACGTTCACAAGGACGCCAATATAGTGGACGTAACGCTCAAATTCCGCTGAGTGGGGCGGCGCCATGCGCCGCCGAGGCGCGCTACGCTCGCCGAGGAGCGGGCCTGCGAGGCCCGCGCAGGCTGCGAGCCTGCCCCACAGGGCTTTGGCCCACTATACGCTAGGCGGACATACCACGAACCAATCGGCAAAACCGGTCATTGCGGCCTGCCCCTGCTTCGCTTGCAACATCGCCACATCCAACACCACGAGTACCGGCGACGGGGGGATGGCGGTGGTGGCGGCCGCAGCCAGGGTTTCCTGAACCACAACGCTGCCGATCAGCCCAGCCTTAAAGCCGTTGCCGTCCAACCCGACCTGCTGAACCTCGATCGACGCGGACGGCGAAAGTACCCGGTAGGCGATGTTGGAACCCTGGCTCTGGCTTGGCTCCACGCTCCAGGGCGCGCCGAACTGCAAGCCAAACGTGCCGGTGCGCGTCAGCAGGGGGGTTACGGCGCGCCGCACCGGCCTTGGCTTGATAGGCGAAGCCCGAAACCTCGAGATTTCCGAGCGTACAACCGGCTAGGATTGCGTCCCGTGCAAGAATTCACAATTCAGTGGGGCGGCGCCGCGCGCCGCCAGAAGCTACGCGGCCTTCTGGCCGTTGGCGATCTCAACCGCCTTCTTCAGCAGCGGATCTTCCTGCTGTTTGTGCTCGGGCTGGTCCGGGGTCTCCGGCAGAGGCTCGCCGTTCTCGTCGAGTTCCACCTGCGCTTCCGGCTCCGACATCACCGTCTGCGGCGTCACGCCCACATCCTGGATAGCTTTGCCGTCCGGCGAATAATACTTGGCCACCGACAGAATGATGGCTCCGCCGTCTTCCATGGTCACGGCCTTGCGCAGCGAAGCGTCGCCGTAAGTGCGCTCGCCCACCACTTCTGCGCGCTTGTCGTCCATCAAGGCGCCCGCCGCGATTTCGGCGCCGTCCGCCGTGCCCCGGTTTGTGATCACCACCAGCGGCAGCTTGGTGATGTCTTTGGCGGCGTCCGCCTGGAAGTCCTTGCGCGGCACCTTCTGGCCTTGCAAATAAGCGATCTCACCCTTCGCCAGGAAGAGGTTCGCCAGCGCGATACCATCCTCCGGCTCGCCCACCGCGCAGTTCCGCAGATCCAGGATCAGCTTCTGCGCGCCTTGCTTCTGCAAAGACTCCACGGCCGCCGCCACTTCCTTCACTTTGCCCGGCGCCAGGGTGTTCGGCTCGATGTAGCCGATATTGTCCGCCATCATCTTTTCGGTGACCGGCGGATACGCGATATTGGCGCGCGTCAGCTTGATTTTTTGCGGTTCCGGCCGCCGCACCCGCACCACCGTCAGTTCCACGCTCGATCCCGCGTCGCCTTCCAGCAGCAGGCTGGCGTAAGCCAGCGGCATGTCGCGGGTGGCCACCCCGTTGATGGTTTCCAACATGTCGTTGGTAGCCAGACCCGCCTTGGCGGCAGGCGAGCCGGGAGTCACGCCGACGATGCCCACGAATCCGAATTTCTTAGCCAGCACCAGACCCACCTCGGCCTTATGCGCGTCCTTATTCTTGAGATAGTCCTTGTACTGATCGGCGTTCAGATAACTGGCGAACGGATCCACGGATTCCAGCAGCCCGTTCAAAGCGCCCAGTGTGACGCTCTTCATGTCCGGCTCTTCCACGTATTCGCTCTTGATGCGGTGCAACACTTCCGTGTACACGGCCAACTGCGGATACGGCCGGTCGGTGGATGCGCTTCTGCCCAACACCGTGCCGATAACCAGCAGCAGCATAACGCATGTAGAGGTGGTGACCACCAGATATTTGATACGGCTGTTCATATATTTCACAAATCGGGGGAACCCGAAGCCATTATAGCAGGTGGGACAGGCCTCCCGGCCAGTCAGTCCCGTCCCGTCCTTGACCGATTAGACGGCGATCAGGCGGTTTTGGTTGCCCGGTGCGCCTTCCGGGCGACCTGCTGCCGGTGCGTCCGCCGATGGGCCCGCCTTTTTACGGTAGCCTTCCGCACAGGAACCGTTCTGGCCGCGCGCGCGGCTGTCATTTTGAGCGGAGGGGCCGCTGCCAAAGGCGCCGCCCACACCGCCGGTATCCGCGGCGACTGCGCTGGGAGGGTTTGCGCGGGTAATTCCGGCGGACGAGCCGCCAAGAACCCGGATATCGCGGCTGGCGGCGTCATCGCGCTGGCGGCGTCGGTTGCCGGAACCTGCGGGTCGGGCGTCGCGGGCCGATTTGCCGCGCCCGATGGTTCACGCTGCACCATCGCCAGGATCGTGCCGGTAGCCTGGCCCAGGTCGAAACGCGCCACGTTGTGGTTGAACAGCGCGGCGATCCGGTTGTCGCGGGCGCGTTCCAGGCGCGTCTGCGCATCGGTAACTTCCAGGCTGCTGGCCACGCCCGCCTCGTAGCGCCGGCGCGCCTGGGTGAACTCGCTCTGGGACAGCGAGAGCCCCGCTTCCGCCACTTTCATCTGCTCCTCGGCGGAATGCAGGCTGTCCAAGGCCATCCGCACATCCAACTCGATCTGTTCATGCAGGTCGTTCGTGCGCACGTGTTCCTGCCGGAATTGGGAGGCAAACTCGGCGCGCCGGGCGTCCCGCCGACCGCCGTCGAAGATGGGCACGCGTAGCGCGAAGCCATAATCCCGCGTGGGCAATAGGGAAACAATGTTACCGTTGGTCCCCGTGGTGCCGTAGTCCGCGTACGCGTACAGGCTGGGAAGCCGCTCCACCTTCACGGCATTGGCGTTCAGCCGCGTGGCGGCTTCACGTTCGGCTTGCGCCTTCACATCCGGGCGATTCTTCACGGCTTCCGCTTCGGCCTGCTCCACCGTGATGGCGTCCACCGGTTCATAGCTCAGTTTGTCGGTGAGTTCCAGCTCCGTGGCCAGATTCAGACCCATGGCCCGTAACAACTGCAGATGCGCCTTGGTGCGTTCGTTCTGGACTACCAGCAGGTGCTGGTTTTCGTTGGCAAGCTGCACCTTCGCGCGGGTCACTTCGATGCCGGTGCCGGTGCCGGCGTTTTTTTGGTTTTCCGCCTGCTTTAAGACGGCCTGCGCCAACGACACGTTGGACTGATATGCTTCCACGTCGGCATTGGCCCGCAGCGCCGCCAGGTAGGCTTTGGCCACGGCTGTGGAGACCGAATTGTCGGTGGTGCCGCGGTCGCTTTTGGCGGCGCGGTACGCGGCCCGCGAGGATTGATACCGCCGGATGCTGCTAAAGTCGAAAACGCTCTGCGTAAGCTTGGCGCGCACGTCCACCGAGTTAAAGGGTCCCACTACGCGCGGAATATCTTTGATGATGTCGTTTAATAGCTCCTTTTCGACGGGGGCCAATGCGCCGGTCAGGCTGTTCTCGGCTTCCAACAGCGTTTGGTTGGTGGCCAGATCCAGCCCCAGCGCGGCCAGGCTCTTCATGGCGGTGGTCTGATCGGCCTGGGCCTCGATATCCGGGAGCAGCGCCGAGCGCACCTCCTCGGACCGGTATTTGGCTTGGCGCAGGTTCTCGTCGGAAAGTTGGATGTACGTGTTCCCTTCCGGCGAGAGCGCCAATTCCACCGCGCGTTTCAGAGTCAATTGCAACGGAGCGCGATCCGCCGGGCCGTCTCCGGCGGAGCACAGCAAAGGAATTGTCACTAATAGCGGCGCCAGGAACCCTCGGTTCATTGCACTCTCCCCTTACTGTATAAGTTGGTTGCAACCGTTTGATAGTACACCGGTAAGAAGTTTAACATTAATCTAAGTAACTTGAGTTATACAGGTCAAATATTTTCGACGTAGGGCAGCGCCATGCGCTGCCGCGTGGCTTCCAACCCCGCTTGGGCGAGCTTCGCTCGCCGCACAGGCTGAAGCCTGTGCTACCAGCGGGGCTGAAGCCCCGCGCCGGCTAAAGCCCGCCATCCACAGGCTGAAGCCTATGCCATCAAGGCCGGCAAAAAGCCATAATTGCCAGCCCTCCAATTTATGCAGAATCGAGTCTCATTGGAAAACTATGTAGTATTAGGCAGGAGTGCCTGCGCCACGAGGGCCGATCCACTGAAAATGGCCAATCTCTAGCTCTAGCGCGGAGCTTCCAGCCCGGCTCTTAGTCGAACGAAAGTGGCGCCGGCCGCGCCTGCTTCAATCGTTCCGTAGCGCTGTCATCGGGTCCACCTGCGCGGCCCGCACCGCCGGCAGGAAACCCGCCGCCAGGGTCGCGCCCCCTAGCATGGCTGCGGCAATTCCGAACGCCGCCGGGTCCGTCGCATGCAGCCCGAACAGCATGCCGGCAGTGAGGCGCGTGGCGCCCATCGCAGCCAACGATCCGAGCGTCACTCCTGCCAGCAGCATGCGCGCCACTTCCCGCAATACCATCCAAACCAAGTTGCCGCGCGTCGCCCCCAACGCCATGCGAATGCCGAACTCATTCCTGCGGCGCTCCACCTGGTAAGCCATCACGCCGAAAATGCCGAGGCTGGCCACAATCAACGCCAGCAATCCGAAGAATCCGCCCAGCAGCGCCAGCATGCGCTCGTTCAGAATCGATCGGTCGATGTGTTCGGCGAATGTGCGCGGCTCCGTCACCCGCAGTGCCGGATCGATCTGCCGCACGCCGCGCTCGATCTCGGGCAGCAGCCGCTCCGCATCGCCCGCCACGGCGCGCACTAAGTAACTGTGCCACGGCACCCCGGTATCGGCCTGCGCGGCGGCAAAATACACGATCTCGGGGAACGGTTCCCGCAAGTTGACATACTTCATATCTTTCACCACGCCCACGATTTCCGCATCGTTCACATGCTGCCCCAGAGCCGGCTTATTCCCGAAGTAATGGCGCGCGAAACTCTTATTCACGATCGCCACCGCCGGCGACCCCGCCGCCGCCGTGTCCCGCGCATCGAATTCCCGCCCCAGCAGCACCGGCGTGCCCATGGTTCGAAAGTATTTGGGTCCCACGTAGTTCAAGTCCGTCAGTATGTCTTCGTCAGGCCGCGGCGTGTACCCAACTACGCGCGCATCGCCGTTCCAACCTCCGCCGCTGATCATGGTGATCATCGATGTGCTGGCTGAGGCGACACCTGGCAGCGCGTTGAGACGTTCGACCATCCGCGATTGCAGGTCTCGCAATCGCTCGCCTTTGTAGCCCGCTTCGTCCGCGTTGACGCCGAAGATCAGCAGGCTGTCGCGCCGGAAGCCGGCATCCATTGTGTAGAGATTGATCAGCGTTCTCAGGAACAAGCTTGCGCACACTAGCAGCAGCAGTGAAATCGCCAGTTGCCCGACAATCAGGCCGCTGCCCAACCGCCGCCGCCGGCTCAGGCGGACTTCTTTGAGTCCGGGCGTTACGCTCACCCGAGCCGCGTGCATGGCCGGCGCCAACCCTACCAGCAGGCAGGCTAGCAGCGACGCGCCAGTGGTAAATGCCAGTACATGCAGGTCCGGCCGGATCGGCAGAATCAGACTGCCGCCATTGGCCATCATGTGGGCGAGAAACGCCGCGAACCATTGCGCCAGCAGAATGCCCGCGCCGCCGCCAAGCATCGCCAGCAACAAACTTTCGGTCAGAAATTGCCGGAGCAGGCGGGCGCGCCCGGCGCCGATTGCCAGCCGGATGGAGATCTCCCGCCGCCGCGCGGCCGCCCGCGCCAGCAGCAAGCTTGAAAGATTGGCGCAAGCGATCAGCAGCACCAGCCCCACGATCGACATCAGCACGGCCAGCGGCGCTGAAAACTCCGCCCGCAAATCGTCGAAGCCGTTGCCGGCTGGCTGCACGTCGATGCGCTGGCGCAGAATCCGTTCCTTGTCCCGTGCGTTCGTCTCGCGTCCGGCTTGCTCGCGAACGTAGTTTTCAAACGCGACCCGCACCGCGGCCGTCGCTTCCGGCACGGTTACGTGGGGCTTCAGCCGGGCCATTACGGAAAGCCAGTTGGTATGCGGATCGTCCAGCCTCGACGGGCCGCCGCGAATTTGCGCCTCCATCCGGATGGGCAAAATCACCTCCGGAGCATGCCCCGGCGATGCACCGAAGAACTCCGGAGGCGTCACTCCCACGATCGTGAACACCGTGCCGTGCAAAGTGAAAGCCGCTCCGATGGCGGCCGGGTCCAGACCGAACCGGCGCTTCCAATACGCATAACCGATCACCGCCACCGGTTCGGATCCGGGCGCGCCATCGCCGCCCGAGAAGACTCGACCGGCAACCGGGGTCACGCCCAGCACGGAGTAGTATGAGCCCGAAACAATTTCGGTCGAAACCGTTTCCGGCTTGCCGTGGAAGGCGATCTCGCGCCGCCCCCCATCGGATTGCGCAAGGATTCCCGCGAACGGCTGTGTGTGGTCGCGGATGTGTTCGAACAGCGGGTAAGAGAACGACCCTGGCTGGGTACCCCACGACCTGGTGATTTGCACCAGCCGCGCGGGTTCGCTCACCGGCAGCCTGCGCAGCATCACCGCGTCGATCAGGCTGAAGATCGCCGTATTCGCGCCGATCCCCAGCGCCAGCGACAGGATCGCCACCGCCGCGAAGGCCGGGCTGCGCCGCAGCGTCCGGGCCGCGTAGCGCAGATCGTGGAACAGGTCTTCGAGTGGGCGCACTCCGCGCGCGTCCCGGCATTCTTCTTTGATCTGCTCCGCGCCGCCAAATGCCAGCCGCACGCGCCGCCGCGCTTCTTCCGGCTGCATGCCGGCGGCTACATAGTCCCGCATCTGCTCTTCCAAATGGAAGCGGATCTCCGCGTCCAGGCGCGTCTCCGCCCGCTTCCGCCGGAACAACCCGTCTATCCAGCCGTTTATCCCGCGCATCATGATACCTAGCCATCCTACATATCCGGGCGCGCGTTGTCAAGCCGCCGCGGTTTGGCGGTCTGATACAATCGGGTTGCAAGAATGTCCACTGTAAACGGCCAGCCGCGGATCACGGTGGCGGATCTGGCCACCCGCTGCCGCGGCCAATTCATTCCGCTCAACCATGCCTTCTCTTATTTCTGCACCCCTTCCATGGCCGAAGAAGATCTGCGGCAGTATTTGCACGATCCCATCGCCGCCCTTTCGCTGGTGATTTGCGTCGACCTCGGCAAGGTCGGGTTCGTGCTGGTGCCCTACCTGGAGAAAGCCAATGGCCGCGGCGGCGACATCGTCAGCTTCGAAAAACCAGCGGAAGGGCGCCAGCTTGCCGCCTCGCATCTGCAGGCCGATGGCATGACCGTCCTGGTGCTGGCGACCAAGGACGAAGACATCGCCAACTATCACTACACCTTTTACAACTCGCTGGCCGCGCAGATTGCCGATAAATGGCAATTCGGAGAGCGGGAAAGCTTCTATCAGCAATTGCGCGAGGAACTGAGAGCGGAAGTGCATGGCGAGGTGGACGAGCGGAGTTGGCATCTGAAGCAGGCTCTGGTTCGCCGTCAGACCAATATCCGCAAAGAGACGAAGTTGTTTCGCGACTACGCCCGGCAGGCCTTCGAAGACACGCTGACGCTCTACCTGCACGGCACCTGCTGCGATATCGACGTGGAAACCGGCCCGCGCCAGATGCCCAGCCGTTACCTGCGCAAACGCCTCGAGTTGCTGGCTTCCATGTACCCGCCGCCGGAAGGCTACGCGGTTTTTCCCGAGCAGCTAAAGAAGCGCTAGTACATCGTACAGATAGTCCCTTATAGAATACTGGCAGTTCGGTTGCACCGTGGGGCGGCCAATCCTGGCCGGAGCCGCCTTTCAGGCGGCTCCGGCTTTCACGGCGCGCCTCGTCGTGATCGGAAAGGCCGGCTGAAAGCCGGCCGCGCGCTGGATTGCCCGCCCCACAAACGCCAACTCACTTGTCAGCCAGCGCGGATATGGCGCTTTGGCCGCAACATCGATCTATAAAATAAAGAGCTAACTGGACGATGTACTAGCTTCCATGACGGCGGGGCAGACCTCCGGGCCTGCGCGGGTTCTCCGGAACCCGCTCTGCGGCGGGCAAAGCTAGCCGGCCGCGGGCGGAATTGTCCACCTCGGCACCGCCCTACCGGATGCGTAAGATCATGTGATCCTCGTCCACGTAACCCGATCCCACTTTCAAAGCATTCGGCTCCGTCCCGTAAGGCTCGAATCCCAAGTCGCGGTATAGCCGTTTCGCCGCGGTCTGGCTCGTCGCCACGGCCAGCAGAATCTGCTCCAGCGGCGAATCCTGCCGCGCTGTTTCCAGAAGGTCGGCGAGCAGTGCTCGTCCGATGCCTTTACCCCTCTCCGCGGGAGACACATAGACTCCGTAAATGCGTCCCTTATGCCTCTCCTTCAGTCCCGTCTCCCGGATAAATGTTGCCGTCCCGGCCAGGTAGCCGTCTTCGAAAGCCCCCAGGTTGAAGTTGCCTGCGTGCGCATCGCGAAAACGGATCGCTATGGTTTCAACCGGGGTCGCGCGGTGCTCCGCGACGGCCTTGCCGAACGCGAAGGGTTCGCCTTCCAACGCCTCCAGCCGAATCTGCCACCAAGCCGCTGCATCGCCTTCGCGCAGGATGCGGATTTCCATTCGCTCCATTTTAGTGCGGATCCAGCCGCAACCAACGGGCAGCGATTATCGCACAGACCTCGACTTGCTTGCCGCAAGAAGGCGCCCGCGATCTGGTTGTGGTCCCGGCGCCCGTAGATCCGCCGTATCAGTGCGGGTCCGAACGCGATCCTAGGCCGCTGGGAGTGACTAACGTGGGGCGGCGCCATGCGCCGCTACCGGCCTATTCAGCCGGCTCTTAGCCTACTCGCCGAGCAACTCCTTAACCACCCGATCCGTGCCGTACAACTTGCGCAGCGCTTCGGTCATCCCCGCCGTATGCACCGCTACCGCGCGATTGGCCGTGCCGTCATACACGAAGTCGCCCACCAGCGACTCGATATTCCCATCGAAGATCAGTCCCACGATATCGGCATTCCGATTGATCACCGGCGAGCCCGAATTGCCGCCGATAATGTCATTGGTAGTTACGAAATCCAGCGGTGTCGCCAGATCCAGCTTGTCGCGGCCTTCCTTATACCGCGACGGCAGATAGAACGGCCCTTCGAAATCGAAACTGGTGGCGCGATCGTACAGACCGTAGAAAGTCGTCTTATACGGGGCCTCCGTGCCGTTCATCGGATAACCCTTCACCTGGCCATATGAGAGCCGCAGCGTGAACGTTGCATCCGGATAAGTCGACTTGCCGTAAGCCGCGAAGCGCGCCTTGCCCAGCTTTTCGCCCGCCTCCTGCGCCACGCTTTCCACATTGTCTTCCTGCCACTTGATCATTTCGCGGCGCAAAGGATCGAGTTTCCGCTGCAGCACGATCATGGGATCGGTGGAAGCCGCCACCGCCGCTTCCCCGCCTTCCACAAGTTGCTTGCGGAACGCCGCATCGGCCAGCTTCGTGCCGTTCACCAATGCCGTCGCGGCTTCCTTCGGCGAGCGCCCGTCCAGCACGATCTTCAAAAATTCATCGTCCGGCCCCAGTTCGGCCAGATCTTCTTCCAGAGCGCCGGTCATGCGCGCGATTTCCATGCCCGGATAGACCGGCGCCGGCGAGAACAACCGCTGCCGCAGCGATTCCAGTTCGGCCTCGTGATATCCTTCCAGCCTCTCGCCGTCCGGCTTCTTGATTTCGGCCACGTAATCCACGATGGTCGCCGCCGTGCCGGCGAACTGTGAATCCGTGCTGCGGAAGAACTGCTGCTTGGCCCGCGATTGCGCTTTCCGAATCGCTTCCGCGATGGCGTCCCACGCCCCGCCATACGCCTGCTTCCACTCCGGATTGGCCATCACCTTGGCCTTGAAATCCCCTTCGTCCTTGCGCTTGCTGTCCATCACGTTCTTGTCCAGCAAGCCCTTGTAGCGTCCGTCGATCGCCTTCACGCCATTCTGCAGGCCGAAGATGTTGGAGGCCACCTGGCGCTCCTGCTCCGCGCCTTGCGCGCCATATTGCTGTAGCACTGCAACCCTGTTCTTCAGCAGCTTCAGGAGCACCGGCTCGATATAGTCGCGCTCGAATTCGAGCTGCGCCACGGTATCGGAGCGTTGCGTATTGCCGGGATGCCCGGGTACGAACACCAGCTCGTTATCGCCCGCGCCTTTGGGATTCCATTTCAAATAATCCTTCGAGTCGATCGGCTTGCCGTCCTCGTACACGCGGAACAGCGCCATATCCAGGTCGTAGCGCGGATATGTGAAGTTGTCCGGGTCGCCGCCGAAGAAAGCGGTCTGATCCTCGGGCGCGAACACCAGCCGCACATCCGTATACTTCTTATAACGGTAGAGCCAGTATTCGCCGCCCTGATACAGCGTCACCACGTCGGAACGCAGGCCCGTCTTCTGGGTGCTCTCGCGCTCCATATCGGCGATCGCGGCTTTGCGCTTGGCGAACTCCTCCTCCGGCGTCTTGGCGCCCTTCAGCGCTTCCAGCACTGCCGGCGTCACGTTCTCCATAGACATCAGGACGTTTACCTCCAGGTCCGGCGACTTCATCTCCTGCTCCGGCGTGGCCGCGTAGAATCCGCTCTTCACGTAATCGTGCTCGGCCGTGGAGTTCTTTTGCAGTTGGCCGCGCGCCACGTGGTGATTGGTCAGCAGCAGACCGTGCGGGCTCACGAACGAGCCGGACCCGCCGTCATTCAGGCGCACGCACGAAAGCCGCACGTGGTCCAGCCATTCCTGCGTGGGTGTGAAATGATACTTTTCCGCCAACTGTTTCACGGGCGGATTGTCGAATGTCCACATGCCTTCATCGGCGGATATGGGTAGGCAGGCCGCCAGCAGCCCGCCAGACAGAATAGCCGCGGCATGGCGGCGAAATTTGGGTGTTTGCATGTTGAAACTCCGGATTTGGATCGAACTCTAATTATACGGCTGAAAGCTTAAAAGGATAGTTTCGGATATCCTGGTCCGATAGATGTTACAATTTCGCGCTTGGGGGCGACTTATGACTAATGACAGCGTTTTCCTGCGCAACCTGCTCGGCAAGCGGGTGCGGGTGGTGGCCGTGGATGAGGATGACCTGCCGCCGTTGACCTTGCGGGAGATCTCCAGCCTCGGCGTGGTGGCCGAGGATTCCACCGGTCCGCACTTCTACCCATGGGCCGAGATCGTGGAAATCAGCCCGGCCAAGAACGGCGCCATCGACTGGGCCCCGCTCGCGTAGTGGAGGCCCGGGCGGGGCGGGCCTGGAGATCCGCCGCACAGTCGAAAACCCACCGAACCTTTGACTGCGCCGGAGTTGTACATTTTCAGCATGGAAAATGCGTTAGTGGGGCAGGCTCGCAGCCTGCGCGGGCCTCGCAGGCCCGCTCTTCGGCGAGCCTTCGCCCGCCGGCTAAAAGCCCCCCAAGCGCTTGCGCAAGTTTTCTTCACTATTGGTGGGGCGCAGTCCCATCCTCACAGGAGCTTCACCCGGAAGCCGTGTCCTACCGCCACCGGATCCGGTCGAAAATGCGCTTCGCGGTTCCGGCTCTCCGGACCGAGCCGGACGCAGTTTGTGAGCGTAGCTTTCAGGCGATCGAAATCGGCGCGCACCACGTGCATCCGCCGGTTGGCGGCCAGACCCGCAGCGCCAGGGCCTGCCCAGGGTCCGTCTGGCGCGCGCCACGATCCGCTCGATGTCCTGCGCACCGGCGGAAGAGGTTCTGGCGAGGGCGATCGCAAGCGAAGGAGTGGGCATGATTAGCGGCGGCGGCATCGCTCCAACGAGTCCGACCCTGCGTGCGCATTTGTGCGCAGACGCGCACCGCCGCTCACGCGACGAAATACCAGTGCGTAGGTTGCCCTGGGTAACCCCCAAGAGGCCAAAGCTAAACCGAGCCCGAAAGCCCGCTTTGGGTACTTAACAGCGTTTGGGGAAACCGCTCCCTGACGGTCGCGGCTCGGTAATACTCGCGTTCATTGCGCATGGCTTACTCAGCCGCAACCGTCAGGGAGCGGCTTCTATCGGTCAGGATCCCCAGGGGCTCGCTCGACTACCGCACCGAGAGATCCCGGATGAAGACATCCTTGAACCGCATATTCGCCTCCCCACCCGCGTGCAACTGCAGGGCGATGGCGCCGTCCTCCACCTCGTTTACCGGATCGGTGAAATCGATTACTTGTACGCCGTTCAACCGTGCGCGATGCCGGTTGCCCACCGCGCCGACCACGTAATCGTTCCATTCCGTGGGCTTGATCGCGAACTCGTTCTCGGGCGACGGCCACACGATCCATCCGCGCCGCGCCGTGTAGATCCCCCCGGTGTGATGGTTCAGATTGCGGTCGATCTCGAACTGGTATCCCTCGGCGACGTCGGCCGTGCCCGGCTTGAAACTGGTGCGATAGAAAATGCCGCTATTGCCGCCAGTCACGCATTGGAAGCGGATGGCCAGCTCGAAATCTCTGTAGTGCTTCTCAGTCATCAGGTAGCCGTAGCCTTTGGTGACGCCGACGCCGTGAATCGCGCCGTCTTCCACGGTCCATTGTTCGCCGCCCACCTTGACCCAGCCCGTGAGGTCCTTGCCGTTGAAAAGCGAAACCCATCCTTCTTGCGATTCTTTGAGGCGGGGTTGCTGCGCGGCTGCGAGTATTGCGAAAACGGTGGCCAGCGCCAGGCCCGGAATCAGGCGGCGCAAATGCATGTTCATGCTCCAATCTCGTTGCGGATGGCGGTTGCGATGCGATCGGTGAATTCGTCCACGCGCGCCAGGTCGGGGCCTTCCACCATCACGCGGGCCAGCGGTTCCGTGCCGGAAAACCGCACCAGCACGCGCCCCGACGCGCCGAACGCCCGCTGGCATTGTTCGATCTCGCGCGCCACGGCCGCCAGCTCGTGCAACGCCCGCCGTTCGCGCACGCGCACGTTCTGCAATCGCTGCGGATAGATTTCGAGACCCTTGGTCAATTCCTCCAGGCCGGCGCCGGCGGCATGCGCAATCTCCAGCACGCGCAGGGCAGTCAGCAATCCGTCGCCGGTGGTCGCGAACTGCCTGAAAATCACGTGGCCGGATTGTTCGCCGCCCAGCACCGCGCCCGCGCGCACCATTTCCTCCAGCACGTACTTATCGCCCACCGGCGTGCGCAGCAGCCGGATACCGTCGCGCTCGAGCGCGCGTTCGAGGCCGAGGTTGGACATCACGGTGGCCACCACCAGGCCGCCATCCAGTTTTCCGGCGGCTTGCAGCGCGCGCGCGGCGATCAGCAGCACCGCATCGCCATCCACGATCTGCCCATGGCCGGCCACGAAGATGGCGCGGTCGGCATCGCCATCGAAGGCCACGCCCAGATCCGCTTCCGATTCCAATACGGCCGCCCGCAGCGATTCCACGTAGAGCGCGCCGCAACCCAGGTTGATGTTGCGTCCGTTGGGTTCGCAGCAAATAGCTTCCACCCGAGCGCCGAGGCGGCGGAACAGCGCCGGCGCCAGTTGGTACGCCGCGCCGTTGCCGCAATCGAGCACGATGCGCATACCATCGAACCCGCCCGCCACGGTAGAGGCCAGGTAATCCAGGTAGCGCTCGGTCAGCAGTGGATCGGGCGGCAACGGCAGCGGCGCGCCCGGAGCTTCCCCGGCATGACGGAAGATTTCCTGCTCGACGGTGTGCTCTTCTTCATCCGGCAGCTTGTATCCGGAATGGCCAAAAACCTTGATGCCATTATCGCGATAAGGATTGTGGGAGGCCGAGATCATCACGCCGGCGGTGAACGAATCGGAGCGCGTCAGATATGCCACGCCGGGCGTGGTGATCACGCCGGCCGAAACCGCGCGCACGTCCTGCCGAGCCAGGCCGGCGGCCACTTGCGCGGCGATCCACGGTCCGGATTCGCGCGTGTCCATGCCGATCAGCACGGCGGCATCCGCCGACGCGCGGCGCAGGTCGCTGCCCAGCGCCATGCCGAAGGCGTGCACCGTTGCCGCATCCAGCGGATACTCTCCCGCCACGCCGCGAATTCCGTCCGTTCCGAATAATTGTTTGCCCATCTACTTTTTTCCGACTGTAACTTTAACTGTAACTTGCGGCGAGTCTTGAAAACGCACCCTGGCATCGTCCACATAGGCCTCCGCGCGATAGCTGGCGGTGCCCGCTTCCGCTTTCAGCGCGATCGGGTCGGTGTGCACCAAGGCCACGTGCGCCACACGGCTGGCCGGGCCGGTGATGGCCAGTGCGGAAGGCTCGGCCGTCGCCTCGGCCACTTGCAGATCCGCCGGCAATCCGTCCGCGAAACGGACCTCGACGGGCACGCTGCGCGTGGCGCCGGGCTCGAAATCCATCCGAATCTGGGCCGGAATGGCGCGCACAAGCTGCACGCCGCGCGGCAGCCGGACGTTGGCGCCGTCAATGGTGAACGTATGCTGCCCGGGCTCGATGCCGCCCATATCCAGGATCACCGCGGAGCGCCGCGGCAGTTCCGGCAGGCGCAGAGCTTCCGACGGCCCGCGCACTTCCAGATATACGGTCTCCACCACATCCGAATTGATCTCCACGCCCGGCGAGAGATTCTTGTATTCCACGTGCGCCGAAACAAAAGTCGCCAGTTCCGGTTCGGTGGCCACCGAAATCCAAATCAGCGTGGCCGCCGCCAACGAGAGCAGCTTCCAGCCGATGTTTTGGGTGAGAAACGTCTTCATAAAGACGGCGGAACTAAAGTCCCGCGCGGGCTAAAGCTCGCCCCCCTTTCCTTCGCCGGCATGGTTTTCCATGGGAATGTCGGCGGCGAATTCCTCGATCAGGTGCGGCGCGCTCCGCCGCACGCCGAAGTGCGTACAGATCCTTTCATCCACCTCGCGCAGGTTCAGGCCGGGAGTCAGTTCTCCGAAAGCCGCCACGGAAATGCGGCCCGTTTCTTCGGAAACCACCAACGACAGACAGTCGGTTTCCTCCGTGATGCCGATGGCCGCGCGGTGGCGCGTACCGAAGTTGGACGACACCGCCGGGTTCAGGGTCAACGGCAGAAAGCAGTTGGCGGCCACTACCTTGTCCTTCTGCACGATGGCCGCGCCGTCGTGCAGCGCGCCGCCGGGATGAAAGATGGCCAGCAACAGATTGCTCGATAATTGGGCGTCCAGCCGCACGCCGCTTTCGATGAAAGTGCGCAGTCCGATGTCCCGCTCGACCACGATCAGCGCGCCAGTCTTATCGGCGGCCAGGCGGCGCACCGCGATCAAAATATCTTCGGTGAACTCCGGCCGCTGGTAGCCGCGCGCGAACCAGCGTTTGCGTCCCAGGCGCGCCAGCGTGCGGCGGATCTCGGACTGGAACAATACGATCACAGCCAGCGCCAGGTAGGGCACGATATACGAGAGCACCGAGCGCAGCGCTTCGAGGCCGGTATACAGCGCCACCACGTACAGCGCCACCATGATCAGGATGCCGATCAGGATGTGGCCGGCGCGGGTGCCCTTCACGATCATCAGGGCTTGATAGATCAGGAACGCGACCACCAGGATGTCGATGACGCCGGCGGGCGTCAGGCTGGGCAGCGAAATCAGCGCGGCGCCGTTTTCGAGGGACGCGCTATTGGAGTAGGCCGCGAATCTCAAGCCAATCCTTTAGCCGCGCGGCCCATGTGGCCAGGACGGCGTCGGTGGACGCCAGGCCCACGCCATGCGGGCCGCGTTCGTAGATATGCATCTCGGCCGGCACTCCGGCCTTGCGCAGGGCCAGATAGAACAGCACGCTGTTTTCGGGCGGCACGCCGTTGTCCGCGTCGGTGTGAAACAGGAAAGTCGGCGGCGTCTGGGCCGTCACCTGAGTTTCGTTCGAGAGACTCGCGGCCAGCGCGGGGTCGGGGTTGTCACCCAACAGATTATGCATCGATCCCCGGTGGGTGTAAGTCGTGGTGAAAGAGATCACCGGGTAGGCCAGGATCATGAAATCCGGGCGGGAACCGAGGCGCTCGATAGGGTCGGCCGCCTGCGCGTCGCCGGCGTCGAAGTGCGTGCCGGTAGTGGATGCCAGGTGCCCGCCCGCTGAGAATCCCCAGATGCCGATGCGGGCGGGCGCGATGTGGTAATCGGCGGCGTGCGCGCGTACCCAGCGGATGGCGCGTTGCGCATCCAGGAAGGGCGCCGGATAGTGGTAGCGCGGCGCGATGCGGTATTGCAGCACGAAAGCCTGGATGCCCAGGGAATTGAGCCAGCGCGCGATCTGATCGCCTTCGTGCTCCTTGGCCAGCATGCCGTACCCGCCGCCGGGGCAGACGATCACGCCCGTTTCGACGGCGGACTTCGCAGGTGCGCGATAGACCGTGAGGCTGGGCTTGTCGGCGTCCTCGGCGCCGACGGCTCCGGGAGCGCCGGCCGGCCACAGCAGCTCGACTTGGTGCGCCGGGGGCTGCTGGGCGGGCGCCGCGGCAGCCGCGGCCAGCAGCGTGATGAGCGCCGATGCTTTCACGGTGACTATTGTATCGTGAGTGGGCCGACCCTCACTCCCCAACAGTGTTATGCACCCGGTCCCCCTGGACCCGCCGCCGCCGTTGTAAACTGGTGGAACTATGCGAAACGTTTCAAGATCTGTTCTGTCCGGGGCCGTCATCACCTTCGCGGCGGTCCTTTTGATGGCCCAAAGCGCCGTCCTGCATCCGGAAATGAAGGTGGAGACGGGCACATTCGACGCGCCGGCCGCCACGCTGGGTCACAGTTCGGAGGAAGCCTGGTCGGCCACCACCATCGCGGCCGGCGTGGAAAAGAAGCCTCAACCCGGCCACGAGGTCACGCTGGTGGGCGAGGTAGTGGACTTTTCGTGCTACCTGCAATTGGGCAAACACGGCGAGAAGCACCGTGGTTGCGGCCAGAAGTGCGCCCAGAACGGCCAGCCCATCGGTTTGCTGACCAAGGATGGCACGCTGTACATGCTGATGCCCGAAGAACACGACCCGCGGCGCGACGGCGGCGTGGACATTCGCACGGCCGGGTCAGACCACATGGGGCACATCATAAAAGTGATCGGCACTGAAGCCAAGGTCGAGGGGTATCGCGGGGTGTATGTGGCGGGCCTGACGAAGTAGAAGGCGGCCTGCGAGGCCGCCGCAGGCTGCGAGCCTGCCCCACTAATACTCAAACTTGTAGTTGGCGCAGAAACGGAACGCTGGCCTTCATCAAATCCAGGTTCATTTCGACGAAGTAATTCTTGATTCCGCCGGTCTTCGCCGCGGTGAAGATCTTCGTCCAGTCCAGCGTACCCTGTCCCACCGCCATCTCTTTCTTAGTGACCGGCGACCAGTCCTGCACGTGCATCGAGACGAACCGGCCGGGGTACTTCATGAAGTACCCGGCCGCGTCATAGCCCTGGCTGATCGTCGAAACCTGGAACTGGAACTTGACCAGCTTGGGGTCGAGCAGGTCGAACAACAAATCGTAGGTCCGCTTGCCGTCCACCATCGAAAGCTCGAACCCCTCATTGTGCAGCCCCTGCTGGATGCCGGCCTTGGCTGATTGCTCGCCCATCTTGTTGTATTCGTCGGCCGCCCGCTTCACATCGTCCATCGTCGGCTTCCGCGGCCCGTCCAGGCTGGGCACCATCATCTGCGTCAGGCCAAGATCGCTCGCCCAGGCGATGCGGCCGGCCAGATCTTTCCGCAGTTCCTCGATGCCGAAATGCGAACTCTCGCACTTGACCCCCAGATCGCCCAGCATCTTGCGCAGTTCGGGCCCTTTATATTTGGCCAGATCGCCGAATCCGGAATCGGCGTAACCCACCGGCGAGCACAGCTCGACGGTCTCGAAGCCGGCCGCGGCAAGGGCCTTAACGGCGCCGGGAAAATCCTTGGCGATCATTTTTCTGACGGGCCAGGTCTGGCATCCGATCGGCATGCCCAACGGATTGGCGCGTAGTATTCCGGCCACCGTGGCCCCTATCGCCGTGTTCTTGAAAAACGCTCTTCTGGAAATTGCGGACACTGCGGTATTGTCTCACGATTCACCGGTCCCTGACGGTCGCGGCTCGGTAGACCGTGCGCGATCGACCCGAGCATCCGATTTTACAGCCCGATTTTATCCTTGTATTTTCCCGAATCCCGGTGCATACTACTTTGGGAACTGTCATGCCCTATTTTCCGACGCGTAAGCTCACCATCCTGGGGCTCGATCCCGGCGTCAGGCGTAATGGCCAGATACTAACCACCCAGATCGAAATCCCCAATGAATTTCTGCAAAACGGCCCGCGCGGATACCGCGTGCACGTGATCGATTTCGATGCCAGCCACAAGGTGCTGTATGAATCCACAGTCATCCCGAAGACTGCCAATCGGGACGATGCGCCGCCGGACGACCCGTTCGCGGGCAAGCCCACCGATGAGCTGATCGCGGACCCCGCGTTCCATTCCTTCATGGTCTACGGCATTGTCATGAAAACGCTGGCGCGCTTCGAATACGCGCTGGGCCGCCGCGTAGGTTGGTCTTTCGACGGCCCGCAGATCCAGGTGGCGCCACACGCGTTCGCGGATGCCAATGCGTTCTACACCGATGACGCGAAAGGATTACTTTTCGGATATTTTCCGGATTCGAAAACGCGCGAGATGGTTTACGCGTGCCTTTCCCACGAAGTGGTGGCCCACGAAACCACGCACGCGTTGCTCGACGGGCTGCGTGAACGCTACACCGCCCCCTCGTCGCCGCAGCAGGCCGGGTTCCACGAAGGCTTCGCGGACATCGTCGCGCTGCTTTCCATCCTTTCCGCGCCGGAAGTGGCGGAGAAGGCGCTCGACCTGGGGCTGCCCGGCAACAAATCGAACATGATCGATAAGTCCGCGGTGACTCTCAAGGCGCTCAAGAGTTCCGCATTGCTGGGATTGGCCGCACAGATGGGCGAAGCGCTGTCGGGAATGCACGGGCAGGCCCTGCGCCGGTCCGTGGAATTGCCGCCCGGCGATTATCTCAACTCGCCCGATTATCAGGAGCCGCACCAATGCGGAGAAGTGCTGGTCGCGGCGGTGATGAACGCGTATTTGCAGACCTGGGTGAGGCGTCTCGATAAGATGTCGGACTCCCCCAGGCTGGACCGCGAGCGCGTGGTCGAAGAAGGCGCGGAACTGGCGGATCGGCTGCTCACGATGTGCATTCGCGCGATCGATTACTGCCCGCCCACCGACTTGCAGTTTTGCGACTTCGCCAGCGCCGTGCTCACCGCCGACTGGGAACTGAACCCGCGCGACAATAAGTACCAGATTCGCGCGACCTTGCTCGAGAGTTTTAAAGCCTACGGAATCGAGCCGCGTTCGAAACGCACGGACGGGCAGGAAGGCGCCTGGGACGCGCCGCCGGAAGAACTCAAGTTCTTCTACGACCGCACGCATTTCGAAGCCATGAAGAGCGACCCCGAGGAACTATTCCGGTTCCTGTGGGAAAATCAGGACGCGTTCAAGCTCAACCAACAGGCCTTCACCCACGTACTTTCGGTGCGGCCCTGCGTGCGCATCGGACGCGACGGATTTGTGCTCCGTGAAACGGTGGTCGAGTATCACCAGCGCCTGGAGCTCGCCGCGCGGGAACTGGGCGCCATCGGCGTAAAGAAGCCCGAGGAAATGCCCGACGGTACCCCGGTGGTTCTGTTCGGAGGAAACGCCGTGGTCTTCGATGAGTACGGGCACTTGAAATACAACATCGGCAACTCCATTATCAATAACGCCCAACCCGAGCTGCAGAGCAACCGGCTGGATTATCTTTGGCGGCACGGCTACTTCCGCAAAGGCGCATCCAAGCTGCAGGCGTTCTCGCGCATGCATCGCATACGCGGCTCGCAATGGTTCAGCGACGTGCGGCGGCCCCAGGGGGAGGAGGTATAGCGATGAGTACAGCCAGGACGGCGAAACCGGCAGGAAAGACTACAGCCAGTCCGGGTGCGCGTCCCACCGCGGTTCGCGTACGCATGTACAACGTGGGGTTCGGCGACTGCTTCCTGTTGACGTTCAGCTACGCGGGCGGCGAGCGTCACGTCCTCGTAGATTTCGGCAGCACCGCGGGACCCAAGAAGCTTGGCAAAGACTACATGGCCCAGGTCGCCAAGGATATCAAAGCCACATGCGGGGACAAGCTGCACATGGTCGTCGTGACGCACCGCCATCGCGATCACATCAGCGGCTTTGCCACGGACGGCGACGGCACGGGGAAGATCGTCCGCGACTTGCATCCCGACGTGGTGGTGCAACCTTGGACCGAAGATCCTAAGGCGCAGCCCACGGCGAAAGAGGCCAAGGCCAGCGTGTATACCAACGGCAAGGCCAATTTCCAGGCCATGACCGGGCACTATCTGGCCACGCTCGAGGATATGCACGCGGTGGCCGATTCGGTCCGGAAGCTGGCCAAGGGCGGCACGCTGGCGGCGGGCAAGAAGAAGACGGGGGAAATCGAATTTCTGGGAGAGGACAACCTGAAGAATCTCTCGGCGGTCGCCAATCTGATGGGAATGGGCAAGCAGGCGACGGCCATCTATGTGAACGCCGAAATGCAGCTCGACAAGTTACTGCCCAAGGACCTGCTGCCGGGAGTCAAGATTACCGTTCTAGGACCGCCGACATTGAAGCAGAGCGACAAAATCCGCACGGAGCGGGCGCGGGACCCCAGCGAGTTCTGGCAATTCCGCCAATTCTGGGGCGTGCAATGCGCGGCTGCGGCAGCCGCGGCGCGGCAGGTGGACCATCTGCCGCTGCTGAATGCGCGCGCCGTACCGGAAGCCGATTACGATCCCAGCCTGCGCTGGTTCATCAAGAAGGCCCTCGCCATCCATGCCGACCAGATGCTGGAATTGGTGCGCGACCTGGACAGTGTGATGAACAACACCAGCGTGATCCTGTTGATGGAGATCGGCGGGCAGAAGCTGCTGTTTCCCGGCGACGCGCAGATCGAAAACTGGTCTTATGCGTTGCAGAATGACGCTTGGCGCAAGCTGCTGGCGGATGTGAATCTGTACAAGGTGGGGCACCACGGCAGCCTGAATGCGACGCCCAAGTCGCTGTGGGGTTTGTTCAAGCACAAAGACCGGGAAGGCGCGGCGCGCCTGGAAACGATGTGTTCCACCAAGGCGGGAAAACACGGCAGCGTGAGCGCGGGCACGGAAGTGCCGCGCAAGCCGTTGGTCGCGGAACTGGAAGCGCATAGTAATTTCCACTCGACTGAGGCGGTCCGGAAGAACCCCCTGTTCGACGATGTGGTCCTGTCGATATAGGCGACGTTCGTAGGGCGGCGCCATGCGCCGCCGCGGCGGGGCTGAAGCTTCGCTCGGCAGGGCTGAAGCCTCGCTAAAGCGAGCTTCGCTCGCCCCAAAAGCGAGCTTCGCTCGCCCCAAAAGCGAGCTTCGCTCGCCCCAAAAGCGAGCTTCGCTCGCCCCAAAAGCGGGCCTGCGAGGC
>Ga0187871_10000256_pt1 | contig 50698 bp, 47 predicted proteins | sample June2016WEW_16_1_FD_132988 | JGI IMG/M metagenome (GOLD analysis project Ga0187871, IMG submission 132988) | Peatland microbial communities from SPRUCE experiment site at the Marcell Experimental Forest, Minnesota, USA - June2016WEW_16_10 | ecosystem: Environmental > Terrestrial > Soil >...
AGATAGAGATCGTAGGCCTCTTCATTCTTGGGGCGCGTGGCGCCTTCGGCGGAATCAGAACCAGCGCCGAGAGCGGGGACGAGTCCCTGACGAACCTTGGACGTGATCTGGCCGCGCATGGCGATCAGGTCGGGAGCGGCTACGGTCATGGTGTCGCGCCACAGAGTGCGGTTGTTCTCGACGTCGATGGCTTCGAGCGTGATCTGAAGTTGCGAACCTTCCTTCAGATAGTGCCCGGTTACCACGTCGGTGACGTGCATGGCGCGGCCGGCTTCCTGCAAGTCTTGCGTGGGCGAGTCGTACTTGCTGGTGGTCGCAAAGGGACGGATGGTCAGCGAGCGAACATAGCTGAGCGACGTGGCGATTTCATCGGCCAGGGCGAGGCGCAGATAATCCAGGTCTTTGTCCTTGTCGGCTCCCAGGTTTTGCAAGGGCAGCACGGCGACAGTTCTCTGGATTGCAGTGCTGACGGCTGGTGCGGGACGCTGCCTTACGAACCACACGATGGCGGCCAGGGCTACGATCGCGACCGCAGCGATTCCTGTTGCGATCAATTTATAGGAAGATTTCTTTTCCGGAGGCGTGGTTGCGCTGACGGCGCTTACGGCGCTTCGTTGACGCTGACCGGAACTGCCGGCTCCCGCGGCAGCGGGCGTCAGCGCGCTTCCCGTGTCGGTTGGCAATGCCATGCGTCCTGACTCGGTGTCGCGCTTCAGGCGTTGCAGGTCGCTGCGCATTTCTGAAGCGTGCTGGTAACGCAGGTTGGTGTCTTTCTCCAGAGCTTTGTTGATGATGTCTTCAAGCTTCGCGGGGACATCGTGATTCAGTCGCACAACCGCGACCGGCGCACGATTCATGATGGATTCGCAGATCACCGCGGCGCTCTCTCCGTGAAAAGGCACGTCGCCGGTTGCCATCTCGTAGAGGACTGCCCCGAAGGAAAACAGGTCGGAGCGGGCATCGAGTTCGCGGCCGCGCACTTGTTCAGGCGACATGTAGGCAACCGTGCCTAACATTGTGCCGGGGCTGGTAAGGTGGGCCTCGTCCATGGTTTGGGTGGCGGCGATGGTCTTGTTGGAAGAAGCGGCGGCAGTTACTTTGGCGAGTCCGAAGTCAAGGATCTTGGCGTGGCCTCGCTTGGTGACGAAGATGTTTGCCGGCTTGATGTCGCGGTGAACAATGCCTTCGGCGTGGGCGGCGTCGAGGGCATCGGCAATTTCGATGGCCAGTTGAATCAGGGTGTCGGTATCGAGCGGGCGGGATCCGATGGCATGCTTCAGCGTCAGGCCGTCGAGAAACTCCATGGCGATGAACGCCTCGCCGCCCTGGTCGTCAATTTCGTAGATGGTGCAGATGTTCGGGTGGTTGAGCGCGGATGCTGCCTGCGCTTCGCGCTGGAAACGGGCCAGGGCCTGGGGATCTTTGGCTATTTCGTCGGGCAGGAATTTCAGGGCTACGAAGCGGCGAAGTTTGATGTCTTCGGCTTTGTAGACAACACCCATGCCGCCACCACCGAGCTTTTCGATCACTCGATAGTGCGAGATAGTTTGACCGATCACTGCGGAATCTTACGTTGGGCAGAGGGGCAAGTCAACGAAACGACAAGCGCCAACGCCTTCACCACACAGGCCGCGAAGGATAATCCGCGAAAACCTTTCGCCTGTGGAAAACTCTTGATTTTCGTGTGACGGATAACCTTTACTCCGATTTTTTCTCCGACTAATCTGGGAAGCGTTGGCCAGGATGTTTTGCCGCGCAGTTCCGGACACCTCGCGGCCCCGCCCAAATCCCACGCGAGACTGCGGGCGGGACATCCGATGCGGGCGTTCATGTGGCTTACCTGGTAGGCCCAGGGCTGGCGCTCGTGGTGGGGTGATCACTCCGCAGCTAAGAATCGCTGCACTAGGAGCGGAACAAGTTGAATCAGGCTGGACGACGGTGACAGAAAAAAGAGACGAGAAACTATAGAGAATTCCAGACACGACAATATAAACCTGAGACCCTAAGACCTTGAGGAGAAGCTGCGGCCGCACTTCCGTGCGTTGGGCCTCAGTCTGCGGGCATGGGCGCGGGCCGCGGCACCGGGCGACGGACTTTCCTTGTGGCTTGCGCTGGGGCGGCTGCTTCTGCCGGCGCTTCCAGCCACTTGCGCACTTCGGGCAGAGCCTGGCGCATGGCTACTTCTCCCGCTTTGATCAGTTCGGCGGCGCGCTTGAAGTCGTCGTAGGCGAAGCCGGCGACGTCGGGTTCTACGACCACGTCGGCTGCGCCTTTCCACAGGCTCGACATCGCGTCCTGCGCGATGGCGAAGGATTGTCCGATCACGTCGAAGAGATGGCGGGGCGCACCGCCTTTTGCCCACGTGCCTTTCAGATGCACGGCCAGCACTCGATCAGCGCCCATCTCGCGCAGCGGGCGCGTGGGTACGGGATGCGAGAGCATGCCATCGACCAGGTAGCGTCCGCGAATCTCGACCGGCAAGAACATTCCCGGATAGGCGCAACTGGCGCGCACCGGATCGATGATCGAGCCAGAATGAAAGACGATACCTTCGCCGCTGTTGAAATCGGTGGCGGTGACACCCAGAGGTATGCGCAACTCCTCAAATGTTTTCACCTTCAAGGTGCGGTTCAGGAACGACACCATGCGGTCGTTAGAAGCGAAGCCGTAACGCGAGACGGTCCAGCGGGCGAAGGTTGTAAAGCGGCAGGAGTGCGCGACTCTTTCCAGTTCTTCGATGGAAAGGCCGCCGCAGTAGCATGCGCCGATTAGCGCTCCGACGCTGGTTCCGGTCACGACGCGGATCGGGATTCCTTCTTCTTCGAGGACTTTCAGGACTCCGATGTGCGCCATGCCCCGGGCAAAGCCGCCGCCCAGCGCCACGCCCATGGAGGGTAGGCGCGGTTCGGCTGCGTCGCCTTTGCCGGAGAGTTCGCGTCCAAAGGCTTGGACCGAGCGAATGATCTTGCCGAGACTCTTCACCGGAACCCCACGTCCCCGGCCTGCCGGGAACCCAGCTACCGCTCCACCTAGGATGCCACTATCACGCGGAAAGCTGCAGGGCACTTACGTGCCATCCTGGTTACGAGCGAACCCAAGCCCGTGTTACCAGGGTGTAAACCCTCTCCGGCGGGGATGACTAACTTCGGTAATCCTGCTAACTTGCCGACTATATGGAGCGGGAGATCTCTGCCGGCGGTGTGGTGGTCCGGAAGCGAGAGGGAGCTTGGTGGATGGCCGCCATTGAGCCGCCTACTGAATCCGTCCGCGCGAAGACGAGACGTGCTTCTTCTGGACGAGCTAGCGCAAAGGCTGGCTCAAGACATTCCACCGGATGGCAAAAGCAAGTGCTGGCCCTGCCTAAGGGACTGGTAGATGCGGGCGAGAAGCCGCTCGAAAGCGCGGTTCGGGAAGTCTATGAGGAGACCGGAGTGAAGGCCGATCCGGTGACCAAGCTCGCGGACAGCAAGTACGTCTATACGCGCACCTGGGGCGACGGGGAGCGGGTTTTCAAGATTGTCAGTTTTTACCTAATGCGCTACCGCTCTGGCCGCATTAACGATATCTCTCCTGAGATGCGAATTGAAGTAGCGCGGGCGCGCTGGGTGCGGCTGGAAGATGCTCCGAAGCTGCTTGCTTATACGGGAGAGAAACTGATGGCGCGGCGGGCTTTGGAGTATGTGAAAGGACATCCGGAACTTTGAGGCATCGGTACCTCAGGGGCTGAAGCCCTCGTTATTCCTGGCGCGTTACGCGGCGCTGAAGCGCCGCTCTTGCACGACCCGCATCTGTCGAAGAACCACGCGCGTCTCTAGGGTTTTTCGCTGCGCTGCCGCGCAGAAGGCACTGTCGAAATTCCCTCTCGTCCGCTTCTTCCCGCATAAAGAAGTTGACGCTTTACCATCTTCCCTAAGCAATCGGGCGCGAGGATCAACTGTCGAGAACAGGCGATAGAGCTTGCGACCACTCGTCGGAAGTTTTCCACAGCCCCATTGTGACATCTGACCTTGCGCCGCCCATTTAATTCGCGCGATCATGGGCGAAGCAGGCGTACTACGGCGAGCCCCAGTGGCGCGCCCGCAAGTCCTGTGTTCTCAAGATTTTGACCGCTAAGTTCTTTGACATCAAGATTTTCAAAACATACCTAACCCCATGATTCCAAAGATTGAGGGGGAAGGGGGGAGGGTATCCAAATCGGTTCAGACCAGGCGCACGAGCGGCAGCGCTCCGCAAACTTAATTTCGGCAAGAGATTCACACCCCAGCTACGACATTGTCTTCCCGAGCGCAGCGAGGGATCCTGGTTTCTGCCGAGTGCTAGAATGCGCCGCCGAGGGAATTATGCCCATGACGATCAGCACCCGCTCCACGATCTTTCCTGTCCTCCTAATGGTTCTGCTTTTGACCATCCCGAGCACGTCGCAGGCGCAAGCCGTGCAGCCCAAGCTCTCCGTCCACTGGGAAGAACTAACCGCCGCCGATTTCCGCGAAGGCATCCAGCGCTCGCAAGGCACATGCCTGCTGCCCTTCGGCATCCTGGAGAAGCACGGACCGCATCTCCCGCTCGGCACCGATCTCCTTGACGTCCGCTATGCCGCGCTGCACGCCGCCGAGAAGGAATACGCCCTCGTCTTTCCGGAATATTATTTCGGACAGATTGCCGAGGCCCGCCACGAGCCAGGAACGGTCGCCTACAGCCGCGAAATGCAACTCGCGCTATTGCAGGAAACTACCGACGAGATGGCGCGCAACGGCTGCAAGAAAGTGATCATCGTCAACGGCCACGGCGGCAACGAACACCTGCTGCCCTTCTTCGCGCAATCGCAACTCGACAAGCCTCACGATTACGTGGTGTATGTCTTCGACCGTCGCACTCCAGACTCAGGAGGTCCACCGAAGAAAACTTCCATCGACATGCATGCCGGTGAAAGCGAGACTTCTAAGATGATGATCGCCCGCCCTGACACGGTCCACATGGATCGCGCCACCGGCGAATCGGGCGTCGACCAGCACCGCCAGAATCTTCCTGAAGACGTCTACACCGGCATCTGGTGGTATGCGCGCTTCCCCAACCACTATTCCGGCGACGGCTCCGCCGCAACGCAGGAGCTAGGAAAATTCCAAATGGATTGGTGGATCGACACGTTGGTCAAGACGATCCGCGCCGTGAAAGCAGATGATATGAGCCTAAAGCTGCAAAACGAATTCTACGAGAAGAGCAAGCATCCGTTGGAAACGCAACCGTGAGAAGCAGGATCTAGGTCAACTACGAACTCCCAATCAGCACTCCAGTAATAAACACCAGCACTCCGCCCAGTCCGATCTGCAGCGCCGCCGAAACCCATGGACTATCCATATAACGGTGACGCACCCAGGTGATTACACCCAACTCGGCGACCACAACCACGCCCGCGGCCCAGAGCGCCATGCGAAAGTCGCGGAGCAGAAACGGCAGCGTGTGGCCGATGCCGCCGAGCGCGGTCATCGCTCCGCAGATCAAACCGCGCACCCACGGATGCCCGCGCCCAGTCAAGCTTCCGTCATCGGAGAGCGCTTCGGCAAATCCCATGCTGATGCCCGCGCCGGCCGAGGCCGCAAGGCCCACCAGAAACGCTTCGTGACTATTCTTGGTGGCGAAAGCGGCTGCGAATACTGGCGCGAGCGTGGAAACCGAGCCGTCCATCAGCCCCGCCAAACCCGGCTGCACAATCTGCAACACGAACAGCCGGCGTTGTGCCCGCTCTTCATCTTCTTTGACGCTGGCGGGAAGTTTTTCTTTGTCTAATTCTTGCGCGCGCTCTTCGTGCTCGCGTTCTTCGTTGATCAGATCGTCGAGCAGTTGCCGGATGCTGGCGTCCTCAGTGCGAGCCGCGGCCTTCTCGTAAAACCGCCGCGTCTCCACTTCCATGGTGCTGGCTTCCTTCCGTACCGCTTCAATGCGCAGCGGACGCATCAGCCACAGCGCGGGACGTTCCACGAATCCACGCACATCCTGCCGGCGGATCAAAGGAATGTGCTCGCCAAACTTCTGCCGGTAGAGTTCGATCAGCCGGCGCCGATGCCCTGATTCCTCTTCGCGCATGCCTTCGAACATCGCCGCCGACGCCGGATAGTCCTGCCGCAGTCCCTCCGCGAAATCGGAATACACCCGTTCGTCTTCTTCTTCCAGGGCAATCGCGAGAGCCAGCACTTCGCGTTCGGTGAGATCCTGAAACTTCTTCATGGCCGATTAGCTTACCTGTCCGAGCCGGGCTTAGACAAATCGGAAAGCGGTATCCATTCGATCTCTCCCGCGACATCATTCGCAGTGCTACTATCCATTTCATGCCGCCTCGAAAATCGTCCAAATCCCGGAAGCGCACACAACCGCCGCGTCGAGGGAAGAAGCATCCGCGGCCCATCGCGCACGACGCCCCGCACGCTCCGGAGCTGGTAATCATCACGGGCATGAGCGGGTCCGGCAAAGCATCGGTGCTCAAGGCTTTTGAAGATTTAGGTTATTACTGCGTCGATAATCTTCCCGTGGAACTGATCCCGCGCTTCGCCGAGATGGCGTTGCAGTCCGCCGAGATCCGACGCACCGCGCTGGTCGTCGATGTGCGCGAAGGCTCAAAGCTCAAGCAGTTGCCGGGCATTCTGAAGTCGGTGCGGCGCATGATTCCGACCAAGGTTGCCTTCCTCGAAGCTTCCGACGCGGTGCTGATGCGGCGCTTCAGCGAAACCCGCCGCCCGCATCCTCTCGGTGCGGACACCCCGGTCAAAACCTCGCTCAAGACCGAGCGGCGTCACCTGGCAAGCATTCGCGCCGTGGCCGATATTGTCATCGACACATCGAAGTTCAACCCGCACGAATTGCGCGCCCACATCATCGAGCGTTTCCGCGAGCGGGCGAAGGAGAGAAGTATTCTGGTTTCCTGCATGAGTTTCGGCTACCGACACGGTTTACCCGAGGAGGCCGATCTGGTGCTCGATGTTCGTCTTCTCCCTAATCCTCACTTCGTGCCGAAATTACGGCCGCTGACGGGCCGTGATCCGCGCGTGGCCAAATACATCCGGTCGTTTCCCCGGACGAAGAAAGTTATCCGCCAAATTTCGGATCTGCTGGCCGACTGGCTGCCAGACTACATACGCGAGGGCAAGAGCTATCTCACCATCGGCTTCGGCTGCACTGCCGGCCAGCACCGTTCCGTAATGATCGCCGAGGAAGTGGGCAAGCACCTGCGCCAAGCCGGATACCGCGTGAAGGTTGTGCACAGGGACATGCCTAAGTAAGGGACAAACCACCAACAACCGCAGTAAAATAAGCCCTTGCACAGCATGCCTATGCCATCGTCAGTCAGCCACTGCGGCCTGCGCGGAGCCGTATGCGCCAGCTGACGCGGCTCATCCGCTACGCGCTTCCCTACTGGTGGCAAATCCTGTCTTCTGTCCTACTGATGGCTGCGGTCGGGGCGCTCGACGCATTCAAGTTCTTGCTGATCAGCCCCATCTTCGACCGAGTTCTGAATCCCTCTACTGGATCGAAAGACATTCGGCTGTTTGTCATTCCGATCACGCACCATCCGGTTTACTTGCAGCAGTTGGTGCCGCCTCACTTCACTAACGCATGGACCATGGTTGCAGTCGCTCTGATCGGTTCCACTATTCTCAAAGGCGTTTTCGATTACACGGGGACATATCTGGTGAACCACGCCGGCTTCGGCATGATCACCGACCTGCGCGACGATCTCTACAACGCGATCATGCGCCGCTCCGCCGCATTTTTTTCCCGGCACACAACCGGGACCTTGCTTTCGACGATCGTCAACGATATCGAACGCGTGCAGTACGCCATGTCAACGGTCCTGGCGGAGTTCCTGCAGCAGTTCTTCACCTTTCTCTCGGTGGCTGGTGTGGTCGTGATCCTGGGCGGAAGGCTGGCCTGGGCGTTGTTGCTGTTCGTTCCCGTCATCGTCTATTCGTCGCGTAAAATTGGCTCCCGCGTGCGCAGCACTACCCGCCATGGACAGGACAAACTTGCTGAGATTCAAAACATTCTGCACGAAACCATTACAGGAAACCGCATCGTAAAGGCCTTCAATAGCGAGAAATGGGAGATTTCACGCTTTCGCGGAGCCGCTCGCCGCCTGTTCCGCGCGAACCTCCGTTCCGTTGCGGCTACCGCGATCAGTTCGCCGCTGATGGATATTTTTGGTGCATCCGGAATTGCGCTTCTGCTGCTATTGGGCCGTGAACAGGTCAAGCACGGCGAGATGACTCCATCGATTTTCGTGGCCTTCATCACGGCGGTATTCAGCTTGTACAATCCGGTCCGCAAGTTTGCCCAGTTCAATAACAATTTTCAGCAGGCGCTGGGCGCATCCAGCGAAATCTTCAAGTTCATGGACATCGAAGATGATGTCCGCGAAAAACCACATGCGAAACCTTTGCCCGCATTCTCAAACTCCGTAAAGTTCGATCACGTAAGCTTCACGTATGGCAGCGAGGACGAAGACGCGCGCGTGTTGCACGACATCAACCTTGAAGTTCAACGCGGAGAAGTAGTCGCGATCGTCGGATCGAGCGGGTCGGGCAAGAGCACGCTGGTTCACCTCATCCCGCGATTCTTCGATGCGACTCAGGGCCGCTTGCTGATCGACGGTCACGACGTTTGCGATCTGACGCTGGCTTCGCTGCGCGAGCAAGTGGGAATCGTTACGCAAGAGACTGTCTTATTCAACGACACGGTGCGCAACAACATCGCTTACGGCCAGCCGCACGTGGCGCTGAAAGAAGTTGAAGCCGCGGCCCGGGCTGCATTGGCGCACGATTTCATTCAGGCATTGCCTTCGGGGTACGATGAAATGATTGGGGAGCGTGGCGTGCGCCTTTCCGGAGGAGAAAGACAGCGCATCGCCATCGCCCGCGCCATTCTGAAGAACGCTCCTATTTTGATTCTGGATGAGGCAACATCGGCGCTCGACAGCGAGTCGGAAGCCCTGGTGCAATCCGCATTGCACAATCTGATGAGTGGACGCACCGTGTTTGTGATCGCGCACCGGCTTTCGACGGTGCGCCGCGCCGACCGCATCGTGGTGATTGAGAACGGCGCTATCGCCGACATTGGCGCTCACGAAGACCTGATGACAAAGTTGGGCACGTACCGGCGTTTGTACGAGCTGCAGTTTTCCGACTTCGATCAGAAGCTGGAGCCGGCGCAACCGAGCTGACAACCGCAAGCAGATACTTGGAAATCAAATTATGCCTCTCCGCTCGATGACGGGTTTTGCGCAGGTCAAAGGCGAACTCACCCGCCCCGCCGAAGTCAAGGCCGGTGGGCCGCCGGCTGGCCAACCTTCCAGCAACGGTCACCTGGCCTTCGCGCTCTCGCTGAAATCGGTGAACCACCGTTTTCTGGATCTGCATTTTCGATTGCCCTCGGGCTCTGACTCGCTCGAAATGCAACTGCGCCGCCTGCTCAAAGAGAAAATTGCCCGAGGCCACGTCGAAGTCACACTCAGCCTGGAGCGCGGCGGCGGAGAAACGCTCGCGCTGAATCGCCCGCTGATCAGCGCTTACATCGCCGCCTTCCGGGCCGCGGCCGGTGAGTTTGGCATTCCTGCTGAACCTGACCTCAACGTGATCCTGCGCATTCCCGGCGCGCTCGACACGGCCAGCGACCCAGACGATGGAGCACTCGAATCTGCCGTGATGGCCAGAGTTGGCGAAGCGCTCGATCGCCTGAATCAGATGCGGGAACAGGAAGGCCGCAGCATCGAACAAGAACTACGTGCGCGCATGGCTCACCTGCGCGAAGCCGTCAAGACCGTGCAACTTCACCGGCTGACGGTATTGAAGAGTTATGTGGAACGCCTGCAGTCGCGCCTTCAGGAACTGCTGGGCACGAGCGCCGACCGCGAACGCGTGTTGCAGGAAGCCGCGCTTCTGGTCGACCGCAGCGACATTCAGGAAGAAATCGTCCGACTGGAAAATCACGTCCAGCATTTCCTCGGACTGCTCGACGAAAAGGGAGAAGTGGGGAAGAAACTCGACTTCCTTCTGCAGGAAATGAATCGCGAGTCGAACACTCTGCTCTCAAAGACCTCGGGCCTGGCCGGCGAAGCGCTGAAAATCACCGAGGCCGGCCTCGTCATGAAGGCGGAGATCGAAAAATCACGCGAGCAGGTGCAGAACCTGGAATGAGTTCTCCGCCTCATAAGCCCATCGTCTACATCATCTCGGCCCCATCCGGTTCGGGCAAGTCCACGCTGGTCAATGAACTGCTGAAGAAGGTGAGCAATCTGGAATTTTCCATTTCCTACACCACGCGCGCTCCGCGGGGCAGCGAAACCAATGGAAGACAGTATTATTTTGTGTCACGGCCCGAGTTCGAGAAGATGATTCAAGAAGATGCGTTCCTCGAGTATGCGGAAGTCTTCGGGAATTACTACGGGACGGCGCGACGCTTTCTGCATGACGCGGAACAAAACGGCCGCGACCTTCTGCTCGACATCGACGTACAGGGCGCCGCGCAGATTCAGAGAAAGCTCCCCGACGCAACCAGCATCTTCATTCTGCCTCCCGATCGCGAGACGCTGGAAGAGCGCTTGCGGAAACGCAGCGAAGATCGCGAGGAGGTCATTCAGCGCCGCCTGGTCACAGCGACTCGTGAGATTGAGAATTACGACAGGTACAACTACATCCTCGTGAACGACCAACTCGAGGACTCGATCAAAGCATTGCGGGCGATTGTGCGCGGCGAACGCCTGGTGCGCGCCGGTCAACCGCTGTCCCCTGAAGAGGCCAAGACTGTGGCGTTCGCCGACCGCTGTCGCCTGGCTAATGTTCGCGACCGCCTGAAGCCCATTCTGGACTCGTTTCGGCCCCCCGGCAATTCCGGAGGTACTAATCCTTCGTAACCATATTTGACTCGGGCAGCCCCGTAACTTTGAATTTCGTGGGAAAATAGGAATGGCAGTTCTTGGCTTCCCTGGCGAAGAACGAAGCTCACACTTTCGGCAATCGAAATCTTGCAACCCGGTATTTGAGGGGAGAGAATTTATGAAATTGATCGAAGGCTTCGACAGCAACTACCGCTATATTCTGGTCGCCGCCCGGCGCGCCCGCCAACTGCAATCCGGAGCACCGCCGGTGGTTCAGACCAACTCCCGCAAACCGTGCCGCATTGCGCAGGATGAAATCCGCGCGGGCAAGGTGAAATGGGAAATTCCTGAAACGCGCAGCGCGGCCGAGCAGGCCTCCGAAGTTCTCGATCAGGCTTTCGGACACGACGCGTAACGCGTCGCCGTCGGCTGCATCTAATAACCATGAAGATTGCTCTCGGAGTGACGGGCGGCATCGCGGCTTACAAATCGGCCGAGATTGTGCGCCTGCTGCAAGACCGCGGCATCCGAGTGCAGGTCGTCATGACCCGCGCGGCCCAGGAGTTTATTCGCCCGCTCACCTTCGCGGCGCTCTCCGGCGAAAAGGTAATTACCGGGATGTTCTCGCCCGGCGAAGAACATTCCCCGAATATCGATTCTGCCATCGAGCACATCGCCGTCGCGCAATCGATTGACGCTCTGCTCGTAGCTCCCGCCACGGCCGACGTTCTCGCGCAATTCGCGCAAGGCATGGCCAGCGACTTTCTCACCACGCTTTATCTCGCGACCACGGCTCCGGTTCTGGTCGCTCCGGCGATGAACGTCAACATGTGGAATCATCCGGCGACGCAGGCGAATCTGGAAATCCTGCGCCAGCGAGGCGTAAAGATCGTTGACCCCGGTGCAGGATATCTCGCCTGCGGCATGACCGGCTCGGGTCGGCTTGCCGAGAATGAAACCATCGTCGCCGCAGTCCTCGAGGCGTTGGGCGCTTCGCAGGATCTTGCCGGTGAGACCGTGCTGATTACGGCCGGGCCCACGCGCGAAAAGATCGACCCCGCGCGCTATCTTACGAATCGCTCCAGCGGACGCATGGGCTATGCCGTCGCGGAAGCAGCTCTGCGCCGCGGCGCTCGCGTGCTTCTGGTCAGTGGCCCAACAGCGTTGACGCCGCCCGGAGCAGCCGAGGTCACGCGTGTAGAGTCGGCGGAGCAGATGCGCGACGCCGTGCTCAATCTTTTGCCACAAGCCACGATCGTGATCAAGTCGGCTGCGGTCTCCGATTACCGCGCGAAATCTGTTTCACGGCAAAAAATAAAACGTAAGGGCCCGATCACACTCGATCTCGAACCCACGGCTGATATTCTCAAGGACATTTCTGCGCGCAAGCAATCGCAGATAATTGTTGGCTTTGCCGCCGAGACTGAGAACGTCCTCGAAAACGCCCGCCAAAAGCTCGCGACTAAAGATCTCGACGCAATCGTGGTAAATGATGTGTCCCGCGAAGGCATCGGCTTCGACTCCGATCGCAATGAAGTCACCATCATCACTCGCGACGAAGTGGTCGATGTCCCCGAGACTACTAAGTGGGACGTGGCACAGCGCGTGCTCGACCAGATCGTCCGCATTCGCGACCGGCGCAAATCGCCGGTGAAAGCCTGAAGGCGCTTTCCTCGCGGCTGGCGTACAATTCCGTCAACTTCTTTAAGGAGCATGCGATGACCCAGAAAGTTATCGAAGTGGTCGGAACGTCAAAAGAAAGTTTTGCCAAGGCAGCGAAGAATGCAGTCGGCGAAGCCGCGAAGACAGTGCGCGGCATCAAGTGGGCGCACGTCGACTCGTTCGACATGGAACTCGATGGAGGAAAAGTATTGCAGTATCGGGCGACGACAAAGATTTATTTTGACGTGGAGCATTAAGGAGTGGCCACCACTCTAGACCCCGAACTACGGCACGCACTCGGCGAGCGCGTGCGCTACTATCAGGAACTTGGCATTTACGATTTCTACCGGCGCCAGCCCCGGCCTTTATCTTCAACTCAGCCAGAACTGCGAGAGGAAATGCCCGCAAGAAAATCCGCTGTCGTCCCGACCGTTGTTGAAGATAACATCTTCGAAATCGTACCCCCGAAACCAGAGTATGGAGTTGCCGACCCCGTCGCCGCGCTCAAGTTGATTCGTGAGGATCTAGGTGACTGTACCCGCTGCAAACTGCACCAGCAGGGCCGCAAGCAGATCGTTTTTGGCGTGGGTAATCCGCGGGCGGAGTTGATGTTCGTGGGCGAGGGCCCGGGCGCAGATGAAGATGCGCAGGGCGAACCGTTCGTCGGCCGTGCCGGCCAGTTACTCAACAATATGATCAAAGCGATGGGCTTGCGGCGCGAAGATGTTCACATAGCGAACATAGTCAAGTGCCGTCCGCCTGGCAACCGCACACCCGAGCGCGACGAGTGTGAAACCTGCTCGCCGTTTCTCATGCGGCAGATTGCCGTGATCAAACCCAAGGTGATTGTCGCGCTGGGCGCCGTCGCGGCGAAGAATCTGCTCGCCATCAACGCTCCTATGTCTGAACTGCGCGGCCGCTGGTACGACTTCAAACCCGCCGGCGTTCGCAGCGATCCTTCATGGCCGGGCGCGCGGCTGGCTGTCACCTACCATCCGGCATTCCTGTTGCGCGATCCGCGGCAGAAGGGCGAGGCCTGGAAAGATTTGCAGATGGTGATGAAGTATCTTGGGATCGAGCCTCCGAAGAAACCGGCCGAGTAATTATTTCCGCAAGCATCATCAGCCCGACGACGGATTGTCATCCCGAGCAAAGCGAGGGATCTTGGTGTGTGCCTGCGCCGCGATTGCTGCTGTTTCCGGCAGACACCAGGACCCCTCGCTCTGCACGGGATGACAGTTCGTAGTCCCACATGCGCTCTAGTTTATCCTTCCAATCAATGCCCGAATTCTGCGACGTCGCGCTGCCCGTACCGCTCGACATGGTCTTCACCTATCGTGTCCCTGCCGAAGCCACGCCTGTGGTCGGCGGCCGCGTGCTTGTGCCTTTCCGCCAGCAGCGCATGACCGGGATTGTGGTTGAACTGCACGACCGCAAACCCTCGGTCAAAACAAAAACCATCCTCAGCGTACTCGACGTCGCACCGGTGCTCGACGAGCAACTACTGCGCCTCGGCCGCTGGATCGCCGACTACTATCTCGCCCCGATCGGCGAAGTCTTCCGCACCATGCTGCCGCTGAATGCGGAATTCAAACGCGGCATCGCTTACCGCATCACCAAAGAAGGCCAGATGGCGCTGCATCTTGCCGGAATGTCGGGATCGTCCGCGCGTTCGCACCGCACTCCGGAAGAGCAGGCCGCCGAATTCCGCGTACTTGATTACTTGGCTGCTCAGGAGCCGGCGCCCGGAGAGACCATCTCAGTGCGCGAAGAGAGCCTGCGCTCCGCCACTCGCGTTTCCAAATCAATTCTGAATGGGATGGTGCGAAAGAAATGGCTGGCACGCGAAGATGTTTCCGCCGTTCGGGACGCCACTCGCACCATCCGGATCGCTCTGCTCAAATCCGCCGACGGCAAGCTGAACGAAAATCAGCGCCGGGTCGTAGAGACTCTGGCGGCTTCTGGAGGCCGCGTTCCAGTGGAGACCTTGCAAGCTCTTGAAGTCCCGCGAACGACTGTCAGCACCCTGGCAAAACGCGGTCTGATTGAAATCACCGAAGAGCCGGCAGCTTTCGCGGTCTCGCGGAGCAAGCCTCGACCGTCTTTCGAATTCGATTTCAATTCAGCCCAGCAAGCAGCCCTGAACCGCCTGCGCGAAGCCGTCGAGACAAAAAAGTTTTCCGGCATTCTCTTGCACGGAGTAACCGGCTCCGGAAAAACTGCGGTTTATCTAGCGGGCATGCGCGCGGTGCTCGAAGCAGGACGCTCCGCCATTCTTCTGGTCCCTGAGATCGGCCTTACCCCGGCGGTCGCCGCCGATCTGCACCAGGTCTTCGGCGATGAAGTCGCCATCTTGCACTCCGCGCTTTCGGACAAAGAGCGGGCCCAGCAGTGGCACCGCATCAAAAGAGGAGATGCGCGCATGGTCGTGGGCACGCGCTCCGCGGTCTTCGCGCCGGTTGCCGATCTCGCGCTGATCATCGTCGACGAAGAACACGACTCGTCGTACAAGCAAGAAGAAACGCCGCGCTACCATGCCCGCGACGTTGCAGTCGTACGTGCCAAGATGGCAAATGCAGTCGTGGTCCTCGGTTCGGCGACGCCGTCGCTGGAGTCCTATTTCAACGCGAAGAAAAACAAATATGCTCTGGTCGAACTGCCCGACCGGGTGGAGCGGCGTCCTCTACCGGAAGTCGAGATTATCGACATGCGCCAGGAATTTCAGGAAACCGGCCATGAGCAGGTTATTTCACGCAAGCTTGCGGCCGAGATTCAAGAGCGCTTCGATCGCAAAGAGCAAGTCATGGTGCTGCTCAATCGCCGCGGATATTCTCCCCTCGTGCTCTGCCGCACCTGCGGCAAGACTCTGGAATGCCAGAACTGCGCCATCGCGTTAACTCATCACAAGCGCGAGCACAAGATGGTCTGCCACTACTGCGGCTACACTGCCCCCGTTCCCAAAGCCTGCGTGCATTGCGGTAGCGAGTATGTATATTTTCTCGGCACCGGCTCAGAGAAACTGGAAGAACTGTTGCACGGGATGTTTCCGCAGGCGCGCATCGCTCGCCTCGATCGCGACACGGTCCGTGGACACGAAGATTTTGAGCGCACGTTAAACGCGCTCAGCGAAGGTGAACTCGACCTGCTCGTCGGCACTCAGATGATCGCCAAAGGCCATGACATTCATGGCGTTACGCTGGTTGGCGTGGTCGGCGCCGACAGCGCGCTCGGGTTGCCCGATTTTCGTGCCGCCGAGCGCACGTTTCAATTGCTCACGCAGGTTGCTGGACGCGCCGGGCGCGGCCAGTCTCCCGGCAAAGTCATTCTGCAAACCTATTTTCAGGACCACTACGCCGTACAGTACGCTGCACACCACGACTTCGCCGGATTCTACGAGAAAGAATTGCGCTTCCGCAGTTGGATGCACTATCCTCCATACTCCGCGCTCGCCAACGTTCTCATCCGCAGCGACAAACTTGACGAAGCGCTGGAGTGGTCGGGCACCCTGGGAAGATGGTTCGAGCAAAATCGCCACGAAGGTGTGCGCGTGCTAGGTCCGGCCGCCGCGCCAATTATGCGATTGAAGCGGGATTACCGTTACCACTTTGTGCTCAAGTCGCCGAGCCGCGCCAAGCTCAACGCAACGCTGCGGGCCATGTTGGCCTATGCGGCCCAACAGAAAATTCCGCGCACGCAGGTGATTGTCGATGTAGACGCGCTGTGGCTGATGTGAGAAGACGCTCTTAGCCATTAGCCTTCGGCTTGAGATCCTAATGCGCTGGGGACGCGTCAATCCACGCTATTCTACTCCACTCACATTTCCTCGGATCACCACCACCGATGCTGCCGGCAGATCGTACGTCGTGTTCTTCTCGCCCGTGAGCTTCGTATGAACGATGGGCCCGTCGGGATCGGCTGTTCCGTGAGTCGTGGGTACAATCGTGCGCTCGCCGCCATTCTCCGCGTGCGCCATAAACCGCGTCTGCCCGGGATGCCACTGATATTGCGCGCTCCCGAAAGTTAAGATCTCCACCGGCCCGGCAAAGCCGGCGTCCTTGTCTGCCGATCCCTTAAACTCAATCCGAACCTGGTGCGCGTTCTGCTGATCGCGATTCACAGCCATCACCGCCCAACTTCCATCCGGACGCTTCACTGCATACGCCGTTATCAAGGCATGCCCTGCGCCATCCTCCACGTTACTCTTCGCGGCAAACGCCTGATGCTCGCCTCCTGCAGGCTGCACCCATTCCAGATTGATCAACTGCGCTACAAAAAACTGCGCCAGCGGCTGCTGGATCTGATAGTTCGCGTCGACCGTAAACATTCCAAACGTCCCGGGAGAGCCGTTGCACCCCGGTTCCATTTCCAGCGGCAGATAGTGGAAAAAGTAAACTGCGTTCCCTCCTGCGTTCAAAAACGAGCCGATATAATCCGCCAGCCAGACTCCCGCAAAAATATCTTGATAAGTTTCGCTCGCGCCCGACGAAAGATTTCCCTCCGTGATAAACATCGGCATGCCCGCCGGAATCCCGTCCTCATGCCACACCTTCACGATATGGCTCACCAACTCGGGTTCGTCATAGAGCACGCCCCACGGCATTTTGCACGGATCGTACGGATAATGCTCGAAGGAAAAAAACGCCAGATCATTCATGCGCCCATGCTGCTTCAGATAATTGACGAACCGCGCGGTCCACGAAACTTTCCCGCTCGTGTCCGGCCATACCTCAACGTCCTTGTTTACTCCTTGAAACGACGGCCCGCCCAGCTTCAGCGCGGGGTCCACGCGATGAATCGCCGTCGCCCACTGCAGATAGAGCGCCGCGTAATCTTCCGGCAGCATGTACTGGCCGTCGGATTCCTCACCCATCTCCACGTAAGAGATGGGATAGCCACGCTTTATCAAATAAACAATCTCCGCCGCCGCATTGTCGGGAGTGTCATACAACAGCGCGACCGGCACCATAGCCGGCAGGCCGCGCGTCACGCCGCTGGTGAAAAAAAGATCGAAGCCCATCTGCGCTTCTTTAGTCGACCCGAGATCTGACGGCTGATGCCACGGATCGACCGACGAACAATAAGTCGCAGTCTGCTCCTGATCGGGCGTGTGCCGCAGAGTGTCGTGAAACGCGCCGTCCTTTGTGACGGTACCGAGATAGAGTTCACGAATGGCATAGCCCACGCAATTCCGCGGATCGGAGTCTCGATCGGAATCGCAGGTGTTCGACGATTCCGTCATCCAGATTCGCAAGAAGCGCACCGGCAGCGGTTTGCCGCTCAAGCGAATCGTCTCGGTCTTGCCTTTTCCATCGGTGATCGTTCCCTGCGGAAAGGTTTGCCAGAGGCCGGCCGTCACCGCCTTGATGGGATCGTCGCCCGTCCAATACTGCACGATATAGTGCCGGGCATACGGCTCTGCCCATGCTATCCGGATGCTGTCGATTTGCTGCACTTGTGCCAAATCCATCACTACCCACTGCGGATGCAGCGCGTCGCTTTCGCCCGTAAAGCGCTCGGTAAGATACGGATTGCTCTTCCAGAAAGAATTCAGGTCGCCGTCCGTGAGTCGCGAAAAACCTACTGTGTCGGTGCCGTCGTTGCGCGTGGTCCCGCGCCGCGGCAGCGCATATCCATACGAGTAGCGAATCGTTTCCGTCGGAATCGCCGAGCCGGTGAAGTATCCTTTGCCGCTCTTGTCGCTCCAGCTTCCCTGCGGATTCCAATGCCAAGCCTCGATGGCGAGTTCCGTGTTCTGCCGGTACGTAACCGGTTGCCAGCCCGAAGCCAGCGTCTTATCGAGAGTCGGCTGCCGCAAATCTTTGTCGATTGCCTCGACCGGAATGCGGTCCACTCCCGCGCCTAAAGTTTCCCTGGGCACGAAATGATTCGTGGAATGCGAAGCGTCAACCGTGATGGTCTGACCCGCAGCAGAAAATGCGAGAGCGAAACAACCAGCTAGACAGAGAAGAACTGACACCGGATTTTTCAAGGCGGGACTACCTCCGACTATTCAATTAAAACGATTGAATAAAGGAGTATACGCAAGAACGGGCCGCGCGGGCGAGTCCCAATCGGCGGCTAGCGTCCGCGAAGCTCCCGAACAAAGTCGGGTACGGACGCGTGCAGAAACGGCGCCGGCGTCAGCGTGAGCGCCAGCATCAGCAGAGCAAACACGGCCAGCCACGCTCGCCCGCCCGAAACCCGCGGCCACTCCGCCACTTGCGGATGCCGGAAGCTGCTGAGCCACAGAAGAATCGCCCACACCAACCAGCCCATCCACAGGAAGTAAGCCATGGGCAGCAAAATTAGAATGGTCAGCCGCGATATGAATCTGTGTGCTCGCGGCGCGATCGAAAAAACAATGTGTCCGCCATCCAGCTGTCCGCCCGGCAGCAGGTTGAGCGATGTCGCAAACATTCCCACCCATGCCGCAATCGCCGTGGGATGCAGCAAAACATGATCCAGCGGCAACCGCGCGACAGGCGTCGCACTCTGTGCGGCGAACAGTCCGTGCACGAGCTGGAAGATCAGCGGAAATCCTAAATCGAGAGTTGCGGGCGGAGTTCCCACCGCGATCGGCTTCGACAAGCCGAGTGAAATCATGAGCACAGTCAGGGCAACAACGAATCCCGCGATCGGCCCCGCGATTCCAATATCAAACAGCGCAGTGCGCGAACGAATCGGCGAGCGGATGCGGATAAAGGCGCCAAAAGTCCCAATCAACGTCGGCGCAGGAATAAAAAAAGGCAGTGTCGCCCACACTCCGTAGCGCTTGCAGTAGAGATAGTGCCCCATCTCATGCGCCAGCAAGATCAGCATCAGCGTCCCTGCGAATGGCACCCCGAGCAGCAGCCGCGCCGGATCACGCAGAGCCCAGGGCATGCCCCACAGCGGATCAGAACCATCGAGCAGAAACGCAGGCCGGCCCAGCGCAAAGTTATGCTGCATGCGCGCGCCGACCACCAGCGTGCTGAAGCAAGTCACCACCAGCAGCAGCGCATGCAGCCAGTAGCGCTGCCGCGGCTCGCGCGGCTCCGGCACCGGCAGCGGCCGATAATATTCGAGAGTAGAAGAAGCTACAGGAGGAGTAGGTTCCGACATGCGATCCTGGGCCTCGCAATTCCGTCGAGGCCTATCCTTTAGATGCTACTACGAGAAGAAGCGCTTAGTACCGAGTACCCAGTACCTAGTACCCAGAGAAAACATTTCGCAGGCCAGAACCGGAAGCTGGGAAGAAAATCAGAGATCGGATAAAAGCTGGAGAAGTGCAGGCGGCCGCTAGAACGATTCTTCCTGGGTACTAGGTACTAGGTACTGACTTCAGTCGATCGACTGCAATTCCTTCCCAGGCTTAAACCGCACAGCCTTGCCCGGAGGAATCGAAACCTCGGCGCCGGTGCGCGGGTTGCGTCCGATGCCGGTCTTGCGCGGGCGCACGTTGAACACGCCAAATCCCCGCAGCTCAATACGATTGCCGCGCGCCAGCGCGTTCTTCATGCTCTCGAAGACGGTTTCCACAGCCAACTCGGCCTTGGTCTTGGTGATGCCGGTTCTGGCCACTACTTCGTTGATAATGTCGAGCTTAATCACGAACGGCTCCCGGATGCAGTCTCAGCGTCATCCCTCAAGTGACTGATGCTATGGGAGATACAACAGATTGTCAACGGGAGCATCAGTAGCGTAAACCATTGAGCGCAATTCGTTTCAATCGCTCAACTCCTACCGTCCGTTGTCTTCTTCCTTGAACATGTACTTAATGGCGGGCTTGTAGATCATCAGGTTCGGTCCGCCATCGTCGCGGGCCACCTTGATGCAAGTCTTGTCGTACCACTCGATGATGCCATGTATTTCCTCGCCGTCGCGCAGCACGATTACCATCGGCGTCTTCGACTGCATCTGTTTCTGATAATAAAAATTCTCCGCATTGGTCTGCTCCGGAGGCGCCATCTTGCGCGTGCCTCCTGGCCCCATCCCGCGGTCGCCACGGTCGCTTCTTTCGAATTTGCGCTCGCCGCCGCGTTCGCCGCCACGTTCCGGGCGCTCGTGCCTTTCAGGACGGTCCCGCCGCTCCGTCATCTGCATTGGATTAACGTTGTGGTTCCCGTGGTTGTGCTCCGGGCGCGTCAGTGCCGGACGGATCAACTTGCGGTTGGCAAAATTCTCCTCGTCCCCTGACGGCTGGACCGGAGTTGGTTCCATCGTTTCCTTCATAGTGGCGCTACCCCACACTCTTTCGCGCGATCGCGCGGTTCGAGGCCCGAAAATGATCTTAGGAAAGGCGTGAAATTTCAGTTAACGTAACACAGGAATCTTCCCGTGACAATAACTCGGTAGTGCCCCATATAACTATGCCAAACCTTGCACACTATTGAAGGATCGTTACAAAGCCATAGGCGAATGAAGCGCGGGCGCGAATTACTCTTGCGATGGTTACAGGCCAAGTTCGGGTTGCTTAAGAATCGAAATTCACGAGGATGCACATGGCCGCAGCGGCCCTGCGTTGCTCGCTAACTCGTGTTCGACAAGTCCGCACCTCTGCGCTCGCGCCCAACCCCGGTAACCACCGCCACTAACGTCGCGACGATCAGAAGGGTCCAGGCCAGCACCGGCGCGAATACTCCACCGTAGCGCTGCTCGGCGATCTTGGCCTGCAACACGCCGTTCCGCGATGAGAGCAGGTTACCCAACTGATAAGCGAAACCGGGGAAAGTTCCCCGCACAGCGGGAGGCGAAAGTTCATTCAAGTGCGCCGGAATCACTCCCCACGCGCCCTGCACCATGAATTGCATTAGAAAACCGCCCAGAGCCAGCATCGGCACGCTATGCGAGTACGCCCACAGCGGAATGATCGGGATTGACAACAGGGCGGCGAGCACAATTGCCTTTCTGCGGCCGATCTTCTCCGACCAGGTTCCAAAAATTATTCCCCCCAGCAGCGCGCCAATGTTAGCGATGATGGCGATGAACCCAACCGTCTGCGGCGCAAACTTGTGGTCCTTCGTGAGGAACGTCGGATACAGGTCCTGGCTCCCGTGGCTGAATGAATTGAAGGCAAACATCAGCACCACCAGGAAAGCAAACGTGCCCAGATAGGTAAGGATATCTTTGCCCAGCCGGCTCTCAGTTTTTCCTGATGCGCGCCCTTGCGCCCACGCCGGGGACTCATCCACCTTGGTGCGAATGTAGATCACCAGAAACGCGGGCAGCGCGCCGATTATAAACATTCCCCGCCAGCCCACGAAGCGGAAGACCGTCCCAAAGACCAGTGCCGCCACCAGATAACCAACCGCGTAGCCTTCCTGCAATAACCCGGAAAAGAATCCGCGCCCCTCGGCCGGCAGTGTTTCGAACGCCAGCGCCGCGCCCACGCCCCATTCGCCGCCCATCGCGATGCCGAACAGCGCCCGCGTAATCAGAAAAACCTTCAGCGAAGGCGCGAATGCCGACGACAGTTCAAACACCGAGTAGGCAATGATATCGAGCATCAGCGTGGGACGCCGCCCAAAGCGATCGGCCATCATTCCGAAAAGAAATGCGCCCACCGGCCGAAAAGCCAAAGTGATGAAGATCGCCTCCGCCACGGCCGAAACCTTCGTCTGGAACTGAGTCGCGATGGCGCTGACGCAAAAAGTCAAGATGAAGAAATCGAATGCGTCCAGCGACCAGCCCAGAAAACAAGCAATGAATGTATTCCGCTGCACCGGCGTAAGCCTGCGAAAATGCCCGAGAAATTCCATTGCGTTTCTCCCGCCGAATTCCACCTGCACTCAAAACATCCCGCGAATGCTAGCATAGGTTTTTCAATCAGCAATCAGAAATCAACAATCAGCAATTTCCGCCCATGCCCGAACTCGACTCTCCCCAACGCCAGGCGCCCGACTCGCTCATGCTCACCGGCTTCTGGTATCGCGCCTTGCCCGCCGACAGCGTGCACCGCAACCAACTCCACTCGGCGATGCTGCTTGAGATTCCGCTTGTCATAGGACGCGACCACGCCGGCCTTCCCTTCGCGCTGCGTGACGCCTGCCCCCACCGCGGCATGCCGCTGCACTGCGGCAAGTTCGATGGAAAAAACGTCGAGTGCTCCTACCACGGCTGGACTTTCAACGCCCACAACGGCCAGTGCGAATCGATCCCCTCGCTCACCGCCGGCCAGAATCTAAGAGTGGACCGCATCTATGCCGGCAGCTATCCCTGCGAAGAGCAGGACGGTTTCATCTGGGTTTACATTCCCGACCCCGGCCCGCCAGGCGCGGGATTCGGCGCAAGAGAAGAAGTTCCGGTTCCCGCGCCGCGGATAGAAAAGTTCGGGTTGTCGAAAAAAGATAAATTCAAGCTCGCCTACCTCACCGCCAACATGCCCGTCAGCATCGATCACGGCATCATCGGCCTCATGGATCCCGCTCACGGACCGTTCGTGCATCAGGCCTGGTGGTGGCGCAGCCGCCACAGCATCCACGAGAAGCAAAAGAATTTTGAGCCTATCCCCAACGGCTTTCGCATGAGCGCTCACACTCCCAGCTCAAACTCCGCGCCCTATAAGCTCTTGCGCCTCTACGCCGCTGCCGACTCCATCACCACCACCATCGATTTCGTCCTGCCTAACTTGCGCACCGAAACCATCCGCGCAGGAAGGTATTGGTTCTCAAGCCTCACCACCGTGACCCCGATCACCCGTAATCAATGCCGCATCGACGTGGTCGCCGCCTGGAACATCTTCCACTGGCTGCCCTTCGGCCCCGAACTGCTGAAATTCGTCTTCGCCAAATTCGTCGAACAGGACCGCCGCACTATGGAACTGCAAGCCGAAGGCCTGAAGCACAATCCCCATCTCATGCTGATCGACGACGCCGACCGTCCCGCGAAATGGTACTTCCAATTGAAGGCCGCGCATCTGGAAGCAAAGCGCACCGGTGGCGAAATGAAGCATCCCATGGCAGGCCCGGTGACGCTGAAGTGGAGAAGTTAAAGGTCGGAGAAGCTGAAGTCCGGCCCCTTACCAGACAACTTTGATCCCCTCATACAAACGGAACTTCTCGTCCGGCGTTACAACCGAGATTCCCTCGCACAATGCCTGAGCGATGATTTGGCGATCAAACGGATCGTTGTGAAGCCGAGGAAGCTCGAACATGCGGAATGCATGATCGGCATTGTAAGGTAGGATGCGAATTCCCAAGTCATCCATGGCGTTACGCAGTACGACGGCAGAAAACGCCAGCTTGCCGGAAGCAGCCTTGATCGCAATCTCTGTGACGGAAACTGCGCTCAACTCGAGCGCGTTGTCCAGGTTCCTCACCGCCGTAGCTGCGCGCCTGCTCAGCCGCTCCGGAAACTCCACTGCGTAGATGACGGTCGCAGTATCCAGCAGGAGGCGCATAATGCTCTTTAGTAGCGGCCCGCCAGGAAATCTTCTACTTCCTCGTCCGTCATCGGCTTCCACCAATTCGGATCGATTATCTGGATCTTGCCTTTCAATGTCCCCAACACCCTCTTTTTGCGCGCGGGTTTCTTCGTGGGCACAATGTCCACCACCGGCACACCGCGGCGGCAGATCGTCACCGGCTCTCCGCCCTCGACGGCCTTGATCAACTCCGGCAGTTTATTTTTGGCATCGGCCACACTGACTTGCATAAGAACATGATAGCTATCTGAGATAGCTATGTCAAGGAGAACGCGAAGGTGGGCTACTCCTGGACCAGCCAGTCCATCGCTTCTTCGCGCGTCTTGAACAAAGGAAGTTCCCGTTGCGAGAAGCTTTTGAAGTGCTCGTAGAACACATGCGGCAGGCTCTCGGTTCCCACCCACGCGGAGCGCTTTACATACGGACGGTCGAGCACAAGAACTTCCTTCACTCGCGTGGCCACGTTCTTGTCGATCTGTGCGCCCGTGAAGTCCGCCAGAGTGAGCACGGATCCGGGTTCGTGCCGCGCAATATCGGCGCGCACCTGGTCAAGCAGCAACAGCAACTCTTTCGCTGGACAGTTCGTGAAGTCGATGAAGTAGATGGCATGGCCTTTGTGCTTGATAAACCGCAGGCGCTCTTCCACGGGATGGTTATTTGCGATCGTCACAGCAGCGACTCCACAACAGCGTAAACTCCGGCCAGTGCGGAGTCCAGCGCCGCGGCATCTTTGCCGCCAGCCTCGGCCAGGTCAGGACGCCCTCCGCCCTTGCCGCCAACTTTCTGCGCCACGGGACCAATCACCTTGCCGGCCTGCACGCGGCCAGTCAAATCTTTCGTGACCCCCACAATCAGCGAAACGTTCCCATTTGAAGCCGAACCCAGCACCACCACGCCCGACCCAATCTTCTCGCGCAGTTGATCGACCAAAGTCCGCAACTGCGCCCGCTCCAGATTGTCCACGCGATGGGCCACGACCTTCACACCCTTGACATCTTTGATCTGATCGCCAATGTGAGCCGTGCTAGACGATGCCGACTTCATCCGCGCCTGGTCCAACTCGCGCTGAAGTTTCTTAATCTCCGAATCCTTCTTGTCGAGTTCAGCCTTCAGAGCCTCGGCAGGCGAAGCCATCTCGGCGTGGGCGGAAATCTCCTCGGATGAGGGTGCCCCATCTTTGCGCGGTTTGTGCGCAAAGGTGGGATTAGCAAAAGTAGACACCACCTTCTCCAATTCATGATCCATCCGGAAGTGCAGTAAAGATCCCTCCCCAGTAACAGCTTCCACCCGGCGCACACCCGAAGACACGCTGCCTTCCTTCAGAATCTTGATCAGCCCGATCTCCCCCGTAGCTCCGGTATGTGTCCCGCCGCAAAGCTCGGTAGAAAAATTGCCGATCCGCACCACGCGCACCTTCTCGCCATACTTCTCGCCGAACAAAGCCATAGCGTGATAAGTATTGATCGCCTCGTCGATCGGAACGTCGGTAATAGTCTCGACAATCTGATTGCGCAGCACTTCCTTATTAATAATGTCCTCAATATCCTGCAACTCTTCATCATCAACTGCGGTGAAATGCGAAAAATCAAAGCGCAAATGATCTGGAGCCACCAACGACCCCGCCTGCTTAACATGCTTCCCTAAAACTTCGCGCAACCCCGCATGCAGCAAATGAGTAGCCGTGTGATTTCGCATAGTCGATAGACGATAATCGGCATTCACCACAGCATCCACTCTGTCGCCAACGCGGAGGGTGCCCCATCCTTCCGCGTTCTTTGCGGAGGGTGGGGATTTCATGACAACCTGATGCGCCCGCACTCCCTGAATCGGCGAATAGCATCCGGTCACATCAGCGACAATCGTGTTGTGATCATCCGAATAAAACCATCCCCGGTCGCCAACCTGGCCGCCGGAGTCGGCATAAAACGGCGTGTGATCAAGAATAACTTCGCCAGATTCGCCAGCCTTCAGTTCTCGCGCGCCGAGCCCGTTATGAATGATGGCCAGAACTTCGCATCCATTAGACCGCGTCTGCCGATACCCTTCGAAGACAGATTTCGGAAGCTGTTGATAAGCAGAATTGGCAGTCTGCTTCGCGCCACCTTTCCAGGATGCGCGAGCCCGCGACCTTTGTTCCTCCATCGCATGATCAAAGCCGGACTGATCAAACGAAACGCCCTGATCACGAGCAGCATCTTGCATGAAGTCGAGCGGCATGCCGAAAGTGTCATAAAGTTTGAAAGCTTCGGCGCCCGCGAGTTGGTTCTTTGACTTCTTGAGAAGCTCTTCCAACTTTTCGAGTCCGACATCCAGCGTATGCGCAAACCGGGATTCTTCCGCCAACACGGTCTGGGAGACGCGCTCCGATGTCTCCTGCAATTCCGGATACGCATCCAACATCAGATCGCGAACAGCAAAGACCATCTCATGCAAAAACGGTTTCGTCTGCCCAAGCAACCGTCCATGAGTAATCGCGCGCCGAATGATTTTTCGCAGCACATAGCCGCGCCCCTCATTCGACGGCACCACTCCATCAGAGATTAGAAACGTTGCAGCCCGCGAGTGGTCCGCGATAACTCGCAAAGATGCCGCCGATTTTGCCCTAGCCTCTTTCTCCAACTCCCTCGTCAGCGATGTCCCAGTCAACTCCGCTGCCCGCTCAATCAGCGGCACAAACAAATCCGTCTCGTAATTCGAAATCACGCCCTGCAACACCGCCGTCACCCGTTCCAAACCCATCCCCGTATCAATCGAAGGCTTCGGCAGAGGATTCAGCTTCCCGCTCACGTCGCGGTCAAACTGCATAAAAACCAGATTCCAGATCTCGACATACCGTCCGCAGTCGCAAGGAAAATGACAATCCGCGTGCCCCTGCTCAGACGCGATCGCGCCCATGTCGTAATGAATCTCGCTGCAAGGCCCGCAGGGCCCGGTATCGCCCATCTGCCAGAAGTTATCTTTCAGTCCCATCTCAAAGATGCGATCTTTGGGCACGCTCTTCGCCCACAAGTCGTATGCCTCGGTGTCGGGTTGCAGCCCGCCTTCGCCGTTGAATACTGTCGCGTACAACTTGTCCTCCGCAATCCCAAACCACTCCGGAGAAGTAATCAGCTCCCAGGCATAGGCAATCGCATCTTTCTTGAAATAATCGCCAAACGAAAAGTTCCCCAGCATCTCGAAAAATGTGTGATGCCGGTTGGTGAACCCAACATTCTCCAGGTCGTTATGTTTGCCGCCGGCACGCACGCACTTCTGCGAAGTCGTGGCCTTGTCGTAGTCGCGTTTCTCGAGGCCGAGGAACACGTCTTTGAACTGATTCATCCCCGCGTTAGTGAACAGCAGCGTGGGATCATTCGCCGGCACCAACGACGACGAATGCACCTCCTTGTGCCCCTTCTGCACAAAGAAGTCGAGAAACTTGCGGCGAATTTCAGATCCAGTCGGCATGGTTGAGGAAACTTTAATTCTAGCACCGGAAAAACAGGGCATAACCACAGAGGGCACAGCGAAACACAGAGGCAGCAGTTACGCCGAATCCTCTGTGTTACCCCGTGCCCTCTGTGGTTAAGGTTTCCCCTTACGTTACTGCGGCTTCGGCTTGTCTTCGATTTTGTCGCCGACCTTTTTCGCCGCGTGCCCCGTATCCTTGGCGCCCGTCTTAACCGCGCTGCCAGTCTTCTTGGCAACTACTTTCGTTTCGTGGCCAGTCTTGTCGGCGGCCTTCTCCGTACCTTTGCCGACAGTGGTAGCGGCTTTCTTGGTGGCGTGTCCGGTCGCCTTCGCGCCTTTCTCGGCGGCAACGCCAGTTTTATCGGCAGCCTTTTCGGTGCCCTTCGCGGTGTCCTTCGCCACAACTTTGGTTTCGTGGCCGGTCTTGTCTGCGCCCTTCTTCACATCGGTGGCCGCATCCTGCGCCAGCGCAATCGGTACCGCGCTCAATAACATTGCTGCGAGAAATACTTTTGGATGGATATTCATAGTGCCCCTCCTGGAGAAACGGTCTTGGAATAGTCCAAGGAGTATGCAACATCGAAGAGTTCTTGCCAAGTACATTTTCAAACTTGGATATCCCAAAACCCGCCAGGAAAGCCCGCGTTGTCATCCCGAACAAGCGGTTTTTGCGCAGTGAGGGATCTGAGCGAGCCGCGCGAAGCGTCGCGCTCTTTGCGACGCAATAATCGCGCGTCCGGCTCGCTTCCTTATCAAGCGGCTCACCATCAGGCACTCCAGTCGGCCCTCACGCGCTTTCGCTCTCCAACTCGCTCAGCGTCTCTTCATCCACATCCCACTTTTTTAAAATGGAGAAGATGGTCTTCGGCCCAAACCCTCCCCGGGCCAGTTGCCGGAAGATGCGCGCCGCCTGCTTCTGATCTTTAGGTTTCACCAGGCGCTTCCGCCGCAGATATTCGCGCGCCTGTTTCTCTTCGCTCACGCCTTCATAGGCCGCGTCGACCGCCTTGTCGATCACGTCGCTGTGCATGCCCTTCGACTTCAGATCGGTGACTACGCGCATCCGGCCAAACTTCTGATTGTCCCGCCGCAGCGAAGAAAAATACGCGGCATATTGCGAATCGTTCAGATATCCGCGGTCCTTCAATCGCCGGATGATCAACTCCACCAGCGTCTTCCCATGTTCAGATTCGGCGTCTTCCACGCGCAGGCGCAGCAACCGCTTCAATTCCGCCACAGTCCGCATGCGCCGAGCCAGCGCTCCCACGGCATATTCGTACAACTCCTCTTCGGAATAAAACCGCCTCTTAGGACGGGGAAACGCCATGCCCTAACGATAGACCCTTTCAATGGCGATTGGAAAACAGAATGGAGAGGCGGAGCCCGGCATCCAGCACCCGGAGAAAGGCGAATCCAATAATCAGGAAACTAGAAACCAGAAACCAGAAACTAGAAACGAGAAACTATAAGCGGTAGCCGAAAACCGAAAGCCGGAACCCTACCGCCCGCCGTATCCCGCCGACTGCATCGACTGCCGCGAAATATCCGCGGTCGAAGCGATGCCCTGCATGCGCAGCTTGAAGTCGTCAGCATTCGAGGCATTCTCAAGCGCGGTTTCGTAATTGACCAGCCCCGCCTGGAACAAATCCCACAGAGACTGATCGAAGGTCTGCATACCGTATTGCGACGTGCCCGCCGCAATCGCGTCGCGAATCGAGCGCGTCTTTTCCGGCACCAGAACGCATTCCCGGATGAACGCCGTGTTGATCATCACTTCGACCGCCGGCACGCGCCCATCGGCATCGCAGCGCCGGACCAACCTTTGGCTCACAATGGCGCGCAGCACTGCCGCCAGCTGCAGGCGAATCTGCTTCTGCTCCGGCGGCGGAAAAATCGAGATGATGCGGTTCACAGTTTCTACCGCGTCCAGCGTATGCAAAGTCGAGAAAACCATGTGGCCGGTTTCAGCCGCGTGCAGCGCCGTCGATATCGTTTCCAGGTCGCGCATTTCGCCCACCAGAATCACGTCCGGATCCTGACGCAAAGAAGCTCGCAAGGCCGCGCTGAACGAAGGCGTATCCACTCCGATCTCGCGCTGGTTGACATAGCCTTTCTTATCGCGATGCAGAAATTCGATGGGGTCTTCAATCGTAATAATGTGTTCGGCGCGGCTGGAGTTCACTCGGTCCACCATGGCCGCCAGCGTAGTCGATTTACCGGAGCCGGTTACGCCCGTCACCAGCACCAGCCCGCGCGGCATTTCGCATATCTGCTCCACCACCTTCGGCAGGAACAGCTCATCCAGCGCGCGAATCTTCGTGGGAATGACGCGCAGCACCAGTCCAACATTGCCGCGCTGCTGAAAAATATTCACACGGAACCGTCCCAGCCCGGCCACGCCGTAGGCCATATCGATTTCCGTGGTCTCTTTGAACTTTTGTTTTTGCCGGGCCGACATCATGCTGAACGCCATAGTCAGCATGTCTTCCGCGGTCACCCGCGGCTGTTCGGTCAAGGGCGCCAGCTCGCCGTCAATGCGCAGGTGAGGATAGTTCCCTACCTTCAAGTGCAAGTCCGAGGCTCGCCGTTCCGTAGCAATCCGCAGCAGATCGTCAATATTCATCGCAGACGTTTTCCTGGGAGGCACTCCGCCTCCAAGCTCTGCGTATCATGACTCGAATCGTCACCTTCCCCAAGATGACCTAGGTAACAATTCCGCACCGGCAACCGGACACCACCTTACGTTCCGGGGACGCCCACTTGCCCCTGCTACCGCGCCGCGGCGTGTACGCGCCGATTTGTGATGGCGTCGTAGACGGCTTTCTCTACGGCCGGCAAATCCGCTGTGCTGTCCACCACCAGATCGGCGTCGCGCTTGCTCGGCAGAACATACTGCCGCGCCGCCGGCAGCACATTGTTTTTGTACTGCCACAGGATGAAGTCCAGCGAGCGCTGACGCTCCGTGATGTCCCTCACCTTTCGGCGATGAAAACAAATCGCGTCGGGGGCTTCCAGGTAGATCGACAAATTGAAGTGCGGGCGCAGTTGCGCGAAATGCAAAGCCAGTATGCCTTCGACAATCAGCAGCGCCCCGGCGGGAATGTGTTCTCGCCGGTCGCTCACGCGCAAGTGCTGCGAAAAGTCGTAGATCGGGGCTTCAATCGCATTTCCCGCCGCATACTCGCGGATGTGGCTCTCCAGCAGATGCATGTCGATGGCATGCGGCGCGTCGTAGTTCAGCTTCGCGCGTTCCTCCAGCGGAAGATGATTCATCTCAATGGAATAGCTTTCCATCGAGATCACGTGCCCGTTGAGACGAGCGCCCACGCCTCTGGCAATAGTCGATTTACCGCTACCGGAGGGCCCGGCCAGTCCAACAATGAACACATTTCCTTGAATCGGCACTAGAGCCTGTCTCTTTAATCCTTCGCCCTGCGGCAAGAAATCCCGAATGTGGTGTCACTAACATGCTACGCCGGCAAACGAGACTCGCGGCGCACGACGGGTCAATGACCCGCCAATCAATGACCCGACAATCGATGACCCCCAAATCAATGACCCGACAATGAGGCTGCCCCACCTTTCGTGGTTTTCGAAAGGTGAGCGCACCCGAATGACGTTGTGAGGGGCCGTTCTGGATGTTGGCCCACTCAAGCCTGGTTTTAGCTCGAGTGGCGCGAAATTCAACGCTTCTGATACGGGTGGAAGATGTAGTCCTTCGCCTTCACCGGAGTATGGCACGCGAATCCGCAGTCTGAGAGGCTCTTAGGATCGGCCGAGAACTTGTCCGATGCAGGATCGTAGTTGAACACCGCGTATCCCCACCCGCCGCTCTTCGAAAATCTCTTGCTGTCCTTTTCCATTACGAAAACCTGGCTAAAGACGTCTGGCACTTCCACGGCGAAAGGGGCCTCCGTGCTCTTCTTCAGCTTCCACTGGAGCTTCACGATCATGGAGCCATCCGGAAAAGTCTTGCCGTTGACCGGAACGCCGGCCTTGAACGCGTTAATCATGATCGGATTGGCGACGATCACCTTGAGTATTTCGTCGGTCCGGGCAGAAGAGACGTCAGCCCAGTCCTCGTATCCCCTGAAATCGGAGAACGCGATTCCGCTCGGCGATTTCAGCAAGTACTTGTCGTTGTTTTGGCCTTGCGCGAAAAGGACAGTGGCGGCGAGAGCGGCAAGCACTGCTGCAGCTATCGCAAGCGTGAGCTTACTCTTGCGTTTCATGGCTGGATCCTTCTTAAGCAGGAAAACTGGATGGGCGACAGCATACCACACCCGCAATTCTTGGTCCTCGAAGCGCGGTTGTTTCTCCGGGGAGTATTCTATTGGCCTGCTGTTCGCGGAGAACGAGATGAAAATTGTGCCTGTCATCAGGTCCAGCGATTTGCAACGATCATTGCATTTCTACACCGGAGTTCTCGACTTCGAGCGCAAGTGGCCAGGATATGAGGATCGCGAGATGGCCAATGGTGTCATCGACCTGGTTCGGGACGGGGCTGAACTTCAGCTTTCACGCCATGCGGGCGACGGTGTCTTCGGCTCCGTCAACCGTGTGTTTGTGGATGACGTCGATGAGCGCTACCTGACCTTTCGCACTCGCGGTCTCGATACCACACGGCGTCCCGAGTCTCCAATTCACACCGCCCCCGTCGATCAGACGTGGGGACTGCGTGAGTTTGCGGTGACCGATCCAGACGGCAACAATCTCTGTTTCTGCATGCCCAAAATATAGTTCTCGGGAACAAGCCTTCGTGTTGAAATAATCATCTCGAACGACAACTAAAGATGGTGGAGACTATCCATGGCATATTCGATCGAACAATTGAAAGCAGCCATTCGGGGCGAGCTAATCCAGCCCCAGGACTCTGGCTACGACGCGGCCCGCAAAGTCTACAACGGAATGATCGACAAGCGGCCGAAACTGATTGTGCGCGCCGTCGATGTGGCCGACGTGATGGCTGCCGTCCGTTACGGACGCGAGAACGAACTCCTCACCGCAATTCGCGGCGGCAGCCACAACGGCGGTGGTCTCGGAACCTGCGACGGCGGATTAGTCATCGATCTTTCGCCGATGAAAGGCATCCGCGTCGACCCGGCAGCGCGAACGGTGCGCGTCGGGGCCGGATGCGTCTGGGGCGACGTAGACCACGCCACTCATGCTTTCGGCATGGCGACGCCCAGTGGTTTTATTTCAACCACGGGCGTCGCTGGCCTCACCTTGGGAGGAGGCATCGGCTACCTCACGCGCCGCTACGGTCTCACCATCGACAATCTTCTCTCCGCCGACATGGTTCTTGCCGATGGACGATTCGTGACCGCAAGTGCCAACCAGAACGACGATCTGTTTTGGGCGATACGAGGAGGCGGCGGAAACTTCGGCGTCGTCACTTCATTCGAATTCCGGCTCCATCCCGTGAGCACCGTTCAGTTCGGGCCCACCTTCTGGCCCCTGGAGCAAGCCGCCGACGTTCTGAAGTTTTATCGTAAATTCATTCTCACCGCGCCCGAAGAATTAAATGGATTCTTTGCTTTTCTCACGGTCCCTCCCGCCCCAATGTTTCCCGAAAACCTTCACATGAAAAAAGTCTGCGCCATAGTCTGGTGTGGAACAGGCACCGCCGAGGAAACCGAAAAGGCGACCCGCCCCATGCGCAGCGTGGGAAAGCCATTACTCGATGCGGTTGGTCCAGCTCCATTTCCCGCGGTGCAAACCACTTTTGATGGTCTGTATCCTGCCGGGTTGCAGTGGTACTGGCGGGCCGACAACTTTACCGAGCTAAGCGATGCGGCCATCGCGAAGCACGTCGAACACGGTTCCAAGCTGCCGACATTGCTCTCGACCATGCACCTTTACCCCGTCGACGGCGCAGCCCAACGCGTAGGTAAGAACGATACGGCTTACAGTTTCCGCGAAGCTCTGTTCGCCGAGGTCATCGTCGGCGTAGATCCGGACCCGGCGAACGCGGGGAAAATTACAGAGTGGTGTAAGAACTACTACGACGCGCTGCATCCCTTCGCGGCAGGAGGCGCCTACATCAACTTCATGATGGACGAAGGACAGGAACGGGTCCAGGCTTCGTTCCGCGATAATCACAAACGCCTCGCTACCATCAAAAAGAAGTACGATCCGGCAAACTTCTTCCGCGTGAACCAGAACATAAAGCCTGCGGCATAGCGCCCAATCGGCGATATCGCGACGTTACGTTTTGCTGCCGATTCTGTCATGCTGAGCGAAGTGAGATCGTCCGAAGGACAATCTCACGCAGTCGAAGCACCCCATACCCGCCGCCACAACCACCAGTTCGTACCGGAGTTTCCGTTCAAGGTTCGGAAGCAGTACCCTGAGCGAAGCCGAAGGGCTCTTTGCGAAGCAATAATCGCGCGTCAAGCTAGCTTCCACCGCTAAGGCGCATACCGAGTAAACACAAGGTCGGTCGCTTTGGCCTTCTCGTGGCAGGGGAAGCAGCTTTTCATAAACGCCGCGTCGCCAGCTTTGCCGTCCGCAAAGTGACCGAACCCCCAGCCCCCGGTTGCGGCATACTTCTTCGAGTCCTTCACCATAAACTGAATGTTCGTGGGAGCGCCGGGAACGAATGACTGCGCCTGGCCAAAGACTTTGTTGTTTTCCTCTGACGGAGTGTTGCGGTAATGCAAAGCAGCAAGAATACTGCCGTCGGGGTAAGGAAGCTTCCCATCTTGAAAGGCCTTGAACGCTACATCATTGCCCAGAACGGCGCCTAAACTGTTGAGCTTGCCCGCTTCATGCGCCGAGGAGATCCACTTCCAGTCGCGGTACCCATGAGGAATTTCAGTAACGTACGGGGCAGCTCCCCCCTCCGCGTGTCCGGGTGCAGGGGCGATAAGGGCGATCAGGCCGGCCATTATTGCAACCGCAACCAAAAAGAATGTGACGTGTTTCATAACCGTTCCTCCTTCCAAAATGTTGGGGTAAAACTGAAGTCAGCGTGTGACTATCTGGCCGAGAAGCTGATGTGGATGCCTTTTTCGGATCGCCAGCAGCCTAGGCGCAACCCAGGCGCAACCACAATACAGGAGAATCTGTATTTCAGCCACGACACTCTTTAGTGGTGGCGCAGTTTGAATCTTTGTTGTGGCGTCATCCTGAGCGAAGCCCGAAGGGATCTCCCGCACCGCATTTGCGTTTGTCCACGGGGCAATACTTTGCCGACCATGTTCACAACCCAATGAGTGCCGTACAATTCAGTCCCGTGAGAAGATTTATGCTTCGCTTCGCTTGCCGCTGGCTGGCAGCCTGGACGGCCCTGCTTTTTGCGCTCCCGGCATCCGCGCAGCTCTCCGCCGGGCCCGCTGCGGAAATCACCTTCACCCTTCGCGACGCCGACCGTAGCGCCACGTGGCCGGTCGCGGTCCGCGAGATTGCCATTGACGGCAAGCCCATCCGCTTCGACCGCCCCGTCCGCGTCCAGGGCGCCTGGCTCCATTCCGTGACCGTTACCCTGCGCAACGTCTCGCCTAAAACCATCGTCCGCGCCGGCGTCGACCTTGTCTTCCCCGAGTCGGGCGACGGCAGCGCCGCCCACCCCTACGAGGCCTGTTTTTCTGAGCAGGGCCGGGTGCCCAAAATCGTCTATCTCGGGCATGATGGATACCACCTGCCCCCCGGCTACGATCTTCAGGAGCCGCTCCAACTCGCCCCAGGAGCCGACCTCCGCCTGACCTTCTCCACCTATGGCGACGTTGTCCAGGCAAAGCTCGCTGGCCAGCCCATCCACCAGGCCTCGCTCGCTCTCTTAACCTTCTACTTTGAGGATGACTCTCGCTGGTCCGTCCAGCAATACGCCCTGCCGCCTCTTCCCGGCACCCGCCAATGGAGAATGGTCACCCCCAACGAATTCCTCCGCTCCGCGCATGCAGGACAGTAACTCTTGGCTGCGCGGGCGCCGCTGAGGGGAGGGGCTTACATTGCATCAGCGTTCCATGTTGCAATAGCAACATAAGTATGTTGTAATAGCAACATAGAGGAGAACAAGCCATGAACCAGGCCCTGGACGCGATCTTCCAAAGGCGTGCCGTTAAGGTCTTTGCACCCGTAGAAATTTCCGAGGAGCAGCGCGAGCAGATTCTCAATGCAGCCCGCCATGCGCCCTCAAGCTTCAACTCCCAGCCTTACAAGTTTTATTGGGTGCAGTCCGCGGCCAGGAAGGGCGCGGTCGCAAAACTATGCCTCGGGCAAAAGCCCGCCGAGACCGCCTCCGCACTGGTCATCGCAGTCGCCGACCTCGGATCGCTCTCCGCCACGGCCCAAGGCCAGTTAGAGTGGATGCGCCAAAGCAACTTCACCGAAGAAAAAATCCGCGATTACGAACTCAAAGCAAAAATCGGCCGGATCCTGTTCATGCCCGGGCCTTTCGGAATTTTTGCCGCCATCAAACGTGCCCTCTTCCGCCTGCTGAATCTGCGGAAGGTGATCGGGATGCCGCCGCTCTCCCGCCAGGACTTGTTCAAGTGGGCAACGAAGAGTACATCGCTCGCTTGCCAGAATCTCATGATCGCTGCCGAAGCCCTCGGAATGAACACTTGTCCCATGGAAGGCTTTGATGGCCGCAGGCTCTCTCAATATCTGGGATTGTCCGGCCGGCACCACGAGATTGTGATGGTGATCGCGATCGGCAAGAAATCGCCCGCCCACCATGACCCACCGCAGTGGCGAAGGCCTCTCGATGCGACGGTGACCGTCCTATGAACATCTTTCCGAAGAAAGAAATTCCCGATGACATTCTGAAAGACTCGGTACTCGCCCATATCGCGGCGGCCTATTTCTCGGTGGGAAAAAGACTGGAACAAAAAACCCAGTGCTCGGCGACGCGCGGCTTTATCTTGTCAACATTGCGTGACGGAACGACGCTGAATCAGAATCAGATCGCCACGCTCCTGGGTATCGAGCGGACGGTCGTGCATCGGGCCATCAAGTCACTGGCCCATGAAGGGCTCGTGTCGGAGCGCAAGGCAAAGTCGGGAAGAGCAATTCAAGTCCAGCTGACAGCCAAAGGAAGGAGGTACCGGGAACGCCTGATCGAAGCTCGCAAGACCGCCGATGAGAGTGTGCGGCGGCAAATGACCTCGGAGGAGCGCATGACGCTTCTTCGCCTCTTGAAGCTGGTTGCGGAATGTGATTTCTGATGCGTCAACAATAACTTATAGCTATTCATGGATTCAGGAAAAAGGGCCGTCTCTTATGGCGGCCCTTCCGGATGGCAGAAGCCTAGGCGGCGGTTTCGTCCGCTGCCGCGGGCGGCCGCATTGGCTCGTCGAAGCTGCCGCCATAGATTGCCGGCACCTTCGAACCCATGGGCCTGAGGTAAGTCGCCAGCTCGCCACGATGGTGAATGCTGTGGTTGTTGATGAAGCCCAGATACAGTACGGCTGGTAAATTGAACACGCCGGCAAAATCGACAGGCGTCAGCAACTGCTCCGGCGTCATCGCCGCCACGCGCGCGGCCCCGCGCTTCATGTTGGCGTCGTACCACGCGACCACCTCGGCCGAGGTCTCGGGTTTGCGTTCGGGGTTTGCCATCTTGAAGTTCAGGTCGGCAATTCCCTCCATAAACTGGACGTCGGTATTGGCCAGATGCCAGGCCAATTCCCTGGCGGTGCGGGCCTTGGGATCGGGCTTGTAGCTGGAAGCCGCATCGGGCACGGCTGCGATCACTTTCTTGGTGATTTCGGCCTCGCGAAGGATGCCGTCGAGCATCATCGCACAATAGCTCTGAGCGAATTCCGGAGTGAAACCCTGCTGTGGCATTTGTCTTCCTCCTGGGTGAAGTTCAGCGGATTATACGCCGACCGGCTGCTTGGTCCGCACCGGCACCGGAGTCAGCCAGCCGTGGCGGTCGGACTTCTCTCCGCGCACGATGGCGTAAAACTCTTTCTGGATCGCCTTGGTAATCGGGCCAATCCCGCCCTTGCCGACTTTGATCTTATCGACGGTGCGGATGGGAGTGATCTCCGCCGCGGTTCCGGTGAAGAAAGCTTCGTCGGCGATGTAAAGCATTTCGCGCGGAATCATCTGCTCAACGATGGGAATGCCAAGGTCGCGGGCGATCTGTAGCGTGGAGTCGCGAGTGATGCCGGGCAGTACCGAGTTGCCAAGCGGCGCTGTGATCAGTTTCTCGCGATGCACGATGAAAACGTTCTCGCCCGAGCCTTCGCTCACGTATCCGTTGACGTCGAGCGCAATGCCTTCGGCAAAGCCGTTGACGATGGCTTCCATCTTGATGAGTTGCGAGTTCATGTAGTTGGCGCCCGACTTGGCCATGGCGGGCAAAGTGTTCGGCGCTATACGTGTCCACGAGGAGACGCAGGCGTCGCATCCGTCGTTTTCGCCGCCCAGATATTTTCCCCACGGATAATTGATGATGTAAACCTCGGTGGGCGAATTGAAGGAGTTCACTCCTGCCTCGCCGTAGCCGCGAAGAATGATGGGCCGCACATAGCAGGGCCACACGCCATTGCTGGCCACGGTTTCGAGCATAGCCTTCACGATTTGCTCGCGAGTGTAATCGACATCGATGCGATAGACCTTGGCGGAATCCAGCAGGCGCTGAATGTGCTCGGTGGCACGGAAGATCGCGGGGCCTGAGGGCGGCGCGTAGCAGCGGATCCCCTCGAACACCGAGGAGCCGTAGTGGACCACGTGCGACATCACGTGAATCGTCGCGTCATCCCAGGGAATGAGCTTGCCATTGTGCCAGATGTTGTCCGACTTCTGGATTGCCATGCGAACTCCTTTGGCTGCGCGAAAACCCCAACCAGCTTCAGGGAACATTATAGCTGAGAGTCTGAATTCGAGGCCGTTCTCGCTGGAGGCAAAATGCGACCACAGGGGCTGAAGCCCGCATCAATTCAAAACCCTGACGCGGCGCTGAAGCGCCGCTCTTCCACGGCACTTTCCACGGCGTTTTACCAGACGGTCTCTACGACCTTGGAGCGCCGGATGCGCGTGTCGGCTGTTATCAGGGGCATGCCTTCTACCATAGCTGTGGCGGCGATCAAGCGGTCTGACGGGTCTTTGGGAAACGGGGCGGGCAGGCGCACGGCCACGGCCGCTATCTCCGGCGTTGCGGGCCGGAGAATAACGCGGGCCACGGTCTCGCGCACGAACGACTCCACGCTGCCCACGACTGCGATTCGGTGGTGGTGAGCCAGCCAGGCGATCTCCCAGAGGGTGATGGTGGCAATGGCTATTCCAGTACTTTCCCGTGCCTCGGCGATGGCCCGATGAGCACGCTTCGAGAGGCGCTTCGGATCGCCTGCCATCCAGAGCAGGGCGTGAGTGTCGAGCACGATCACTGGGTAACACTCAAGAGTTCTGCCTCACTTGGTCTCCCAATCTTCGAGCGGGGTGATGGGGCCTACGATGTCGCCGAGAATCTTCACTTTCCCGGCCATGTAGCCAAAGATATCGTCGGCCTGCTTTTCGGCGGGGACGAGTTTGGCGACGGGTTTGCCGTGTTTGGTGATCACGATGGGCTCCCCGGTCTTCGACACCTGATCCATAATGGCCAGGCACTGCGCCTTGAATTGACCCGCGGCTATCCGTTTCATTATGGTCATAATATTATGACTATGGGAAGAATGCAAGGAGCGTTTTCATGTTTATCCTGAGCGACGGCGCGCGACGTTGCGGGCTGCGGGTGCGGGCTTAACGCGGGCGGGCGGCTTGGGGCTCGCGGTTGGGGGCGAGGCTGCGGAAATCGGCGGGCGGGGCCGGGTGATGCTGACTGGCTTGGGCAGCGGAATTCGCCCGAGAACGGCGGCCTGGTTGAGCGCGGGCGACGGGGGCTTCCTGGTAGCGGGGGCAGCGGGATATTCGGGAACTTCATGGATCATTTCGTTGTGATGCACGCGGAAGTGGACGCGTGGGGCGTTTCTGGCGGCGATGTGAAGAGCGCGCAGGATGAGTTGGGCGCGACGGAGGTCGATGGTGTTGCGAACCAGGGCGTTGATGATCTCCATGAGCGAGGCCTGGATGCCTTCTTCGTCCTCGATGAGGGCGATGGGGTGAAGGCGCGATTTGGGAGGCGTGCGGACGCCGCGGATCATGCGCTGATGGAAGTAGCAGAAGACTTCGTCGCGGAGGGCGGGGGAGCCGCACCGGACTCCGTTGACCTTGATATGGGTGCAGACGCGAATATTCTGGTTGAGCGGCATGGGGGTTGCGCCTTTCGGATCTGGATTGGAAAAATTCTCAGATCGAGTTTGTAAATTATTGATTTGGTTGGAGTTGTTGGCTAGCAGGTCGAGGCTACCTGCGTAAAATCTTGATAGCCAAGGGTTTGCGCGGAAAATATTCAAAAGATGGGACTTAGCTGTGGCTTGTTGGGTGGGGGTGAGGGTGGAGATGTATGCCTGGAGGCTTTGGATTTTGGCTGACATACTGCTTATAGTTTAGGTGGGGCGTCAAGGTTGGATGTCACATTCGGGGTGTGGAAAAGCTTTCGGCTTTCGGCTCCTTCTGACGGGGCTAAAGCCCCGATTTATCGTGGCTGATTACGCGGAGCTGAAGCGCCGCTCTTCCACGGTCGTGCCGGCTTTGTGGCGTGGCTTAAGCCTTCCTTCCTGATCCGTGGTGCGGCTGCGGCCCGATACACCTGGGCCGCCGGACAGCCGAGGGCGGCTGTCCCCACATGAGTCGTGGTGGTGCCGGCGGATAGCGGGTTCTTCACCGGGCTTACCCAAATCCAAGAACCATGCGACCGTGGTTCCCACGTCGCAAAGAACGCGAAGCATGGGGCACCCCCGGTGTGGTGGTGGACGCTTTGAGTAACCTGAACTTGACTATGGAATCGATGCGGCCGGCGTCAGGCTTGCTTTGATTGTTGTTGCGGGTAATTCGTCGCCGCGGAAGTATTTGGCTTTTTCTTTTGATCCCTCTTTTTGGTCTGCGGCTTTCATTTCGGGCATGGCTTCGTAGGGTTTCGAGTAGTCGTTGGCGGCGTTCCAGAACAAGAAGCCTATGCCGCCTTTTTCTTTGGCGGTGGCTACCTGAACCTTTATGTATTCGGGGGAATAGGTTTTGGTGCGCCAGTGGAAGGCTTGCAGCCAGGGGCGGATTACTACTCCGCTGCCTTTTGTGATCAGCTCGAAGCGCTGCATGGATTCTCCGATGAAGTGTTCGGGGGCGTCGCCGGGGTGGGCGATGTTATCCATGCCGAAGAAGTGCGAGGGGTAGATCATGGGCGAGAGCACGTCGCAATATTTCGCCATGCCTACGATGTCTTGTCCGGTGTGGGAGAGATCTACTGGGCGCTGCCAGGCCATTACTCCGAAGACGTCCAGCGAGAGCAGGACTCCGGTGGGGTGGAGTTCGGCGTAGGCTTTCTTGAGGAAGCTTACGATTACGTCGGAGCGCTGCATTTCGTGAGAGGCTTTGGCTCTGCAGGGCGCGGGGTTTGTGGAGGTTCCGCCTTGCTTCGCATCGGCGGGACCCCTCGGCTCCGCTCGGGGCAGGCTCACGAGGCGGCCGTCTCCACATGGTTCTTGCTGGCTTTCCTGCTGGGCTTGCTGCTGGTTTTGAAATACGAAGGCGGCGTCTTTTTGGTCGCCTTCGGCGGGGAAGCGGACGTAGTCGAATTGGATTTCGTCGGCGCCGGATTGGGCTACGAATTTGGCTAGGGCGATGTTGTAGTCCTGAACTTTGGGGTTGGAGGAGTCGGTCCAGACGAGCTTGCCGTTTTCGCGCCAAGGCTGGCCTGTTTTTCTGGAGTGGACGGCGAGGTCGGGATGCGCGACTACCATGCGCTCGTCGCGGAAGATGGCGATGCGGGCGATGGCGTGCATGTTTTCGGAGTGCAGGAAGTGGACGAACTTGGGCAGGTCGTGGATGTAGACCTGGTGCTGGCCGAGCAGCGGATGCTCGAAGGGGATAGTGACGCTGCCATCGGAATCTTTGATGTCGAAGACTACGGCGTTGCCTCCTACTTCGCGCCAGTGGCGGATGATGCGGATGCCGTGGTCGCTGGCGGCCATGATGCCGGTCAGGTAGATGGCGCGGACTTCGAAGTCTTTGGGGACGGGGACGGTCTTTTCTTCGATGGGCGCGGGGAGGATTCCGGGGATGGTGATTTGCTCGCCGGCTTTGAGGATGTTGCCGGAGCGGTTGCCGTTGGTCTGGCGGATGGCGTCGGCTAGTTCGGAGGATGTTAGATAGCCGGTGCGCTTCAGGTACTGGTGGGCGAGGGTGGGGATGCTTTCGCCGCGCTTCGCGGTGTAAATCTCGGTGACGCCGGGCAGCGATGCGGGGCGCTTGGCTGCGGTATCAAGCTTGGCGTTTACCGGCTGGAGTTGGGCCGTGGGCACGGTTTGGGCTTGCGCGGTTTGAGCTTGCGCCGCTTGAGCGGAAGAGAGCTGTGGGCTTAGCCGCATGGCGGCAAGGGCGAATAAAAGACACGAAACGGCAGCGATGGTAAGGACAGACGAGCGGCGCAAAATTCCTCCAGGACCTACCCTGACTGGAATTTATCTCGGGCTGATTTGGGTTGCTAGTTACTGGTGGTCATCCCCCCTTTGTTTTGGGGTGGTTGCTGCCAAAGGCAAAACCTTAACCGCGGAGGGCACAGGGGAACACTGGGTAAAGCTACAGGGCCGGGATTGGGGTTTCCTCCCTTGCGCAAAGTATTTCTCTTCCTCCCTCTTAACTTTCCACTGGGGTCTGGACTAAGATTCTCGGCGGCCAGCTAAATCCAGCTAGATACAGGGTTTTCGGCTGGCCGATCCATCCTTCTGCCCGTGGCCAGTCGCTTGCTTATTCCTAAGCAACCCCGGACGCATATGGGGTCAGGCTGGGAACCTGGTTCCGAATGACAGAAACTGTCAATTTGGGGAGTCGGCCAGGGAAGGCCTGGAGTCCGGGTAAATAGAAAGAAGGCCGAGGGTAGGGCCGAGGGACAGGACAGACGCCACTTTATGAAAACGAACCTCGCAACAGTGCTCGATCCGAACCGCCGCAGCGCAGATGCAGGAGAATTTGAAGCCGCATTACGCCGCCGCATCGTAGGTCAGGACCAGGCAGTCGAAAAGGTCGCCGAGATTTACCAGATGTTTCTGGCGGGGCTGAATGCTCCTGGGCGTCCGGTGGGGAACCTGCTCTTTCTTGGGCCTACGGGCTCGGGCAAGACGCGCGTGGTGGAAGCGATGGCAGAGTCGCTTTTCGGCGACTCGCATGCTTGCATCAAGATTGACTGCGCCGAGTTCCAGCACTCGCATGAGATTGCGAAGCTGATCGGTTCGCCTCCGGGATATTTGGGACATCGGGAGACTCATCCTCTGCTGACGCAGGAAGCTTTGAACCAATGGTTCACGGAGAAGCTGAAGCTTTCGATTCTGCTGTTTGACGAGATCGAGAAGGCCAGCGACTCACTGTGGCAGTTGCTGCTGGGCATTCTGGACAAAGCTACGCTTACTTTGGGCGACAACCGGCGCGTTGATCTTTCGCAGTGCATCATCATCCTGACCTCGAACCTGGGCGCCAGCGAGATGACGAATCTGGTCGACGGCGGCTTTGGCTTTGCGCCTCGGGCCGTCGAAGTGGACAACAACTTCGACGACAAGATTCAGCGCACGGCGGTAGAAGCGGCACGGAGGAAGTTTACGCCGGAGTTCATGAACCGCATCGACAAGACGGTCGTGTTCAAGACTTTGCGGGACGAGCATCTGGCGCAGATTCTGGAGATCGAACTGGGGATGGTGCAGCAGCGGGTTCTGATGGCTGCGGGCGCCAATCAGTTTGTGTTCAGCTGCTCGGCGGACGCGAAGCAGTTCCTGCTGCGCGAAGGTACGGACCCGCGGTATGGGGCGCGTCACCTGAAGCGGGCGATCGAACGGCACCTGGTTTTCCCGCTGGCGAATCTGGTGGCTACTAGCCAGGTGAAGCTGGGAGACTTTGTGCGTGTCGACATGGCTTCGGAGAACCATATGATTTTTGTGAAGGAAGCCGAGAACACCATGGCTCCGGTGCTGCTGGAGCGCTATGGGGCGGCTGCCGCGAATATGCCCGCTGCACGGGCGGCTCGCACGGCAGTCAACGGCCGTCGCGATTTAGGGGCTAGCCCGATCGCGGAGAGCAAATAAGTTTTGGTAGGTAGCACCCTCGCTTGACCGCATCTCGCGAGATTTCATACAGGCGCCGGAGAATATCCCGGCGCCTTTTTTCATACTTGTCTACACTGAGGTCAATGAGCGCGTATGGCGATGTTCCGCCAGCTACTGAGGCTGAAGTCCCGCTGCCTTCTGTTCCAGTGCTTTCGCACCGTCCACCTCACCTCTCGCGTTCTTCAACTTGGCATATTCAAATAGGGTGCTTCTCAAACGAGCGGTGTAGTTATCTTTCATGCTCGGCAAGGCAATGACAGCAGCCTCGAAGATCGTAACCGACTGCTGATACAGCACGTCAGCTTTATCGAGTTGCCCGACCATGAAATAGGCGCGAGCAAGATTGGCGTGTTCACTGGCGAAGTCGGCGTCAGCCTCGCTATGTTCCACTCCTTTTCTAATCTCCAATGCCTTCTCGTAGAGAGGGATCGCCTCGTCCGGTCTGCGCTCTGCAATCAATGAGTGCGCCAAGAATGTGCGCGAACTACTTCTTTCGATGAGGCGATTGGTTGGCAGATCATCTGACAGTGCGACAGCCTCGGAGCATTTCTTCTCGGCATCGGAGTTCTTCCCATCGCGAACCATCCGATAGCACGTGTCAAAGGTTGGGTAGTAGTCCTTTAACGCCTTCTGCTCGGCATTCGTCCGGCTTGGGGAAGGGACGCTCCATTCGACCTTCGTCACAACGGCTATCGCCCGCCCGTCTTGCGTGAATGGTTTATACTCCCGTTTCTTCACGGCATCGACAAACGCTGGTGTAAGCATAGGATGTCCACTCAGAACTGTCACGGAACTAACCTTGCCTTCTGGGGAGATGGTAATGTCCAGCGCCACAGTGCCCCCAATCTCCAGCGTCTTTGCAAGCGGCGGCACCGTCGGTTCAACTTTGTTGATGAGGTTTTGATCTGCCACTTTTTGTTCAATGCGCTTCGGGGGCTCAGCCGCTAACCCAGCCCCGGTGATTAGAAGGAGAACGACAAATTTCTTCAGCATGACTGGAAACTCTAGCACGCCCCTGCAATTGTTGACGTAATAAGGCGATTACACTCATTGACTTTAGGTTGTGGGCGGAATGCCGGTCTTACGACAGCGAGGCAGGGTTCTCGCTTTCGCTCGACTGACAGCCGAGGCGGCTGTCTCTGCATGAGTTTGTGGCGCTGCCTATCAGCAGGTTCCTCGTGCGCCTTTGGCGCACTTCGGAATGACAACGTGTCGGGCGGATCGGAAGCGAAGGCAGGGGCCAACGTCATCGTCAAGAACGGCGCTGCGGGCATTTGTGGTTCCCACTTCTCGCAAAGGACGCGAGAAATGGGGCACCCCTCTCTGATTAGGGAGCGGTCGAGGTCAAGATCAACTTCAAAAGCAGTTGGAACGGTGGGGCAGGAAGTCGAGGGGGAAATCCCGTAGAATGTTGGCTTCGAGGGAAGAATATGTCTACGGTGCGTTTAGTTTTTGCTGTCGTCAGTCTGGCTGGATTCCTGACAGCACAATCGCAGGTTAGTCCGGAAAAGATTGGGGCTTCGGCGGTGTGGCAGGTATCGCCTGGGTTTCTCAGCGCCGCACACGCTGCATGCGATAAGTCGCATCCTGGTGATCCTGAATGCCTGATCGCGCAGATGAAAAAGGCTGGCGCTCCGGCCGAAGCCGTTAGCTTTACTCGTGAACTCTATAAGCAGAGCCACGGCGAGTTCGGCATTATGACGGGCTTCCAGGACGAGGGTCCGGTGGCGTTCGCGTGGGTGACTTATCCGCTGCGGGCCAACACCAACTACGGCCTCGCGCTGGTGAATGGACGCCCGCCGATCATCAATGTTGAAGATTTGAAGCTGCTGGACCGGAAGACGATGGAACAGAGTAACGGGTTTCAGGATCTCAAGCGGCAATTTCCGAAGGTGGATTTGTGGCCGGGGGACCGCGATGGGAAGATCTGGCCTAACTCGCAAACGGGGCCAGATGGCGGCATACAGTTTACGGTTGGCTATCCGTTGATCAATGGATGCCATGCTTGTGCGCGCGCGGGCTTTGCGATCTTTAATTGGAATTTCGATGCTCAGGGAAAATTTTTGGGGACGGCATTTATGGGACTGTCGCCGCCGGCGTTGCAGTGAGCGGGCCGCTCGGCATTCGTGGACAAGAGTAGTGGTTGCGCGGAATAGCGCGGGATGCTAGAAAGGCGTTTGCCGTTTTGCTCGTCTTCACTTATGCGCCCCTCCTTTATGCGGTTCTCGAATGCTTCCAGTCACGGACGAGGTCTGACTGGACATAAGTTTTTCCTGCTTTTCCTTTTCCTGTTGGCGATTCTCGTTCTTTATCCATACATGCAAGATGAGGGGTTTGGTTATTTTGCATTTCGTATCATCAGCAGCGCTGGAATTCTGGTGGCTGTCTATGCGATCCGGCTGCGGAAAACAGTTTTGGTGGTTGCTCTCCTGCTCGCCATTCCCGCCATGGTGGAGCGCATACTGCTGCGGCGGCCCGAGGCGGGAGTTCTTTCGATTCTCAGCATCGCTCTTAGCTTTGTGTTTGATGTATTTGTTGTGGTGGTGATGTTCCGCCGGGTCTTTACCACAGAGGATCCCAACTCAGAGACAATTTTCGGGGCACTTTGCATTTATCTGCTGATAGGGTACACGTTCGCGAGCATGTACGGGCTGGTGTCTGCCATTCAGCCGAAGGCGTTCTATCTTGATCCTCTGATGAATCTTCATACTGTGCCGGACAGGTTCGATTTTATTTATTACAGCTTCGCGACTATGACTTCTTTAGGAGCGGTGGGCTTTACGGCCGTCTCGGCGCCGGCCCGCTCGCTTTCGGTGATTGAAGCTATTATCGGCGTGCTTTACCTGGCCGTGTTGATTGCGAGGCTGATGAGTGGGTACCGGTACCGGCCGGCTTCCGGGGGTTCCTGATCGAAGTCAAAACCAAGTTCATCCGCTTGAGTTTTTCCCGCGTCGGCTTTCTTCAGATTAGCTTTAGGTTTTCACTTTTTGCGCAAATTTTTCGTTGACGGTCTCCGACGTAACCTAAATTTGACAATTCCTTTGGAGCAACTGCAGCTGGAGTGGGTTACACTTTGAAAGCCGTTGTGGTCGCGGGTTTCCAACGAAAATTCATGAAGATTACGATCTCTTGCCGATCCTGGGTGTTGTGTGCTTCGTTCTTGCTTTGGATTTGTGTGGCGAACGGATTCGCCGGTAACGCGGCGGGGCCACACTATGTGGTTACGAACGATGACGGGTTCACGGTGGGTTTGACCGGGGTCAGCTTTTATACGGTGGGCGCCGGCGGCCAGCTGACGCTGACGCAGCAAGTGATTACTGGCGGGGCGGGCATTGGGGGAGGCTATTTTGCGGCCAACCGCGTGGCGGTGCTGGATAGTGGCGGCGCGCAGTGCGTATATGCCTCGGAGGCTGCGACCGGCGATGTGGTGGGAATTTCGGTGAGCACGCTGGAAGTAGGAGGGAGCGCTTTCGGTTCGCCGACCGACGCCGGCACTTCGAATGGGATTGGCCTGGCGCTGAACAGCCAATACTTGTACGCGAGCTTTACGGATTCGAGCACTATTGGGACCTTTCTTATACAGCCGGGGTGCGGGCTTTCTTTTGTGAATGACGTTTCGGCGCTGGGGATTCAGGGCGGCGTGATCGCGGGGATGGCGGTCCACGGCGATGTGCTGGTCGCCACTTATAACGATGGATCGATTGAATCGTTCAACATTGCGTCGGGCACTCCGGTATCGAACGGGGATAAACAAAATTCCAGCGCTTATCTTAGTTCGTCGGGTGCGAGTTATCCGAATGGGGTCGACATCAGCGAGGATGGGCGCTTCGCTATTTTCGGTGATACGGCTACGGCTACGGTGGTGGAAGTTTCTGATATTTCTTCGGGCAAGCTGACGAAGACTCTGGTGTATACCCTCGGCGCGATTCCTAATTCGAGCAATGTGATGCTGAGTCCGGACGAGACTCTGCTTTACATCAGCAATTCGCAGGGAGACGGGATTACTGCGGCTTCGTTTAACGCCAGCGCGGGGACGTTATCGGGCGGGTGCACGTCACCGGGGCTGAGGAATTATGTTGCGGGCTTTTCGTTTCTGGCTTCGCTTGCGCTGGAGAACACGAGCGGCAATGGCGCGGTGGTTTATGTGGCGGAGTTTGGCGGAGGGTCGGGGATTGCGATGGTTCAGGTGGGCTCGGGCGGCGGCAAGTGCACTTTGACGGAGTCGTCAACCTCGCCCGTTGCTGACCCGAACAGCTTGTGGTTGTTGTCGATTGCGGGATTTCCGCCGCGCGGGTTTTAGCAGGCTACTTCTTAGTTGCGGCTAATTTTTTCAGGAGCTATTCATGCGTTTGGGGTCTAAGTGTCTATTCGTTATTTTGCTCTGGGGATTTTCGTTGCAGATTTGCGTGGCGCAGTGTCCGCCGCGGCCTCAGCCGAATACTGTGCTGAATGACGCTCCGAGCATTTATTCGCAGAATGGAGTATTGAACGCGGCCCTGACTTTAGGATATTCGGTCGACGTGAGCGGCTACACGCATTATTGCTATCAGTACGTCGAGCCTACTGGCGTGGTGGAGGCTCCGACGCTGCGGGTCAATCCAGGGGACCAGCTGCTGTTGAATGTTACGGACGCCATCCCCAGCACGGCCACGGAGAGCAAGAGCGCCATGCACATGATGGCTGCCGGGGCTGCAACCTGCGGGGATGGCGGGAGTGCGACGCTGCAATCTACCAACGTTCACTTTCATGGGCTGAGTGTTCCTCCGGTCTGCCATCAGGATGATGTGCTGGAGACGTTGATTCAACCGGGAGCGAAGGGCAGCTTTCAGTACAGCATGACGATTCCGGCTACGCAGCCACCTGGGTTGTATTGGTACCATCCGCACGTGCATGGGTTTACGGAGTTTCAGGTGAACGGCGGGGCTGCGGGCGCGCTGGTGGTTGAGGGCATGGAGAAGTATCGCCCGGAAGTGACGGGGCTGGTGGAGCGCGTGTTTGTGATTCGACAGGAATATCTGGTCCCGTGGATACCGGGGCCGTACCAGCTTACGATCAACTTTGAGAATGCGGCCACGATTGAGGGGCCGACTCCGCTGATCCAGATGAAGCCGGGGGAGAAACAGTTTTGGCGGGTGGCGAATGCGACGATTCAGGATTTCATGCCGATTCAACTCTGGTTCAACGGCGTGCCGCAGCAGTTGGAGCTGATCGCGTTGGATGGATATCCGCTGGCCGAGCCGCGTTTTCAGAATACGATTCTGATTCCTCCGGCGGGACGCGCCGAGTTTATTGTGCAGGCTCCTACGGCTCCGATCACGGCGGTGTTGGAGACGCTTGGCTATAACACGGGGCCGACGGGCAATGCCGATCTGCAATCGCCGCTGGCGACGATTCAGCTGGTTAGCGGCAGCAGTAGCGTGAAGCCGGAGACTGAGACAAAGAAGGCATCGAAGCCGGCTCGTGTAGCCGCTTCGGTTAAGCCTCTTAAATTTGCGGGATTGCAGGATGTGACGCCGACTGCTACGCGCAAACTTTTTTTCTCAGAGGAGTTTGCGGGGACGAACGGTCCGATTCAGTTTTACATCACGGTGGATGGACAACCGCAGCGGGTGTTTAATCCCAATGAGAAGCCGGCGATCACTACCAACGTGGGAGCGGTGGAAGACTGGACCATCGAGAACCATGCTCTTGAAGCGCACGATTTTCATATTCATCAGGTGCACTTCATGCTGCTGGAAGTGAATGGGCAGCCGGTGGCTAATCAGGACCTGCGCGATACCGTTGAGATTCCATACTGGACGGGCAAGGGGCCTTATCCCAGCATCAAGGTGCGAATGGATTTCCGGGATCCGACGATTGCGGGGACGTTTGTGTTTCATTGCCATATTCTGCTGCATGAGGATTTGGGGATGATGCATAAGATTCAGGTGCTGCCTTAGCGGGGGCTGAAGCCCGCACTGACTTGTGGCTTTACGCGGCGCTTAAGCGCCGCTCTTCCACGGTGCTGAAGGGCCGTTTTTCGAAGTCGCTTATATACCGCTCTTCTACGGTGGTGCATGGTTTGTGATTTTTTCTGCTGCCTGTGTGGCCGTCCATTTCCCTTCACGATTTACGATAAATTCTAGAGAGAGGTTGCAAGACCTATGCGAAAAAGAATTTTGATAGTTGCGGGTGGGGCTCTGTTGGCACTCGCCGGTTACGTGGCTGGAGGCAGAAATGTGGCGGTCGTGAAGGCGCAATCGGGTGGGCAAGAGTATGCCGGGCAGCCGGTTCAAGGCAGCGTTCCGAAATCTTACGGCCGTGTCGCCGCTGCGATTGCTGACCAGATCGGTACTGGGCTGGTGTTTGAGGATAGCGATGGCACGATTCGCTTCGTGAGCATGACAGGGATGAAAGAAGGAGAATTGGCGCGGTACGATCAGACGGCTACTCGCGGAGGGATCCCGCGGTCGTATGGGCATCTGGTGGCGGCGGTTGTGAATCCTAAGGGGACGGGGTTGGTTTTCGAGGATGATCACGGTGTGATTCGGTTTCTTACGCTTACGGGTAAGGTTGAGGGGGAGTTGGTTCGGAATTGATTTGGGGGGCGGCGTCAGTGGCGGGTTCCGCCTTGCTTCGCTCGGCGGGACGGCCGAGGCGGCCATCCCCACATGAGTTGCGGTTGTCTCCACTATGCCCTCACCGGCGACGCGGCGGGCGGGACGCCCGCCCCTTCGGCTTCGCTCAGGGCAGGCTCACAGCCGCCGGGACGGCGGCGCTACTGCTTTGTTTTGCTGGTTATGACATAGCTGGCTTCTTGGCCTAGAATGCTGGCTTCCTGGCTTTGCCGGGCTGATCGGCACCTTTCATGGCAGCTACTACACAAATCCACAGTGATAGTGAGGTCGAGATTGCGGGGAAGGCCGCTGGGCCTTGCGTCTTTGTGTTGTTTGGGGCCGCGGGAGATTTGACCAAACGCAAATTGATTCCTGCGCTTTTCAATCTGGTTCGAGCCAAGCTGCTTCCTGACGATTTTGCGGTGATGGGAGTTTCTGTCGACGATCTGGACGTCGAGGGATTTCGCTGCGAGGTTACTTCGTTCTTGCCTACGGGAGACGGGGAAAAAGAGCACCTGGAGTGGTTCCGGCAGCGGCTTTATTACGAGCGCGGCGATTTTGGAGATGTGAACACTTTTTCGAAGCTGCG